>Ga0153933_1000402_pt1 | contig 16393 bp, 13 predicted proteins | sample TSNJ017MetaG_FD_102275 | JGI IMG/M metagenome (GOLD analysis project Ga0153933, IMG submission 102275) | Attine ant fungus gardens microbial communities from New Jersey, USA - TSNJ017 MetaG | ecosystem: Host-associated > Fungi > Mycelium > Unclassified | place: USA: New Jersey, Wharton State...
CCCTGTGCGGGGCGGCACTTACTTTCTTTGCCGCCGCAAAGAAAGTAAGCAAAGAAAGCGGGCTCACACCGCCAGCGTTTAGTGAGCCATCTAGGTCTGCTAACGGAAACGGCCCAAGACAAGTTGCTCTCTCGCACCTCATACGGCGGTGACAAAGCAGTCATCCGTTCCAGCGTCGCGCTACGCGCCCCGCCACAGGGCACGACGCCTTCTGCAAACTCTGTAGGTATTCTAACCATCTTGGCTCGAGACTCTCGCTGTACAAGCGGGGTTCCCAGGCAGACCCAACCGCGACGCACGGAGTGCGGAGTGGGATGGATGAGCGCTGTGTCACGAGCGGGGGAAATGCGAGAGCGGGTCTTGTCTTGGGCCGTTTCCCGTGGTTCATTGAGACGGCTCACTATGGGCTAGCGGTTGCAGCCCGCTTTCTTTGCTTACTTTCTTTGCGGCGGCAAAGAAAGTAAGTGCCGCCCCGCACAGGGGCGAAGCTAATAGACCGATAAGAAAGCAAGGAAAGGCCAACACCCCAAGAGAACAACCAAAGCGCCGCACAGGCAAAAAAACCCAAATGAAAACCAAAAAGACGCCACGCAAAAGAAAAGCCGCGCAGCGTCCCAACTGAAAGTGAAAAACCGCTTACTTCCCTTCAGCGACAATAACCTGAGCAGCAGCATTAACAACAGCCGCAATGCGCCCAACATCCCGCAACTGAGTAGAACTCATCCCCTCAGCAACAAGCGTCTCAAAGTGCGACTTAACGCAAAAATGGCACTTGCCAATAATAGAAGCGGCGAGAGCATACATCTCAAACCGCCGCTTATCCACGCCACCATGCGAAGCATAAGCATTCATCCGCAATCCCGCCGGCTGCGACTTCAGATCCGCACTGTCAGTCATCTCCACATACGGATACCAGACATTGTTCATCCCCATCAAGGCAGCAGCCGTCAGCGCGCCATTGACTTCCTCAGCCGATAACACCCCCGCATTGCGAATCGCATCGACCAGCACCGCGCTCTTCGCCGCAAACGCCGCCGCCAGCGCAACACCCACCGCATCCGTGCCTTCCAGCGACGAACGCGCAATCGTGCCGTCCAGATTCAAACGAATGTCTTTAGCATAATCAGGAACAAGTGCTTTAATCGCAGACAAGAATTCCATTGATATCTCCTATCAGGTTGCCGATAAAAAAGCCCGCTGGCTCTTTCAAGCTTAGCGGGCTTCCGACTGCAATGCTTACAGCGTTGCGCCGCCAACTGCACGGTTGCACGGGCACAGTTCGTCCGTTTGCAGACCGTCCAGAATACGCAGCACTTCTTCCGGGTTACGGCCAACGTTCAGGTTGTTCACCGAAACGTGCTGGATCGTGTTGTCCGGGTCGACGACGAACGTTGCGCGCAGCGCCACGCCTGCTTCCTTGTCGCGCACGCCCAGTTGGTCGATCAGCTCGCCCTTGACGTCGCCGAACGCATAGTGGTTCAGCTTGCTCAGGTCCTTGTGCTCACGGCGCCATGCCAGTTTCACGAATTCGTTGTCCACGCTGCCGCCCAGCAGGACCGCGTCGCGCTCTGCAAAGTCGTTCGCCAGCTTGCCGAATTCGACGATTTCCGTCGGGCACACAAAGGTGAAGTCCTTCGGGTAGAAGTAAATGATCTTCCACTTGCCCGGGAACGACTGTTCGGTGATTTCTTCGAACGCCGACACGCCGTTTTCTTCGTGATTGTTGAAGCCCGGCTTGGCTGCGGTGACGGTGAAAGCTTCGAGTTTGTCGCCAACGGTTTTCATGCGGAATACTCCTGTGAAAGGTTGCCAATGAGTTGGAAATACAGCCTGTTCAAGCTACCTGCTCGCTGTAACGAATACGTTACACACACATAATTATAACTCTATTGATGCATCGCAGCAATAGCTTTTAACTAACAAGTCGGATAGTTTTTCTTCACTGCGCCGATAGCCGGTTCAAATGTCACCCTTTCCGAACCTTTCACGGCAAGACCGTTGCGCGGCGGGAAAATGCGATCATGCGCTGCAGCATGCGTCGTTGGGGGCGCGGAAGCCGCAGCCGGTGTTTCAGGCGCCTTTGGCGAGCGGAAACTCGATCGTGACTTCGAGTCCCGGGCCGGGGGTCCGGTTGCGCAGGCGCAGACCGCCCCGATAGCGGCCCACCAGGCGTTGCACGATCGCCATGCCGAGGCCCGTGCCATTGGCCTGGGTACGGGCTGAATCGACCCGGTAGAACGGCCGGGTCACGAGGGCCAACTGGTCTTCCGGAATTCCCGGTCCTTCGTCGACCACGGACAGTTCGACCCGCGAATGCGACACGCGCGTCTCGAGGATCACGTGCGGAATGCCATCGCCTTCGCTCAGCCCATACTTGCGCGCGTTCTCGAGCAGGTTGCCGATCACGCGCCGCATGTCGGTTTCGTCGGCCTCGATGACCGCCGACGGCGCCAGACGCGTGATCAGGCGCATGCCGTCTTCGGACGACATGCGCGCCGCCAGTTCCTGGGCGATCACGGAGAGGTCGACCGGTTCCGGGACGCGTTGCACCGGGCGCGCGTAATCGAGGAAGCGGCCGATGATCATGTCCATCTGCTCGATGTCGTCGACCATCGCGTCCTTGGTGGTCTGATCCGACGGACTCATTTCGGTTTCGAGCCGCAGACGGGCAAGCGGGGTGCGCAGGTCGTGCGAGATGCCCGCCAGCATGAGCGCCCGGTCGGCCTCGAGCTGTTCGAGGTCCTGCACCATCTGGTTGAAGCTGCGGTTGGTTTCGGCGGCGACGCCCATGCCGCGCTCGGGCAGCGGCTCGGGCGATTGTCCCGAGCCCACCTTGCGGGCCGCCATGGCGAGCCGCGCAAACGGCCGGTTCACCAGACTCGTGATGAAGGCCGCGCCGAACAGCGACAGCGCCAGCGCGAACACCCCCCAGCCGGCCCATTGCAGGCCCGTGGCGTTGTCGAGCTGATCGCGGTCGAGCGCCACCCAATAGTCGTCATCGTCGATCTTGAAGCTGATCCACACGCCGGGGATGTCGTTGACCGATTGCGCAATCACCGTGTCGTCGCCGAGGCGCCCGCGGATGTCGTGTTCGATCAACCGGTTGAGCGACTCGTCCGGCTGCAGCTTGTACTTGTCGGTGGTTTCGCGCGGGTACACGCGCACCCCTTCATTGCTCTCCAGATCCTGCAGCAACGCGCGTCGCAGGTCGGGATCGGAATAGAGGAGTGCGGTTCGCGTGAGCTTGACGATGGCGACGAGCTGCAAGGCCACGCGCTGCGCGCGCGGCTCGCGTTCGATCACCCGGAAGCTCTGGAACCAGGCGGCGAGACTGACTGCGATCAACAGTGCGATCAACAGAAAGGTCCGCCAGAAAAGGCCGCCGAACGCGAGCGTCAGGAGGCGCCGGTCGATCCGCATGGGCCCTTCTTATCTGAAAACAGAAACGGAAAGCGCGAACAAGCTCAGGCTGCGCCGTCGGGAATGAACACGTAGCCAAGACCCCAGACGGTCTGGATGAAGCGCGGGCTGCCCGGATCGGGTTCGATCAGCTTGCGCAGACGCGAGATCTGCACGTCGAGGCTGCGGTCGAACACTTCGTATTCGCGGCCGCGCGCCAGTTCCATCAGCTTCTCGCGCGACAGCGGCTGACGCGGATGACGGGCAAACACCTTCAGCACGGAGAACTCGCCGGTGGTCAGCGGGATCTCCTGGCCGGCCTTGGTCAGCGTGCGGGTAGCGAGGTTGAGCGCGAATTCGCCGAACTCGAAGACCTCGGTGGTCTCGGACGGCGCACCCGGCAACTCGGACGGCGACTGGCGGCGCAGCACCGCGTGAATCCGTGCCACCAGCTCGCGCGGGTTGAACGGCTTGGGCAGATAGTCGTCAGCGCCCATCTCGAGGCCGACGATACGGTCCACATCCTCACCCTTGGCCGTGAGCATGATGATCGGCGTGCGGTCGTTGCTGCCGCGCAGACGCCGGCAGATCGACAGCCCGTCTTCACCCGGCAGCATCAGGTCGAGCACCAGCAGGTCGAAACGTTCACGCACCCAGAGCTTGTTCATTGACGGCGCGTTTTCGGCGACGTAGACGTTGAAGCCCTGTTCGCCAAGATAGCGGCGTAGCAGATCGCGCAGACGCGGATCGTCATCGACGACGAGGATTTTCGAAGGGTTTTTGGTTTCCATGGTCGGCATCTTAGCGCGATTACAAAGTGGTGCGAGTTTGCATCAATTCGCGGGTTACAGTCAGTTACAAAATTTACCCGCACTGTGGCACGACGTAAAGCGGTGGCAGGTAGACTGCTTTACTGAATGCGGCTGTTCGGTGGATACTTCACTCGACTAAAATTCTCGCTCCCGGCTTCTTTCCGGGGTTTGTACACGCATTTAGGGTAGCCGGTTGCCGCACCACGAAGGGAACAAGATGAAGGGAGGGGTTTGGCCGAATCTGCGCCTAAGCGTGATTGCGCTGGCAGTGGCCGGCACCCTCGCGGGCACGTTAGGCCCTACGCTCGCCCATGCCCAGTCTTCCGACGAACGGGCATCGAGCGCACACGCGCCTCATTTCCGGGGCTCCAAACTCTCTCGCCAGTCGCGCACTCCCACCGTCGATCACCCTGCTTCAGACGCCATGATGCGTACTGCAGTTCCCCCCGATCTCGATCAACGTCGCCGCGACGGTCACATGACGCCGGAAGAACGGCGTCTGCTGCGCCAGCATATCGAAGACGCCGTGCGCGAGTTGTACAAGCGCTAGGTCGCCCATCCAACGCCTGGCGCCTGTCTGCAGGTGTCGCGATGGAGGTGAAAAATTTCGTTGCACTTCCCCCGTCAACTTTCCCACCTGATTTGCCGTTGAGTCGGCAGAGGGGACAAGCGTATGGACGGCTGATGCTTTCGCGCCGCCGCCATCGCCACCCGACCAGGGACGACAGACAATGAAAACGCTGTTCAGGTTGACGCGCGGCATGTCGGCGCCGTTGCTTGCTGTTGCAGCCGTTGCCACGCTTGTGGGCACGCCGCCGGCCGTGGCCCAGGACGGCACGCCCCATAGCCCGCACGCGAAACACCATGCACCCGTGGCAACCGCGGACGACTCGGCCGAGGCCTTGCTCGACGGCGACGACGCGCGCTTCTTCCTGACCCGGGTGGGCTTCGCGCCGGATAACGCCGAGGTCGCGCAATATGTCGGGCTCACGCGCGAGCAGGCGGTCGACCGGGTGCTGGACGCCGCGCACACCGAAGCCTCGACACCGATGCCCGCCTGGGTGCTGGAGCCGATCCCGACGCGCGACGAGCGCAAGGTCTGGACCCAGGACCAGCGCCAGGCCGAGCAGCGCGAGCGCGGCCAGCGTTACGAAGAGTTACGCGCATGGTGGGTACGCGAGATGTTGACCACGCCGTCGCCGCTCACCGAGCGCATGACGCTCTTCTGGAGCAACCACTTTACGTCCGGGCAGGACAAGGTCGGCTATCCGCAGTTGATGGCGCAACAGAACATGTTGTTCCGCCGCGATGCGCTGGGCAATTTCGGCGAACTGCTGCACGACATCGCGAAAGACCCGGCCATGCTGCAGTATCTCGATGGCGCCGGCAGCCGCAAGGGCAAGCCTAACGAGAACTTCGCCCGCGAAGTGATGGAGCTGTTCACGCTAGGCGAAGGGCACTACTCGCAGCAGGACGTCTCGGAGGCCGCGCGGGCCTATACCGGATGGACCCTCGACCCGGATACCCAGGGCTACGTGTGGCGCGCCAACCTGCATGACGACGGCATCAAGACGGTGTTCGGGCAGAGCGGACCGTTCGACGGCGATCAGGTCCTCGACATGCTGTTGGCCCGTCCGGAGACGGCCACCTTCGTTACGACCAAGCTGTGGCGCGAGTTCGTTTCCGATACGCCGGACCCGGCGCAGATCGCGCCCATCGCAGCGCGTTTTCGCGCGAGTCGCTATGACGTCAAAGTCGCGTTGCGCGGACTGTTCCTGAGCGACGCGTTCTGGGACGAGCGCAACCGCGGCATGCTGGTGAAGTCGCCGGCCGAGTTCGTGGTGGGCGCGTTGCGCGAGTTCGATATCGGCTACGACAACACGGCGCCGTTCGCCGGCGAGATTCGCACCCTGGGCGAGAACCTGTTCTATCCGCCCAACGTCAAGGGTTGGCCAGGCGGCACGACGTGGATCAACAGCTCGACGCTGCTCGCGCGCAAGCAGTTCGTCGAGCAGCTGTTTCGCGCCACCGAGACCGCCGCTCCGCATCACGCGCAAACCGGCATGAGCCAGGATCCGAAGGGGGCGGCGATGGTGCAGCGTGCCATGGCGAAAGTGGGTCAGGGCGGAGTACGCTTCGATATCGACACATGGCTCGCCCAGTTCAACACCGCGCCGACCGCCAAAGCGGGGCTGTCGGCGGAACTGCAGTTGCAGCACGCGGTGCTGCCGCTTGCGCCGGTCGACGCGATCGAAACCGATTCGACCGCCAGCGCCTACCTGGAAGCGCTGCTGATGGACCCGGCTTACCAGCTCAAATAAGTTGCCATGCGTGGTGAACTGAATCGGCGCGAGCCGGGCGGCGTCCCTGGCGCCGCCATAACCGAACGAGGTGCAGCATGAAGCGGCGCGACTTTCTTTCGATGACCACCGCGGCAAGCGCCGCCCTCTGGCTGCCGCGGGCGTTCGGCGCGCAGGCACAGGTTCCGGGGCAGGCCGACGGCACGGCGCTCGCGCGAGGCGGCTATGGCAATCTGCTGATTCTCGTGGAGTTGAAGGGCGGCAACGACGGCCTCAATACGGTGATTCCGTACGCCGATCCTACTTACTATCAGTTGCGCAAGAATATCGGCATCAAGCGCGAACAGATGATCCAGCTCGACGAGCGCACCGCCTTGCATCCGGCGTTGCAGCCGTTGATGCCGCTGTGGCAAAGCCAGCAACTGGCGATCGTCCAGGGCGTCAGCTATGCGCAGCCGAACCTGTCGCACTTCCGTTCGATCGAGATCTGGGACACCGCCTCGCGCTCGGATCAATATCTGCGCGAAGGGTGGCTGACGCGCGCGTTCGCCCAGCACGCGGTGCCGCCGAGCTTTGTCGCGGATGGCGTGGTGATCGGCAGCGCGGAGATGGGGCCGCTTGCCAACGGCGCGCGGGCGATCGCGCTGGTGAATCCGGCGCAGTTCATCAAAGCCTCGCGGCTGGCGACGCCGGTGTCGTTGCACGAACGCAATCCCGAGCTGGCGCATATTCTCGACGTCGAGAACGACATCGTAAAGGCCGCCGACCGTCTGCGTCCGCGCGAAGGACAATTCCCGCTGAAGACCAACTTCCCGGCGGGCGCGTTCGGAACCTCGATCAAGACTGCGATGCAGGTGCTCGCCGCCGGCGACACGCTGCAAGGCCGGCCGCTGAACGGGCAGGGCGTGGCCGTGATCCGGCTGACGCTGAACGGCTTCGATACCCACCAGAATCAGCCCGGCCAGCAGGCCGCGCTGCTCAAGCAGCTTGCGGAGGGATTCGCGTCGATGAAGTCGGCGCTGGTCGAGCTGGGGCGCTGGGACAATACGCTGGTGATGACGTATGCGGAGTTCGGCCGCCGGCCGCGCGAGAACCAGAGCAACGGCACCGATCACGGTACCGTCGCGCCGCATTTCGTCATGGGTGGACGGGTGCGCGGCGGCCTGTACGGCGTGCCCCCGGTTTTGACGCAACTGGACGGAAGCGGCAACTTGCCGGTGGGTGTCGATTTCCGCCAGCTCTATGCGACCATCCTCGGGCCGTGGTGGGGACTCGACGCTACGGCTGTCCTGCAACAGCGCTTCGAGCCGGTGCCGCTGCTGCGTGCGTGAGCGGTGCGTCGCTGGCTGGTTGGATGTTGCGCACGCAACCGGCCTGGTTAAGTGGAGCGGCCTAACGCTGACGCGCGGCGCGCCACGCGATCCATAGCTTGCGGATAGGCGTCAGCGCAATACGCTGATGCAGCACGTGATAGCCGTCTCGTTCAATCTCGTCGAGCTGCGCCAGCGCAAGCGCGGCTTGCGCGCGCAAGGTGCGCTGCGTGCGCCGCTCGCCGGCCGGCAACGCGGCGAGCGCGGCTTGAATCGCAGCGCGTGCGCGGCCGGTCTGAAAGCGCATCAGTTCGGTGAAGGCTTCGCTGTATTTGCGGTTGATCAGGTCGGCCGCCGTGACGTTGAAGCGCTGCATCTCGTCGATCGGAATATAGATGCGCCCGTGGCGCGCGTCGTTGCCGAGTTCGGCGACGAGCTGGGCCAGCATCAACGCGTGGCCGAGCGGCGCGGCCCAGGCTTCGGCCTCGGCGGGATGCTGTGCGCTCGCGCGTGCGACCAGCGCGGCAAACGTGCCGCCGACGCTTTGCAGATAGCGGCGCAGGTTCGGGTAGTCGAGATAGCGGGCCTGGTCGAGGTCCATTTCGAAGCCCGCCAGCAGCGTTTGCAAGGCCGGATACGCCGCTTCCACGCCGCCGCCCAGATGCGCCGCGAGCGCCTTCGACACCGGATGCGAAGGGGTACCCGCGGCCAGCGCGGCGATTTCGTTCTGCCACCAGGCGAGCTTGGTGCGGCCAATGGCCGGATCGCTGGTTTCCTTCACCGTCTCCTCGAATTCGCGGCGCAGCGCGAACAGGGCGGTCAGGAGCGGCTGGCGTCCCGCGGGCGCCTGGCGGAGTGCGTAGTAGCTGCTCGAACCGGGGGGCGCCGCCTTCTGCTGGCAATATTCGTCGAAATTCACTTGAATGGAGTGGTGGGGAGGCTGAAGCAGGGGCGGCACGGCGCGCGTGCCGTGTGTACGTTAGCCAAAAATTGTAGCATCGACCCACGTCCGGCAAATGCAGACAAGCGCAAATCTATCGGTTAGAATCTCGCGCTTACGCTTTCGGACACGTGCCGGACCGGCTTGACCGGCGGGGCGCAGACGGGGGCTAGCCAGACATCGGACGCGGCGTGCCAACGCTTCGACCGGCTGCGAGGATGGCGAAATTGGTAGACGCACCAGGTTTAGGTCCTGACGCCAGCAATGGTGTAGGGGTTCGAGTCCCCTTCCTCGCACCATGTATTTGTGAGAACCCCGCCAGTCGATGACTGGCGGGGTTTTTTGCTTGATGGGACTGGCTCGCGGGGTTGGTCTTCCGGGGTCCGCCTTCCGGGGTTGGCCCTCGTTACTCGCTGCGGGTCTGCACGCTCTCGATGATCTTGTCGAGCGCCGCGCCGAACGCCGCTTTCTCGTCATCATCAAGGCAATCGAACAGATCGGCGTTCCACTTGCGGGCGACGGGCATGACCTTGCGATACAACTCGCGTCCTGCGGGCGTCAGGGAAATCAGTACGACGCGACCGTCTTCTTCGCTGGCCTCGCGCTGCACGAGCCCCTGCTTGATGAGCGCTTCGGCAGCGCGGCTGGCCTGGCTTTTGTCGAGGTTGGCGTGCCGCGCCAGATCCATGATCGAAAAAGGCCCGAACGATCCCACCGACGCAATCACGCGCGCCTCCGGCACGGTCACGCCGAGCTTTTCCTGGTAGCGCTCGCCGATGCCGCGCTCGGCAAGCTTGTTCAGGACGTGCAGGCGATACGTCAGAAACTGTTCGAGCCCGGCTTTGGCGGAGGCCTTCATGGTCGTCCCGAATTTGAGTGGAGGCGGAAGTGGCGCTGTGATTGTTGCCGCAACCGCCGCACGGGTCAACGCGTGCCGTACTTCAGGCGCGTCAGTTGCTCGGCTTCGTTAGTGAGCAGCCGCGCCGCGTCACGGATCGCGACTTCGAGCGTCATGGGGCCGGGCGCCGGCGAGAAGCAGCCGCTGAAGTGCTCGGACAGGCGCGGCAGCGCGGCGGCGTCGACGCCGCCGGACAATAGCGTGGCCGGCACGCCCGCGGCGCGCGCGTGGCTGCAGGCGATGAACGGCGCCTTGCCGTGCAGCGTCTGCACGTCGGAGCGGCCTTCGCCCGTGATCAGCCAGTCTGCTCCGGCGAGCGCGGCGTCGAGACCGATCAGCCGTGCGACCGTCTCCGCGCCCGGTTCGAACTGCGCGCCGAGCATATGCAGCGCGAAACCGAGGCCGCCGGCCGCGCCGGCGCCGGGCAGGTTGCGCGCCGTGCGCTGCAGCGCCGGTTCGATCAGGTCGGCGAAGCGGCTGAGGGCTGCGTCGACGTTTGCAATCTGCTCGGGCTGCACGCCTTTTTGTGGCCCGAAGACCGCGGTGGCGCCGTGTTCGCCGGTGAGCGGATTGTCCACGTCGGACATGCCGACGAACGATGCATCGGCAAGCCGCGCGTCGAGTTGCGAGACGTCCACGCGAGCGAGGCGGGCCAGTTGTTCCGGCGTCGGCTCGAGTTCCCGGTCTTCGGCATCGAACAGTTTCACGCCGAGACCGGCCAGCAGGCCCGCGCCGCCGTCATTGGTGCTGCTGCCGCCGAGCGCGACGAAAAAGCGCCGCACGCCGGCATCGAGCAGGGCGCGAATCGCCTCGCCCATGCCACGCGAGCTGCGTGCTTCAACCGGGACGCCCATGCCGACCGGGTCGGTAATGCCCACGATCTCCGCCGTCTCGACAATCGCGCTGCCGTCAGCAAGCAGGCCCGTGGCCGCTTCGCGCACCGGCCCCGCGGCGCCGCGCACGGTCAGCACGCGGCGCTCGCCGCCACCGGTGAGCATGGCGTCGAGCGTGCCTTCGCCGCCGTCGGCCATCGGGCAGATGCGTACCGTGGCATCCGGCCGCGCGCGCGTCACGCCGGTTGCAATGGCAAGCGCCACCTGTTCGGCGCTAAGCGAGCCTTTAAAAGAGTCGGGAGCAATGACGACGATGGGCGCGGACGACGGGTTCGGCATGGTGTCTCTGGATGGTTGGAATCGAGGCGATGGCGGTGCAGGCGGGCATGGGCCCGAACGCGTTCGCTAGCTTATCAGCATGCCGCGCGCGGCTGAATATGTCGAACGGCATAGCCGGCATCGAACGCGGCGACCCGGGCAAACCGCGGCGGCGATGGCTGCAGGCCGCCCAAACGATCCCAGGACGGCCGCAAAGTTGACTCAAAGCACCCCCAAAACGGCCCGAAAGCGGACAAAAACGGTCGCGAACCATCGAATCCCGGCTAAGCGCGCGAATAGTTTGCTAAAATATTCGGCTCTTTAGACCCAAACCGTGCTGCCGGTGGCCTGCAAGCCCGCGGCGCAGGCGCTGAATGGATGTGACGCTCGAAGCGAAGCGACATCGAAAAGCAGCACGAGAAGATAACTGATTCGCTCGAATAATTTTAGGACGATTGAAGCCATGGCTAACGTTGTTGAAAACCTCGGCAAGCTCGAACGCCGCGTAACGATTTCCCTGCCGAAGGACGCCGTGCAGAAGGAAGTGGACTCGCGTATCCGCCAACTCGCGAAGAACGTGCGCATGCCGGGTTTCCGCCCGGGCAAGGTGCCGCTCAAGATGGTCACGCAACAGTATTCGGGCCAGGTGGAAGCCGAAGTGCTGAGCGACAAGGTCGGCAAGGAATTCTTCGACATCAGCCGCGCTGAAAACCTGCGCGTAGCCGGCCAGCCGAGCTTCGCACCGAAGTCCGACGCGGCAGAAAACGACTACGCTTTCGACGCGACCTTCGAGGTCTACCCGGAAGTCAAGCTGGGCGACGTCGCCACGGCTGAGATCGAGCGCACCACGACCACCATCAGCGAAGCGGAAATCGACCGTACGCTGGACATCCTGCGCAAGCAGCGCGTGCATTTCCACGCACGTGGCGAAACGGGCGAGCACGGCGACGGCGGTGCGGACACCGCAGCGAAAGACGGCGACCGCGTCACGGTCGACTTCGTCGGCAAGATCGACGGTGAAGTGTTCCAGGGCGGCAGCGCCGATGATTTCGCGTTCGTGCTCGGCGAAGGCCGCATGCTGCCGGAATTCGAAACAGCAGCGCTCGGCCTGAAGGTCGGCGAAGCGAAGGAATTCGATCTGGCATTCCCGGCTGACTATCACGGCAAGGACGTGGCCGGCAAGACGGCTCAGTTCACGATCACGATGAAGAAGATCGAATGGCCGCACCAGCCGGAAATCGACGCTGAGTTCGCCAAGTCGCTCGGCATCGAAGACGGCGATCTGGTCAAGATGCGCGCGGAGATCAAGGACAACCTCGAACGCGAAGCGAAGCGCCGCACGCAATCCATCGTCAAGAACCAGGTGATGGACGCGCTGCTGAAGATTTCCGAACTGGACGTGCCGAACGCCCTGGTCGAACAGGACCAGCAGCGCCTCGTCGAAATGGCGCGTCAGGACCTGACGCAACGTGGCGTGCCGAACGCCGCCGACGCGCCGATCCCGGTAGAAATGTTCAAGGAACAGGCGGAGCGTCGCGTCAAGCTGGGCCTCGTGCTGGCCGAGCTGGTCAAGGCCAACAACCTGCAGGCGAAGCCGGAGCAGATTCGTGCCGAAGTCGACGAATTCGCGAAAAGCTACGAAGACCCGAAGGAGGTCGTCCGCTGGTATTATTCCAACCAGCAGCGCCTTGCAGAAATGGAAGCGTACGTCGTGGAAGCCAACGTCGTCGATTTCGTCCTCGGCAAGGCCAAGGTGACGGACAAGGAAGTGAGCTTCGAAGAACTGGCAAGCGCAACGGCGCAAGCGTAAGCGTCGCTGCAACGGCGTGCCGGCTGTCGGAGCGACGGCCCGCACGCCGTTTTTTTCTGGAACGTCGTGTTGATCGCGTTGCGCTGGGTTTTGCGCACTTGAATACGGCGCTGTCGTACTCACCTGTCCGGCATCGAATAACTATTCCCAGACAAGGATCCATTGCATGACTTTTCGCGCCCAAATGCTGGACACGTTGACCTCCCAGTCGTCGCGGGATCTCGAAGCGCAGGCGCTCGGACTCGTGCCGATCGTCGTGGAAACGAGCGGCCGTGGCGAGCGCTCGTATGACATCTACTCGCGTCTGCTGAAGGAGCGTGTGGTGTTTCTGGTTGGTGAAGTGAACGACCAGACGGCCAACCTCGTCGTGGCGCAGTTGTTGTTCCTGGAAAGCGAAAATCCGGACAAGGACATCAGCTTCTACATCAACAGCCCGGGCGGTTCGGTTTCGGCCGGGATGGCGATCTACGATACGATGCAGTTCATCAAGCCGGACGTGTCGACACTGTGCATGGGCCTCGCGGCCAGCATGGGTGCGTTCCTGCTGGCGGCCGGTGCGAAAGGCAAGCGTTTCACGCTGCCGAATGCACGCGTGATGATTCACCAGCCGCTGGGTGGCGCACGCGGTCAGGCGTCGGACATTGAGATCCAGGCACGTGAAATCCTGTACTTGAAGGAGCGGCTGAACCAACTGCTCTCCCATCACACGGGCCAGCCGGTCGAACGCATTGCACGCGACACCGACCGCGACAATTTCATGTCCGGCGATGACGCTCAGGCGTACGGTCTGGTCGACCAGGTGCTGCACAAGCGTCCATGATCCGGCGCGTTTTCGCCCTTTTTGAGGGCGAGAACGACCGCGTTTTTGGTGTGAAATAATTAGATTCGTCCAAACGCCTGCGGCAAGCGCCGTCACTGCTTTTGCTCATTCGCCCCAACTGCGAGGCAGGGGCAAACGGCGTATCATGTAATCGAGTGTCCGGAGGCTCACACATCTATGGCGGACAAAAAAGGTTCTAACAGCGAAAAGCTGTTGTATTGCTCGTTCTGCGGCAAGAGCCAGCATGAAGTCAAAAAGCTGATTGCAGGCCCGTCGGTCTTCATCTGCGATGAATGTATCGACCTGTGCAACGAAATCATTCGCGATGAGGCTGCAGGTGCGGGCATTGAAGCGGGCTTGTCCAAGTCCGATCTGCCGAGTCCGCAGGAAATCCGCGAAATTCTCGACCAGTACGTCATCGGGCAGGAACGCGCGAAGAAGATTCTTGCAGTGGCTGTTTACAACCACTACAAGCGTCTCAAGCACCTCGACAAGAAGGATGAAATCGAACTGTCGAAGAGCAACATCCTGCTGATCGGCCCGACCGGTTCCGGCAAGACCTTGCTCGCACAGACGCTCGCCCGCCTGCTGAACGTCCCGTTCGTCATTGCCGATGCAACGACGCTGACGGAAGCCGGCTATGTCGGCGAAGACGTCGAGAACATCATTCAGAAGCTCCTGCAGAACTGCAACTACGAAGTCGACAAGGCCCAGCGCGGCATTGTCTACATCGACGAAATCGACAAGATCAGCCGCAAGTCGGATAACCCGTCCATCACGCGCGACGTGTCGGGCGAGGGTGTTCAGCAGGCCTTGCTGAAACTGGTTGAAGGCACGATGGCGTCGGTGCCGCCGCAAGGTGGCCGTAAGCATCCGAACCAGGACTTCATCCAGGTCGACACCACCAATATTCTGTTCATTTGCGGTGGCGCGTTCGACGGCCTCGAAAAGGTCATCGTCGACCGTACGGAAAAGACCGGCATTGGCTTTGGCGCCAGCGTCAAGAGCAAGCAGGACCGCGATGCGGGCGAAGTGCTGCGCGAAGTGGAGCCGGAAGATCTGATCAAGTTCGGTTTGATCCCGGAACTGATCGGCCGTCTGCCGGTGGTCGCCACGCTCGGCAAGCTCGACGAAGCCGCCCTGATGAAGATTCTCGTCGAACCGAAGAACGCGCTCGTGAAGCAGTATCACAAGCTGTTCAATATGGAACGCGTCGAGCTCGAGATTCGTCCGGGTGCGTTGCAGGCGGTGGCCCGTAAGGCGATTCGTCGCAAGACGGGCGCGCGCGGTCTGCGTTCGATCCTGGAACAGGCATTGCTGGACGTGATGTACGAATTGCCGGCCATGAAAGGCGTTAGCAAGGTCATCATTGACGACAACGTCATTGATGGCGACGGCAAACCGCTGCTGATCTACGAAGACGCGCCGAAGGTCGCGGGTTCGAATTGATCGGCTTGACGAGTTCTGCAAAAAAAGCCGTTCATGGCAACGTGAACGGCTTTTTTGTTTATCTTGGGTTAGGATGGTTGTGTTTCCTTTGGAGTCACTGAACTTTTCCCACACGCGGAGGCTTGTAATCGTTTTTGCAGGCCTCACCTATCGAACGAACTGATACCACTCATGGGGAAATGAAATGTCAGGAACCCAACTCCTTCCGCCGGAACGCACTACGCTCCCGCTGCTCCCGCTGCGTGATGTAGTCGTTTTCCCGCACATGGTGATTCCGCTCTTCGTAGGCCGCCCGAAGTCGATCAAGGCTCTCGAAGCAGCGATGGAAGGCGGCAAGCACATCATGCTCGTCGCCCAGAAGACGGCTGCGAAAGATGAGCCGACCGAAAAGGACATGTACGAAGTAGGATGTATTGCCAACATCCTGCAAATGCTGAAGCTGCCGGACGGCACCGTGAAGGTGCTCGTCGAAGGCTTGCAGCGCGCGAAGACGCTCTCGATCGAAGAGCAGGAAACGCAGTTTTCGTGCGAAGTCATGCCGCTCGAACCCGACCACGCCGACAGCGCTGAAACTGAAGCGCTGCGCCGCGCGATCGTGTCGCAGTTCGACCAGTACGTGAAGCTGAACAAGAAGATCCCGCCGGAGATTCTGACCTCGCTTTCGGGCATCGACGAAGCCGGCCGTCTGGCCGACACAATCGCCGCGCATCTGCCGCTCAAGCTCGATCAGAAGCAACACATCCTCGAGATGTTCCCGGTCATCGAGCGCCTCGAGCATCTGCTCGCGCAACTCGAAGCCGAGATCGACATCCTGCAGGTGGAAAAGCGCATCCGTGGGCGCGTGAAGCGCCAGATGGAAAAGAGTCAGCGCGAGTACTACCTGAACGAACAGGTCAAGGCCATCCAGAAGGAATTGGGCGAAGGCGAAGAGGGTGCGGATCTCGAAGAACTCGAGAAGCGCATCACCGCTGCGCGCATGCCGAAGGAAGCCAAGAAAAAGGCGGACGCCGAGCTGAAGAAGCTCAAGCTGATGTCGCCGATGTCGGCGGAAGCCACCGTCGTGCGCAACTACATCGACACGCTGATCGGCTTGCCGTGGCGCAAGAAGAGCAAGGTCAACAACGACCTCTCGAATGCGGAACGCGTACTCGACGAAGACCACTTCGGTCTCGAGAAAGTCAAAGAACGCATTCTCGAATATCTTGCTGTCCAACAACGCGTGGATAAGGTGAAAGCGCCGATCCTCTGCCTCGTTGGGCCTCCGGGTGTCGGCAAGACGTCGCTGGGTCAATCGATTGCACGCGCAACGAATCGCAAGTTCGTGCGTATGGCGCTCGGTGGCGTGCGCGACGAGGCCGAGATTCGCGGCCACCGCCGGACCTACATCGGTTCGATGCCCGGCAAGATCCTGCAAAGCCTGACCAAGGTCGGCGTGCGCAATCCGCTCTTCCTGCTCGACGAAGTCGACAAGATGGGCCAGGATTTCCGCGGCGACCCGTCCTCG
>Ga0153933_1000403_pt1 | contig 16381 bp, 13 predicted proteins | sample TSNJ017MetaG_FD_102275 | JGI IMG/M metagenome (GOLD analysis project Ga0153933, IMG submission 102275) | Attine ant fungus gardens microbial communities from New Jersey, USA - TSNJ017 MetaG | ecosystem: Host-associated > Fungi > Mycelium > Unclassified | place: USA: New Jersey, Wharton State...
AGCCCCATGGCCCGCGCGCAGGCGCAAGAGTCCAAGGGACCGCCGGTGCTGCGCGACACCGAGACCGAGCAGCTGCTGCGCGAATACACCCGTCCGATCCTGCGCGCTGCGGGCCTCGAGAAGCAGAACATCCAGATCGTCATCATCAACGACAGCGCGTTCAACGCGTTCGTCGCCGATGGCCGCCGCATCTTCGTGAACTACGGCGCGCTGCTGCAGTCGGAGACGCCGAACCAGATCATCGGCGTGCTGGCGCACGAAACCGGCCATCTGGCCGGCGGCCACCTTGCCAAGATGCGCCAGCAGATCGCAAACGCGCAGACCCAGATGATCATCGCGATGCTGCTCGGCGCCGGCGCGATCGCAGCCGGTGCGCGCAGCGGCGCCGGCAACGGGCTCTCCAGCGCGGGGGCCGCGGCGTTCTCGGCGCCGCAGTCGGTGATTGCGCACACGCTGATGTCCTATCAACGCCAGCAGGAGGAAAACGCCGACCGCGCCGGCGTCAAGTTCCTGACCGCGACCGGCCAATCCCCCAAGGGCATGTACGATACGTTCAAGCGCTTCAGCGACGAAAGCCTGTTCGCCGCGCATGGTGCCGATCCCTATCTGCAATCCCATCCGATGCCGGCCGACCGTGTCGCGGCATTGGAGCAATTTGCCCACTCCAGCCCCTATTGGGACAAGAAGGACGATCCCGCGCTACAGCTCCGCCACGACATGATGCGCGCCAAGATCTCCGGCTTCATGGAACGGCAGGACACCGTCTATCGCCGCTATCCGCTCACCAACACCAGCCTGCCGGCGCGCTATGCGAGGGCGATCACGACCTATCTGCACGGCGATTTGCGCTCGGCGATCGCGCAGATCGACGGCCTGATCCAGGTTCAACCGAGCAACCCCTATTTCTACGAACTGCGCGGCCAGGCCCTGCTCGAAGGCGGCCGGCCGCTGGAAGCAATCGCGCCGCTGCGCCGCGCCGTGCAGCTCTCAAGCAACGCGCCGCTGATCGAGATGCTGCTCGGCCAGGCCCTCGTCGCCTCCGACAACAAGGCCTATACCGAGGAGGCGATCACCATGCTGCGCGCCGCCGTCGCGCGCGAGCCCGAGGCGCCGCTCGGCTTCACCCAGCTTGCGATGGCCTATGGCCGCAAGGGGGACTACGCGGAGGCCGATCTAGCATCCGCGCAGGCCGCCTATCTGCGCGGCGACAACAAGACGGCCCGCGACCTTGCGTCGCGTGCCAAGACCCGGTTTGCCGTCGGTACGCCGGGCTGGGTCAAAGCTGACGACATTGTGAGTGCCAAGTCCACGTCAGGGCAGAAAAACAACTAGAAATAAACCGAAGTTCCATACAACGATCACCGAAACCGGCTTACGGCCCCGCCGTATTTCAAGCTCCGCCGAACAAGGATTAGCGCCATGCCATCGTTCCGTTTTCTTGCCCCTGCCCTGTTCGCGCTTGCGTTGTGCGGCGCGCCGCAGCCCTCCTCCGCCCAGAGCTTCTCGGACACCCAGCGCAGCGACATCGAGACCATCGTGCGCAACTACCTGATCTCGCATCCCGAGGTGCTCGAGGATGCCATGAATGAGCTCAGCAAGCGGCAGGCGGCTGCCGAGGCCGAAAAGCACGAGCAGAGCGTCGCCAAGAACGCCGATACGATCTACAACTCGCCGCGCGGCGTCACGCTCGGCAACAAGGACGGCGACGTCACCTTCGTCGAGTTCTTCGATTACAATTGCGGCTACTGCAAGCGCGCGATGAGCGACATGCTCGATCTGATGAAATCGGATCCGAAGCTGAAGGTCGTGCTGAAGGAATTCCCGGTGCTGAGCCAGGGCTCGGTGGAAGCCGCCCAAGTTGCGGTCGCCGTGCGCATGCAGGACCCGACCGGCAAGAAGTATCTCGAGTTTCACCAGAAGCTCCTGGGCGGTCGCGGCGCCGCCGACAAGGCGCGTGCGCTGGCGGTCGCCAAGGACGTCGGTCTCGACATGACGCGGCTCGAGAAGGACATGGCGAGCCCGGAGGCGAAGGCGACTATCGAGGAAAACTTCCGCCTCGCCGAAGCCATGGGCATGAACGGCACGCCGAGCTACGTGATCGGCAAGCAGGTCGTGGTCGGCGCGGTCGGTCTCGACAGCCTCAAGGAAAAGATCAGCAACGCCCGCTGCGGCAAGGCGACCTGCTGATCGGCACCACGACGCAATCTCGCGAACTCAGAAAATCCGGCTGCGACGCAGCCGGATTTTTTGTTGGCGGCAGCATGATCCGAGTCAGCGCGTTCATCGCGCATTCACGAAGCCAGCCCCCGGAACCAGAAATCATTAGGAACATCGCACATCCTCTTCCGTTGTCGGCGCAGGCAATGCAGACAATGTGAGGAGGAATATCGATGTCGAAACGCTTTCTGATTTCCGTCGCAACGGCGGCCCTGCTCGCCGGCACCGGCTTCGCCAATGCACAGGGCATGACGAAGGAATCACCGTCGGCCGGTGGCGGCGCGGCCGTGCACCACAATGCGCCATCCGGTGGCGCATCGTCGGGTGCAATGGATCGCGAGTCCGGTGGCATGAAGGGTTCCGAGCATTCCACGACCGGTCAATCCACCGGCATGAAGGGCGCGGAGTCTGACAAGGCCGGCGCCGCCAAGGGTGCCGAGGACAGTAGCCAGAAGTCGAAGGGCATGAGCTCCGAGAACGAAGGCGCGCGCGACAAGGCCGGCGCCAAGGACATGAAGGCCGAAGGCCGCGAGAAGAACGGCAACATGAAGGCCGAGGGTCGCGAGAAGAACGGCAACATGAATGCCGAAGGCCGCGAAAAGGGCGGCAGCATGAACGCGGAAAGCCGCGAGAAGAACGGTGCCACGACCAACCAGAACGCTCAGACCAAGAGCCCGACCGACACCAGCCGCGCTCAGACCAACGAGACAAGCCGTTCGCAGACCACCACCGGCAACGCGGCGACCTCGGCAACGGCGGCTCCGCCCGCGGAGAAGCGCAGCGAGATCTCGACTGCGATCAAGTCGGAGAAGGTGACCGAGGTCACCAATGTGAACTTCAACGTGGCGGTCGGCACGCGTGTCCCGGCGGACGTGCACTTCTATCCGCTGCCGGAACGGGTCGTCACGATCTACCCGGAATGGCGCGGTTATGACTTCATCTTGGTCAAGGGCCGCTACATCATCGTGCAGCCCGAGACGCACGAGATCGTCTACATCCTCGAGGGCTAAGCCACGCCTCGACGCGAGGACGGGCATCTCGCCGTCTTCGCCCAGTTGCGAACCCCGCCCCTTTCGGGCGGGGTTTTGCTTCCTGTGGACCCAACCTCCGGCAGCGGCAAGACAACAGCTCCCGGACCAGCCTTCCGGAGAGATTGGTTAATCAGTATTTTCCGTGGGTTACGGCAGCTATTTGACAGCCTGGACGAGGCTGTTGAAGACCTGCCGCACCAACCTAAAGACTTCCCCTGCGGCCGGTTGTTACCTATAACCCGGCCCACTTCACCCTTCGCCGGAACCCTGGAATGGCTGCTGCCGGAACGATTTATGTGCTGAACGGCCCGAACCTCAACATGTTGGGGACGCGCGAGCCTGAGACGTACGGGCACGCCACCCTCGCCGATGTCGAGAAGCTGTGCGTGGACACCGCCAAGCAGTTCGGCCTCGCCGCCGACTGCCGGCAATCCAACCGCGAGGGCGAGCTGATCGACTTCATTCACGAGGCCCACGCCAAGAAGGCGGTCGGGATCATCATCAATGCCGGTGGCTATTCGCATACCTCGATCGCGCTGCACGACGCGCTGGTCGCGGTGAAGATCCCCACCGTCGAGGTTCACGTCAGCAACATCCATGCCCGCGAGAGCTTCCGGCACCACTCGTTCACTGCTAAAGCCGCGTTCGCGTCGCTATGCGGCTTCGGCATCGATGGTTACCGCCTCGCGATCATGGGCCTCGCTGCCAAGATCGGTGCCAAGACCGATGTCAAGGCAAAGACTTAATCGCCAATCCTGACGTTCCCCGTCACCCAAGACAGATTCCGGATCAAGATCATGGCGCGCCAGCCAGACGACAAATCAGCCGCAAAATCCAAAAGCGAGTCCAAGAACGACTCCAAGAGCGACGACAGCGCCCTCATTCGCGAGCTCGCGCTGCTGCTCGCCGAAACCAATCTCACCGAGATCGAGATCGAGCGCGCGGGCCTGCGCGTTCGCGTGGCGCGCAACATCAGCATTGCCGCATCCGTGCCCACGGCAGCGATCCAGGCGGCCGTGGCCGCACCGGTCGCCGCCGCGGTGGCTGCCCCTGCCGCCGATCTCGCAAAACACCCGGGCGTCGTTCCCTCGCCGATGGTCGGCACCGCCTATTGGTCGCCGGAGCCCGGCGCCAAGCCGTTCATTGAAGTCGGCGCCAAGGTGTCGGCCGGCCAGACGCTGCTGATCATCGAGGCGATGAAGACGATGAACCAGATTCCGTCGCCGCGCGCCGGCACCGTGACGCAGATCCTCATCGAGGACGGCCAGCCGGTCGAATTCGGCGAGCCGCTCGTGATCATTGAGTAGCAAAACGTCAACGTCAGGCGCTGCGATGTTCGACAAGATCCTCATAGCCAATCGCGGCGAGATCGCGCTCCGCGTGCTGCGCGCCTGCAAGGAGCTCGGCATCGCAACCGTCGCGGTGCACTCCACCGCCGACGCCGACGCCATGCATGTGCGGCTCGCCGACGAAAGCGTCTGCATCGGGCCGCCGCCGTCGAAGGACTCCTATCTCAACGTGCCGGCGCTGCTCGCAGCCTGCGAGATCACCGGCGCGGACGCCGTGCATCCCGGCTACGGCTTCCTGTCCGAGAATGCCCGCTTCGCCGAGATCCTCGCCGACCATAACCTCGACTTCATCGGGCCGAAGGCCGAGCACATCCGCCTGATGGGCGACAAGATCGAGGCCAAGAAGACCGCCAAGCGGCTCGGCATTCCCGTGGTGCCCGGCTCCGACGGCGCGGTCACCGCTGATGACGACGCGATGGCGATTGCGAAATCGATCGGCTTCCCGGTGCTGGTCAAGGCTGCCGCCGGTGGCGGCGGGCGCGGCATGAAGGTCGCCCACACCGAGGCTGATCTCGCGCTCGCGCTGTCGACCGCAGCCAACGAGGCCAAGTCGGCATTCGGCGACGCCTCGGTCTACCTGGAGAAATACCTGCAGAAGCCGCGCCATATCGAGATCCAGATTCTCGGCGACGGCCGCGGCGGCGCCATCCACCTCGGCGAGCGCGACTGCTCGCTGCAGCGCCGCCACCAGAAGGTCTGGGAAGAAGGGCCCTCGCCCGTGCTCGCCGCCGCCGCTCGCGCCAGGATCGGCGAGACCTGCGCCAAGGCGATGCGCGACATGAAGTATCTCGGCGTCGGCACCATCGAATTCCTCTACGAGGACGGCGAGTTCTACTTCATCGAAATGAACACTCGCATCCAGGTCGAGCATCCCGTCACCGAGAGCATCACCGATATCGACCTCGTGCTGGAGCAGATCCGGATCGCCGCCGGCGGCGAATTGCCGGCCCGGCAGGACGAGATCTCGATCATCGGCCACGCCATCGAGTGCCGCATCAATGCGGAGAACCCGCAGACCTTCCGTCCCTCGCCCGGACGGATCACCCAATTCCATCCGCCCGGCGGCCTCGGCGTGCGGATCGATTCGGCGGTCTACCAAGGCTACATGATACCGCCATATTACGATTCGCTGGTCGGCAAGCTGATCGTGCACGGCAAGACCCGCGGCGAATGCCTGATGCGGCTGCGCCGGGCGCTGGACGAGATGGTGGTCGACGGCATCGAAACGACGCTGCCGCTGTTCCGCGCGCTGGTCCGCGAACCCGACATCATCGAGGGCGACTACCACATCCACTGGCTCGAGCAGTATCTTGCCGGAAAGCCCGGCGACGCTGCAAAATAATGCGCCGCCCGCGGAACCCATCCCCTCCTCGGACGTATAGTGAGGAAAAGGGATTTCCACGGGGACACGTTGACCTCCATTGATTTGGCAAGACAGCCGTGACGCCGATTTCGCGACGGCGCGCGGCGTTGCAGATCCTGCTACTGTCGGTGGGATTCTTCGTGCTGGTCGCGATCAGCGTGGCCTCGGTGCTGCTGGTCAACAAGGCGCGCGAGGACAACGCCTGGGTCGTCCACACCGTCGAAGTCGAGAGCCGGCTCGCCAACCTCTTGCTCGACATTCGCCGCGCCGAGAGCGCGATCCGGGCCTATCTTTTGACCTCTGCGCCGCAATACCTGGCGGAGTATCAGTCCGCAGCGGCGGGAATCCCTCCTGCGCTCGATCATCTCGCAAAGATCACAGTCGACAATCCGACGCAGGTCAACAATAGCGCCAAGCTCAAGGCGGCAGTCGAAAAGCAGCTTGCCGAGTTCGCGCTTGTCGCCGAGCGCGTCAAGCACAACGACGTTGCCACCAGCGTCGATGTCCTGCGCAATTCAACCTCGACCGACGCCGTCGAAGTGATCGCGCGGATCAGCGGCGACATGCGCATCGAGGAGGATCGCCTGTTTGCGATGCGCACGGCGACCGCCGACAGGACCCAGGTTCTGGCTTCTTCGGTCACCATCGCGGGCTCCTGCCTGGTGCTGGCGCTCGCCGGCTTGTCGATCGTGCTGGTCAGGCGGTCATCGCGCGCGCGCGACGACGCCGAGGCCAGACTGCGCGACAACTATCTCAACCTCGAAGCGACCGTCGACGAGCGCACCGCCGACCTGCGCGAAGCCAACGAGGAGATCCAGCGCTTCGCCTACATCGTCAGCCACGATTTGCGCTCGCCGCTGGTCAACATCATGGGCTTCACCAGCGAGCTGGAGGAACTGCGCGGCGACATCTTCAAACGCATCGCCAGCCTCAGTCGCAACGCCTCGCTTCAGCCTGCGATGCCTGATGATGCCACCGATACCGCGGAGCCCGCGCTCGCCGAGGCCGACAAACGGCTGTCCGACGACTTCAACGAGTCGCTCGGCTTCATCAAATCCTCCATCGCCAAGATGGACCGGCTGATATCCGCGATCCTCAATCTGACCCGGGAAGGCCGTCGCGAGTTCAAGCCGGAACGGATCGACGTCCGCGAGCTGCTCGACGGCGTCGTCAAGACCGTCGCCCACCAGGCCGCGGAGGGCAGCACCACCATCAAGCTCGGCGCGCTGCCGAACATCGTCAGCGACCGCCTCGCGCTGGAACAGATCTTCTCCAACCTGATCGACAATGCGCTGAAATACCTCAGGGACGGCGTCCCCGGCGAGATTTCGGTCGCAGGCCGCACCAAGCTCGGCTTCGCGATCTTCGAGGTCGGTGACAACGGCCGCGGCATCGATCCGAAGGATCATCAGCGCATCTTCGAGCTGTTCCGCCGCGCGGGAACCCAGGACAAACCCGGACAGGGCATCGGCCTCGCCCATGTCCGCACACTTGTGCGCCGACTGGGAGGCACCATGTCGGTAGCGTCGGAACTTCACAATGGCAGCACGTTCACGATAACTCTGCCTGTCAACTGGACAGGCAGGAACCGGGATCGAGAATCATGAGCAATCCAGTCACCATCATCATGGTCGAGGACGATGAGGGCCATGCCCGCCTGATTGAGCGCAACATCCGGCGATCGGGTGTCAACAATGAGATCATCCCGTTCACGAATGGTACAGCGGCCACCAGCTACCTGTTCGGCAAGGATGGCACGGGCGCCGAGCACAAGGGCCACGCCATGCTCATCCTGCTCGATCTCAATCTGCCCGACATGACCGGCATCGATATTCTGAAGCGGGTCAAGGAGAACAAGTATCTCAAGTCGACGCCGGTGGTGGTGCTGACCACGACGGACGATTCCCAGGAGATCAAGCGCTGCTACGAACTCGGTTGCAACGTCTACATCACCAAACCGGTGAACTACGAGAGCTTCGCCAACGCAATTCGCCAGCTCGGCCTGTTCTTCTCCGTAATCCAGGTACCGCCAGCCTCCGCATGACCCGCGCGACGCCGACACTGCTCTATATCGACGACGATCCGGCGCTGGCGCGCCTCGTCGACCGCGGGCTGACGCGCGCGGGCTTCAAGGTCGTGCACGCCGCCGATGGGCAGCAGGGCCTCGAGCGTCTCGCCCAGGGCGGCATCGACGTCATCGCGCTCGACCAGTACATGCCGGGCCTCGACGGGCTGGAGACACTGGAGCAGATCCTGAAGATCGCTGACGCGCCGCCGGTGGTGTTCGTCACCGCCTCGCAGGACTCCGCGATCGCCGTCACCGCACTGAAGGCCGGCGCGGCCGACTACCTCGTCAAGGACGTCAGGGGCGAGTTCATTCCCCTGCTCCAGGTCGCCGTCAACGGCGCGATCCGGCGAGCCGAGATCCAGAAGGCGCGCGACGAGGCGGAAGCCGAGGTGCACGCCTCGCGTGACCGCTATGCGGCGCTCGCCGCCGAGCGCGAGGTGCTGCTGCGCGAGGTCAACCACCGCGTCGGCAATTCGCTGCAGATCATCGCCTCGCTGCTGCATCTGCAGGCCAATTCCGCGACCGAGGACGACGTCAAGGCGGCGCTGACCAATGCCATGGGCCGCGTCGCCGCGGTGGCGCAGGTGCATCGCCGCCTCTACACCTCGCACGATTTCAAGTCGGTGATGCTGAACCAGTATCTGGAGGCGCTGCTCGAGGACCTCCGGCGCTCGGCCGAGGGCAACCGGATGTCGCGGCTGACGCTGAAGGCCGATCCGATCGAGATCGACCCTGATCGTGCGGTCGCCATCGGCATCATCGTCAACGAACTGGTGATGAACGCCGTGAAATACGCCTATCCCGACGGCGCCGGTCCGATCCATGTCGAGCTGAAGCCGCAGGGCGATGACCTGCAGCTTGCGATCAGCGATGACGGCGTCGGCTTCAGCGACAACGACGATCCGCGCGGCACCGGCATGGGCCAGCGCATCGTCACGGCGATGGCCGCCAAGCTCGACGCCAGCGTCGAGCGCGATCCCGGCCATGCTGGCACAAAGGTGCTGGTCCGCTTCCGCCGCGTTCCCGCCGCGCCGCAGGCCAGCGCCGCGGCGAAATAATCAAGCCGCGATCGCAGGCATCGCCGAAAGCTCGCTATTCGTCGGACGCCGAGCAGGTGAAATTTGCGGCGTCAGCGTGATCGCCTTTGCCCGAGAACCGGGCCGTGGCGGGATAGACGCACCAGGGGCGCTGCGCGGCAATGCCCTTTGCGGGATCATTGTCGTTGTAGCGCGTCGCGATGATCTTGTCCGGCGCCTCGCCCTTCTCGACCCAGCGAACGATGGCCGCGAGCACGTCGTGCTCGGGATCATGACCAGGAGACGGTTGGCCGAACACGCCGCCAACGGCGCTCGGCCCTGGTCCGAGTCCGCAATGCATCATGCCCGGTGCAAGGAACAGACGATAGAAGGATTGGGTCTTCTCCAAGCCTCCGATCCGGTCGGCAACGGCCTCGTAATACGCAATCGAGTCAAACGCCGGGATCGCGGCATCACTCCAGCCGTGATACTGGATCAGCTTGCCACCCGCTGCCTTGAACGCATTGAGATCGGGGTTGGCCGCGTCGAGCGCATCGGCGGTCTTCTGCGACGCAGACCAGTCGCCTGCGACGCTGCCATCGCCCGGCACCCACCCCGGTCTGTCGAAAACCATGTCGGCAAAATAGCCGGAGGAAAACCCACTCATCAGACTGCCGGCGGCCCGCTTGGGATCGATGCCTGTGATCCAAAGGCTCCATGCGCCTGGTCCAGCCTCGCCACCGACCGGGTACCCGGGACTGATCGTCTTCCCGTCGGCGTCCTTGGTGCCGGCGTAGACCGCCTTCAGGCCATCGAGCTTGCTCTCCGACAGGCAGCGTTCGTTCTGTCCGGGCTTGCAGGCTAGCGTCGACGGATCGAATTTGCATCTTCCGGGATTGTCGAGATATCCGTCGGCGCTTCGACAAACGCGCTGCGCTGCCGTGCTCACCAGCGCGAGATCGTCGGGCGACAACCATGCGCCTGGCTTGTTCAGCGCACGCACCGTCGCGGCTGCGTTGGTCATCAGGTTGGTCCAGTAGTTCGCCGGAGCACCTGCGACAATCCCGTCAAAATCCTTCGGGAAGCGCTGGGCTGCGATCAGCGCCTCGCGGCCGCCGTCGGAGCAACCCGCGAAGTAGGACCGATCGGCCGCCTTTGCATAGTAGGCGTCGATGACCACCTTGGACGCCGCCGCTGTTTCATGGATGGCACGCCAGCCAAAATCCGCGATCTTCTCGGGATGGCCGAGCGCCCAGGCCGCATCCAGCGGACCGCCGGGATGTCCGGTGTCGGTGCCCGACACCGCATATCCCTCTTCGAGCCGCCACGTCATTGCCGGAAGGATCAGCGAGCCCGCGAAGCCGCCATTTCCAATGGCAGCATATCTGCCGTTCCAGGCGCTCTGCGGCGGCAGCCAGACCTCGAACCTGATGTCGGAGTCATCGGATGGCTTGATCACGCCCTGCACCCGACAGAACGGCACCTTGATCGCCACCGGCTTCGGTGGATCGTTGCCGAGCAGGCTGGACGGTGGCGACACGGTTGTTGCCGCCGTGATGGTCGCCGGACCAAAAACCTTCCCGGCCAAGTCGCCGCAATCGGCGGCCGAAGCCACGCTGGTGGCCGCGACCAAAGCGCTCGCTGTCACGCCGATCGCCGTCAGATGGATTCGCGTGAGACGGAGGGACGCAGCGAAACCCATATTTCACCTCCACGGCCGGCTTGTTGTTGGCGAACACCACCTTGCGGCGTCGCGCGCGAAGCATGCCACCCGGTCCGTGTTCCCACAAGTCCGTGCGTCATCAGCATCTCGAAGCGATCGGGATGCTCGAGGCCGGAATTGCGAAATTTTCAGATCACGCGATCAATCGCGGTGAGATCGATGACGCCGCGTCCGGTACCGACCGCAATCCCCGCACGGCGCGCCGAACACCACCTGCGACGGATAGGGCCGCGCCGAACGCCATGGCGTCGCACCGAACAGGCCGGCCGCGCCGAAGCCGGCGCTGAACGGATCGGCGGCAAAATTGCCGGGGAAATAACCGTTGGTCCGGAAATCACGATCGTCGTCCCGGCCGTCGAAATACCAGCCGCTGGTCGTGCCGTAGCGTATCGGCCGCACCTCGGCGGAAGATGCGCCGGCACAGAGCATGACGGCGATGCCGGCAACGAGGAGTTTTGCTGCGGTCATGGCTCTGGTCCTCATGGCCGGATGGTGCCCCAGTCACCCTTCCAGGCAATCAGGTGTCGCTTACCAAACTGCAAATACAGCCCGTCGCTCCGGTGCGACAAAATGCTTCCCTTCACATTGGGCAACGCGACGAACAGCTCGTTGCCCGGGCGGCCGCGCACATAATTGAGCGGCACACCAAGCGCCTGGCTGGCCTGCTCGACGGTCATGCCGAAGGTCAGCGGAACGCTGTTGGGCGCCAGTTGCTGCGCGCGGATTGCGCCGGACGGGATGCCGAGCGCAATGACGAGGCAGGCGAGCGCAATGACAAAGAACCGTTGCATGACCGACCTCATTGCAGCGCCGCCAAGGTGCCGGCCGGCGTCCAGCCGCCGCCGAGTGCCTGGAACAGGCTGCTGGCCGCCAGCAGCTTGTTGAGCCGCACCGTGACCAGGGTGTTCTCGGCCGTGAACAGCGTCTGCTGGGTCTGCAACACCGTGATCAGATTGACCGTGCCGCCGCGCAGCTGCGTCTCGGCGACTTCGAACGCCTTGCGCGAGCTTGCCACCACGTCGGCCTGGAGCCGTTCCTGCAAGGTGTACTTCTGCAGCGCGATCAGCGCCTTCTCGACGTCGGCGAAAGCCGACAGCACGGCCTTGCGATAGGCCTGCAGGTATTGCAATTGCTGGCCCTTGGCGAGCTTGAGCTGGCTCTCCAGCAGGAAGCCGTCGAACACCGGCTGCGTCAGTCCGGCGGCGAGTGTGTAGAACCAGGCGCCCGGCCCGAACAGCGAGGCGAGCGCCGCACTCTGGAAGCCGGTGGTGCCGGTGAGCTGGATCTGCGGGAAGAACGCCGCGCGCGCCGCCTCGACGCTGAAATTGGACGAGGCCAGTTGCGCCTCCGCCTGTCGGATATCGGGCCGCTGGTAGAGCAATTCCGACGGCAGGCCGGGCGTGACGCGCGGCACTGCGATCTGGGTGGTAGAGCCGCCGCGCACGGTGAAATTGGCCGGCGCGCGCGCCACCAGCAGCGCCAGCGCGGCGATGTTTTGCCCCAAGGTCACCTCGAGCGGCGGGATCGCGGCGCGCTGGGTCGCGACCAGCGCTTCCTGCTGCGACAGGTCGAGCTGCGAGGCGGTGCCACCGGCGAATTGCTGCTTGATCAGCGCCAGGATGCGCTCGGCGGCCGCCAGGTCATTGCGGGTGACCTTGATCTGGTCCTGCGCCGCGAGCACCTGGAAATAGGTGTTGGCGACGGTCGCCATCGTCGAGAGCGCGACCACCTCGCGATTATAGCGGGATACGGTGGCACTCTCCTCCGACGCCGCCAGGGTCGACCGGTTCTTGCCCCAAAAGTCCACGATATAGCTCGCGCTTAGCCCGAGGCTGTACTGCGAGAACGTGCCGCTGGCGCCGGTCGATCCGCTCGCCACGCGTTCGCGCTCCGCGTTCGCCGTCCCCGTGACGCTCGGCAGCAGCGCGGCGCCGGATACACCGACCTGCGCGTCGGCCTGCACGATCTGGGCGATCGCGACCGCGATATCGAGATTGTACAGCTGCGCCGATTCCATCAGCGCGGTCAGTTCGCCGGAGCGGAAGCCGCGCCACCAGGCGAGCGCCGGCACGGCGGCATCGGCGTCCCCCTTGGCCGCGGTCCGGTAGCTTGCGGGCACCTCGAGATTGAGCTCGGGCCGCTCCGATCCCGGAATGCAGCCGGACAGGCCAAGTCCGAACCCTACGACCATCACCAGTGCCGGCGGCCGGCCGCGACGGGACGTCCGCGCGCCCGGGCGCCGGGCGGATTTCTGCAACACGCGAAGACCTCGCAACGCACTAACTATCGGCATTTACTCGCCCGGTTGAAGTGAAGACCCTGGAACCCGCGCCGAGCCGCCCCCACGGCGATCGCGCTTGGCCCACAGGCGGAACCGGTCGAGATAGAGATAGATGACCGGGGTCGTATAGAGCGTCAGGACCTGGCTCAGGATCAGGCCGCCGACGATGGCGATGCCGAGCGGCTGGCGCAATTCGCCGCCGTCGCCCATGCCGACCGCCAGCGGTACGGCGCCGAGCAGGGCTGCCATGGTCGTCATCATGATCGGCCGGAAGCGCAACAGGCAGGCCTCTCTGATGGCATCGAGCGGCTCCAGCCCGCGCCTGCGTTCCGCCTCCAGGGCAAAATCGATCATCATGATCGCATTCTTCTTCACGATACCGATCAGCAGGATGACGCCGATCAGCGCCATGATACTGAACTCGGTCTTGAATGCCATCAGCGCCAGCAAGGCACCCACACCCGCGGAGGGTAATGTGGACAAGATAGTCAGCGGGTGGATGTAGCTCTCGTAGAGCACGCCCAGCACGATGTAGATCGTCACCAGCGCCGCCAGGATCAGGAATGGCTGGTTGTTGAGGGAGTCCTGGAACGCCTTGGCGGTGCCCTGGAAGGTGCCGCGGATCGTGGCGGGGACGCCGAGCCGGTTCATGGCGGCATCGATGCTGGCGACCGCCGTGCTGAGCGAGACGTTCGGCGGCAGGTTGAACGAGATGGTGTTGGCGACCAGGAGGCCCTGGTGGTTGACGGCTAGCGGCGTCGCGCCCTGCTTGAAGCCGGCCACCGCCGAAAGCGGGATCATGGTCTCGCTGCTGGTGCTGACCGCCGATCCGGTCGAGGCCACGCCCTTGCCGGTCGCACCGATCGAGTTGGTGGCCTGATTGCGCGCCGCCTGGGCATTGGCCGAATTGGCCGCGCTCGCCGTACCCGGCGCGACCACGGTCCCGGCGACGGCGTTGGTCGATTGCGAGCCGCCGACCGAACCGCCCGAGGTGCTGACATAGACGTCCTTCAGCGTCTCCGGATTCTGCCAGTAGCGCGGCGCGACCTCCATGATGACGTGATACTGGTTGCGCGCGACATAAATGGTCGAGACCTGGCGCTGTCCGAAGGCGTCGTAGAGCGTGTTGTCGATCTGGCTGACATTGATCCCGAGCCGGGCCGCGGCGTCGCGGTCGATGACGAGATCGGATTCCAGGCCCTTGTTCTGCTGGTCGCTGTTGACGTCGGCGAGGTTCCGATCGTTCTGCAAGGCCGCCGCGATCTTCGGCGTCCATTCATTGAGCTCCTCCAGCGTCGGTCCCTGCAGCGTGTACTGGTACTGGGCGTTGGAGGCCCTGCCGCCGACCCGGATATCCTGCACCGCCTGCAGGAACAGGGTCGCCCCCGGTACGACCGCCATCGCGCGCCGCAGCCGCGCGATCACGCCGTCAACGCTGAGCTTGCGTTGATCGAGCGGACGCAGCGACACGAACATGAAGCCGGAATTGGTCTGGCCGCCGCCGGTGAAGCCGACGACGGACTCGACCGCCGGGTCGTCCTTGATGATGTTGACGAACTGACCGAGCTTCTGCTGCATCAACTGGAATGAAATGCTCTGGTCGGCCTGGATGATGCCGATCATTCGTCCGGTATCCTGCTGCGGGAAAAAGCCCTTCGGGATCATTTCGTAGAGGTAGAAGTTCAGGCCGAACACCGCCGCCAGGACCAGCATCACCGACATCGGGTGTTGCAGCGCCGCGGTCAGCGTCCTGCGGTAGAAGTTCAGCATCGCCTCGAAGAAGCGCTCGCTCGCCATATAGAGCCGTCCGTGCCCCTCCCCGGTCTCTGGCTTGAGCAGGACAGCGCACATCATCGGGGTGGTCGCCAGCGAGACCGCGAGCGAGATCATGATCGAGATCGAGATCGTCATCGCGAATTCGCGGAACAGGCGGCCGATGATGCCGGACATCATCAGGATCGGGATGAACACCGCGATCAGCGAGATGCTCATCGACAGCACGGTGAATCCGACCTCGTTGGCGCCCTTGAGCGCGGCCTCGAGCGGCGTCATCCCCTCCTCGATGTAGCGGGTGACGTTTTCGAGCACGACAATGGCGTCGTCGACCACGAAGCCGGTGGCGACCGTCAGCGCCATCAGGGACAGATTGTCCAGACTGTAGCCGATCAGATACATCGCCCCGAAGGTCGCAACCAGCGACACCGAGACTGCGACGACCGGGATGAAGGTCGCACGCGCACTGCGCAGGAACGCGAACACCACGAAAGTGACCAGCAGCACCGCGAGGATCAGCGTCCGTTCCACGTCGCGCAGCGAGGTCCGGATCGTGGTCGAGCGATCGACCGCCAGCCCGATATCGATGGCCGGCGACACAGAGGCCTTCAATAGCGGCATCAACCCCTTCACGAGGTCGACGGTCGAGATGATATTGGCGTTGGGCTGGCGGTAGAGGATGATCAGCACCGCCGGCTTGCCGTTGGCAAGGCCGGCATTGCGCAGGTTCTCGACCCCGTCGGCGACCTCGCCGACATCGGAGAGGTGGACCGCTGAGCCGTTGCGATAGGCCACGATCAGCGACTTGTAGTCGTCGGCCTTGTTGGCCTGGTCGTTGGAGTAGACCTGGTAGCGCTGGTCGCCGACGTCGATGCCGCCCTTCGGACTATGGGCATTGGCGTTCGACAGCGCGGCGCGGACGTCTTCCAGACCGATGCCGTATTTGTAGAGCGCCTGCGGGATCAGATCGACCCGCACCGCCGGCAGCGAGCTGCCGCCGACCACGACTTCGCCGATGCCCTCGACCTGCGACAGCTTTTGCGCCAGCACGGTCGAGGCCGCGTCATAGAGATCGCCGCGGGTCAACGTATCCGACGTCAGTGTCAGGATCAGGATCGGCGCGTCGGCCGGGTTGACCTTGCGGTAGGTCGGGTTGGAGCGCAGGCTGGTCGGCAGGTCGGCGCGCGCCGCGTTGATCGCGGCCTGTACGTCACGCGCGGCGCCGTTGATGTCGCGGTTGAGCCCGAACTGCAGCGTGATACGGGTCGAGCCGACCGTGCTCGACGAGGTCATCTCGGTGACGTCGGCGATCTGGCCGAGATGCCGCTCCAGCGGACTTGCGACGGTAGTGGCGACGTCCTGCGGGCTCGCGCCCGGCAACGTCGCCTGCACCGAGATGGTCGGAAAATCCACCTGCGGCAGCGGCGACACCGGCAGCTTGAAGAACGCCACCACGCCGGCCGCCGCCAGCCCAAACGTCAGCAGCGTCGTCGCGACCGGCCGCCGGATGAATGGAGTTGACGGATCCATGGCTCAACGCGACCCGCTCGCCTCGCCGAC
>Ga0153933_1000407_pt1 | contig 16212 bp, 16 predicted proteins | sample TSNJ017MetaG_FD_102275 | JGI IMG/M metagenome (GOLD analysis project Ga0153933, IMG submission 102275) | Attine ant fungus gardens microbial communities from New Jersey, USA - TSNJ017 MetaG | ecosystem: Host-associated > Fungi > Mycelium > Unclassified | place: USA: New Jersey, Wharton State...
AAATCCTCAAACAAACTCTTGGCTGGCTGAAAGAGGAAAGGGCGATGCAGGCTGATCGCGCGCGCCTCACCAAAGCCTGCTGCTCTCCATCGAAGTACGCATCGCTCGACGGCGCTCCCCTTCCGGCAACGATTCAGGAAAACTGCTGCGAGGCCTGCTAATGTCTACCGCTCCATTGACGCAAGGCCAGATTTGCACCCCGGCTGCCCGCAGGAAGCTCTCATTTCTGGATCGTTTCCTGACCTTATGGATCTTCCTGGCGATGGCGATTGGAGTTGCGATCGGCCACTTCATTCCTTCTTCAACAATCTTCGTCAATCGCTTTCAGACCGGCACAACGAATATCCCTATCGCCATCGGCCTCATCATCATGATGTTCCCGCCCTTAGCGAAGGTCAGATATGAGAAGCTCGGCGAGGTCTTCCGCAACAAGCGCGTGCTCGGCCTGTCGCTGATACAGAATTGGCTGATCGGTCCGGTGCTCATGTTCGTATTGGCCATGGTTTTCCTTCGCGGCGAGCCGGCTTACATGCGCGGTCTGATCCTCATTGGAATCGCCCGCTGCATTGCGATGGTGTTGGTCTGGAACGAACTCGCTGAAGGAGATACTGATTACGTTGCAGGTTTGGTAGCAATCAATAGCGTCTTCCAGGTGCTCTTCTACAGCCTCTATGCCTGGGCGTTTCTCACGATTCTGCCGAGGTGGTTTGGCCTTGAAGGCAGTGTCGTTCAGATGGGAATCGGCCAGATCGCCCAGAGTGTGGGTCTGTATCTCGGCGTTCCATTTGTTGCGGGATTCCTTACACGCCTGGTGCTCCTACGAGTCAAGGGAGAAGAGTGGTATCGCACACGCTTCATTCCCCGGATCAGCCCCCTTACGCTTGGAGCCCTGCTCTTCACCATCCTGGTCATGTTCTCGTTAAAAGGCGATCTCATCGTTCGGCTGCCGCTCGACGTGGTGAAGATAGCAATCCCGTTGGTGATCTACTTTCTCATCATGTTCCTTGTGAGCTTTTGGATGGGCAAGAAGCTGGGCGCCAACTATGCCCAGTCAACAACTCTCTCGTTCACAGCCGCTGGCAACAACTTTGAACTGGCGATCGCCGTGGCCGTCGCAGTCTTCGGACTGAACTCGGGCGAAGCCTTCGTCGGCGTGGTCGGTCCGTTGATCGAAGTGCCCGCCCTGATCGGATTGGTGAACGTCGCTTTCCGGATGAGGCGGAGATTCTTTAGTTCGGGCTCAACCGGCTTCGCGATTCATCCTGTTGAAGATACGCCCTAGCCAACTGGAAATTAGGCACCGATGCACCCTTCGAACTTCTGCTTGGGCAACCTCCGCTTTGCCTCTTCCTCGCAGCCGCGAATGCCGTGTCTAGCGGCCCAGCCTCGCAGCCCGACTTCATCATCAGACCTGAATCCGGTAAACCAATCACGCTTTCGAAGCTTTTTCGGCATATGGTGCGCTCCTGCAAAGAAGCGTTGGCATGCTGTTTGCATTGTTCTTTCCTGCGTTGTCGCTCCGCAATCAATGTAAACCACATGTCCAACATTGCTTTCTTAGTCAAGCGTTCACGATGGAGGTGCGCTTATGAGCTGATAGGCCTCCTGCACGGTGATGTTCTCCGGGACCTTCCTGAATTGGTAGCGCTCATCGTGTTCCTGTTTACTCGGGCTCGCAAAAAAAGCCCAAACCGACCGCCGATGTTCTCAGAGTCCTGAGAGTGTTTGCTTCAAAACAGGAAGTCAAAATCCAGGAGGAAATGCCGTCCGTAGTTCCCAAAAAATGTACCGTACGCTGGATCGGCGGTGTTGTTGTGTATCTGCAGCGGATTGTCGTGATTGGTCAGGTTTCGAGTCGTCACGGAGAGGCGTATCGAATGACGAGGGCCTAGATTTAGGTCTTTGGCGAAACGTGCGTCCGCGGAAAAATAGCGCGGATAGCGCGGTTGCAGGTATGAGGCGAAGTCGATGTAGTTCTGCGACTGGTCGACCGGCTGCCAGGTGTAGCCATTGCGGTATTCGATGTGGGGAGTTATGCGAAATCTCCACGGCAGGGCGGCGGTCCCCCAGAGCAGAAACCGATTGGGGATCTCACCCGCTGTGCCGGCAGTGATCGGCGAGCGCACAACAGGAAACGGAAAATCGCCCAAATAGCTAGAAGCGTCGGTAAGATCGCCGTATGCCGACTGGCGCACATAAGAAAAGAAGAACTGGCGCTGACTATTCGCACCGGCGCGCACTGTGAATTCGGCCTGTCGAGTCGTCGATTCCCCCGAGCCTGCGAGCACCAGTGCGCTAAGTGAAGGTGTGATCTCCGGCGTGAGCGTGAGTTGATTCCGGCCGTCTGAGTGAATGTAACGAATCCGGAACATAAAGAACTGATTGAGTCGATGTTCCGCCTCGATATTCCACGCCACACTGTACGGAGCGAAATTGCCGCTCCTTATCTGCTGGTCAATGAAGGGGAATTCCGATTCGGGCCCGGCGCTAATCACATTTTTGTAGACACGTGGACCGTCCGTAATATTGCCCTGACTGTCATACGTCGTAACGGTCTGCCGTGGATAGTTGCTGAATGCGTAGGTGTCGAGTGGAACGGAATCATAGAAGATGCCAATTCCGCCCCGAACCAGGGTGGCGCCGTCTTCACGAGGCGTCCAGGTAATCCCAGCGCGAGGCGCCGTGCGGTTGGTATAGGTGAGAGATTGAGTCTCCCACCGTATTCCGGTGTCTAATGCCAGATGGGAGCCGATCGTCCAATGATCTTGTCCGTATGCCGCAAACTCAAGGTCCGCAAGACTGAAAATCCCATTGCCGGCATATGAGATAGTGCGCAGTAGGTGGCCGGAGGCATCGTTGATTTGTACATTGCGCTCAGTTACCTGACCCTCGTCTTCTGCATGAGCTAGAACTGTCCCGAGCTGGAATGCATGCTTGCCGTGCATTTCCCACAGCGCAGGATTCCACGTCTCCAGCCACTGAAATCGGGTAGCCTCGCGGCTTTGTTGGCCGAAGTAGTTGCCGGAATTGCCTTGAGGTGTAAGAACCATCTCGTCTTGAGCCTGTCCCGCGACATTGGTGGCTACGCGAGTTCCCGCGAAAGTGCTGGCGAGCAGTCCACCGGCAAAGGCGAAGCGATCGCTGATGGTTCCCGTATCTTCTTGGTAGTCAGCATTGGGAGTGACAGGCTGCGGATCAAAGTAATTCAAATTTGCATAGCGCAACGTGTGCGGTGCGAAGTGCAAAGTACCCGTCACGGTGTTTCGATCGCCGAGCAGAGCATCGATCTGGGTGAAAGAGTTGAAGGCTTCCGAGCGGCTCTCGTCTGCGGGGAAAGGCAGCGTTCGCACCTCAGCTTTGTCGACAAGGTACTCGGAGCCTTCGAGCAAATAAAGGTGGTTGCGAACGAGCGGTCCGCCAAAATTCACGCGGGGCGACGCGTCGCGCAAGCCTACGAGATGACCGCTTCGGATACGAAAGTCCGGCAGAGGATCATTCAGGCTGTAGTCCCATTTGTCTCCGCCGCGGCGAGTTTCCGCGCTTACCACGCCCGCAGTGAAGCTTCCATATTGGGCCAGAAATGGAGATTGCATGACTTTGAGTATGTCGACGCTGTCCACCGGAACGCTCAGTCCGAAGTCCCCGGTTGCAGGATCGTTGACGCTTACGGAGTTGATCAGGAGGTTGCTGTGTTCCTCATCCTGGCCGGCAATCTGTACTCTGCCATCGGGAGTTCTGATCACTCCGGGAACGAGAGGCAGAGCATCCGCGAGCGTATTCGGGCGCAACGGGCTCAACTTCGCTTCGTCCAGCGAGAGCTTTGTCTCACTATTGGCAGCGGTCAGGGGACTCGATGAGTCCGCATGGACCGTAACACTTTGCGGTATTGCGTTCGATTTCGAAAGCGAAATCTCGACTAAGCTCTGGTCGGTATCAACATGGGTTGTAGCGGCGAGATATCCGTGAAGAGAGGCAGTAATCTGCAGATCGCCGGCTAAGCTGCAGCCGCGCAACGTTGCCTCGCCGTTGGCATCGCTAACAGCCTTACAAAGTAGTGCGGAGCCGGATAGGCCTTCGACGATGACTCCCGACAGTGGCCGCTGCTGCTCGTCGAACACCGAAACGTGGATAACCGTGGGCGATGCGGTCTGAGCCTGCAGTAGAGAGGATACGGTGTATATCGCCGTCAAGAGGAAGTTACGGAGGAGATGTTTGATGGTTCTCGGGACTCGCCAAGACGCTCGCGTTCGGCTGGCGCGCGTTGCTTCCGGTGACCGGGCATTCCGTCTCATCATCATTTTTCATCCGACTGAGCGGATTTCCATCTGGGCCACCGATAGCAACCCTTGGTGTGATTAGACTATGCCCCCATGGAAAGAAGGTGTTATGGTCTTGAGCCGACCGATAGAAAGCGTTCGATGGGATTGGACTTTTTCGGTCTCCTTTCAGTATGTCGTCTTTGCCGCTGAAACACGCCTTTTTCTGTATGAACATTCAGTCATAAAAGGCATCGGATGCAAGTGCGGTTTCGGGTAAGTTGTCCCCAAATGAAGTGAACTTAATCTCCTCGTCGTGGATCGCCCGAGAGCTAGTGCCGATACAACGGGTGGAGGAAAACCCATGAACCTTTCCGCAATCAGCCCAATCAATCATGCTCAGCCCGAAATACAGAGCTCAGCATCTACACCTGCTGCGCCTCAGAAGCCATCCGCTTCCGAGGCTGCCTACACCGTCTCTCTCAGTTCGGCAGCGCAGAAGGCGCCTGCCGGTGTTGACGTGGATCACGATGGCGACAGCCATTAAGTTGACAGCGCGATAAGAAGACAACGCTCGCCACACGCTTCAGCTATGGCGGGCGTTTTCCTCGAAGCAGTTCACGCAGATCTCAACCCCCGCTGATCCCTCGTCACACGCTCGTAAAAAACCCTGCTGCCGGGACGTCTTGAGACGAGAGCAAGGCTACTCGTTTGGCATCGGTTTGGTCGCCGTCAGATAAGCCATGCGGTCAGTCGATAATGTGTCACGGATTTCCAGCCTTGGCCGGACCGCGCTCTCGAAGAGCTTCCTCTCTTCAATACTGAAGTCCTTTTCGAGAATGTCCTTCAAGCACGGAGCGAGCGGGTGGGGCGATGTTGCGAGGAAGACCTCCCATGACACAGGCCGCGAGGGCAACATCGAAATATGCAACTCGAGCTTGAGTTCCCTAAAGCCGCATATCTTAGCGAGCTTGATCAGATCACGTTCGGAATAGTTGGTGATTTCATTAGCTTCGAGCTTTTCAAGAGTGTCCGGATACTGGGCAGCCTTCCAGCGGTGTAGAAGCGGCAAAATTCTGTCCGTGGAGGGTGTGGGAAGGGCGTCAAGCTTCTGCCGCAACGCGATCGTCGCAATCCCATCGTCGCGAAGGATTGGTTCGGCCATTGAGAGGCGGCCACCGGGCCTAAGAGTGCGATAAAACTCGCGCATCGCGGACACTTTGTTACGGACATACGCAAACGACGAACGAGTTGTCACCGCGTCCACAGACTCGCTATCGATCGACGAAAGCAACTCGGCCGAACCCTGAATGAATGTGCATTGCTGCGCGATTCCGCGGTCACGTGCCAGCTGCTCTGTGTGTTGCAACAAAAGGCTGGAAATGTCAGTGAGAATCACCTTCAGCGACGGTCCGAATTGACCAATGGCTTGAAAGGCAACAAGACCGTCTCCCGTGCCTACATCGAGCATCGTCATTCCAGGTTTAAGTCGAGCGCCTTCGATCACTCTCTGCGCGTAAGATTCGACAGTAGCCCGAACAACCTGAGCATACTCCGGGTCGCTTCCATGCCGGTGCCGTAATAGCCAATCACGCCATACGTCGCGAGGCTCAGGTCTGTTCGTTTCCTCTATCGTCATCGAAGTTCCGTGCGAAGCCGATTCGTTTGAGACACGGTATCGAGATTGAAGTCCATTTCGGTCACTTCTCCGCCTCCCCCATCATAAGGCTGGGATCGTTGAGGTCCATTGAACTTAAATGTTCTGGTGAACTCCCGTGGGCGGTGCCTCCCGTCATGAATGCCATGGTTGATCGATGTTTTCCGTGGATTTTATTACTGTCGCGCGGCGATCTCACTACAAATCCGAAAAATGATCGAAGTGGAGGCGTCATTTCAATGCCTGAATCTCTTTCGTGAGCTCAGAATAGCGTGCATCGGTGAACGACTCAGGACTGATCCACTGAATTTCTCCATTAGGTCGTATCAAGATAACGCAAGCGTGGCTTTCATCAGAGAGTCGAAAACGCCGCTTCCATGACAGTTCGTCCCGAAACAAGAGTATCGTTCGATCCTGCATACCTGTCGGCATCCCGCTCTTGATTCCGGAGATGACCATGCCGCGAAGAAGCCGGGGAACGGATTCTAGGAAAATGACCGTGTAGATCGGAAGACGTGGATCATCATTCGAGAGATGTTGAGTCCAGTTCTGTGCGTCATGCCCGGCCGCGCGGCTGAAAGAAAACAGCACTGCGGCCGCCTTGCCCTGGGTCGCCGCAGGCAACTCAATCCAATTGCCAGAAAGCGCCTGACCGGCAATTGACGGCATTGTGTTGCCATATTTCAGATGCGGGATATCTGTTTGCGAAGATAGGTGCGTGCAAAACAGAAACAGAGAAGCTGACCAGCTGACGATTCTGCCGCGTTGTAGCATCGGCACGTATCCTCATCATCAGGATTGGAGAAACGGTGGGCGCGATTAGAAATCCTGATCGAACAGGTTCTTAAGATAGCCTGCTCCTGCTCGACAAGTGCTCAACAATCATCCAGAAGACAGCAAATCCGTTCAGAGTGATCAGGGTGGCGCGAATCCAATGCGTGCTCATTGCAAGAACGTATGTGGGGTCGAGCGAACCATCCGGAAGTTTTGCGAAATGGGTCCGTGCCTGCCAACGCGCCCAAAACATCGCCGTCAAAGTGTAGGTCGCCACATGCAGGCCGATGTTCAGCCAGACGGGAGCATCCGTAACCCCGGCCGGTCGCAACCAGATCAGCGCGATCGAGCCGAATACCGCGATTGCCGCTACCGGGAAGATCACCGGTTTGATCATCACCCACCACGCGTTGTGGTACGCGCTAAAGTCATTGGAGGCAACATAGGGCCACAGACGCCAACCAAACTGAGTCATCCAGATGTTGCCGATACCGTAGAAACTGGCTGCGAACGTCACTAAGAGAATCCATTGGGATTTATTCATGGCTTCCTCTCGTCGCCTTTGCCCTCGATAAGTGCCGTTCCTGCCACCAGGCTGGTGAATGCTCGGCCGCTTCTCAGGATTCTGAGTTGCGACTGAACGATTCTGAACCGGGTAATCCCTCCGCGAATTCTGTCAGCAACTCCAGGAGCTGGCGCCGCCGGATCTCCCTCATACCCTCTAGGCTTTTCACCAGCATGCTGCTCACCTCCATCTTTGGGATTCTTGCGAACAACTCCACACCCTTTTTCGTCAGGAGGAGCGGTTCGCGGCGGCGGTCGTTCGGATCTTTCCCACGCTTGACCAGATTCTTTTCGACAAGTCCATCCACTACGTAGACCAACGTCGACGGCGCGACACCCATCAGCCGGCTGATCTCTGCCATTGAGGTTATGCCGTGAGTGAGATGGCGAAGGAGGCCATGTTCGATACCGCTGATTCCAAAATTGTGACCCTCAAGACGTACCTGGAGATCGGCGCGCGCGATCTTCGTGATGGCCGCGCACAAGGACCTTATTTCATCCGCCATGGCCACGCTTTCGGCAGATGTCATATCAGGAACATGCCTCGCATGCATAGTGCAAAATGAATCATTCAATCTGAATGATGCAGCTGTTTGTGAGATTGGTCAAGGACTATTATTCCTTCAGTTCCGACAGCACCAGATCGGCGCAGAGCGATTACAGTTCAAATTCCCCAGAAGGAAACGACAAGAGATCGCTATGGGATTTCGTCAGGGCGGATTCTGTTATACGAATCTCAACCCGAGCTCGATGAGTAAACTGTCCGGATCGAGTATGCGATACCAAGAGGTTCGCCCTGCACTGCGATCAAAAAACTTTCGCGAAATTGAACCCCCAGCGTCCGCCGTGGCCGCGTCCCCATGCATAGTAGGTCTGGGCAACGATCGAGCCTTGGATGCGCGCGAAGACACCGATGCCGCCGTCGTTGCGGAAGTTGGAGAGAGCAAGTCCGCCCGGATTTGAAGCTACAGCTCCCCCATCGTAAAAGGCGTAGGCCCCGAAGGGATCCCAAACGATGTAGTCGGCTTCGAACTGTAAGAGTGCGGCGTCGCGGTCCCGAAAACGATAGTCGTCCCAGCCGCGAAGAGTGACGTTACCGTCGATGTCGTTGCCGCCTAGCGTGGGCTGGAGGTAAAAGGGGATCTGATTGGCACCGGAGGTGTTCGAAAGCACGAGGTGGCTCTTGATATCGAACATCATGAGGTTGCAGACGTTAGTTTGACGGTTTTGGCCCTGGCAGAGGAAGTGATATGCGAAGGGATGATCTGCGGCGACGAAGCCATTCTTGAGCATGCCCCGGAGGTTGAAGCGCTCCTCGCCGTCGAAGCGAAACTGGCGGAACGCGAAGGCGGAGTCCTCGGTGGGGTGCTGGAAATGCTCGGAAGCTTTGTTCTCAAGCTCCATCTCGAAAAAGGGTTGCAGATGGGGTTCACCGACGGGCAGTCGCGCGAGACGTGAGTTGAACTGCCGGAAGACGCGGGTTTCAAAACCAATGGAGTTGTTGAAATAGAGTGGCTGCTGGGTGATGCCAGGAGTTTGTGAGGATGGGACATTGAGATCAACAGAGGTCAGATCGTTGGATGGAGGAAGCATACTGCTCTCGAGCTGCGATTCACCGGTGAGGACGATATCGTGCGCAATGGGGATACGGGCGTCCAACTCGCCCCAAGTATCGTCTTCGGCGTAGGTGTATTGTGTATCCGGCGAGCGCGATCCGGACCCATAGAAGTTGAGGGTGCGGACACTGCGGTGCGAGGCGTTGAGGTGGAGCGCGGTGGTGTGCCAGTTCTTCGTGGCAGCGGAGGAGAGATTGCGTTCATCGGTGCTGAGGTTCGAGCTGCCGAAAGGCAGCGACCAGGTGGCGTCGCCGCCGGCGAACCACGAACTGTTGGTGGTGGCGGCGCCAGTGGCGCTCAGATCGAGCTGCTCGCCATTACTCGTACCAGTAAAGGACTGGGTGAGGACGATGCCGGGACCGAAGCCGTTAGAGGTGGGCAGTGAGGCGAGGGTAAAGTGATAATGCTCCTGGGTAAGGAGAGCTTCGAGGCACGCGATGCGCTGATTCGCGTTGTCGAGGAAGAGCGGGCAAGAGACGCGGATGGTTTGCGCGTGGAGAGGCGCGGCGCAAGCGACGAGGAGGAGCAGTAGGGTGAGGCGTACGGACTGGCTCATGCGGCTCCCAGCTTGGCGACGGCATCGCGGGCTTCCTTGAGGTAGGCGTCGGCATCCTGCGCAGAGTAGATCTGATGCGAGGTTTTGGAGAGCTGGACGCCTTGCTGAGCGAGGGAGTATTCCATGGCCCGGGCCATAAGGGTGACGAGGTCGGTAGGCTTACGCAGTGCGGGCGGAATGACGGGTGCGAGGTTGGGGGTGCGGGTGGTCTTTGCGAGTGCAGAGACCGTGGGCAAGACGGTGGGTATGGGCTGCTGGAGGCCGCGGGCAGAGGCGGAGAGGAGTTGGTTGCGTCCCTGCAGGGGGATGTTGCCGTCGGAGGTGATGACCGGAGGAAGGTCAGGCTTGTCTCCACGCATCTGGCCATCGTCCACGTTTGAGATATCGAGGAAGCTGGCAGCCTTGTCTTCGCGCCAGTTGAAGGGAGTCTGAGTTTTGCAGCAGAGCTCGCGGACGGTCTTGACGATCGAGCAGTGGTCGAACTGCTGCGAGAGAATGGTGCCAGGCTTGATCCAAGGGGAAACGAAGACCGCAGGAACGCGGACACCCAGACGATCGAAGGTGAAGCCGAAGTCGGTGGTGGGGGGGAAATCAGGTAGGCCGGTGTCATTTTGCAGCTGGGGCGGGAAGACATGGTCGTAGAGGCCGCCATGCTCGTCGTAGACGATGAGCAAGAGGGTATCGTTCCAGAGCGGACTGTCGCGGATTGCATTGTAGACCTGGCCGATGAGGGCTTCACCCTTGTCAATGGCGAAGTCGGGATGCTGGCTGTTGGCGTTGACGCCGTCGTAGATGGGCTCGATGAAGGTGTACTGCGGGATGTCGTCGTTTTTGCAGTCGTCAGCGAAGTTTCCAATGTCAAAAAACTTTTGCTGGTTATGCATGAGCCAGGCGTTCGCGAGCAGGATGGTGGACTGGCTGGTGTAGATGCGATAGGTCGTGTTGAGATCGACCGGGTCCTTGTCGATATCTTCGAAGATGGTGTGTGCGGTGAGGGGAGCCTTGATGGCGTCTTGGGTGAGGGAGCCGCCGGAGGAGGCGGCGTGAGCGAAGAGGCGGTTGGGGATGGTAGAGGCAGGAACGGAGGAGAACCAGCGGTCGCAGACGGCGAATTGCTGGGCGAGCGTAGAGAGGATGGGCAGTGAGCCGGCCTGGAAACATCGCATAATGGCGGCGCCGTGCGCTGCGTTGCCGCTGTCGCTAGCGTAATTTTGCACGAAGCCCTGCATCTTCTCCTGCCCGGTATCTGTGCCGGCGGCGTTGGAGAAAATCTGCCAATTGATATCGGGAAACTCGTGATTGGGATCGGGAGTGAGATCGTTGGTGTTCCGAGCATTTGGGCTAACGCGGATAGGAGTTCCTCCATCTGCGGCGGGATTTGTCTCATCTCCGTTGAGACCATCGATGGCGTAGGAACCGGACTTTAGGTAGCCCAGCATGTGGTCGAAAGAACGGTTCTCCATCATCAGTACGACGATGCGTTTAAAGGGAGTGGGCAACGTAGCCTCCTTGGAAGACAGCGAATCTAGGCCCGTGAATCATATGGAATGAGAAATGCAGAGAACTCTACCATACCGGTACGAGTCGCAACGAGATAAAAGATTGACAACAATCGCGGAAGTAATTATCTGATCAAATGCGAGAACCACGCTTCGGTCCCCGTTGTCTCCGAGGCCGACGACGGCATCTATAAATGAAGAAATGAAGGCTTGCGTCCTTTCATGGCGACGCAGCATCCCTATGCTGGACGGTAATGTTTGCTCGTCTGTTGTTAGGTTACTTCGAGTTATGTGGTGGTTAGGACGACGAAGATCTTTCTAACCAGTTCAACCAGTATTTTTTCCTTCTCTGCGATCGCGCGGCTCCACGTTGAGACCCTCTGAGGAGAATAGCTGGTGGTATACAGACCGGTCCCCCGCAGCGAAATCATTGATGCATTGGCTCATATGTATGCTTTGCATCGACGAATAAAACCCTCGAATGAGCGCGAGCTTCGGGCCTCTGAGCACCGTGAAGCTGTAGCAAGAGATCTTTTGTCAAACCTGCCGCGTACCAACGAACACCCCACTCTCAAGACGCTACTGGAGGTCGCAGAAATATGCAGCCTGACCTTGGAGGGAGCGCATAAGTTGTTCGGCTACAACCTCGGAGGCCTTCGCGATTACGACCTAAAACTGAATGGTAGCCGGACCCACGTTGAAGGTTGTCATCAGGGTCTGCGCCCCGGTGAAGTCCATCGTTCCTTGGGCGTGGGCAGCCCTTGCAAATGTGAATGCGAGCAGGGTCGGCCCCATTGCGCGCGCAGTGTGGATCAAGTTTTGTTTGGAGAAGGTTCGAGCCAATCGCTTGGCAAGGTGGGTACTCTTACGAACAGGAAGGAAGCTATTTCTGCGGTCCATCGGCACCTCCATCGACTGGTCTCAGTCGGGAATATGCCGCGATCATGGCTCGGGTCGCCGGGTGACGTCTAATACGTTTTATTTATCAGGTGATCGTTCGCAATTATCACCCTCGCGTAACCCGCATTTAATCCTGAAGTTTGCCTAAGAGTTCCATTTGCGCGGGGAGGGGATCGGTCGCCTGAGGAGACCGCGTTCGGAGTGTTGGAGCAGTATCTATAGCGCCCGATGCGGCGGGTGCCTCTCTCCCTTCATGCTGGCTAAGGTTCCTTCTCAGCATCCTGATCAAGGTTGGGATCGTCTTTGGATGGCGCTTCTTGTGGTAAATGACGGCGGTATCTACAGTCCAGTCGACTCCTGCAATCGGGCGTGTTGTTAAGTCTTCGTCAAGGAGCGTTCCTTCGCGAATCAGTGTGACTCCATGTCCATCCCTCACCAAGGCTTGCATCTCGAACGGGTGCGAGGCATGGGAGTACTCTCCGATCTTGACCCCAGCATCCGTCAGAAGCTCGAGGAGTCTCTCGTGAGCATCCGGGTGACGTTTCGGGTGGTAGAGAACGGCGAGAGTGTCTTGCAAGTCCGCAGCCTGTAATGCGGCCTTCTTTACAAGAGGGTCGTCACGCCGTAGGCACACGACGAGCCGGTTACGGCACAGCTCTTCGATATGCAAATCCGAGTGTCGGAGCGGCAGAGTCACGACCGCGGCATCAACTATCCCGCTGATAATTTCTTCCGCGAGCTGCACTGTATCCCCATGAGTGGGACGGATCGAACATGCTGGCAGGATTTCTTTGTGTATGGCACAGAAGCTGCGGAACAAATTCGGATCGACTAACGGGGCGCACCCAAAGCGAAGGGTGCGAATCTCGCCTCGGTCAATCGCGATGAGAGCCTCGATCACTTCGTCGCGAGTGTCGAGCAGCAAGCGAGCGAGAGCGATAAAGGCGATACCAGCTTCGGTCGGCCGAATACGTCTATTTTTGGTCTTCCGGAAGAGGCGAACGGAAGCGTGATCCTGGAATTGCTTGGCCTGCGCTGTGAGATTCGGTTGCGATGTGCGCAACTCCTCCGCGGCAACGCGAAACCCCTGCCTTTCCAAGACAGTCAGCAAATACCGGAAGTGGCGGAGTTCGGCCCAGTCATACATAGCGCACTGCTCCACGAGGTAAGAGAATTCAATGCGTTGATCCGAGGCCGAAAGGCCAGACGATTCTTAACTGCCCTGTGGAAATCTTGGCACGCAATTGGCGTGGGTGGAACGGCGATTGTGCAATCTGGCCAAAATTACGCAAATGTGCAGCGCCAGCGTCCGACACTGGCGCTGCACAAAGCAATTAACCTCAAGTCGCGCATCTTCAGCAGGCTCCGGGCTTTGGTCCCGTTGCGTGATAACTCAGAGTTATCACCCGATAAATAAAACGTATTAGACGGTTCCATTTGAGAAAGACAGGCTATCGACATGCGGCATTGTGCGATGAGGGCACTCCCTACTTACGAGCCTTGCCAACTGAGGTGCGCAAATATGTTTCGAAATGACAAGCCCGGAATTGTGTCAAATGGACTCATTGCTAGGCGGCTCCTGAATGTCGAGGATGCAACCAGAAACCGAGCCAGCTTGCAATCAGACACGGTTTGCGATGCGAGCTGTCCAGAAAGATCTAACGTTGGCGCTGAGAGAGCTCAGCAATCCACGCTACTGGGTATTGGCTCGGATAGAAAGCTCAAATAGCAGAATCGACCACAGCGTGGAACTTCGTGCAAAGCGTATCGATGCGCTGCTCCGGGGTCTTCGAATTGACCTGTTGAGAATCTGATTTCCGATTGTCGCAGGTGGAGCGCTCGTGATCGGTTTCAGCATGGGAAGGGCCCTGCAGGAATGGCGAGATTCATCGCTGGTGACTCATCAAGCCGTTTCGACTCCGATGCAAAGCAGTCCCACACAGGCGGCGAGGCCACAGCGCTTGAACCCGACTCCATCGGCCGCCACCTCTGCACGACGCACTTCGAAATGAGTTTCAACTGTCTATCGCACAAAGGGGGAGCAACTCTATGCAAACATCGTCAGAGAAGAAGCCACTCACCATCTTGCGAAGAAAACAGGTTCAGGAACGTACGGGTCTATCGCGCAGCACCATCTACCTCCGGGTCGCACAGGGCACGTTTCCAAAATCAATCTCTCTGGGGCCTCGCGCGGTGGGCTGGGTCGATGCGGAGATCGACGAGTGGCTTAAAAGTCAGATCGAGCAAAGCCGTCAATCCGCATAGGCATGGACTGGTTCGCCTGAATTTGGTTCTGGTTGGAACGGAAGAACCTTTGCGCCGCGTTTTATGGTGTCCAGGTAGTCAGCCCAGTCCTGCATCATTTTTATCCTTGGCGCAAGATAGAGAGCATGATTGTAGGCAGCGCTGACCGCGTTCCTCGGTGTGTGCGCTAATTGCAATTCAATGTGTTCGTGAGGGTAGCCTTGCTCGTGAAGAATTGTGGAGGCGATTCCCCGAAAGCCATGGCCAGTCATCCGGCCCTTATAACCCATTCGCTCCAGCCCCTTCAGAATCGTGTTATTGCTCATATGCTTTTCGGTTGAAAGGTCCCCCGGAAAGAGCAAGCTGCCGTTCCCCGTTAATTCGTAGAGATTCGAAAGGACTTCAAGAGCCTGGCGGGAGAGCGGAACGATGTGTGGTGTACGCATCTTCATTCGCTCTGCCGGTATGTCCCACCGCGCATTGCCCAGGTCGAACTCGCTCCATGTGGCAGCGATCATCTCTCCGGTTCTGACAAAGGTCAAAGCCATGAGTTGTATCGCGAGCCTGGTGACATGCTTGCCCGGATAGACCTCGATTTTGCGTAGCAGCGCAGGAAGTTCTTTCGCGTCGATTCGTGCGTAATTCGTTTTGCGAGTTGCGCGGAGAATGTCACGCGGTTTGATCTCAGTGGCGGGGTTGCGCCTGCTATAGCCGTGCGCAATGGCAAACCGGAAGATTTGACCGATCGTCTCCAGCGCACGCTTCGCGATATCGGACGCACCGCGTCCTTCGATCGCTTTTACTACGGCACAAATTTCGGGTGCCTCAATCTCATCGATGGCACGTTCTCCCAAGACCGGAAGGACATTCAATGCCAAACGTCGCCGGGTCGAGTCGACGTGGCGAGGGCTCTTTCCATGTGTCCAGTGTTCCATCCATAGTTCGGTAACCGTGGCGAAGGAGTTAGCACGCGCCGCGGTTTCGGCGGCCTTCACCGCCTTTCTTTCCGCCATCGGGTCGATGCCTTCAGCCAGTAAACGGCGATTCTCGGTGTGACGTTCGCGGGCTCGCGCTATCGAAATCTCCGGATAGCTGCCCAGGCTCATCAGCTTCTCTTTGCCTTCAAATCTGTACTTCCAGCGCCAGAGGCGTCCGCCAGATGGCGTTACGGCAAGATGGAGCCCTCCACTGTCCGCCAACTTATAGATCGTTGCAGCGGGCTTTGCATTGCGGACCTTGAGATCGGTTAAGGGCATGGCTTATCTCCTCTCCCCAAAATACCCCCAGCTCCAAATTTAAATACCCCCACCAGTACCCCCAGGCAAGCCCGGCTTCAGAGGAACCTCTCGGAACGATAATAGACGAAAGGCCCAGTTTTATTGGGATTTTCGTAGAGATCTAGACTGTATGGGATGTCTTTGGAAGGTACATGGCGGAGGGAGAGGGATTCGAACCCCCGTAGCCCGTTAGGGCTAAGCGGTTTTCAAGACCGCCTGTTTCAACCGCTCACACATCCCTCCGCGTGAGGTTGGTGCGGTTCTTCCCATGATATGACGAATTGCTGCGGGCCGGGAATTTTCTCCCCTGCCCCGACGCATCTCAGCCCTTTCTGAATCCTCCGGGCTACGAGTAGGATCGATACAGTAACCGGGCTTTTACGCCCTCGATCGTTCATGCCGACCACAGACGTACAGCCCGAGAGCCCGCGCCCGGTTCGCACCCGCAGATCGTTTCAGCGCACTTTGGATAGCGCCAAGCGGACCATGGTCTTCAGCGAGATCGTCAAGCTGGCGATCGACAGCTTCAAGGCCAGCAAGATTCGCTTCGCCCTTACCGCCCTGGGCATGGTCATCGGCTCGGCTTCGGTGATTCTGGTCTTCACCATCGGAAGCACCGGCAAGCAGTTCGTCCTCAGCGAGTTGCAAAAGATCGGCACCAACATGGTGATGCTCGAATATGAGGGTGGCGGCGCCGGCGCGATCAATGAATACCGCAACGATTTTCTGACGCGTGAGGACGAGCGCGCCATCGACGAGCAGGTCACTGACGTTGCCGAGTCGTCGCCCATGCTCGAAATGCACGACCGCGTCACCTTTCCCGGTGGCGTCGCAAAAGACGTGCTGGTGCTCGGTGTCAGCCCTCAATA
>Ga0153933_1000408_pt1 | contig 16097 bp, 11 predicted proteins | sample TSNJ017MetaG_FD_102275 | JGI IMG/M metagenome (GOLD analysis project Ga0153933, IMG submission 102275) | Attine ant fungus gardens microbial communities from New Jersey, USA - TSNJ017 MetaG | ecosystem: Host-associated > Fungi > Mycelium > Unclassified | place: USA: New Jersey, Wharton State...
GGCGTCGCGATCATCACGGGCGCCACCCGGACCCGCAACCGGGACCGTTCGTAGCGAGCAGTATCGCGCGGGGAGTCAACGATCGCGGCAGAGATCGCAGGGTAATCAGAAGCGGTTCAGAGGAGGAAGAGAAGATTGCTTCTTCCTCTGTTTGCTGGCCCGCTTCGCTGCCCGGCGAAGCGCGCGTTCCACTGCGCTCCACTGCACCTCTCCGCTCACGCCGCTCGAGTAGTGACTGTTAACGACATTCACCAGCGGTTCAAGTCCTTCGCTGCCGTCTATCCGCGCTGGATGTCCGAATTCACCACTCTTCTCCATCCAGCGGTAAAGCGCCGGAATAATGTGCTGCGGCAGGCCTTCGCGCGTCGCGCGCCGCAACGCTCGCCAGGCCGGCGCAGGACCATCGGCACGGCGACGCTGGGCCTCGCGCATATAACGTCGCACTGATTGATAGAAACGCACGAGGCGCGGGTACGCCCAAACCAGCGTCGCTAACAAAGCCACAATCATGCCCGCAATCGCGACCTGCTCGCGATCCACCACGATGATCCGGTGTGCCGCGCCATTGCCGGGCGAGTTGACTGGAATCTCAAAGATTGGCTTTTCCGTGGCGGCAGACACAGATAGGGGCACTGCCGGCAGCACGATGGTTTCCTTCCTGTGAGCCGTTGTATTCCACCACTCAATAGTGAGCGCCGGCAATTTGAGCTTGCCGTCACGCTCGATCCGATAAGTCACACTGTCGGTTCGCTCACCCGCTACCAATCCCGCCCGGTCCTCTACGACATCTCTGGTCGTCGCGTTACCCGGATAGCGCTTTAACCCTGCGACCTCCGAAAAGTTGAGCGGGGGAATGAGCATCGATTGCGTACCCGTCGCTCTTTGCGTCACAGTCCGTGTGATCTCATCTCCCACTTTGGCATGCGTCGGCGAAGGCTCGATCCGCTGGGTCGCCACCAGCTTTTGCGTTGGAAAGAAGATGCGCATCCCCTCCCCTCCGGGTGGAACCGTGGCGGCAAACTCGAGTTCTGGGGTCATCAGCTTGACCGGCCCGCTCATCTGCCCTGGTTGCACCGAAATCGCGAACGGGTGGATAACAAACGCCTGGGCCGTTTGCGGCACGATCCGATAAGCCCGGCTTACGCCAAACCAGTCCACTCCGTTGATGACCTCGTGAAGGTTTTCAGCTTGCTCGTCCGGCAGGCTGACGATCGCGCCCGGTACGTCGAAGAGCGGCCAGTCCGGCGCCTCGGTAAACCAGCTGGTGGTCAGGCAATCCACGACGAGCTTGATCTGACTGCCCGCCACGACCGAGCCCGACGGTTCGAGATGCGCTCGCACCATCACCTGCGGCGTATTGTCAGCGGCGCGTGCTGCCGCGGCCGCTACCGCAAGCACCATCAGGACGCACAGCCAGCGAACCAGACGCAGCAGGCTCATGGCGCACTCCCATTGGCGGCGCCCGTCTCCTGCTCGAAGCGCTGACGCAAAAACGTGGCCGGCGACATATTGAGGCTGCGCATCCAGACATCCTCCGACGGTACCGGCATCAACGTGCTTTGCTCGATTCCGCCTTTCTTTTTCTGAATCTTGATGTCGTCGGATTCTTCGTCTTCCTCATCTTTCTGCGGCTCCTGTTTCGGCTTGATCAACAGCTGCCGCATCAACTGTCGGTTTGCTACCGCCTGCCTGAGCGTCGGATCCAGCGCCAACGCATTGTCGAAAGCCTTGATGGCTCCTGTGTAGTCCTCTAGGTGCGCAAGCGTGTTGCCGATATAGAAATACGACTGTGCCGTTTTCAGCCGCGAAAGCGTCTCGAGTGCGCCTGCATAGTCACCGGCCAGGTATTGGGCACGGCCCTTCCAGATCGGATCGTCGAAACGTTGCGCTGCCGCCTTGAAGTCGCCGTGCTCGAAACTCCAGCGGCCCTGTTGGTCGTGCGTCGCAAAGAGGTCTTGCCAACGCCATGATCCCCATGTGGCCGCCTCGGCATGGCGAGGCGCTGCGCCGCAGGCAATCGCCATCAGAACGACGGGCAGCCATTTGACGGTCCAGCCGCGGCGAAAACCCAGCAAACCCAGGATCAGCAATGGCACCAGCAACCAGTAGCCGGACTCCTGCCAGCGCGATACGCGCTTCGACTCGTCGGCCTCGGCGAGCCAGGCACGCGCCCGATGCTGCACCCAGACAACGTCGTCGTTGTCGACCCGCGTGCTGGCGAGTGGGATGCCGGCCTGGTCCGCCACCTTGCGGATCGCACCGGCGTCGAAGCTGCCCATCAACGGATGACCCTCGGGATCCATCTGCACCATCCCGTCCGAGCCAAGAATCGGGCCGCCGTTTTCGGTGCCTACCGCGAGCCACAGCAACTGTTGCCGCGAGCGCCTGGCCTTTTCCACAAATGCGCTGGCCTCGCGGTCGTCGAAGCCGTCGCTCATCAACACAATCGTGCCAGCGACCGGATCATGCGCCAGCAGCTGCTGGGCGATATCGAGCCCGGCTGCGACGTTCTTGCCATCCTCCAGCATCAGCGACGGCGACAGCACGGGCACATAAAGCTGCAGCATGGCGGGATCCTCGGTCGGCGGCACGACGAGGTGCCCTGTGGAGGAGAAGACCACCAGCCCGGTACGCGCCCCTTTGCGCGCGGCCGCAAGGTCGAGCACTTTCTGTTTGGCACGCTCGAGCCGGGTGGGCGCGACGTCCGTCGCATCCATTGAATGTGCAAGTTCGAGAACGACGACGAGCGGCGCCTGATCCTGGGTGAAAGGTGGCCGCTCCTGCCGCCACGTGGGTCCGGCGACGGCGAATGCGCCAATCGCGATAAGAAGAGCCAGCGTATGAATGGGCTGCACACGCCGCCGCGCGCTATCGCCGACAATCAGATGCTCGAGCAGCTCTGGCGCAATGATATTGCGCCAGCGGGCTCGCACGTCATGACGGCGCAACCAGCAGACCGGCAGCAGGATGGCGGGCACCAGCAGCCAAAGCCATAGCGGCCGCATAAAATGAAAGGCGGTGAGATCAATTTCCATGACTGGCCCCGGTCCTCACCCCATTGCTCACCTTGCCGGGTTGCACTCGCACCGGAGCCGCCTCACGGCGTGGCGCGCGTAGCGTGGCCGTTAGCAATGCCAGGCAGTGGTACAGGGTCAGCATCAGCAATGCAGCGGCTAGCGGAATCCAGTAGAAGTCGCGCTGTGGCCGGTAGATTTCACGTTTCACCTTTTCGGGCGTGATGCGATCGAGCGTCCTGTAAACGTCGACCAGATCCTCCTCCTTGCCCAACGCGCGAAACGCCCGGCCACCCGTGATATCGGAGATCCGTTGCAGCGCATCGAGATCCACGCGGTCCTCGCCGGTCGCCTCCGGGTCGCCAATGCCGATCGTGTGGATGACCAGCTTGTGCCCTTTGGCAATTTCGGCTGCCTGTTCGGGGGGGATTGCACTGGCCGTATCGTTACCGTCGGTCAGCAGGATCAGCACTTTCTCCGGCGCCGGCGAGTTGTCCATCAGCTTTACCGTCAGGCCGATCGCATCGCCGATCGCCGTGCGCGGGCCCGCCATACCAATCTGCATCTGGTCGAGCAGGACCAGCACGCTGTCGTGATCGAGCGTCAGCGGTGCCTGCGGATAAGCCGCCTGGCCGAACACGACCAGGCCGATACGGTCTCCTTTTCGATGCGCGACGAACTCCTTCACCACACGCTTGACGGCGGTCAGCCGGTCCATGCGCTCGCCGGTCGAGACGCTCACGAAATCGCGCGAACTCATCGATTGCGACAGGTCGATCGCCAGCATCAGGTCGCGCGCGGGTTCTTCATGTGTCACAGGCGGCTCGACCAACACAGGCCTGGCCGCGGCGACAACCAGCAATGCCCACAACAGCGGCATCATCAGCCGCTGCAGCCAGTTACTGCGCAGGCGGACGCCGCCAAGCGCAGGGGTTTCGCCAGCGGCGTCGGCCAATTCGTGAAAGAACGGCACGCGCACCGCGGATGCCGTCGTGCGGTAGGCCGGCGCCAGCCACCACACCAGGATCGGCACAGGCAGCAACAAGAACGCCCACGGGAAATCAAACTTCCACATGATGGTGCTCGATCCAGTCGCGCGCCGCGCTCAGCAGCGCTGAGGCATCACGCTCGGAAACTGCCGCGATCCGCTCCGCCGGGGCATAGCTGACCAGGGCAAGAAGCGCCCCGCTTTGCGTATCGAAGTGCGCGTGGGTCCGTTTGAGAAATGCCAGCCAAGCGTCGCCCGTGAGCGCGGCAACCCGCTCACGCGGCGCCGCGGCCAATGAGGCTCGCTTGAGCAACGGCGGGATGGCGGCGAGTGCGCTCACGCGTTGCGCCGGGTTAGTCAGTTCAGCTTCGATCCGAGCCAACTGTTCTAGCGCGACGCGCCGATAGCGTCTCCTGACTTGACGTCGCCATACCGCCCATGCGCCCCACAGCACGGCTGCGATCACTACGATCGCAACGCCGATCCACCCTGCCGTCTGCGGCGTCCACGAAACCGGTGAAGGTAGCGGCAATTCCTGCAGCGGCTGCAGCACCCCTGGGGTATCGACCGGAGCGGGACCGGGAGCCTGGGCGGCCGTGGGGCCTCCGACCGTCATCACAGGCCCGCCCCGGTCGGCAAGCGCGCACGCTGCCCGAACAAACGCCGCACCTGATCGACGGCAGGCTCATCGGTGGAGAGCGCCATTAGTGGCACCCCACTTGAGCACAGCAATTTCGCCACGTCGGCCGCGCGCCCTTCGAGCATGCTCGCCAGTGGCACCCGCACACGCTCGTTGTCGATCCTCAATTCGACCTGCAGCTGGCCTTCGCTCACTACCAGCGCGCGGTGTTCGGGCATGTGTTGCCAGAGCGGATCGAAGATCATCGCGGCAATCACGTCGTTGTGCCGCGACAGTTGCTGCAGCAGTTGCCGGGTACGCTCGCCCGCACCGGCGAAGTCGCTCAGGATGCAGATCAGATAGTCGTGTGCCGCCAGATGCAGCACACCTTCGAGCGCGCTGTCCAGTTGACCGTAGTCAGTGCGATGGGCGCTGTCCGCATGCAACGCAGTGTTCATTCTGGCGATCGCTCCGAACAGCAGCTTGATGCGGTTGCGGCTACGCAAGGGCTTCACGCGCACAACTGACGTGTCATCGAAGATAACGCCGCCTACCCGGTCGCCGGCAGCGAAGCCCATCCAAACGGCAAGCGCAGCGGCCTCGGCCGCCACCACGGACTTGAAGGCACGGTTCGATCCGAAGAACATGCTCATACGCTGATCCACGACCACCAGCAACGGTCGATCGCGCTCCTCCGTATAAGTGCGCACCTGCGCTTTGCCCAAACGTAAGGACACCTTCCAGTCGATATGACGAATGTCGTCACCCGGCAGGTAGCCGCGAATCTCCTCGAAATTGAGACCGCGCCCGCGCAGACGTGAAGCATGGTTGCCCGACAGAATGCTCGATACTGGCGGCGGCGCAACGAAGCTCAGGCCGCGCGCGCGAAACTCCAGCTTCGCAAGATGCGCAGCGTCGACATACACGCGGCCGGGCGTAATTGCGGACCTCGCGGCCATCGATATCCTCCTTGTCGCTGCACAGCGCGATTCAAGCCGGCACAGCTACCTTTTCGATCAGCCGGTCGATCACCGCATCCGCGCTAACGTTCTCTGCATTGGCATCGTACGAAAGAATCAGACGATGCCGCAGCACCGGATGAATCACCGCGCGCACATCGTCCGGCGTAACGAAATCGCGCGCCTGAAGCCACGCCTGCACCCGGCTTGCGCGGTCGAGACCAATCGCCCCGCGCGGGCTCGCACCGATTTCGATCCACTTGGTTAGCGCTGGGTCCAGTTCGCTCGCGTGCCGCGTCGCATTGACGAGCGACACGATGTATTCGTCGATCGCCGGCGCTACCGCCACCCGACGCACCGCCTCGCGTACCTTGAAAATAACGTCCTGCGCAAGCGTTTCCGTTGGCGACGGCGTTGCGGTGCTTTCGCGGCGCAGTAGCCGCAGCATGTCACGCTCGCTCTCCGGCGATGGATAGCTGATCAGCACCTTCAACAGAAAGCGGTCCATCTGCGCCTCAGGCAACGGATAGGTGCCCTCCTGCTCGATCGGATTCTGCGTTGCCATGACGAGGAACAGTTCGGGCATGGGATGCGTCTTGCCGGCGACCGACACCTGCCGCTCCTCCATGGCTTCCAGCAACGCCGACTGAACCTTGGCGGGGGCGCGGTTGATCTCATCGGCCAGGATCAGGTTGCCGAAAATGGGCCCGGGCTGAAACATCAAGGTGCGCTCCGTGCCGGTTTGCAACAAAGTCTCCCCGCCCGTGATGTCCGAAGGCAACAGGTCTGGCGTGAACTGGATGCGTTTCATGGTGGCCGCCAGCCGTGCGGCGATGGCCTTGACCGTGCGCGTCTTGGCCAGACCGGGCAGGCTTTCGAGCAATACATGGCCGTCCGCCAGCAGCGCTATCAGGATTTGCCGCACGACGGCATGCTGCCCAACCACGGCTTCGTCGACACTCGCCTCAAAACGCAAGATAGTTTCGCGCATTGCGTCAATCCATTTAATCGTTTCGCTTTTTATTACCCGGATATCACCGACTACTTTTCACGGTACCGTACGTCACATCATTCGTCAAAGGCGTTAGCAATCATTTGAAAAATGTCGTGAAGTCTTACAAGATTATTGCTAATCTCCATTCTCATGAAGAGTTGGTATCCCGTCCGTCGCCGGCAATTGCGACGCTTGCACTCCGGCGCGTTGGCCCGGAGCGCAGCCTTGTGCAGATTCAAGACGAACAGTTAGTAGCTGTAAAGCGTGACTACGTATATCCAGGGCGCCGATATAGAGCGCCGCACTGTTTCAAAAACCGATTCATCGGAAATAACAAATACGGTTTCTGAAAATTAGCGCCGTTTATTTAACCGGCCGGTTGTTTTTTATCTGCTACTGCGAATTCCGATTAAGTATTTCATGCAGAAAGAGCCTGACGTTTTTCGCGAAATGCATATTGCATGTGCAGGAAGTTCGATCGAGGCAACTCCGACCCGATAAGGCTACGTAGTGCATCTCCTGGAAGCGAAGCCATGAGCAAGCAGAATCAGAGCACCGTCACATTGCGGCGCGCCGGCCTGACGTCGGCACCCCTTCCCGAGACAAAACGGCTACGCCAGATCCTGCTGTGGGTGGCCGCATTCGTAATGCTTCCCGCGTTTCTTGGCGCAGCGGTAACGTGGGCGATCGGTGCACATACAAAGGCATCCGAAATACGTGTGGTCTATGGCGACGGCACACACGGCCCGCTAGGCATGGCGTGGGTTCCCGGAGGCGAATTCATGATGGGCAGCGATTACAAGCTCGCTCAGGCCAATGAGCGCCCAGCCCACAAGGTGCGCGTGCACGGCTTCTGGATGGATCGTCATCATGTGACCAATGCCGAATTCCGCAAGTTTGTCGAAGCGACACACTATGTGACTACGGCCGAGAAAAAGCCGGACTGGGACACGCTGAAGGTCCAGCTGCCTCCCGGTACGGCAAGGCCGGACGACAGCGCGTTGGTGCCGGGTGCCATGGTGTTCGTCGGCACGGATCAGCCGGTCTCGCTGGAAGACTACTCGCGCTGGTGGCGCTACGTGCCAGGAGCTAACTGGCGTCATCCGGACGGCCCCGGCAGCAACATCATCGGCAAGGACGATCATCCTGTCGTTCAGGTGTCCTATGAGGACGCGCAGGCGTATGCCAAATGGGCCGGCGGGCGCTTGCCGACTGAGGCCGAGTGGGAATTCGCTGCACGCGGCGGTCTTGACCAGGCCACCTATACGTGGGGCAACAAGTTTTCGCCTGATGGCAAGCAGATGGCCAATGTCTGGCAAGGCCAGCAGGCGCAACCATTCCCGGTGGTCAGCGCCAAGGCTGGCGGCGCGCTCGGCACCAGCCCGGTCGGCAGCTTTCCGGCGAACGGCTACGGCCTGTCCGACATGACCGGCAACGCATGGCAGTGGGTCGCGGACTGGTATCGCGCCGACCAGTTCCGCCGCGAGTCGGCCAACAACACCGGTGTGATCGATAACCCGGCTGGCCCGAACGCCTCGTGGGATCCAGCGGACCCGGGCGTTCCGGCGGATGCGCCCAAGCGCGTCACGCGCGGCGGCTCGTTTCTATGCAACGAAGCCTATTGCCTAAGCTACCGGCCAAGTGCGCGACGCGGCACGGACCCCTACAACAGCATGTCCCATCTCGGCTTTCGCATCGTGATGGACGAGAACACCTGGAAGGACAACCCGGCAGCCCAGCAAAAGGCCAACCGGGCGGCCAGCCCCGGGGGGTGAGCCGGCAACGCAGTCGCTGACTTTATCGCTGCTTCATTTGTGGAACGTAAAGCTCGTGCCATATAAGAAGGAGTTCGAATGGATTGCCTGAACCGTCGCGACAGGATTCGGCGTGTTGCCGGCCAGATCGGCCACGCCATGCTTGCGTTGATGCTTGTCCTGGCGCTGGCTGGCTGCGCCGGCTCAGGCAATGGCCCGAGCGCAGCACAGACCGGCACGCCCAGCGCGTCCGGCGCAACGGACCCGCTACCCTCCTGGCGCGACGGCACAGCAAAACAGTCGATTCTGAAGTTCGTCGCCGATATCACGCGCGAAGGCGCACCAAACTACGTGCCTCCGGCTCAGCGCATCGCCGTTTTCGACAACGACGGCACTTTATGGAGCGAGCAGCCCATCCCCGTCCAGCTGGTCTTCCTGCTGGACCAGGTCAAGGCCGCGGCACCCGATCATCCCGAATGGAAAAACAACCCGGCCTTCAAGGCACTGGTCGCTCACGACAGCACGGCGCTCGCCACCCATCAGAAGGAATTGCTTCAGTTAATCGCCGCCGCAAATAGCGGCATGACGGTAGAAACGTACGACCAGACGGTGCGCAACTGGCTGGCAACCGCACGTGATCGGAAATTCAACCGGCCCTACACCGCCCTCGTCTATCAGCCGCAACTCGAGTTGCTCGCGTATCTGCGGGCCAGCGGTTTCAAGACCTACATCGTGTCGGGCGGCACGATCGACTTCATGCGGCCGTGGTCCCAGCAGGTCTACGGCATCCCCCCCGAGCAGGTGATCGGCTCCAGCCAGGCGGTGAAATATGAACCGCGCGACGGCCACCCGGTATTGGTGCGCCTGCCGAAACTCGATTTCATCGATGACGGTCCCGGCAAACCGGTTGGCATCTATCGCCATATCGGCCGCCGTCCGATTCTTGCCTTCGGCAATTCCGACGGCGACCTGCAGATGCTCGAGTACACAGCCGGCGGCAGCGGCGAATCTCTCGAACTGCTGGTTCACCACGACGATGAGTCGCGCGAGTTTGCCTACGACCGTCAATCGAAGCTGGCGAGACTGGACAAGGCGTGGGACGAGGCGATCGCACGCGGCTGGACCGTAGTGAGCATGAAGGACGACTGGAAGGCGATTTATCCCGAACCAAAGCAGTAGAAACATCCCGCAACGCCCTGGGCCGGGCGACGGGAAGACGAGAGTCAACTCCATTGGAGCCATACGATGAGACTGTTTCTTCGAAAGAGGTGCTACGCAGCGAGGGCGTCGCTGGTCGCCCTCACCGCGATCTGTACGTTGATTCTGCTGCCGGCCGCCGAAGCGCCGGCACAGTCCCAACCGACCAATGCGGCGCCACCTGCCTCGCAACCGGTCGCGAAGACGTCGGCTAAGCCGAACATCCTCGTGATCTTCGGCGACGACATCGGGCAATCGAATATCAGCGCCTACACGCATGGGCTGATGGGCTACACGACGCCCAATATCGACCGCATCGCAAGCGAAGGCATGATGTTCACGGACTACTACGCCGAGAACAGTTGCACGGCAGGACGCTCGTCGTTCATCACCGGCCAGGTGCCGCTACGCACGGGACTGTCCAAGGTCGGCGCACCAGGCGCGCCGGTCGGGCTGCAAAAAGGCGACATCACGATCGCCCAGGCGCTCAAGGCGCTCGGCTACGCCACCGGCCAGTTCGGCAAGAATCACCTCGGTGACAAGAACGAGTATCTGCCGACGAATCACGGCTTCGACGAGTTCTACGGCAACCTGTATCACCTGAACGCCGAAGAAGAACCCGAGCGTCCTTACTGGCCGAAGGACAAGAACGACCCGTACGTGAAGAATTTTTCGCCGCGCGGGGTGATCCATAGCACGGCTGACGGAAAGGTCGAGGACACGGGACCGCTGACGGCAAAGCGCATGGAGACCATCGACGACGATACCGGTCAGCACGCGGCGGACTTCATCAGCAAGCAGGCGAAAGCGGGAACGCCGTTCTTCGTGTGGATGAACTACACGCGCATGCACGTGTTCACCCACGTGCGGCCGGAATTCAGGGGCAAGAGCGGCATGCCCGGCAACGAATACGCGGATGGCATGTGGGAGCACGATCAGGATGTCGGCAAGCTGCTGAAGCTGCTCGATGACCTGAAGATCGCCAACAACACGATCGTCATCTATACGACTGACAACGGGCCGAATATGTTTAGTTGGCCTGACGCTGCCATGACGCCATTCCGTAGCGAGAAGGACTCGAACTGGGAAGGCGCGTTCCGCGTGCCCGCAATGGTGCGCTGGCCGGGTCATATCAAACCCGGTTCGATCTCCAACCAGATATTCTCCGGACTTGACTGGTTCCCCACCTTGCTCGACGCTGCCGGAGACACCGGGGTCAAGGACCGGTTGCTCAAGGGATGGGCGCCGAAGGCCGGCGGCACGTCCTTCAAGGTGCATCTCGACGGCTACGATCAATTGCCTTTCCTGACGGGCAAAACGACGAAGGATCCACGCACCGAGTTTTATTACTTCGATGACGATGGAGATCTCGTTGCGATGCGATGGGACCAGGATGGCACGGCGTGGAAGGCGGTGTTCTGCGAGCAGCGCACGCCCGGGAATCTGAACATCTGGCAAGACCCACTCGTGTGCCTCAGGTTGCCGAAACTCTTCAACCTGCGCATGGATCCTTATGAGCGAGCGGACATCACCTCTGACCAGTACAACGACTGGCTAACGAAAAACGTATACCTGGACGCCATCGCGACGATGAAAGCGTCCGCGTTTCTGGAGACATTCGTCCAGTATCCGCCAAGCCAGCGGCCAGCGAGCTTCAGCGTCGACGGAGTGCGCCGCCAGGTCGACAGGAAGATCGACGAGTCTTTCAAGAAGCGAGGGCTGGAATAAAGCCGCCGTCGTCGCCGTGGCTGCCAGCCGGTGAAACGCTGGCGGCCGCGGCTCTTCCAGACTGACCTGACCGCTCCCTATGACCGATACCCTGGCTCCTCACGCGAAAACCTCGCGCCGCGAACGGCGTGAACTCGAGCGTTCGCAACGGCGCATCATGCCACGCGACGCTGTGCAGACCGCGCCCGCTGCACAAGCTGTCCCTGCCGCGCTCGCCGTTGCGTGGCCGATGTTGCTTCTGTTCGCCTCAGGTACTGCTGCGCTGATCTATCAGGTGTTGTGGATCAAACAGCTTTCGCTTGTGGTGGGCGTGGAAGTGCAAGCGGTCACCATCGGCATCAGTGCGTTTTTCGCTGGGCTCGCCCTTGGCGGGTGGATCTTCGGGAGACTCGCGGATCGTAGTGCTCGTCCGCTGCTTCTCTATGCCGCTCTGGAAGGCGGTGTGCTGCTTCTGGCGCTCACCGGCACCGTCGGCCTCACGCACGCGGCTGGGCCGTTCGCCGTGCTACAAGATCATGCGGGGCCGCTCGCTTGGGTGTTGCCCTTCGCGCTGGTCGGTCTGCCAGCCATTCTTCTTGGTGGGACGCTGCCGGTGCTGATGCGCACGCTCGCGCCACGCGCGGACCTGATCGGCAGGAACGGAGCGCGCCTCTACGCTGCTAATACCGTTGGCGCCATCGTCGGCACGGTGGCCGCGCCGTTCGTTCTGATTCCCGCGTTCGGTGTGTTCGGCAGCGCGTGTGCTGCCGCCGTGCTGAACCTGGCCGCTGCTCTGCCCGCCATGTTGCTTGCGAGCCGCAGAAGCGTTGCTGTTTCGGCACGGCCAAGAACCATTCGTGACATCGGGGCCGCTTCAAACGGCGCTTCATCTGCCACTTCATCCGGCCGCCCGTATCTTGCGCTCAGTCTGTATGCCGTCGCCGGCGGCATCGCACTCGGCTACGAGGTGGTCTGGTCGCAGGCGATTGTGCAATTCATCAGTACCCGGGCGTTCGCCTTCGCTGTCGTGTTGGCGACGTATCTATGCGGGCTCGGATCAGGTAGCGCACTTGTGGCGCGGCGGGTCGATCGTGTGCGTGATCCATGGGGCACGTTTGCACTCCTGATCGCGGCTGCGGGTCTCGCCGCACTGCTCGAATTCGCCTGTCTCGGGACCGGTCTGTCGCAATGGCAAGCTCAAGCGTCCAATGCCACGCTGCATGCAACCGGCAGCCTGCTCGCCGCCATGTGCGCCCGCTTCGCGGTGGCCGCGCTGTTCGTCGTGTTCGCGCCAACTGTGCTGCTGGGCGCCGCATTTCCGTTCGCGTTGCGTCTTTGCGTCGACAAAGGTCATGTGTCGCGCGATGTGGGTGCCGTCGTCGCGCTGAATACTGCTGGCGGGATTGTCGGAACGCTGCTTGCCGGCTTCGTCCTGATACCGGCGTTTGGGTTGATTCGTACGCTGGGCGTGCTCGCCGTAGCGGCATGTCTGGTGGGAGTTGTCGCGGTGCTGCGCGGCGCCGGTGTACAGAGGCTCACGCGCTGGACCGTCCCTCTGCTCGGCGTGCTTGCAGCGGGCACCGCCGTACTCACACCTACGGATCGCCTCGCCACCCTGCTCGCCGAGGCGCACGGGGGACATCTGAGTTTCTACGAGGAAAGCGCGGGCGGCACCGTTGCCGTCGTCGCTCAGGACTCCGGCGAACATCGCTTCAAGCGGCTTTATATTCAGGGCGTATCGAACTCTGGGGACACAATGACCTCGCTGCGCTATATGCGTCTGCAGGCCCTGCTGCCGTTGCTGATCCAACGCGACCCGCCGCGTTCGGCGCTCGTGATCGGCATGGGCACCGGCATCACGGCCGGCGCGCTGCTGACATACCCCGGGCTTGAGCAGCGCGTGGTGGCTGAATTGCTGCCCGCAGTCGTGCGCGCGGTACCGCAGTTCAGCGGCAACGAAGCGGTAAGCGCCGATCCCCGCGTACAGATCCGCTTGCGCGACGGGCGCCGCGAACTTCTCAGCAACGCGCAGCGTTACGACCTGATCACGCTGGAGCCACCTCCGCCTTCGGCCGCAGGGGTCGTCAATCTGTATTCTTCGGACTTCTATCGACTGAGTGCGGCGCGTCTCGCGCCTCGTGGCATCGTCGCCCAGTGGTTGCCCATCGCCACACAAAACGAGGAAGATACGCGTGCGCTGATTCAAAGCTTCGTCCGCGTGTTTCCCTACGCAGCCCTATGGACCACCGAGCTGCACGAAATGATGCTGGTAGGTTCAATGCAACCGATCGAACTCGACGTGCCACGCATCCGCGAGCGCTTTGCACAACCCACCGTTGCCGCGGCGTTGCGCGAAGTCGGCATCGCGTCCCCTGCTGCGCTGCTGGCGACGTGGGTGACCGATCGCGCGGGACTCGAGTACTACGCTGCAGACGCCCAGCCGGTCACGGACGACCAGCCTCGCATCGAATACGCGCCCTGGGTGCGCGAGGACGAGTTTCCGAAAGTGCTGGCGCGCATGATAGCTTTAGACAACGCGCCGCCACTGGTGGGCGCAGACGACACGTTCCGTAGTGCGGTGCAGGCCGAACGCAGCACGCTGCAAACGTTCTATGGCGCTGCGCTCGATGCGTACCGCGGCGACCGCGAGGCGTGGGCCAGAGACATTGGCAGCGTGATGCATGAAGATAGCCGGAACCCGTACTATCGATGGTTCGTCGGAGACGCTGGGTAAGGCGAACGTCGGCGCTCCCTCGCATCGCCATGAATCCTCTAAGCGGCGGTCGGACGCGTGATTTCGGTGAGTTACGTTCAAGACGTAGCACAGGTGTCGCTGAGCGAGTCAACGATCGCGGCAGCGATCGCAGCATAATCGGCAGCGGTTCAGAGGCAGAGGAGGAAGAGAAGATTGCGGGACGCCGCCATGCGTCGCACGCTGCAGACGTCCTGCGTGCAGACGCTCTACGGCGCCGCGTAGGACATCTCACTATCGACACTGAAGACCGACACCGCATCGCGCAGCGCTTGCGCCTGCTGCGCCAACGCCTGCGCCGCAGCCGATGCCTGCTCGACGAGCGCTGCGTTTTGCTGGGTGACTTCGTCCATCTGGGTAACCGCGGTATTCACCTGCCCAATGCCGATGCTTTGCTCCTCGGACGCGGCAGCAAGCTCGTTCATGATGTCGGTCGTGCGCCCCGCGGAGGACACGATTTCATCCATCGTGCGGCCCGCGTTTTCGACCAGCTTCGATCCCGTATCGATCCTCGTCACCGATTCCGTAATCAGATCCTTGATTTCCTTCGCGGCGCTCGCGCTTCGTTGCGCGAGTGCACGGACCTCGCCGGCCACCACGGCGAACCCGCGACCCTGTTCGCCGGCGCGCGCGGCCTCGACCGCCGCGTTGAGCGCCAGGATGTTGGTCTGGAATGCGATCCCTTCGATGACGCTAATAATCTCCGCGACCCGCGCCGAGCTTTCGGCAATCTCGTGCATGGTCGCAACGACGCGCCCAATCTCCGCACCGCCGCGTTGCGCGACGCCCGAGCCCGCGCCGGCCAGCTGGCTTGCCTGCTTGGCGTTGTCCGCGTTGTGGCGTACGGCGCTGGTCAACTGTTCCATGCTCGACGCCGTTTGCTCCAGGGAAGCGGCCTGCTCTTCCGTTCGCTGGGACAGATCGGTGTTGCCTTGCGCGATCTCGCCGGCCGCCACGGAAATGGATTCGCTCGAGCTTTTGATGCCTCGGACGATGCCCGTCAACTGCTCTTTCATGGTGGCAAGCGAATGCATCAGGCTCGTGTTGTCCCCCGCCTTCAACCGCACGGCGACGCGCAGATTGCCGGCTGCAATCGCGCTCGCGATGGCCGCGGCCTCGCCAGGTTCTCCGCCGAGTTGCCGCGCGAAGCCGCGGGCGATAAAGAGCGCCACGCCCAGTGCGACAGCAGCCGCCGCGACGATCAAACCGACTACCAGCGAGATCGCGGTGTGGTACGCCTCGTCGGCCACCTTCCCTTCTTGCGACGTGCCTTGCTCATTGATAGCGACGATCTTGTCGATGTCTTTCGCGATGGCATCGCGAACCGTCCCGGACTGTCCGGTCAGGACGCTCATGGCCTGCTGCGGATTGCCCGCTTTCGCCGCGGTCCGAACCTGCTGATCGAGGTCCATGTACTGCGACATCAGGAGCTGGATGTCCGCAAACGCCGTCTTCTCCTCCGGCTCGGAGATGAGCTTTTCGTATTCCGCACTCGCGCTGCGGAACGCCTCGATGCGCGGCGCCATCCTCGCATCCACCGCCTGCGCCTCGGCAACCTTGTCGGTGGAGGCCATGCGGAACTCGGACAGACGGATCTGGTTCAGAGCGTTCTGCATCCGCAGACTGCTGCTAACACTGGCTGACCATTTATCGCGAAGCGCTGCGACGTGGTCGTTTTCGGCGCTCACCTCGTAGAGCGAAAACGCCCCTAGCCCGATCAGCAGCAGGATAACCACCGCAAAGCCTGAAACAAGCTGCGTCACGACTCTCATGTTCTTAAGAAACGGCAAGATAACGTCCTTATTTGCAGTGACTGACAGAACCGGGCGCCGACTCGTTTCGCGACGTCGCGACACATCCCGCAAGCAACACGTGATCAGGAGACCCGTTGCGCTACGTGGAAAACGAAGGCGACACTATTCCGGTTCCACTCAGTGCGGTGGCTCGAATTGTCAAGGTCTCCATGTTTTATCGGCAAATCGCTTCAATTCTTTAAGCGGCGACCAGTCGGCCGCCCTCAGAAAGACTTACGTGTTCTTTCCCCGCCGCGCTTACCTTGCCGACAGCACCTTCGCGTGCATTTCGATGGTCAGCGCCTCGATCCTCTGGCTCA
>Ga0153933_1000409_pt1 | contig 16082 bp, 12 predicted proteins | sample TSNJ017MetaG_FD_102275 | JGI IMG/M metagenome (GOLD analysis project Ga0153933, IMG submission 102275) | Attine ant fungus gardens microbial communities from New Jersey, USA - TSNJ017 MetaG | ecosystem: Host-associated > Fungi > Mycelium > Unclassified | place: USA: New Jersey, Wharton State...
AGTGCCCATAGGTCGTCGTCGAGTATCGGTCTGGCCATGTCCTTTTCGCCGTCGAAACAACGATCAGGTTAACAGGAACGATCGAGAGTTAACAGCCCCAAACATCATTTTGTTAAGGCTTCTAAGTCGCGACCGCGCGCTGGGGCTGCTGCCCCCCCAGCACCTGCCCGCGCACGTAATGGCTGCGCTTCAGGGCCACGACATTCAGATGTCGGCAGCAATCCTCTCGAATGTTGTCGGCTCCTACCTGCTACAAACGATTGCTGCAGGTAGGGTAACGACGTTGCCGCAGTTGGCCTTCGAAGGCAAACTGAAGGAAGGCGTTTCGTTCATCTATAACGGTCATGTCACCGGGAAGGGCTTCGCGGCTGCCAACAAGACCCCTGCTTTGAGTCTCACAGAAAAGCTCGATGAACCGCTTGCCGGCAGGAAGCTAGTGTTTGAGTTTTCCAAAAACGGGCTGGTGAATGACACTGCGTACACCCGCATGTCCGGCTCAACGCGCCTGTTCGCGTTTGGTTACATCGCGGGGATCGACGACACCACCATCCGCGCCGTGCCTTACGTCGTCGGGGATCTGGTCGCAAGCAGCCACGCGATGCCCTCGCCATTCGTGCCAACACTCGAACTGCGCCCTGAAGAAATCGAGCAGTTCGCCGGAATGGAGGAGGCCTGGTTCCCCTCCGATGCCGAGTTCAAGCGCATAACCATGATCCCAGAACTGGCTATCAAGGAACTGATCTGTAGCCTGCTTGGCGAGCATTCGGTGCCCAGCGATTGGGGAGGAGAGGAAAGCGATGTGCTATCGGCCAACTTGATTGTTGATGGCCGCCGTCACACAGGGGCATTCTTGCTCAAGGGACCGTCGCGCTTTCATCCGATGAAGCCAACCGACCTCGGAAAAAATGGCGACCAACTCTATCGCCTGTTCAACATTCCCGCTCATATCTACGTCGTGCAGCATTGCCATGCTATAGGCGCCGCCGTCCGCAAACAGGCAGAGGCGTTTGCGCTCGCACGCAGTTTTGTCGCCCCCTGCAAGATCGTTTTCATGGATGGCATCACGACAGCGCGCCTGCTACGGGCTCATGGGCTTTGGCCGGCGACAACACCGATTTCGAGAAGAGGCAAGACGGCATGACAGTTCGGTCACCCCATCGCGACGCCCTACGCATTCTGTTCGTCTTGAGGGCAGGAGGTAGCCCTGTCGAACCACCGACGGCTGACCATGCTCTCGTCTTCAAAGGAGAAGCACGCCTACAAGCGTTCGACTTCTGGATGCGAAATCCAGACTATCTTGCGGCTGAGTTGCTCGATTTGTTCGCAGAGACAAAGGATAAGAGCTACTACGATGCAGCGCATGCGATATTGGAGGACGAGGAACCTGACCTTCGCCGCGTTCCGATGGTGCGGTATTTCTTTGGCGCCTACGAGCGCCTGGACGATGCCTTGTCGCTGCTGAGGTCCCGCGATCTCATCCGCATCACTGGCATCAAGGGAGCTAACAACAAGGTCCTGGAGACAGACTTCGTTCTCACAAAGACCGGCTATGACACTTGCTCAACCGCGGTGTCGCAAGAGCCAATCCTTCAGTGGTACGCGGACAGGGCCGACTTGGTAGCGACGGTTGCCGGCACCATGGGCGGGACCGCTTTGAAGCAAAAACAGTATCAGCGCGCGAGCTACGCGGAGACAAGGTTGGGCGGGATCATTCCTGCCATCACTGAAGATGTGCGACTTCGCCTAACGCAGCTGCAATCCGACTAGGGACGGGGAAAAGAGATGGCGCAACCCAAAGAAGAATGGCTACAAGCGATAGCCACGAGGGCAGAAGCGGAGATTTTCGCAGTTGAGGGAGTCCTTTCCGCTCACCGAATTCAACCATCACCTGTACTCGCTCAGCCGCGCAGGCTTGTCCTGCGAGAGATCGAGTTTTCTGGCGAGAAGGACGGCGTCGCGAACGCTGGCGCTTTCACGTTTTCATGGACGGCCCTTGATCACGGCCTGTGGGCCATGCTCTCCGAGCACAACCTGCGTGGCAAATCAACCATCATCGAGATCGTTCGATGGATGATAAGAGGAAGACCGTCAAACAACCTCCAAGACGATGTGCGGCGATGGGTCCATGCCGTGCGGCTGGGTTTCCTCCTTGATTCAGACGAATACGAGATCGTTGCCAAGACTCAGGGAGAGCCTATCGGTAGCCTGTGCCGTATCCGTGCACCCAGTACTACCGGAGGCGAGCCCGAGAGAACCGTTCTTGCCGATTTTGCCACCGATGGCGAGTTCGAAGCAGTCATGGCGGATTTCTTCATGCGCACGTTCGCGATGGACCCAATATCGAGCTGGCGACAGGGGAAAGAAGACGAGGGGCACTCGGTAACACACAGTTGGGCGGCCTTCTCGGGCGCCATGTTCATCGGCACCAACTACGACGTGCTTCTTGGCGACATGCCCGTCGCCACTGGCCTCACATCGCGTCTAATGCAGATGTACCTCGGCGTCCCATGGGTTTCAACACTCGCTGCCGCGAAGACCGCGCATCAACTCGTTGAGCAAGCTGTTCAAGTTTCTGCGCGAAAAAATGAACAGGGACGAGAGGCGATCAACGCGCGCATTGCAAACATTAGCGCCCAACTGGCAGAAAAGCGTGCTGAGCTAGCGAAGATTCCAAGCGATGAGGCTGTGCGCAACGCCATTAATGCCGATGCGACAGAACTCGCTGATGTTCGTCGCCAAGAGCGAGTCATGGCCGAACATGCGGAACGCGCCGTTGCCGCGCTCCGAGAACTAACCGCCGTCTACCAGGAAGATCGGCGAGACCTCCAGACGCACATGGATGCCATGTCCGCGACGGCAGTGTTCCGTCGCCTGGAACCGAAGTGCTGCCCTCGCTGCGATCACACGATTTCCAAGGCGAAGAAGGAGCTTGAGAGTTCCACACACTCATGCTCCGTTTGCGGTGAGTCGATCACGAACTCCGAAGACGGCGAGGCGATCAAGGTCGAGCTGCAGGAACGTGTTGCGGCATCCGAGGCTGCAGTAACACGCGCCTCGGCCAAGAAGGAAGATGCGGAGAATGAATTGGCCGCCCTCCGGGGGAAGGTTGATCGCCTACAAATTCGCCTTGAGTCGGCTTCCAAGGAGCTAGGTTCTGCAGTACGGAGGCAGGAGGCCGCAGTAGCCGTGGCGGTCCTGGAAGGCCGGCTGGAAGAAGCCTCAATAAGCCCAGCTTCGCAAGCTGACGACCGAAGCGGCGAACTGAAGATTCTGTCTGCTGTCGTGGCGGAGACGGAGGCTCGGGTTAAAGCCGTGCGGGATGGATTGCTCACCGATGTTTCTGCACGCTTGGTCGAGTACGCCAAGGCCTTCGGAATGGAGAACTTGTCGGAAGCGTCGCTGAAGGGGAACGCGACGCTGTCGCTGGTCAAAGGCGGCGTACCCACAAGCTACGGCAAGGTGACGGAGGGCGAGAAGCTGCGTCTGAAGGTGGCTACCGTTCTCGCGATGATCGAAATTGCCGAAGCGCGAGGTATTGGCCGACACCCGGGATTGCTCATGATCGATTCTCCCGCTGCCCAGGAGGTGTCGCCCGTCGACGTGGATCACCTTGTTGCAGGGCTTCAGGCAGTTTTCACCAAGCTGCCGCATTTTCAGGTGTTTGTTGCTGGTATCTCGTCGAAGGCGATAACCGATCACATATCGGAAGACAATCGCCGTGAGGTTGCCGGCAACGCTTTCCTATGGTGACTGACATGCATCCGATCGAAGCCGAACTCATAGAGATCGTGAAGAGCGGGCAAGACTGGCAGTTGGAAGATCTTGGCGGGATCACGAAGCTCGCGCCGGCAGCTCGATTGCTCGGCCGTACGCCCATGATGCCCGAGCTGCTCCGCCCGCTTGTGTTGGGATGGGGCAATGCCAAGGCGGCTGACCGAGACGCGCACAAGGGCGTCCTGCACGATCTATTGGAGGTAGCGACAACAGATTTCACACTCATTGAGGCGGTCGATATCCTCGAACATCATCGGCCGCTGCCGGACGACGGAGATGAGTTTTGCTTCATGCTCTTCCTGGCAAAAGCAGCGACCGGCGACCATTCACTGTCTGGCCTAGCGCGCGGCGCAGCACTTGATGGCGCATTTCGGTGGGCCGGCGACAACAGACGCTGGCAGCTTCGCTTACTGGACCTCTTCCTCGGTCTTGCACCAGGCGACGACACGGAGTTCCTGCGACGGGCCGCCAAGATTGTCGGCGTCGCTTTTTCGCATTGGCGGGACAAGGAACTGGTCGAGGTTCTGCGTAAACTCGTTCAACTCGAAGCGGTCCGGCCTGAGGCAGCTTTCGAGTTGGGGATGGCGGCTCTTGCGGAAGCCATGGACAGAGCGGACAGCAGCACGGCAGCCACCGCCTTCCGTGAGGCCAGAGACTGGTTTGGTGAGTCCGACGGAGTATCTGAGCACCGTCCAGAAGCCAGCTTGTACCTCGATGGACTTGACCTACTCCTCAGCTTCCACAGCGGTGCCGCAAGCGCATCGTTCGGTACCGTGAGCGCCCGCGTTCAGCAGCACGCGTTCGAGTTGCACGCGTGGTCCGGGGGCTCCGGCCCTCCGTGGTTGGGGGCAAGACAGGCCGAGGCAGCGTGTTGGAGCGCGTTGGCCGGTGCCGTTGCGGGGCTGGCAGACTCACTTGACGAACCTAGCTGGTGGGAACCGGCAACTGTCATCGAAGTTGGGCTCCTATCTGTGTACAGCGCAGGTCGATCAATCCTGCGTCGAGATCAGCACGGCGGCGTCGAAGCAATGGTCAGACCTCGAATACGCGCGAGTCTGGCAACGCAGGCCGGACAGGCGCATCAGGTTCGCACGTGGCTCCGACAAAACGCAACCCACGAATGGGCTGCGGAAACGCGTGATCTGATTGCACAGATTGATGCTTTCATTGAACAGTCAGGCAGCCCGGAAAACCCTCCTGAGGCGGCGAACGAATGGACCTCGCTCGCCGCCATCATCGCGAGGTCCAACATCCCGGAGAAACAGAGGGCCGTCCTCTTCGGTGTAGTCGCGAACGCCGTGTCTTTGCAACTTGCCAACCTGACAGGCGCCGAAGCCGATGTCATAGAACGCTGCTGCAAGGAGGCCCGGGGACACGCCGACTACAGCGCAAACATGAACGGGGCACGTCTCTTCGACACCGTGCTTCTCTGGTTGGTCCGTTTTATTTTCAATCGCTTGGAATTAACTAAGGGCGATGACACAACCGGCGCCTACCTCTTCGAGCGCGATGATGGTTCGCTGCCTCACGAGGACGAACTACAGCAGGACTTTTTTCGCTGGGTGGCAACATATGCCGCAGGGAGCGACCTTGAACCGACAAACATTGCGAGTGGTAGAGCCGACATACGCCTGAAATCTGGCCCCGAACGTCTCGTTGTCGAGGTAAAGCGCGAGGAAACGGACTGCTCCTTCGATGCGCTCTTCAAATCGTATGCAGCACAAACGACGGACTACCAGAATGTCAGCATCCGGTTGGGCGTACTGCTGGTGCTCGACCTGGCGACACCTAACCGCGAAGGTACTCCGCATCTAACGAGCTTGTTTGAGATGCGCCACGTCCGCCGCAGTGGTGAATCTCAGTCACGGCTGATCCTGATCGTCAAGGTTCCTGGCCGGCGAAAGAGGCCGAGCGACCTCACGAAGTTTGCCAAAGCCAAACGGCCTTAGACGCCGAGTGCCGAATCCTGCCGGCCAAGTTCGCCGCCGAGCATCAGCAGCATGCTGGCGATGCTCGGCAAACACCGGCGATGGAGTAGTCTCCACGATCGAAGAAAGACCACTACCGCGGTACAGCGTTATCCGTCGTGACAACGGTGATTGACTTAGCGCCACGGGTCAACGCCACATACAAATGTTTCGATGACATCGACTCCGCTTCCAGGATGATGGCATGGTCGTATTCAAGCCCCTTGACTAGCAGCGTCGTCCCGATAAGCTTGTTGTGACGGATCGGCCGGCCTGAATGGCGAAACTCGCGCTGGTATAGCTTCGCCGCTTCTGTAAGCGTGAGGCCTGGGTTGCCCTCGTGCACGCGCAACACTCCCATCATCCGGCCAAAGAGATCACGGCGGTAGGTCGTGACTTCGGGGCGGACGCGGACAAGATCAAGCAAGATGGCCATGTCCTTGCATGATCCCGTCGTCAAGTAACGATTCGCCACGTTCAGAATCTCGGGGCATTTTGTCGCCTTTGTCGTCTTCCCCTCTTGACCTTTCTTGGTTGCCGCCGTGAGCACGCCATCCACCGCGTTGCAACAGGTCTTGCAAAAATCGATCACAGATCGGAGCCGCTCCCCCGCGGAGTTGGCGCTATCGATCTTTTTTATGAAACGGAAGAGATCCTTGCCTTCGACCTCCTCCAGGCTGGAAAACTTGCCGGCCATGCTTTGTGCCAGCTTATGTGTCTTGTTTTTTGATTTCTGATCGCCCGCGTGGATAGCAATGACAGACTCCTGATTCTTCAGGTGGTCGTAGAACACGCTCAACCGCTTTTTATTGCCAAAGTCGTTCAAATCGACAGAACAACGACGAACCCCATTGGGCAATTGCCCGGCGAGTGATATGTTTTTACCTTCGGCCAGAAGCGCCCTGGCCTGGCTCAGCCACTGCCCGAGTTCATCTGCCCCCGCCAGTTTCCACCGCCAAGGCGTCTTCAGTTCGCCGAGCAATTGGTAGTTGGGATAGACGGCAATGTCCCAATCGATCGGCGGCTCACCGAAGTCGAAGATGGCCTGCATGGGATCGCCGAGCAACCGGCATGGGAGCAACTTTGCCAGGGACTCCACCAGTTCATGCTGCTGGTGTGAGCAATCTTGATATTCGTCGACGTAAACCCCGCCATATGAGCACTTGATCATGTGCTGCACGAACGGTCTGTTCAGCAGCGCGGCGCAGGCCACGTAGAGTTTCCCCCAGTCCTTTCCTGTAGGCTGGTCCTTTTTCCACTTTGACGTCTTCGGGAAGTAAAGGCAGGTACGTAGCGCCCAGCTCGCGATGGTGTCGATCTGATAATGCGCCGGCGGAATCCGCAGCAGTTGCATCTTCCGCCTGATCGCGTTCACGCCAGCATAGGTATGGGTCAGCACCAACTGGCGACGGGCAGCCGCCTGCACGGCCCTCGCGATCAGATGAGTTTTTCCGTAGCCGGCCGGGGCGATTATGTATCCCTTGCCGTTAAAGTCCGCCAAGACTTTGGGCAGATCATCATCCATTGTCCACCCATGTGCGGAACTGCCCCAGCTTGGTCGCGAACTCCTTCTGCAGGAACGCGGCATCCAAGAACGCGGGCGAAATGGCCTGCGCCCATTGCTCTCCATACGCGATGTTCTTGAACCAATTGGACGATTTCGCGGCAGCGCCGATCGCTTTGCGCAGCTCGACCGTGCCCTGCCATTTACCGATGTCCTCGTCGAGCTGGATGTTCAATTTCGACCTGACCTGATCGCAGACTGGAAACCCGAGCTCCTTCGCAAGCTTCGCGCTCGCCAGCACCTGCTCCCAAGGCAAATCCACCATCGCCCGCTGCTCGATCGACAGTCTATCGGCCCACATCACGACCGGTACATCCTTCCCGTTCAGGTCGGCGGCGTCCTGATCGGAGAACTGGCCCTGAGCGTCGCCATCGGCGAGGACCATGACGTCGTAGTGCAGGGCCTTGAACCCCGTCGCGAGACCCTTGACCTTGCTCGCGCCGTGCGCATCGAGCGGTGCCACCCCCAAGTACGAGAATGGCAGCCTCCCTGCAGCCGCCCAAAGATCGTCCATACCGCGCAGGAACCCCACTTCGGTCGCACCTTCGCAGACGACCACCTTGCGGGACAGGAACGCTTCCGCGCTGGAGCGGATATGGCCTTGGATATTCAGTCCTTCCAGTGCGTTGCCTGCGGCCGCAACCACGCGCACGCCGGCCTCCTCCTTGTGCAGCACGTACAACTGTTCCACCGTCAATTCACGCAGCACGGTGGGAGAATGTGTCGTGAGGAAATACTGCCCCTTCTGGTCGTCGCGGATGTGCTTGATCAGGCGCGCGACCCGGTGCGGCTCCAGCCCGTACTCGACTTCATCGAACAAGGTGATGTGCTGGTCCACCAAGCCTTCCTGCTGGATACCACAAAGCAGCATACGTTTCGAGCCGAGACCCAACTGCCGCAGGGGAATGTCGCCATCGTGCAAAGTAAGCCCGCCGATCCGGATGCTGATCGCGTTGAGGTCGAGGTGTGCCTTGTATTCGTGTCCGACCGGAACACCGAGCCCCTTCGCCACCTGCTCCGACTTAGCCGCCGCGGCATCGAACTTCTTCAGGACCAGTGCCCGCTGGCTGTCGAGCGAGCTTCTCGCCGCACGCGTCGCCTCAACAAGCGATTCATTCAGATTTTCAGATTCGGTGATCTTAGCGAGCGCCGTTCCTGCAGCCCAAGTCAGCTGTCTCTCGCTGTATGTGCCGATCAAGCCAGCGCCGAACTTAGCGCGATCAGTCGCCTTGAAGTCGACACCGTCGGGATGTCGGTCGGTAAAGACCTTCCACTTCGGTTCCAGATCCTTTGCCACGAAGAGCCGGATACTGAGAACGTGCTCGTCATCGTCATCAGCCTCATCGTTCAACTTGAACGCGCCCTTGTTCCAGCCGCGCAGATGCGCCCCGTACTTCTGCTCTGCACAGAACTCGGGCAACAAATCTCCGATAACGATCTCAATCTGGATCGAATCGTCGGTGTTGCACTGGTAGAAGTCTGAGTCGTAGAACGCGTGATTCCACTGTGGGCTGAAGGCGCAGCGGATCGCTTCCAGCACCGTCGTCTTCGTAGAATCGCCCCTGCCGATCAGGCAGAAGGTCTTCTCATTGGGGATATCCCATTCGAGCCGCTTGATTCCCCTAAAGTTCTGAATCTTAAGTTTTCTGATCTTCATCGCATCCCCATGCGTGCCACGCCATTACCGCATCAGCCCCTCCAGCCTAACGCACACAGCCAAGCATCCATCTGGCGGACCATATCTGCTCAAGCGCGTAACCGCGTGTGTCACCCAATTGTCAGCCGAAGCGGCCTCAAGATCTCCTCGCCTGAATTCGTGCGCCAGGCTCGCTGTGTATCCCGCCAACGAAGCCTGTGTCGTTTGCAGATCAGGTGAACGACTGTACGTCAAATAATGCTCCAGTGAGGCGCGGGAAAGGGAATTCACACATCAATGCCACTCGCCGACACAGCATATTCACTGAGTGAGATATCCGCTATCCCTCGGCGCGCCATCTCTATCGTGCCTCAAGTGTGCGAAACGTCGCGAACGGCCCACGCGAGGCGCTTACCAAGCCTTGGCGCAAGCTGAAAATCCTCCTGCACATAATGCTGGATAAGTGGCGGCCTAACTTCTAGGCCGCTTGGCTTGTCGCTGACATCGATGCGCTCGGCTGGTCCGCATGTCAGTGGCCCGACGTCACTCGTACGGCCCGTCCATCCGGATCGGAAAGGGAAATGCATCTTCGACAGCCCGGTTGAGGAAATTGAAACCGAGTCCCCAGTACCCATCCTCGCCCTTGTAACCCTCGCGAAAATAGCCGACGCCCGCGATCCCCATCAGATTGTCCTGGTGCCTCCGCCTGAAATATTTATAGTTATCAACGCAATATTGCTCATAGGCACGATTGCGCTCATCCTCGTCGTCGATGTAGCCGAGGTCACTGTAATATTCTTGGGGGCTGAATCGGGTCTGGTTATAAAACCGGTTGACCTCAACGAGGTGATGGCAACCGGTGCAGATATTCATTTCTACCTGATCGTTATGCCACAATGGATCGCCATGCCGGTTGCGATTGCCGTCGAGCATCGTCACCACGGGAACCAGATGGCCCCCACAATGACAACGATCGAAAGCCAGATCAAAGACATCGACAATCTCAAAGCTTGCGTTGTCGAGCAGGGCAATCCGATAGCGGATGCCATCGCCGATATGGGGCTCGTAGTCCCTAAACCGCTTGAAGCCGATATTGGTCGTAACATCAAATCGCGTTACCTGACCGGCATAGTGCCCAGCGAAGTCCGCATGCTCACCCATATCGCCGGCAACCGTCAGCGCGAACTCGGCACGGCACTGCTCGTAAAACTGAAGCTCCGCCTTCAGACCAACGTAGCCTAGGTGATCAAGCTGCGATCGGTACGTTGTTTCGAGCCATTCCCTTGCCACCCCGAATCCCCTCTCAGGGTTATTCGCGGTCGAGAAAATGATGCGCCGAATCCTGTTATAGCTTTCTGCATCCATGCCAAACGCCCCATGTCCAATCGGATGGCCCGCACTTTAGCATTTTCCTGCCTCACCCATTCCCGTCTGTAGACGGCCTCCAGCGCGGTATCGCCGTCTCGCTGAAGACCCTCGCTCATAGGTCGACGCGACTTCGCAAGGGCGTGCGAGTCAGGCTGCGATGGCCGGCGTCCAGCGCCTGCTCTTCCCGCCCCCTTTTTCGCTGCTTGCGGCCCGCCCCGTGCCGTGCTGCCTCGTAAGGATGCTGAGCAGCGGCCCCCCTCAAACCACCGGCGTGGCCACCAGATCGTTCCTGGCCGAAACCCACTCTCACTTGACGTAACTATCGTAACCGGCGTAACCCAAGGAACCGTTATTAATGGTATCTACCACCTGAGTGGAGGCGCACCATGACAACCTCGCCCGCATCAAAGGAATCTAGGGCCGCGAAGTCGCGCAGCAAGCCTGTGCGGCTCACGCACGGCGCCGCGCTCCCGCTGGTCGTCGATACAACAAACCTGAATGTGATGGACGTTGAGCGCGTGGATCCCGACGCCGACCAGCTTGTCGTCCATGCCAGCCAGCCCTCCGCCGGCGTGCTCCTTGTCTACGAGCCCGAAGCCCATGGTGCGGCACGCTCAAGCAAAGCCGCGCGCGTGATCAGGGACCTTGCGCCGCATCCGGATGAAGCGCTGGTCCGCTGGGTGTTTGAAAAGACAATCGAGTCCGTCAGGGAGGTGCGTCAGCACCAGGCAGGAGAACTGACCACAGACCAGTTCATTCGCCAGGTTGCCGAGATACTGGCGGACAAGGCGGATGCCGGAGCCGGGAAGCCCCCCGTGGAGCAGGGCTGGCAGGCGCCGCTGGAAAGCGGGCTGCGGAGCAAGACGTCACTGTTGCGCTCGACGGAGTTCAAGACAACGTCGGAGGCCAGCGAGCTGCTGGGCATCCGTGAGCCCGCAGTGCGCAGACGTATCCGCGAACAGAAGCTGTTTGCGCTGAAGGCGCCTGTCGAGGGAGAGCACCGCATTCCCGCCTGGGCGCTGGATCCCGGGCTGGCCGGTGGCCCGACGACCGCCCTGCTCTCCGAAGCCGGAGCAGCAGATGAGTGGTATCTCTACCACTTCCTGACGACGCCAAACGGCAGCCTCAACGGATTGCGGCCCTTCGAATGCCTCATGTCCCGCGAGCACCTGCCACTGCCTAGGCAAGCCCTTCGCGACGAACTGGCGGCCTATCTCGGCCTGTCCCCGGGTGCGTCGCTGCTCGATGCCGTCAAACAGGCACTGGTGGACGAACTCACGGAGGGACAGCACGTATGAGCGATCCGCTGCCAGCGCTCCATCCGGGCTTTTCGCTTGCAACCGAAACCGTGCCAAGGGGGACGTTTCACCGGGTCTACTGGTTTGGCAAGGATCCGCTGACCCCCAGCGTGGCTGGGAACAACCGCTATGACTGCCCGCCATCGCTCCCCGTCGCGGACCGCTTCGGCGTTCTCTATCTCGGGTACGACCTGCCGACCTGCTGGATGGAAACCATCGTCCGCCAGAACATGATCCGGCCGGCCGGCACGCCTATCGGGATTCCGCGAGCGAAAATGGCCGCCAGGTGGGCAATGTGAAATTTACTCACGGGACCCCTTGGTTCTGGCGAACTTTGCCGACGAACCGCTCATCGATCTGGGCGATTGCGCCTCCAGCATCATGAGGGACAGCTATCTGCGAACGCGCGAGTGGTCCGCGTTGCTGCACGCGCATGCCAATCCCAACGTCGACGGTCTGCGATACCGGTCCCGGTTTCGCTCGGGCGAGTTCTGCATTGCGCTGTTCGAGCGCGCAATCGTCGCCAGAGGGCTGACATTCACGAATGCAAGAAGCGTCGACCCCGCGACGTCCGCGGAAGCCCAGTCGATCATGCGCCGCTACACCGTCGTGCCCACCTGAATCCCGAACCGCTCTCGCCTGCCAACCAACAGGGAATACTTCATGACCAGTGCCGTTGTCTGGAAACTACCGAGGCGGGCCGAGATATGGGCCGCGGCCGATTCCCGCGTAAGCGCCAAAAGGCAAGAAGGCGACGCGAAAAGCATCACTGATCAGGCCGTGAAAGTCCTGCCCCTTGAGGTGACGGTCCGTCCCCCCTCGGCGCACGCCGACCCGGTCGAGCCCTATGGTACACAGCGGCTGGGGCTTTGCTACGCGGGTAGTGTGCTACCCGCGTTGATGACTTACGGCGCCGTCCACTTTTTCCTGTCGAGCCTCGAATCTAGATCAGGCAAATTTCCCGATCGCGAGAATATCGCTGATCTGGTTCGCGTGCTTTCCGAACAATACATATGCGCGGCCACTTTCGCTTCTGGAATAAAGAACCCTGCTGTCTGCGAATTTGCGATCTTCGGTCAGACGCCAGCAGACGGCGGACGCTACGAATCCTGGGCATACTGGATTCGCCCCAGCCTAGACACCGGCGTATTCAAACAGGTCTCGCAATCCATTGACCTGGAAGCGGGAGACATGGTCGTACTCGGAGATAAAATCGCAGAGTTAAAGGCGGACATCGCAGCACTCCAAGCGCGCCGGCATCCCGGCTGGGACGGTACCGAACCGCGTATTGCCCTGAGCAATCGTATTCACAAGCGCGAGCACGACACCGTGGGCGGCACGGTTCAGGGCGCGATACTCAAGAACAATGTATTCGAGCGGTTCGGATCGATGTACGGCGAAAGCGGCAACGTGTTCCAGAACTGGCTAGGATTTGACTACGAGAAAGGCATCGCCGACATCCTCGGCGTGGATGTGTCGATCCGGGCGCTGCTAGGCTGAACGTCCGGGCTGGCCGGCCGTCCGCGATCCGACTACAGCCGTCTCCTTCCCGCACGCAGTCTCGCGCCCAACCTCGCCGGTGTTATCCGCTCGCCGGTTCGCACAATATCGATCTATTGCGTGCGCACTGGCGTACGGGTATGAAAATACAAAAGGCGTCGCGAATTCTCGGGTCAGGCCAGCCGGTTGTGACGCGCCTGCCAGTTTGCGGCCTAGCAGGGTTTGCATTTGCTACGAGGCTATGTGCTGTCGCATCGCGTCCAAACTGACTCCGACTGCTGTGCGAATGCCGAACTCCATTCCAGCCGAGCGTGATGACTGAGCTGATGATGCTTGCGATAACTCCAGTTTCCAGTAGATCCAGCCAGTCACTCTGCTTCAGATATCCAATCCACTGAAGCACCATATCCGCTCCCCTGTTTTCACGTCGCCAACAGTATACGGAGCACTCGCTCTCTGGCCGTCCACGGTATTCCCGGGAAAGAGAGATCCACTTCGTTGACGCCCGAAGCCTGACTCATTTCGTGCTTGCGGCCAGGCTCGCAGGGAAACCCGATTTCTGAAAATGCCAGCCAGAAAAAAGACATCGAACCTGCCCATGGCGACTCGCCGACTTCTGGCGGCGGAAATGCTTTTGGCCGGGAAGCCGGTTTCCTACGTCGCAGACCTATTTGGCCTGAGCGAAATTTCGGTGCGTAAGTACAAATCGCTTCTCGAGTCCGGCGGCATGGAAGCAATCCGGAAACTCCGCGAGGCCGGCCCACGCCCGCGAATGAGTGACGAAGCGCGGCTCTGGCTTGCCAACGCAATCAAGCATTCACCAAAGCTGCTTGGATTCGATAGCGCGGGTTGGACTATCGATCAGCTCCGCATTGTCATCGAGCGTCACCTGGGCATCAGGTATTCACACTCACATACATCCAGGCTCGTACGTGATCTAGGTTTGACCACTCACCTATTGTCCCGGCAGCACTCGACACGCCCCTGAAAGGGCCGAGAACGAAGCAGCAAAGTGAGTACGATAATGCTCACGAGCGCAGGACTCTTGCCACCTCCGCGAGCCGATAAGGTTTGGTGACAAACGAAAAATCACCTAAATCGCTGTGCTGCTGTCGAAGTACTGTAAGCGGATAGCCGGACGCGAGCACGATTTTAATGGCCGGGTACAGCTCACGGACACGATGTGCAAGCTCGATACCGCTTACGCCTCCCGGCATCGTCACGTCGCTGAAAACAATATCGATTCCCGGGCGATTGGTTAGGACATCAATGGCACCCGCTGCGTCGCTAGCCGTCACGACCTCGTAGCCGATGCTTCGGAATAGCGCGGCTGCGGCGGTCAGCGCGTCTGGCTCGTCGTCCACGATCAGCACAGTTTCCACCGCCAGCCGGCTGGAAAAATCTTTCACGGATTCGGCATCGTCCATCAAGGCGGGTAAATAGATGTCGATTGTCGTGCCTTTCTCGTTGGAGCTTCTGATCAGCACTTCGCCACCCGACTGCTTGATAAACCCGTAAACCTGACTCAGCCCGAGGCCGGTGCCTTTCCCCACCTCCTTTGTGGTGAAAAACGGCTCGAATGCCCGTGCAGCGACTTCCGGTGGCATACCGGTCCCGGAATCCCTGACGGATACCTTGATAAACGACCCAGCGTCCAGACCACCGACCGCACCTGCTCCGAGTTCGACGTCCACCGTGTCGATAACGATTACCCCGCCGTCAGGCATAGCGTCGCGCGCATTGACCACGAGATTTAACATGGCCGCCTCAAATCTCGCGGCGTCGATCAGCACGATGGGCCGCTGAGAGTTCAGGGTGAATTCCATCCGGACCGACTCGGCACCCGCACGAAGCATGGGCTCAAAGTCCCTGATGAGATTGTTAATATTGGATCTTTCCGTCTTGAGCGGTTGCTGTCGTGCAAAGGCAAGTAGTTGCTGCGTGAGCGACGCGCCCCGATCAACGGCCCGTTGCATCATGTCAAGGACCTTCGCGTCGAGATGGGTTCGCGACTGTGTGGTCAATACCTGCAAACCATTCGATAACACCGATAGCAGATTGTTGAAGTCGTGCGCAACGCCCCCCGTGAGCTGTCCGACAGCTTCCATTTTCTGGGATTGAAAGAGCGCGGTGTTGGCGCGCTCCAGCTCTTCTGCCGCCAGCTTGCGCTCGGTAATGTCTCGCGTGATTTTCGCAAATCCGACCAGCTCTCCGGACGGGTCCCGAATCGGGTCGATGACCACGGACGCCCAGAAATGCGTGCCGTCCTTCCGCACGCGCCAACCCTCGCCCTCGAATTTTCCCTGTTCGAGCGCGGTATTCAGCGCTTTGCCAGGAAACCCGGTCGCGCGGTCTTCGTCCGTGTAAAACTGTGAAAAGTGCTTTCCGAGGATCTCTTGAGCGGTATAACCCTTGAACCTCTCAGCGCCGGTGTTCCAGCTCACGACATACCCACGGGTATCCAGCATATAGATCGCGTAGTCCCTCACACCGTTCACAAGCAGCTCGAAACGCTGCGCATCGGTAAGTGTGGCTAATGGATCAGGCCGCTCAGTTTTCATCGTCAATATGTGGCGAGGTCGCGGGGCGCGTTGAATATGGAGATAGTAACCCGCGGCGACCAGCTCTTTCAAAGAAGACGGGTCCGAAGGGCACCGTTGCCAGTGATTGTTAGCGATGTCGGTTCGATGCGGAATGGCTCAAAACGGCCGGTCACCGTCCCACGCGATCGGCATATGTCAACCCGGAGTCGTCTGCCAAAGTCGCTGGAAGCGGTCGTTGACGGCTCAGAGAGCACGTTGCAACTGCCTCGTAGCGCCGCTCGCTTCTCGGCGGATATACGCTCGTAGCGGGTATTTTCGAAGTCGTCGTTCTTGAAGCGAGGAATGACGTGAAAATGTAGATGAAACACATCCTGACCTGCTGCAGGTTCGTTATTCTGGCGAATCTGTATCCCATCGGTCGAAAACGCGCCC
>Ga0153933_1000411_pt1 | contig 15970 bp, 15 predicted proteins | sample TSNJ017MetaG_FD_102275 | JGI IMG/M metagenome (GOLD analysis project Ga0153933, IMG submission 102275) | Attine ant fungus gardens microbial communities from New Jersey, USA - TSNJ017 MetaG | ecosystem: Host-associated > Fungi > Mycelium > Unclassified | place: USA: New Jersey, Wharton State...
ATGACGGCGTCCTGGCCGGCCTTCATTGGCGGTGCAGCGTTGGTGTTCGTCGTCTTCAACGGCTTCTTCGCGCTGCTGTACTGGCTCGGCGACCAGCCAGTCTCCAACGTGCCCGGCGGCGCGTATATCGACTATCTCTATTTCAGCATCGAAACGCTTTCGACCGCCGGCTACGGCGACATGCATCCGCAAACGCATTACGGGCACTTCATTGCGGCCATCGAGCTGTTCACGGGCATCTTCTCGATGTCGCTGATGACCGGATTGATCTTCGCCCGCTTCTCGCGGCCGAGCGCCCGCCTGCTGTTCGCCGACAATCCGGTGATCTCGAACCACGAGGGCCGGCTGACGCTGATGATCCGCCTCGCCAACGAGCGACACAACATCATCGCCAACGCCACCGCGCAGCTGTGGCTGTTCAAGAGCGGCGTCAGCCTGGAGGGCACGCCCTACCGCCGGTTCTATGACCTGCCGCTGATCCGCAGCCAAAGTCCGGCGCTGGCCCTGAGCTGGACGGTGTTTCATGTCATCGACGAGGACAGCCCGCTCCATGGCCTCGACGCGGCGGGACTGAAAGCCGCCAATGTGGGGCTCGGCCTGATGGTGTCCGGCTACGACGACGTTGCAGCGCAAACCGTGCATGCGCGAAAATCGTACGAGCATGCCGATATCCGCTTCGGCCATCGCTATGTCGAGATCCTTCGTGTGACCGACGATGGTCTGAGGGTCGACTACAGCCGGTTCCACGAGACGGTCGAGGGTTGAGTACCACCTCCGCGCGCAGCAAGATTTTACGTGTGACTCGCGGCGAACATGCTAGATAAGGATGGCGACGCGACCGGACTGAACAGCAGTGAAAACGCAGCGGCCAATCACCTCGGAAGACGAGCACGTGGTGCTCAAATTCCGGCCGCGTACCCCAGCCCAGCCGCCCGGCAAGCGCGACGAGCCGGCCCGTCCCGCGCAAGTCGCGAACGATCTATCCCGCTACGAGAAGCCGCGCGAGGAGCCGGATGACTTCCGCCAGCGCATGCTTGCCAACATCGCCGCCTTCGCCTTTACCGTGGCGCTCACCGCGATCGGCATCTGGCTCGCCATGAGCATTGCCGACCTGCGCAAGACCCAGGATTGCGTGCTGATGGGCCGCCGCGACTGCGTCAAGATCTCGGTGATGCCGCGAAATTAGGCCTGCCTGCCCCCTGCTCAAACCCGCCCCATTGGGCCGGCCAAGCTCCATTGAACTAACGGCGCCGCTCCGATATACGGGCACTCGACTCCGGCAGCGGGAATAGGGCGTTCCCGGGCGACGCGCCTGCCTCTTTCAAGCCGCCCCGGATTTATCTCCAATATATCAAAGGCTTAATGATGTCTTCCACCTACGATCAGATCGCCAACATTATCGCGGAGACCTGCGACATCCCGCGCGACACGATCAAGCCGGAGAGCCATGCCATCGACGATCTGGGGATCGACAGCCTCGACTTCCTCGACATCGCCTTTGCCATCGACAAGGCCTTTGGAATCAAGATGCCGCTGGAGAAGTGGACCCAGGAGGTCAACGACGGCAAGGCGACGACAGAACAGTACTTTGTGCTGAAGAACCTCGCCGACCGCATCGACGAGTTGGTCGCGGCCAAGAACGCGGGCACGGGCACGGGCTCGTAATCGCCTGCCATGCAGCTTGACAATTTTCAGCTGATTGACCGGATCGTCGACCTCAATCTCGATGCCAAGACGATCACGGTCGAGGCACAGGTTCCTGCGGCGCACAGCATCTTCGAGGGACACTTTCCCGGCTTCCCGATCATGCCGGGCGTGTTGCTGACAGAATCAATGGCGCAGAGCTCAGGCTGGCTGCTGCTCGGCCTGTTGAAATTCGAACGCATGCCGTTCCTCGCCATCGTCAAGGAAGCCAAGATGCGGGGCTTCGTCAATCCCGGCGAGTTGCTGACGATCGACGCAAAGCTCGAGCACTTGGGTTCCGGCTTTGCCGTCACCAAGGCCAAGGGCCGTGTTGGCAAGGAATTGAAGTGCAGCGCCGAAATCACCTTCGGCCTTTCTCCCTTTCCCGATCCCTCGTTCCGCGTGTTCATGGATGCCAGGGCCAACGAGATCGGCTTCCCAATGCAGGCGATCATCAATGGCTGAGCCGAAAGAAGTCTGGATCACCGGTATTGGCCTGCTCTCCTCGCTCGGCGAGGGGCTGGACGCGCATTGGGAGGCGCTCGGCGAAAAGCGCGTCAATGCCGACGACAAGCGGTTCGCGCCCTACATTGTCCATCCGATCGCACCCGTCAGCTTCGATGCCCAGATCCCGAAAAAGGGCGACCAGCGCCAGATGGAGCTGTGGCAGCGCATCGGCACCTATGCGGCCGGCCTTGCGCTGGATTCCGCCGGCGTCAAAGGCAATCAGGAAATCCTGTCGCGGATGGACATGATCATCGGCGCGGGCGGCGGCGAGCGTGACCTCAATGTCGACCTCGCGATCATGAACGCGGGCGCGCAGGGCAATCTGCCGCCGGCGATGCTCAATGAAAAGCTGATGAACGAGCTGCGGCCGACGTTGTTCCTGGCGCAGCTCTCCAACCTGCTCGCCGGCAATATCGCGATCGTCCACGGCGTGTGCGGAACGTCGCGCACCTTCATGGGTGAGGAAGCCTCCAGCATCGACGCCGCGCGCAACGCCGTCGCTCGCATCGGAGCCGGCCAGAGCGACATCGCATTGGTCGGCGCCGCGCACAATGGTGATCGCGGCGATCTCCTGATGCTTTATGCCTTCGGCCAATTCACTCTGAAGGATCAATACCGGCCGGTCTGGGCCCGCAAGGACAATCCAGGCCTCGCGCTCGGCTCCGTCGGCGCGTTCCTGGTGATGGAGTCGCGTGAGCATGCCGAAGCCCGCGGCGCAAAACCTTTCGCCAAGCTCTCCAAAGTGGTCGCCGATCTTGCCCAGCGCAAGCAGCCCGGCGCCCTGACGAAATCATTGCAGGCGATGTGGCCGCAGCTCGGGGTCAGCGACGACAACACGGCCCTGATCACCGGCGCGACGGGGGTCGAGCCCGCCACCACAGAAGAGCGCGCCTTCCTGAGCGAGCACCCTCACCTCGCCGTGCGTGCCACCGGAACAGCGTTCGGCCACACCGTGGAAGCGCAGTTTCCGCTCGGGCTCGCGCTGGCGGCGCTCTCGATCTCGCGCGGGGCGCTCTATCCGGCCAACGACCCGACCGGGTTGGAGGTTGAAAAGACCGACGCACCGACCCAGATTGTGGTCTTGGGGGCGGGTCATTGGCAGGGCGAAGGCATGGCCCTGGTCGAGGCCGTCAGTTAGAGCATGATCCGGAAAGCTCGGGATCTGTTTCCGAGGGGATCGTGCTCAATCAAGTGATCTAAGTCCGGCGCAGGATCGACGGGGAAACCATGACAGCACCACGCGATAAATTCGGCAGGCCGATCGTTGTCGTGACCGGCATGGGAATCGTGACCTCGCTCGGCGCAGGCAAGACGGACAATTGGAAACGTCTGACCGCGGGCGAGTCCGGCATCAAGACGGTGACCCGTTTTCCGATCGACGGCCTGAAGACGACGATGGCCGGGGCGATCGATTTCGTCCCCGTCGAGCCGTTCTCGTCGACTGACCTGTCCGAGCGACTGGCCGTGATGGCCACCGAAGAAGCGCTCGCGCAATCCGGCGTCGGCAGCAAGGGTGACTTTCCAGGTCCGATGTTCCTGGCGGTCGCCCCGGTCGAAACCGAATGGCCGCAGCGCATCGAAGTGGCGCGTGCCGTTCCGACCAGGGATTTCGGGCTCATCGAATATCTGGCTGCCTGCGGCAACGGCCAGTTCACCCAGTTTCACCACCGCTTCACCTTCGGCTCGGTTGCCCTCAATCTCGCCGGGACCTTCGGCACCAAGGGCTCGCCGATTTCACTGTCGACGGCCTGTGCCTCCGGTGCGACCGCGATCCAGCTCGGCGTCGAGGCGATCCGCCGCGGCGAAGCCGATGCCGCGCTGTGCATCGCCACCGACGGCTCCGTCAATCCCGAAGCCCTGGTCCGCTTCTCGCTGCTCTCGGCCCTCTCCACCCATAACGATCCTCCGCAGGCCGCCTCGAAGCCGTTCTCGAAGAACCGCGACGGCTTCGTGATGGCCGAAGGCGCCGGCGCGCTGGTGCTGGAGAGCTATGAGGCCGCAATGGCCCGCGGCGCGCGCATCCTCGGCGTCGTCGCCGGCTGCGGCGAGCTCACCGATTCCTTCCATCGCACCCGCTCCAGCCCGGACGGCAAGCCGGCGATCGGCTGCGTGCGCAAGACGCTCGCGGATGCCGGCATGGAGCCGGACCAGATCGACCACATCAACGCCCACGGCACCTCGACCCCGGAAAACGACAAGATGGAATATCTTGCGACCGCGGCCGTATTCGGCGACCACACCGCGAATATCCCGGTGTCGTCGAACAAGTCGATGGTCGGCCACACCATCTCGGCGGCCGGCGCGGTCGAAGCGATCTTCTCGCTGCTCACGCTCGAGCATCAGCGGATTCCGCCGACCATCAATTACGAAGTGCCGGATCCGGCCATTCCGTTCGACGTGGTCGGCAACAAGGCGCGCGACGCCAAGGTCACCGCGGTGATGTCGAATTCGTTCGGCTTCGGCGGACAGAACGCCTCGCTGATCATGACACGCGAACCGACCTGAGCCGGCTCTCGTCTCGCACAATGAAACGTCTGCTACTTCGCACCAAAGCGCGCCTGAACGACGCCGCCAAGCCCGTGGCGGGAGCCGCAATCGGCGCGTTGACGGCCGGCCTGTTGCGGACCACGCGCTATTTCGATCCGGACAAGACCGCGACCTTCTTCGGTCACGCCGCGCATGTCATCGGCCGCCGGCTGCGCGAGGATCGCATCGGTCGCGAGAATCTCAAGGCGGCCTTCCCGGAGAAGTCGCCGGAAGAGATCGAGACGATCCTCACCGGCGTCTGGCACAATCTTGGCCGCATCGGTGCCGAGTTCGCGCATCTCGACCACATCTGGGATTACGACCTCGCACATCCGGAGAAGCCCAGCCGCGTCGAATTCTCGCCGCGCAGCAAGGAACTGTTCGACCGACTGCGCGACGACGGCAAACCGGCGCTGTTCTTCGCCGCGCATCTCGGCAATTGGGAGCTGCCCGCGATCGCGGCCGTGGCGCACGGACTGGATGCCGCCATCCTGTTCCGCCGGCCGAACATCGAGGCCGCCGACCGCGCCATCGAACGTATCAGGCAGATCAAGATGGGCACGCTCGTCGCGGCCGGCCGCGACGCGCCCTTCAAGCTGGGGCAGGCCCTGCAGAACGGCCAGCATGTTGCGATGCTGGTCGATCAGTACCTCACCAACGGCGTGCCGGTCACCTTCTTCGGCCGCAAGACCACCGCCAACCCGCTGCTGGCGCGGCTGCGCCGGCAGGTCGATTGCCCGATCCACGGCACCCGCATCATCCGCCTGCCCGACGGCCGTTTCCGCGGCGAAGTGTCGGAGGAAGTGAAGCCCGTGTTCGATGTATCCGGCCAGATCGACATCCAGGGCACGATGCAGGCGGTCACCGACGTCGTGGAGAGCTGGGTGCGCGAATATCCGGATCAGTGGCTCTGGCTGCACCGGCGCTGGCGGTAGATATCGCCGCGCGTCACCTCCCCGTCTTCACCCTGGTCCACAGCCGGTTGACGATCCGTTGCGTCGCCGGGTCGCGCGCGGTGATCACGAACAGCTTCTTCTGCATCGCATCGTCGGGATAGATGTTCTTGTCGTCGAGGATCTTCGGATCGATCAGCTTCTGGCTCGCCAGGTTGCCGTTGGCATAGGACAGGAAGTTCGAGTTCTTCGCGGCCACATCAGGGCGGTAGAGATAGTTGATCAGCTCATAGGCTTCATTGACGTTCTTTGCGTCCGCCGGGATCGCGAGATTGTCGAAGAACATCTGCGCCCCCTCCTTCGGGATCGTGTAGCCGATCTCGACCCCGTTTTTGGCCTCCGCCGCGCGGCTGCGCGCCTGCATGATGTCGCCGGACCAACCGACGACGAAGCAGATCTCGCCCGAGGCGAGCGCGCTGAGATATTCGGACGAGTGGAATTTGCGCACATAGGGCCGGATCTTCATCACGAGATCGGCGGCCTTCTCCAGATCGGCCTGCTTGGTCGAGTTGGGATCAATACCGAGGTAGCTCAGCGCGGCCGGCAGGATGTCGTCGGCGGAATCAAGCATGTGGATGCCGCAATCCTTGAACTTGGCGAGGTTCTCCGGCTTGAACACCATGTCCCAGCTGTCGATCTTCGCGTCCGCTCCCAGGATCTGCTGCGCCATCTTGACGTTGTAGCCGATGCCGGTGGTGCCCCACATGTAGTTGACGCCGTAGGTGTTGCCGGGGTCGTAAGTCGCGAGTTGCTTCATCACCACCGGCCATGCATTGGCGAGGTTGGGCAGCTTCGACTTGTCGAGCTTGAGAAACACCTTCGCGGTGATCTGGCGTTGCAGGAAATAGCCGGTCGGCACCACGACATCGTAGCCCGACTTGCCCGCGAGCAGCCGCGTCTCCAGCGTCTCGTTGGCGTCAAAGGTGTCATAGACCACCTTGATGCCGGTCTCCTTGGTGAAGTCCTCCAGGACTCCGGGCGCCATATAGTTCGACCAATTGTAGAAATTGACCGTGCGCTCATCCGCCCGAGCGGACGCAGTCAACAGCAGCGCCGCAGCGATTGCGCCGAACAGGCTGACGTAGCGGCCCTGCCGTCCCATCCCGGTTACCTCTTGCGGCGGTGGACCGCGTCCGACAGCCGCTCCAACGCAGTGTCGAGCGTCGAGTCCTTCTTGGCGAAGCAAAACCGCACGACCGACGTCACCGCGTCCTGCTCGTAGAATGCCGACACCGGGATCGCCGCGACCTTGTAGTCCTGCACAATGCGCCAGCAGAACTCGGCGTCAGTCTCATTGAGCCCGAGCCGCGACAGGTCCACGGTGAGGAAGTAGGTGCCCTGCGACTTCAGCACCGGGAAGCCGAGGCTCTCCAATCCCCTGGTGAGGCGATCGCGGCTGCGCGCCATGTCCTTGCGCATGTCGAGGAAGTAATCGTCCGGCTTGTTGAGACCGTAAGCGACCGCGGCCTGCAGATTGGGCGCCGTCGTGAAGGTGAGAAACTGGTGCACCTTGGCGGCCACCCGCAACAGCGGCGGCGCGGCGCAGACGAACCCGATCTTCCACCCTGTGAGCGAGAAGATCTTGCCCGCGCTGCCGACCTTGATGGTGCGCTCGCGCATGCCCGGGATCGTGATCAGCGGGACGTGCTCGCGCCCGTCGAACACCACGTGCTCCCAGACCTCATCGCAGATCGCGACGCTGTCGAACTCCTGGCAGTACCGCGCCAGCAGCTCGAGGTCCTCGCGTGGATAGACCACTGCCGCCGGATTGAGCGGATTGTTGAACAGCACCGCCTTGGTCTTGTGATTGAAGGCGCTCTTCAGCATCTCCTCGTTGAGCCGCCAATGCGGCGGCTCGAGACGCAGCAGCCGCGGAATGCCGCCGGCCTGCCGGATGATCGGCAGATAGGAATCATAGACCGGCTGGAACACGATCACTTCGTCGCCGGGCTCGACCACGGCGAGGATCGCCGAGGTCAACGCCTCGGTGCCGCCTGATGTCACCATCACCTCAGTCATCGGATCGAGGTTAAGCCCGTGCCAGCGGCCGTAATGCGAGGCGATCGCCTGACGCAGTTCGGGGATGCCCATCATCGACGGGTACTGGTTGTAGCCGTTCACCGAGGCGTCCGCGGCGGCGCGGCGGATGTCCTCCGGTCCGGGATCGTCGGGAAAGCCTTGTCCGAGATTGATGGCGTTGTTGTCGCGCGCGGCCTGCGACATGGCCTCGAAGATCGTGACCGGAAGGTCCGCGAAGACCTTGTTCATGGAGATCATGACAGCGATCAGCCGCCCGTCTTGGTCGGCATTCCCGCAGCCTTCCAGCCGATGATGCCGCCCGCCAGATGCTTGTCGTACGGCAACCCCGCCGCCTGCGCCGCCAGCGAGGCGGTCACCGAGCGCTTGCCGGAGCGACAGGCGAACACCACCTGCTTGCCCTTCGGATCGGGGATCGCCGCCGGGTCGAACGTCGACAGCGGCACCACGACGCTGTCAGGATAGGCCTCGACGGCGACCTCATTGGGCTCGCGGACGTCGACCAGGAGATAGCGGCCTTCGGCTATGCCCTTCGACACCTCGTCCGGAAACAAATCTTGCACCTTTTGGTCCGCCACGGAAAATCCTCCCGACTTCAGATCGGCCAGCATCACGCCCCAGTCCGGGCCGCAAAGTCGCCTCTCGCGCGGAGAAAATCAAGCGTCCGAAACGGCTTAGAGCCCTGCGCGAAGCTAGATCGTCACCTGCGTGCCGACCTCGACCACGCGTCCGGTCGGAATCTGGAAATAGTCGGTGGCGTCGTTGGAGGCGCGGCTCAGCGCGATGAACAGATGGTCCTGCCAGCGCGGCATGCCGGAATGGGCCGCCGGCTTCAGCGCGCGGCGCGACAGGAAGAACGACGTCGACATGATGTCGAACTGCCAGCCGACCTTGCGGGCGATCGCCAGCGTCTTCGGCACATTCGGCGATTCCATGAAGCCGAACTTCAGCGTCACCTTGGAGAAGGTTTCGCTCAATTGCTCCATCCGCACCCGCTCGGACGGATCGATGCGCGGCGTCGGCGCGGTCTCGATGGTCAGGATGACGTTCTTCTCGTGCAGCACCTTGTAGTGCTTGAGGCTGTGCATCAGCGCGGTCGGCGCGCTGTGGGGGTCGCTGGTCAGGAACACGGCGGTGCCCGAGACCCGCTGCGGCGGCCGCTTCTCCAGCATCTTGACGAGATCGTCGAGCGGGAACTCGAGCTTGCGCGACTTCTCGAACAGCAACCGGCTGCCGTGCCGCCACGTGTACATCAAGACGATCATCGCGGCACCGAGCGCAAGCGGCACCCAGCCACCCTCCAGGACCTTGAGCAGGTTCGCGGCGAGGAAGGTCAGATCGAGGAACAGGAACGGCGCGATCAGTGCGGCGGCGGCGATCGGCGACCACCTCCAGACCCGCCAGACCACGACGAAGCCCATCATCGCCGTCACCACCATGGTGCCGGTCACCGAGATGCCGTAGGCCGAGGCCAGCGCGCTGGAGGAGCGGAACAGCAGCACCAGCAGGATCACCGCGATGAACAGCAGCCGGTTGACGCGGGGCATGTAGATCTGCCCGGAATGCGCCTCCGACGTGTGGCGGATCTCGAAGCGCGGCAACAGTCCGAGCTGGATCGCCTGCCGGGTCAGCGAATAGGCGCCGGTGATGACGGCTTGGCTTGCGATCACGGTGGCAAGCGTCGCCAGCGCGACCATCGGGATCAATGCCCAGTCCGGGAACATCAGGAAGAAGGGATTCTCGAGCGCCTTGGGATTGGCCAGCACGATCGCGGTCTGTCCCATATAGTTGAGCGCCAGCGACGGCAGCACGATGAACAGCCAGGCGGTCTGGATCGGGCGTTTGCCGAAATGGCCGAGATCGGCATAGAGCGCCTCCGCGCCGGTCACCGCGAGGAATACTGCGCCGAGGGTGACGAAGCCGATCACGCCGTGATGCAGCATGAACCACACCGCGTGGATCGGGTTGAGCGCGTACAGCACCTCGGGATGCCGCACGATCGGCGGCACTGCAGCGATCGCGATCACGGCGAACCAGACGCACATCACCGGTCCGAAGAACGCCGCGACATGCGCGGTGCCGCGCGACTGCACCGCGAACAGGCCGACGAGGATGACGATCGTGATGAAGACGACGTAGGGATCGAAGGTCGAGGTGACGAGCTTGATGCCTTCGACCGCCGAGAGCACCGACAGCGCCGGGGTGATGACGGCATCGCCGTAGAACAATGCACCGCTGATGATGCCGAGCAGCACGATCGCGCCGGCCCCCTTGGTGACCGCGCGCTGCGCCAGCGCCATCAGCGCCAGCGTGCCGCCCTCGCCATTGTTGTCGGCGCGGAGCAGCACCACGACATATTTCAGCGTGACGACGATGATCAGCGTCCACAGGATCAGGCTGAGCACGCCGAGCAGCGCAGGCGTGGTGACCCCGCCTTCCCCGGTGGCCGCGACGACGGCCTCGCGCAGCGCGTAGAGCGGGCTGGTGCCGATGTCGCCATAGACGACACCGATGCTGCCGAGCATCAGGGCCTTGAACCCTGCCGTGGAATGCGCCTCGCCATGTCCATTGGCCGCGGGCGTTTCCGCCGCGGTGATCGCACTCTCGGATGACATGGGAAGCTGCGCCTCTACCTCTTGCCGCACTGCACAACGCAGGGTGGCAGGCCTATACTCCCGGCCTGAATGCATAGGTTAGCACGGATTCAGGCCTCCGCTATGCAATTTACGCATGGATGGGCCGTTTTCCAGATCGAAATCCTCGTGTTCCGTCAAACGGTTAGCTGGATCCCCGGCGCCGCGCTGCGTTGCCGCATGACTTGATATCGCCGATTACGGCTTCAGATCCGGCGGCAGTGGCGGATTCTCCCGCATCAACGTGATGGTCACGCGACGGTTCGATGGCAGCGTCGGATCGTCCGGAAACAGCGGCTCGCCATCGGCCTTACCCGACACCGCGAAGATGTGGGAATCCGGCAAGCCTTCCCGCTCAAGTATCTGGCGCACCACATTGGCGCGATCAGCGGACAGGTCGAAGGCGTCGTAATCGCTGCGTGCCGGCACGAAGCCCGCGGCGGTGTGTCCGACGATCGCGATCCGCAGCGGCGTCGCCTTCAGCGGCGCAGCGAGCTTCTGGATCAGCCGCCGCGTGCGGTCATACGGCACCTTGGAGCCGTCGGCGAACATCGAGCGGCCGTCCTGGTCGACGATCTCGAGATTGAGCCCCTCCTTGGTCTCCTCGAACATGATGTTCTTGGAGATCTCGGTCAGCTCCGGCATGTCCTGCAGCGCCTGCCGCAGCGAAGCGGAGGCCAGCGCGAATTCGCGGTCGATCTTCAGCCGCGCGCCGTTGACCTGGCTGCGCTCCTGCTCGTCCGGCGTCGGATTGGCGGAGGATTCCTCCGGCGAGATGTGCTCGACATTCTTCAGCTTCGGCCGGGTCGGCAGGCCGTCGGATTCGATGATGCCGGAATAGCGCACATTGGTCTGCACGCCGAAGGCGTCGCGCATCGAGCCGGCGACGATCTTCAGCTTGTTGTTGTCCATGGTGGAGAAGGCGACGAGCATCACGAAGAAGCTCATCATCAGACCCATCAGGTCGGCGAACGTCACGAACCAGCCGTGACCTCCGCCATGTGCATCGCTGCGCTTTTTCTTCGCCATCGAACTGCTTTCCTGGCCGCGCCCGCCTCAGGCCATCAGGCCGGGACCGGCTCGCCTTCCTCGTGGCGATGCTTCTCCGGCAGGTAGGCCAGCAGCATTTCACGGACCAGCGCCGGGCTCTTGGAATCGCGGATCATCAGGATCCCGTCGATGATCAAAGTGCGGTTGGTTTCCTCGTCGAGCAGCTTGCCGTGCAGCTTGTCGGCGATCGGCAGGCAGAACAAATTGGCGACCAGCGCGCCGTACAGGGTCGCGAGCAGCGCGGTCGCCATGAACGGGCCGAGCTTGGAAGGGTCGGTCATGTTGGCGAACATCTGCACCATGCCGATCAGCGTGCCGATCATGCCGAAGGCGGGCGCGCAGTCGCCGATCGCGCGATAGATCTTGCTGCCCTCGTCGAGATGCATCAGGAAATTGTCGCGGTCGCGTTCCAGATTGTCGCGGATGAATTCGAGGTCGTAACCGTCGGCGACGTAGCGGATGCCCTTGGCAAGGAACGGCTCGTTGGTCTCGACCTTTTCCAGCCCGACCGGTCCCTGCTTGCGGGCGATCTCGGCGATGCGGGCGAGCTCGTCGACGAGCTCGCGCGCCGACAGCCGGCTCATGGTGAAGGCGAATTTGGCGCCGAGCGGCAGGCCGTGCAGCATCACGCCGAGCGGGAAGCGGATCATGGTCGCCGCGATCGAGCCGCCGAAGATGATGATGACGGCATGTTCGGAGATGAACATGTGCAGGTCGCCGCCCAACAGCATCATCACCGCGATAACGGCGAAGCCGGCAACCAGCCCAGCGCCCGTCATGATATCCATGGGAGACTCCAACGCGAACGCAACAGCCGCCTGTCCTGGACGGCGCGCGGTCCAAGGCAGACCACGTGAGAAAACCCTAACGTTAATGCCATTAAGGACGGGTTACCGAATTCGGTAGGGATAACAACGGGTAAACTCCAGCTTGCTCGCGATGTCGTTGAAGATGCTGGCTTTCCGCATCGCGCGCTGCTGCGGCATGCGCAAAAGCCCTCCCCGTAGAACAACGGACGTGGGATAGGTTTTGTTCTCAGGGGAAACGAACAAGCGAGCAGCAAAAGATGAAGGCGGTTGTCGTCGAGCACTACGCACCCATCGATCAGATCGGACTGAAGGAAGTCGCGACGCCCGCGACCGGACCGGGGCAGATCCGCGTCCGGGTGCAGGCTGCGAGCATCGGCTTCGTCGACGGGCTGAAGGTCGAGGGCCGCTACCAGACCAAGGACCCCCTGCCCTTCACGCCCGGCGCGGAGTTCGCCGGCGTGATCGACGAGGTCGCCGCTGACGTCACCGGCTTTGCCCCGGGCCAGCGGGTGATGGGCGCGGCGCGCTCCGGCGCGCTGGCTGAGTCCATCGCCGTGCCAGCGTCGGCGGTCGAGATCATGCCCGACGGCCTGTCGATGGAGGCGGCCGCGGCCTTCCGTACCAATTATCTCACCGCGCTCTATGCGCTCGGCGAACGCGGCCGGCTCTCCGCCGGCGAACAGCTGCTCGTGCTCGGCGCAGCCGGCGGCACCGGGATTGCCGCGATCCAGGTTGGCAAGCTGCTCGGCGCCCGCGTCATCGCCGCCGCCTCCACTGAGCAGAAGCGCAACTTCGCCGCAAGCTTCGGCGCCGACGCGGTCGTCGATTACACCAGGGCGGACTGGCGCGATGCGCTGAAGGATCTGACCGGCGGCCACGGCCCCGACGTGATCTTCGATCCGGTCGGCGGCGAGGTCGCGTTGCAGGCGTTCCGCTCGATCGCCTGGAACGGCCGGCACGTCGTGGTCGGCTTCGCCGCAGGCAGCATCCCCGCGCTGCCGTTCAACCTGCCGCTGTTGAAAGGCGGCGTTCTGACCGGCGTCGACGCAGCCCAGATCGCGCGCCGCGAGCCGGAGGCGCAAACCCGCGTGATGACGCAATTGTCGGCCTGGCTGAGCGACGGAAGGCTGACGCCGGTGGTCGGCCAGGTGTTCGCCTTCGAGGATTTCCGCGCGGCGTTCAAGACGATGCAGACGCGCGCGGCGCTCGGCAAGATGGTGGTGAAGATCGGCGCGTAGTCGCTTCAGCGCGCCACACTCACAAACGTCGTCCCTGGAAAGCGGGGACGACGCCGAATTTGTTACACGGCCCACACTTCGCCACCACAGGTGTACCCGGAACCACCCGGCTTTCCGATGGATTACGGCTTATACATGTGCTCCCCGGTGAGACTGGGCTTTTTGTCACCGCCGTCAGCAGGAGATGTCAGTCTTTTGCCAACGCCGCCTGCGCAGCGCCTCTGTTCGAGCAATGCGTTGTGCCTTTGGAACCGGGGAATTGCAACGGAGTTAGGAGAGCGGGCTATCCAAGGATCGGCAAGGGACGCTTTTTGCAACATCGACAGCGAGTGCACCCAATCGCCGACCCCCATCAAACCACCGCTCTCACCGACGGGCGGCTTCAACTGCTGTTCGACGCCATCGTCGATTATGCGATCTACATGATCGAGCCCGACGGCACCGTCGCGAGCTGGAATCCGGGCGCGGCGCGGCTGAAGGGGTATCACGCCGGCGAGATCATCGGGCGCTCTTTCTCGACCTTCTACACCGCGGAGGACCGGGCCGCCGGTTTGCCGCAGCGGGCGTTGGCGATTGCGACGCAGCACGGGCGATTTACATCGGAAGGGTGGCGCGTCCGCAAGGACGGCAGCCGGTTCTGGGCATCGGTCGTGATTGATGCCATCAGGGAACCCAACGGCGCGCTGATCGGGTTTGCCAAGGTCACCCGCGATATCACCGAGCGCCAGGAGGCCCATCAGGCGCTGGTCGAAAGCGAGCGGCGCTATCGCCGGCTGATCGAGGCCGTGGTCGATTATGCGATTTTCCAGCTCGATCCCGCGGGCGTCGTCGTCACCTGGAATCCAGGCGCCCAGCGGATCAAGGGCTATGCTTCGGACGAGATCATCGGCCGGCATTTCTCGCAGTTTTATCCCGAAGAAGATCGTGCAAGCGGCCTCCCTGACCGGGCGCTCGCGGAAGCCGCGCAAAAGGGCCGGTTCGAAGCCGAGGGATGGCGCGTCCGGAAGGATGGTTCGAGGTTCTGGGCATCGGTCGTGATCGACCGGATCATCGACGAAAGCGGCGCGCTGGTCGGATTTGCCAAGGTGACGCGTGATATCAGTGAGCGCCGCGCGGCCCAGGAGACGCTGGCCAAAGTTCAGGACCAGTTGCTCGCCTCGCAGAAGCTTGAAGCCGTCGGCCAGCTCAGCGGCGGCATCGCGCACGATTTCAACAACCTGCTGATGATCGTGATGGGCAACCTGGAGACCATGGAGCGCCATGGCAGGCAGCTCGCCGACAACGCTGCCTTTCAGCGCGGGCTGTCCCACGCGAAGCGCGCGGCCCAGCGCGCCGCCGGCCTGACCAGCAGGTTGCTGGCCTTCTCAAGGCGTCAGGCCCTCGATCCCAAGCTGATCGCCCCGAACACCTTCGTCAACGAGTTGCAGGACTTCCTGCAACGCACCCTCGGTGAGCGGATCCAGGTGCAGGCGGTCGGCGGCCAGGGGCTGTGGCAGATCGAGGCGGACCCGAACCACCTGGAGTCAGCCATCGTCAACCTCGCCATCAACGCGCGCGATGCGATGCCGGATGGCGGACAACTGACGCTGGAGGCCGTGAACGTAGCGCTCGACCAGGCGTACTGCCTGCGAAATCCGGAGTTCAGTCCAGGCGAGTATGTGGCGATCAGCGTGACCGACACCGGCGTCGGCATGAGCCCGGAGACGCTGAACCATGCCTTCGAGCCGTTCTTCACCACCAAGGAGGTCGGCCAGGGCACCGGTCTTGGCCTGAGCCAGGTCTACGGGTTCCTGAAGCAATCAGGCGGCCATACCCGGATCTACAGCGAGGTCGGCCAGGGCACCAGCGTCAAGATGTACTTCCCCCGTCATCACGGCGCTGCCGCAGAGCCCGATGTCATCAGCGAGCCCGTCACCGAGTCCGACGCGAGCAAGAGCGAGGTGATCCTCGTCGTCGAAGACGATGAGGATCTTCGCGTCTATGTCAGTGATCTCCTGCGCGAGCTGAATTACCGGGTCTTGACAGCGTCGAACGCACAGACCGCGTTGACGATCCTGTTGCAGGATCGTCCACACATTGACCTTGTGCTCACCGACGTCGTCATGCCCGGCATGAACGGTCGTGAATTCGGCAAGCGCGCCGCGGAGATGCGCCCGGGACTGAAGATCCTCTATATGACCGGCTACGCGCGCAATGCCGTGCTGCACCAGGGTCGGCTCGACCAGGGCGTCGCGCTGCTGGAGAAGCCAATCTCGCAAGCCAAGCTCGCCTTGCGGGTCCGGAACGTGCTCGATCACCGCTGATGCGAGGAGGTTGAATCGTCATCGCGCGCTGTGCTTGGAGACCTTTACATGACCAAGGCGGTCGCAAGCATCACCGCGATGAGCAGCGTGCCGCCGAACAGCGCGAAGTGAATGAAGCGCACGGCGCCGCCGAGGATCAGCATGTAGACGACGACTTGCCACCACGGCCGCCACGTCGTGGCAATGGCGCGGCCGGCAAGGATCGCAGCGCCGCCGCCGAGCACGACGGTC
>Ga0153933_1000414_pt1 | contig 15841 bp, 17 predicted proteins | sample TSNJ017MetaG_FD_102275 | JGI IMG/M metagenome (GOLD analysis project Ga0153933, IMG submission 102275) | Attine ant fungus gardens microbial communities from New Jersey, USA - TSNJ017 MetaG | ecosystem: Host-associated > Fungi > Mycelium > Unclassified | place: USA: New Jersey, Wharton State...
ATGATCTCCAGGCCCACCCAGGTCACTGCCCGCTCAACCCGGCTCATGTAGGCCCTGTCCACCCCGGCGTCATGCGCCAGCTGCTCCTGGGAGAGCTTCCGGCCGTGCCGGATGCGCCGGAGGTTGGTCGCAAAAATTTGGCGTAGGTCCATGTACGGACCCAATCGCCTTGTGGTTTAGTGGCCCACGGCTTTAAAGCCGCAAACTATGGTTTGCTGAACGCCGGCCGATATGAATAGGGAACACCACTGGGAAGGCCCAACGATGTTTATCTTTCGCCATTTCTTTAGCCTGATCTTTCTCGTCGCATTTGGACTGGCTTGTCATGTCGTGTGGTTTGCAAATACGCATCATGGCTCCAATCCGAGCATCGATTACTGGCCTCCCTATTGCGTGGCAGCACCGATAACGACCGACGCGTGCGCCCTGGTGCTTAGCCTCGCAAACTATGCTGGTCAGTATAGGTATAGCTTCGGCCACTACACTCCCGCCGGAGCTTCCGTTCGCCAGCTCGTTCGCATCAAGGACGGCCTCCCCATGGCATTGCCTGTCGCTCCGGGCAGCATGGATGACCCCGACAGCGACGCACTGAAGGCGGAGTGCCGCAAGGTGGCGGATGAAATGCAGCAGGGATCGCGGAAAGCATACGACTACCCGATCAAATGCCAAACGATCCCTGAGTTCGCAAAGGTCTTGGAGGCCGCAAGAAAGGAGCACGATCGTCAGAGTGCCGAAGCAGCGCGACGAGCGAACGAGCAGGCGGAAGAATTGCAACGCCAGTTGGATGTGGAAGCGAGGCAGCAAGCGAACGAGTTGCAGCGCCGGCGAGCGATGCAGAATCCCTACCGACGCGATCTTTGGACGCCGGGTGTTGTCCGATGATCGTCAACGCTTGCACGGTTATAGGCCCCGTCCGTTCCACCGGCGTCGGGCCGATCAATCCTGCCAATTGAATCAAGACCTCAATGCGGAAGTGCTAGAATGCTGAACCAAACTTTTGGCGGTCCGAACGGATGGAGCGTGCTTGAGATTGTCGCCGTCTTGGTGCCGGTTCTCGTGTTTATTTGGATCGTTCTGACTGTGATGTCCCTCCACAGGAGGGACGTTTACTTTTGGAGTCTTGGCTCTACCTGGAGCAGCGTCATCGCCTGTCCCCTTGCCTTGGCGATCATGTCCCTCAGCGCTTGGAGTGGGTTGCACGACCCGAACGCTCCCCCTTTCCAACTGCCGATCGTAGCCGGAGTGATCCTCTACGCCGTCGCGTTCGCCTACGCGATCTTCTACAACTACAATGCGACCAGGTCAGCGATGCTGACGATCAGCACCAGCTTGTTACAACAGCTCGCTGTGCTCGGCGTGATCTTCCTCTTCCTCCGATGGCAAGGCAACGAGGTGAACCGCCGCTGATCGCCCTTGTGGTTTAACAGCTCAAATGACTTGGGGGTAGAAGTGGCGGATACTGAAAAAGGTCGGGGTCGTGCGGATGCAGAACACCAGCAAGGCGGTGGTTCTCCATCAGATACCGCACCAACCGGCGCGGACGATGAGACGTCTGCTGCTTTGACAGGCAGGAATGGCGTGTACCGCTTTAGGGTAGCGAGCGAAATCCTGAACTTCCTTCTCGTAATTTTCTTCTTGCCGGTTGTCGTGGTCGCGATTCAACAGACCTTTCCTGGCAACCTGATTTCCGCTGGGCGCTCAATGCTTGCTCTAACAGACCCGCCAAAGATGAAGGTCTGGTGGACCCGAGACAGCCAAGTCGGCCAGCGACTGCACGTGCAGTCAAGGGACGATCGAGATTTCACGGTCACCGATCTGGTGGTCAACAACAAACGGGAATGCACCCTCATCGACCAGATGAAAGGGCAAACTCAAAACTCGGGCAACTCTGACGCTAACAAAATCAACTCGCTTGTAGTCACCATGGCTAGGGCGATGGTTCCCCCGCCCCCTTGGAAGTTCACCCTCGGTGACGAACACCAGACGGTTTACACCTGTGATCCCATCAAAGTTGATGTCCACACCGACCGGGGCACCGTGTCGTTCAGGTCCAGGGATGAAGATGACTAGGATCGATAGCGCGGGGCAACTTCCTCCACCTCGAGGAACGAAGTCTCGAAATCTCGGTCCCCGCCACCGGATGCTCGGACATCCAAGCGTTCGCAATTCCCAATCGCAGGTAAGATACGTCCCTGCTTTCGGGCCCGAGCTCTTGTTCTCAAGCTTCATTGGAGATCTATAATAGGGCGCAAGTGGCAGGCCCGAAAACAGGTTGGCGAAACTGCGCACTCTAGCCCTACAGGGGACCATGATCTCAAAAGAACAGCGCATCGAGGCCATGAAGGGCATTCTCGCCTCACTGTTTGCGTCTCAACGAACTCTCAAATCGCTTGCGCCGCAGTTCAAATGGGCCGGGCTCGGCAATCTTCTCGGCGACTATGGAGAGTTCATCGCAATCGAGGCTTATGGGTTGCAACAGGCGCCACGTGGCGCAAATGGCTATGACGCCATTACACCCGACGGCAAAAAGGTGCAGGTCAAGGCCAACTATGCTGCTTCGCAGATCGGATTTCGCGGTGAAGCCGATTTATTGCTTTGTCTAAAGATCGACCTGACTGGCGACTGGACGGAAATCTATTACGGTGACTTCTCGCTGGTAAAGCAGGCCGCTCGATACTCGGCCCGCGACAACAAGAGCATGGTTCCCATCTCCGTGCTCACCAGGCTTAGGGAAGCTGGTTACAAGTTACCATCCAACCTTCCAGTTCCGAAACCTGCCGAGCTGGATGACTCGGAGCCAATCTAGAAGATCGACGTTCGTCGATCTGGCGGTTCAACCACGTCAATCGAGTGCTCGCCTTCGGAAGCGCTATCCCCCGCGATGATCTGCTTATCAAAGCGGAGCGGATCGTCATATGCCGGAAAGACGGCGCGAACTGCCGCGTCCCGGAAGCCGACAGCAAAATAACGACGCGACTGATCTGGATGTGCCGCGACTTGTTGCATGTGAGTGACTACATCGTCGGCCTCCTCACCCGTTATCTTTTGCAATTCTTGAATAGTTCGCTGCATGGCAGGGAGCGCCCCTTGCGGCGCAATCAACAGGGTTTCCACCAGGACCTTTAGCCGGGAAGCGATCTGGGCGCGGAGTTTGTAGAGCTCTTCCGACGGTGGCAGCTGAAGTTTCTTCACGAGCTCCTTGATTTCTTCCCTGCTCGTATAGAAGCGTAGGTCGCGGCCGCTAAAGTCCCGCTGCTCTGCCTCCTTGTATGCAAGGCGCTCGCGCAGCGCCGTTTGTTTCGCAGTGAGTTCATTCAGCTTACCAGCGACGAAGTCAGGCGAACCGCCCGCACTCAAGACGGCGTACGTCTTCTCCATTAGGTCGGAGACCGACGATAGCTCGCCACGGAGCGCGGATACCTCACCCTCAAGCCTCTTCCGCGTCTCCGCGTCTTCAGTCGCGTTTAGAATGCTTTCGAGATCGAGTTCCTGAACAAACGCGAGGAACGATGCTTCGAAGTCCTGATACCGCCACCTCGTCGCGCTGCATCCGCGACCGCGCTGAGCATTGCCGCAGATCAGGTAGGTGCCGCCGCGCGTTCCTGAGCCTTTGTTTTCGTAGGCAACGGTCGAACGGCAGTACGCGCATCGTGCCAAACCGGTGAACAGGTTTGTATAGCCGGGCCCCTTGCGACCAGCTCCGCCGAGCTTCCGTTGCGATCGCGAATGCTGGGCCTGAAAAAAAAGCTCCTCCGAGATAATCGCGGGGTAGTAGCCTTCGATAGGGTCTCCCTCGGGAACGCGCTTACCGTCAACTTTAATATGCGGTTGAAATTCCCCGAGGACGGCGCGATTTTCCAAAGTCTTTGCGAGATAGGATCTGTGCCAGCCGTTCTTTCCTTCGAAAGCCGGCACGCCTGCCCTGTTGAGTTGAGTAGTTATCGAGTACATGCCCAACCCGGCAGCCGAGTCAGCAAAGATCTGCCGAACGATCTTCACCCGCTCAATGATCAGCTCATACGACTGGCGATCCGTCGAGAGCCGGAGCCAAGCAGGGCACCGGGCGGTCATGGGCTGGCCCTCGGCGGCTTTCTTACGTTTGTTCTTCCACGCCGCGCCGACGCGCATACTCTTCGTCTTGGACTCCTCGTGAGCGCGTTCCATGATCACCAGCGAGGTAATCATGTCGACGAGGTTGGTAGTCTTGGCTCGATAGACCCGGTTGTCTGCAAGCGTCACGAGATTGATCCCCGCCTGCACGATGCTGAGAAACAGCGTGTGTGCTGGCAGGATTTCCTCCCGGCTGAGCCGGTCCAGCGACTCGACCAGCAGAAATGAGCCGCGCTCGACTGAGCCCGCCCGCACGGCAGCCAGAAATTGGCCGAGTGCGCCGTCACGAGCATTCGCACCCTTAAATGCCGAAATGCCAATGTCTTCGAGCTGCGCATTGTCAGCTAGTTCCAGGTCGTGCTGCTCAGCATAGGCCTTGGAAGCTTCCAGCTGCCGTCTCCGACTATCGCCCTTAAGCTGATCGTCCGTAGACATCCGGAGGTAAGAATAGGCGCGAGGCTTCATAGATCCGCGGGCTCGGTCGAAGGAGCTATCAATTATCAGAGGGTAGGTTATTTGTACACATTATATTGATGCTATGGACTATTAACCCACTTCGGACGTGCAACGATCGGATAATTGTACATGATATCCTGATGATCGGCTCGCCCGGCGCCGGCAAGTCGATGCTGGCGGCGCGACTGCCCTCGATCCTGCCGCCGCTGTCGCCGTCGGAGCTGCTCGAAGTCTCGATGATCGCCTCCGTCGCCGGCGAGATCCGCGACGGCGCGCTGACGGCGCGGCGCCCGTTCCGCAGCCCGCATCATTCCGCCAGCATGGCCGCGCTGACCGGCGGCGGCATGCGCGCCAAGCCGGGCGAGATCTCGCTGGCGCATCAGGGCGTGCTGTTCCTCGACGAATTGCCGGAGTTCGATCCGCGCGTGCTGGATTCGCTGCGCCAGCCGCTGGAGAATGGCGAGGTCGCAGTCAGCAGGGCCAACCATCGCGTCACCTATCCGGCGCGCTTCATGCTGATCGCTGCGATGAACCCGTGCCGCTGCGGCCGCGCCTATGAGCCCGGCTATTCCTGCAAGCGCGGCCCGATCGACCGCTGCACGGCCGACTACCAGATGCGGATCTCGGGCCCGCTGATGGACCGCATCGATTTGCGGATCGAGGTGCCGGCGGTGACCGCGGCCGACCTGATCCTGCCGCCGCCGTCGGAAGGCTCAGTCGAGGTCGCCGCCCGGGTCGCTGCGGCGCGCGATATCCAGCTCGCGCGTTACACGGCCGCAGGCATGCCCCAGGTCCGCACCAATGCGGAAGCCCCGAGCGCGCTGCTGGAGACCATCGCGCAACCCGACAGCCACGGCCAGAAGCTGCTGCGCGAGGCCGCCGAGAGCATGCACCTCACCGCGCGCGGCTATCACCGCGTGCTGCGGGTGGCGCGCACGCTCGCCGATCTCGACGGTGCCGACAAGATCGGCCGGCTGCATCTCGCCGAGGCGCTGTCCTATCGTGCATTGGCCGACGACCTCAGGCGCGCGGCCTGATCTGTCCCGATTTGCGCCGGCATTCGTGAGCGTCAACGCGACAGTAACCACTCTGATTTACGCTCCGCAAACCATAAGCGCCGCGGTCGGTGGTGCCTGGTGGAAGCGAGTTGTGTCATGTTGCGTTTCAAGGTTCTGGCCTCGGTGGTCCCCCTCGCCGTCGCCGCGGTGTTTGCCCGCGCCGAGGTCCTGCCGGGCGTGCGGCCCTGCATCGAGGTCGGCGGCGCGGCGATGCAGATCGCCTCGATCCCGTGGCTGGCGCAGCTTCATGTCAGCTTCACCGACGATCCCACCCTGGCCACCGTCCGGGTGCAGATCTCGGACAGCGCCGACGCCGCCGACTTCACCGTGATCGACGACGTCGACGACGCCGAGGCCGGCGCATGCGAGAGCAACGCGGAGCCGCAGCTGATCGCGATCGCACGCAATCCGTCGGCATCCGATCCGGTGATCTATCTGTCGCATGACGGTCCGTTCGACTACCGCATCTTCGTGCAGTCGAAGACGTTCTCGGCCCGCGACGCCGCAGCCCTGATCGTCAGCGCCCATGGCGGCCACCGCCGCCTCGACGCGGCGTCGCTTTGATCCGGTTAACTCTCCGCTAACCCTGTTCGCAGGGCAGCGCCAAATGGCCGTCAGCCTCAAGCACTTTGCAACGTGGGCGACGCATCGTCGACCGGCCAGGCTATCTCAGGACTACCGTTGATGGGGCGTCTCTTCAGGATCAGGTTACGCTTTCTCCGGTTCCTGCGGCGCCATCCCTGGATCACGCTGATCGTCCGCTCCTTCATGATCTTTTCCGCCGCGTTCGGCGGCGCGTTTGGATTCATTTCGGGCGTCCTGTCGCAGAGGAAGGACTACGATCCGAACCTGTTCGCGATGGGGGTCAGCTTCCTGTTCGCACTCGCCTGCCTGTGGATCGTGACGCTCGGCATCCGCTTGCGGCTGATGCGCCAGAAGCTGCGCACGATCGCGACCCACAATGAAGCGATGGCCGACCGCAACTGGGAACTGCAGGAGGCGGAACAGCGCGTCCGCAATCTGTTCGAGGCGCAGGGCGACCTGATCGTGCTGCGCGACGCCGACGGCTGCATCACCTACGCCAACGACGCCTATTGCGAGCTGGCGCAAATCCCGCGCGACGACCTGATCGGCAGCAAGGCCGTGCTGAAGGCGATCGAGCAGGGCGACACCGCGCTCGAATCCAACGGCACGCGCGTGCACGACCAGAAGATCGAGGGACCGCTGGGGCCGCGCTGGATCGCCTGGCGCGAAGGCCTCGTGCGCAACGATGCCGGCGGGCCGGCGGAGATGCAGGGGGTCGGCCGCGACGTCACCGATCGCACCGAAAGCGAGCGCGCGCTTGGCGAGGCGCGCGACCAGGCCGACGCCGCCAATCGCGCCAAGTCGCGCTTCCTTGCAATGGCGAGCCACGAGATCCGCACGCCGCTGAACGGCATCATCGGCATGAGCGGACTATTGATGGACACGCAGCTGACGCCGGAGCAGACCAGCTACGTGAAAGCGGTCAAGAGCTCCGGCGACGCGCTGCTGGCATTGATCGAGGAGTTGCTCGACTATTCCAAGATCGAGGCCGGCAAGATCGACCTCGAGCACCGCGCCTTCGCATTGTCGGGCCTGATCGAGGAGATCACCGAGCTGCTGGCGCCGCGGGCGCAGGCCAAGGGCATCGAGATCGCCGCCTATGTCGACGAACGGGTGCCGCTGCAGGTGATCGGCGACGCCGCGCGGCTGCGGCAGGTGCTGCTGAACCTCGCCGGCAACGCCATCAAGTTCACCGCGACCGGCGGCGTGGCGCTGATCGTCGAGCCGGGGATCTGGCCGAACGAGATCAGCCTCTTGGTCCGCGACACCGGCATCGGCATCGCGCCCGAGGCGCAGCAGCGCATTTTCCGCGAGTTCGAGCAGGCCGACGAGCGCATCGCCCGCAGCTATGGCGGCACCGGCCTTGGGCTGTCCATCAGCGACCGCATCGTCAAGCGGATGGGCGGGCGGATCGCGCTCGCCAGCACGCCGGGCGCGGGCTCGACCTTCGAGGTCTCGATTCCGCTCGCCGCTGCCGACGCCGGCTCAGACAGCGGCTTCGCCGCGCCCGATCTCTCCGGCCGATCGATCATGCTGGTTGCGCCGCAGGGCATCGAGACGTCGCTGATCTCGCGGCGGCTGCAGGGCTGGGGCGCGCAGACCTGCATGGTATCGGATCCCGACGTGGCCGCGGCGTTGCTGCCGGAGCGGACATGGCACGCGGTGCTGATCGATCACGCGCTCGGCACGACGGTGATGGAGGCGCTCGCCAACGCCGCGCGCACCCATGCGACCCATCGGATCGTGATGTTCACGCCGGCGACGCGGCAGGAGCTGCTGGCATCCTCGGCCTCGACCTTCACCGGATATCTGGTCAAGCCGCTGCGTGCGGCCTCGCTCGCCGCGCGGCTCACCGCTTCGCCCGACATTGCAACGCCAAGCCTTGCGATCGAGGCTCTCACCGAGCCTGCTCCTGCGACCGCGCCCGCTGCGGCAGCGGACAGGGGGCTCTCGATCCTGGTCGCCGAGGACAATGAGATCAACGCGCTGTTGATGCGCTCGCTGCTGGCGCGGCTCGGCCATCAGGCGGTCATCACCACCAATGGCGAACAGGCGATGGAGTCCTGGCTGTCGGCCAAATCCGCCGGCACGCCCTATGATCTCGTCCTGATGGATATCCAGATGCCGCGTCTCAACGGCATCGAAACCACCAAACAGATTCGCGGGCGCGAGGCCGGCCAATCCGGCCGCCGCACGCCGATCCTGGCGCTGACCGCCAATACGCTGGTGGAGGACCGCTATGCCTGCTTCGAAGCCGGCATGGATGGCTTCCTGATCAAGCCGCTCGATCGCGAAAAGCTGGAAGAGGCGCTCGCGGGCCTCGCCGCGTCACGGCATATCGCGGCTTAACGAACTACAGCCGCCGCAGCGCGACTGACTCCACCACGTGGTCGGCGCCTTTCTTCAGGATCAGGGCCGCGCGCGGACGGGTCGGCAGGATGTTGTCCTCGAGATTGGCGAGGTTGGTGCGCTCCCAGATCGCGATCGCGGTCGCGGTCGCTTCTTCGTCCGACAGCGGCGCGTAGCGGTGGAAATAGGACCTGGGATCGGTGAACGCGGTGTCGCGCAGCGCCAGGAAGCGCTTGATGTACCATTGCCGCAGCGCGGCCTCGTCGGCGTCGATATAGACGGAGAAATCGAAGAAGTCGGAGACGAACGGCACCGCCTTGCCATCACGCGGCAGCCGCCCGGTCTGCAGCACATTGACGCCTTCGACGATCAGGATGTCGGGCTGGTCGATCTCGACCCATTTGTTCGGCACGATGTTGTAGGTCAGATGCGAATAGACCGGCGCGCGCACGTGGCGGCGGCCCGCCTTGATGTCGCTGAGGAACGACAGCAGCGTCGGCAGATCGTAGCTTTCGGGAAAGCCCTTCTTCTGCATGATGCCCTGCCGTTCGAGCACGGCATTCGGATACAGGAAGCCGTCCGTCGTGATCAGGTCGACCTTCGGTCGCGGCGACCAGCGGGCCAGCAGGGCCTGCAGCACGCGCGCGGTGGTCGATTTGCCGACGGCGACCGAGCCCGCGACGCCGATGATGTAGGGCATCTTGCGGTCGCGGATGTTGAGGAACTGGCGCTGCGAATAATACAGCCGTTGCGTGGCATCGACATAGATCGAGAGCAGCCGCGACAGTGGCAGATAGATATCCTCGACCTCCTGCAAGTCGAGGCGGTCATGCATCGAACGCAGGCGGTCGAACTCGCCCGGCTCCAGCGTCATCGGCGTGTCGTCGCGCAAGTGCGACCACTGCTGACGCGTGAAGACGCGATAGGGATTGTATTGCTGTTCAGGTGCCCGGATGTCCATGCGGCCGCCCCTTGCTCAGTCGCGCTTGCGCGACGCCTTCTCTTCAAGCCCGGACATCGACGTGCGCTTCTCAAGCGCCGCCTCGACATCCTCCAGCTTCACGCCACGCGATTTCAACAGCACCAGCAGATGGAATACGAGATCGGCGCTCTCGGCGATGAGGTGATCGCGATCATTCTCGACCGCGGCGATCACGGTCTCGACCGCTTCCTCGCCAAGCTTCTTGGCGCAGTGCTCCGCGCCCTTGTCGAGCAGCTTGCGGGTGTAGGACGCCTCGCCGCCTGAAGCAGCGCGGGCATCGATGGTGGCGGCCAGATCATGGACCGTGAAACGCGACATCAACTCAACTCACGCATGAGCGCCGGCACCCGGTGAGGCGCCATCCCCAAGGTGGGGATTTAGCATTTCTGTCACAAGGAGTCCCGCGGACCATGCGCTAGGGATCGAGGCGCATCGGCAGCCCGGCGCGCACCATGTGATCCTTGGCCTGTCGGATGGTGAATTCCCCGAAATGGAAGATCGAAGCGGCCAGCACGCCGGTGGCATGGCCTTCGCGGACGCCGTCGACCAGGTGATCGAGGTTGCCGACGCCGCCGGACGCGATCACCGGTACGGGAACACTGTCCGCGATCGCCCGGGTGATCGGCAGGTCGAAACCCTGCCGGGTGCCGTCCCGGTCCATCGAGGTCAGCAGGAGCTCGCCGGCGCCGAGCGCGACCACCTCCTGAGCATATTCGATGGCGTCGATCCCGGTGGCATTACGTCCACCATGGGTGAAGATCTCCCAGCGGTCCGAGCCGCCGGCGCGCTTGACCCGCTTGGCGTCGATCGCGACCACGATGCATTGCTCGCCGAACTTCTCGGCCGCTTCCTTGACGAACTCCCGGCGGCTGACCGCGGCCGAATTGATCGAGACCTTGTCGGCGCCGGACCGCAGCAGGGTCTTGATGTCCTCGACAGTGCGGACGCCGCCGCCGACCGTCAGCGGCATGAAGCAGGCCTCCGCCGTCCGCCGCACCACATCCAGCATGATGCCGCGGTTCTCATGGGTGGCGGTGATGTCGAGGAAGGTGAGCTCGTCGGCGCCGGCGGCGTCATAGGCGATCGCGGCCTCGACCGGATCGCCGGCGTCGCGCAAATCGACGAAGTTGACGCCCTTGACCACGCGCCCGTCCTTGACGTCGAGACAGGGGATCACGCGAACCTTGAACATGGTCTTCTCCTAGGCCGCGTTCTTGATCAGCTTTAAAGCGGCGGCCGGATCGAGCCGACCGTCATAGAGCGCACGGCCGACGATGGCGCCGGCAAGCTTCTTCGCGCGCGGCTCGAGCAGCGCCTTGACATCATCGATCGAGGCAAATCCGCCCGAAGCAATCACCGGGATCGAGATGCGATCGGCCAGTGCGATCGTCGCGTCGAGATTGAGGCCCTTCAGCAGGCCGTCACGCGCGATGTCGGTGAAGATGATCGCGGCGACGCCGGCATCCTCGAATCGCTCAGCGATCTCGAGCGCCGTGACATGCGAGGTCTCGGCCCAGCCTTCGACCGCGACCTTGCCGTCGCGCGCGTCGAGGCCGACCGCGACACGGCCGGGAAATCGTTTCGCCGCGCCCTTCACCAATTCAGGGTCGCGCACCGCGGCGGTGCCGATGATCACGCGCGTGATGCCCTTATCGAGCCAGGCCTCGATGGTCTTGAGATCGCGGATGCCGCCGCCAAGCTGCACCGGCATGGTGACGGCTTTCAGCATCGCCTCGACCGCATGCGCGTTCATCGGCTTGCCGGCAAAGGCGCCGTCGAGATCGACGACGTGGAGATATTCGAACCCCTGGGCGGCGAAGGCGCGGGCCTGCGCCGCCGGATCGAGATTGAACACGGTGGCACGCGTCATGTCGCCCTGCTCCAGGCGCACGCACTGGCCGTTCTTCAGGTCAACCGCTGGAAAGAGGATCACGGCTTCCACTTCAAGAAATTCGAGATCAAAGCGAGGCCGAAGCGCTGGCTCTTCTCGGGGTGAAACTGGGTGCCGATCGCAGTGTCCTTCGCCACGATCGCGGTGACCGGGCCGCCATAATCGGCGCGTGCCAGCACGTCCGCCTCATTGGCGGCGCTGAGGTGGTAGGAGTGCACGAAATAGGCGTGACGGCCCTTCGGGCCGAGCGGCAGGCGCTCGACCACCGGGTGCTCGCGCACCAGATCGAGCGTGTTCCAGCCCATATGCGGTACCTTGAGGCTTTCATCGCGCGGCTCGATCTTGACGACGTCGCCGGCGATCCAGCCGAACCCCTCGGTCGTGACGTGCTCCTTGCCGCGCGTCGCCATCAGCTGCATGCCGACGCAGATGCCGAAGAACGGCCGCGCCTTGACCCTGACCGCTTCGGTGAGCGCCTCCAGCATGCCGTCGACCGCGTCGACGCCGCGGCGGCAGTCGGCAAAGGCGCCGACACCGGGCAGCACGATACGGTCGGCGCGATACACCGCGTCGGGATCGCGCGTCACCTTGATGGCCTGCGGATCTTCCATGCTGCGCGCGGCGCGCTCGAAGGCCTTGGCCGCGGAATGCAGATTGCCAGAGCCGTAATCGATGATTGCAACGGTCATCGCGATCCTCCTGGCTCTGGAAACAATCCGATAATGCCGCCTTGCGGCAGCGGCGGGGCTTTGGAGAACGGCTGGCCCGGAATGGTCCGGGTCGGCGGCGGTGCGCCGCGGTCGACCGACCACTGGTCGTTGACCAGGCCACGATGCCGCGCCGTCCAGCGCTCGAAGAAGCGGCGCTCGGCGGCTTCAGCGTCGTCGGCCACCACTATATCGAGCTGGCGCCAGTTGCGCCGCGACAGCGTCCAGCGCCGCAGGCTCGCCGCCTCGAACCCCATCAGCAGCGCCAAGACCAGGTCGACGAAGAAGATCGTGCCGCGCCCGACGCCGAGCCAGCCGAGAGCGAAATCGATCGCAAAGGTCAGGACGATCCAGCCGAACAGCGCCAGCCACAGCCGATGCCAGGCGAGCCAGATCACGCTGGCGACCGCGGCCCAGAAATGGAAACCGTCGCGCACGAAGGCGAACCTGTCGGTCGCCGCAAGATCGGCGCCATTCCCCGTGGGGGCATGCACTGTGTAGACCGGCATCAGAAACTCCGCCGAAGATAGACTCTTTTTTGGAGCATGATCTTTTCGGAAAACCGGTACCCACTTTTCCGGATCATGCTCGCGATGTCAGCCGCCGAGCTGACCCTTCGTCGAGGGCACCTCGCCCGCGGCGCGCGGATCGATCGCGACAGCCGCACGGAGCGCCCTGGCCAAACCCTTGAAACAGGATTCGGCGATATGATGGCTGTTCTCGCCATATAGGGTCTCGACGTGCAAAGTCACGCCCGCATTCATCGTGAATGCGTTGAACCACTCGCGCACCAGCTCGGTGTCGAACTCGCCGATCTTGTCACGCGGGAAGTCGGCCTTGAACACCAGCACCGGACGGCCGGAAATGTCGATCACGACGCGCGACAGCGTCTCGTCCATCGGCATGTGGATCGAGGCATAGCGGGTGATGCCGGCCATGTTTCCGAGCGCCTGCTTCACGGCCTGCCCGAGCGCAATTCCGACGTCTTCGGTGGTGTGGTGATAATCGACATGGAGATCGCCATCCGCCTTCACCGTGATGTCGATGCGCGAATGGCGGGCCAGGAGGTCGAGCATATGGTCGAAGAAGCCAATCCCGGTCGAAACCGTGGATACGCCCGTGCCATCGAGGTTCACCGTCACCTCGATGTCGGTCTCCTTGGTCTTGCGCTTGATGGTTGCGGTGCGCATTAAGATTGAGCTTTCCCGTGCCGAAATCGCGGGTCTTTTAACAGGCCGATGTCACCTTCGCTACTGCGGGATGACGCCGAAAAGCCCGAAACTTCGGGGCATGGTGACCAAAATCGCCCGATTGTAACCCCCTGCCCGACCGCCTAAATCTGCCCGGAAGAGAGGTAACCTATGCAAGCATCCCCAAATGAGCTGCCGGTCTGGCATGGCACCACGATTTGCACCGTCCGCAAGGGCGGCAAGGTGGTGATCGGCGGCGACGGGCAGGTTTCGATCGGCCAGACCGTGATCAAGGCCAATGCCAAAAAGGTCCGCCGGATCGGCAAGGGCGACGTGATCGGCGGCTTCGCCGGCGCCACCGCCGACGCCTTCACCCTGTTCGAGCGGCTCGAGGGCAAGCTGGAGCAATATCCGGGGCAATTGACCCGGGCGGCCGTCGAACTCGCCAAGGACTGGCGCACCGACCGCTATCTGCGCCGGCTCGAGGCCATGATGATCGTCGCCGACAAGGACGTTTCCCTGGTGCTGACCGGCACCGGCGACGTGCTGGAGCCCGAAAGTGGCGTGATGGCGATCGGCTCGGGCGGCAACTATGCGCTTGCCGCCGCCCGCGCCCTTATCGACACCGACAAGGACGCCGAGACCATCGTGCGCCGCGCGCTCGATATCGCAGCCGATATCTGCGTCTACACCAACCGGAACGTGACGATCGAGACGGTCGGCGGCTGAGCATGGCCGGCCCCTATCGCTTCCGCCCGATGACGACCGACGACCTGCCGCTGGTCCAGCGGTGGCTCGCGCTGCCGCATGTGCGGGAATGGTGGGGCGATCCGGCCGAGCAATATGCGCTGGTTGCGGGCGATCTTGACGAGCCAGCGATGGACCAGTTCATCGTTGCGGCCGCCGCCGGCGATTTCGGCTACATCCAGTGCTACAATCCGACCGCGTGGGAGTCAGGCTTCGGCCCGCAGCCGGACGGCACCCGCGGCATCGACCTCTTCATCGGCGAAGCCGGCATGATCGAACAGGGTCACGGCGCCGCGCTGATCCGCGCCTTTGTCGAGGGGCGGCTGGCGCAAGGCGCCCCTCGGATAGTCACCGATCCCGCCCCGGCCAATGCGCGTGCGGTGCGCGCCTATGAGAAGGCGGGCTTCCGCAAGATCCGCATCGTCGACACGCCTGATGGACCGGCGCTGTTGATGGTCCGCGACGCATGACACCAAAGTCGCAGGCGCGGATCAGCGCTTGCTGACGGCATTCTTTCAACCTAGCTAGAGCCCATGACCGACTTCTCCCCCCGTGAAATAGTTTCCGAACTCGACCGCTTCATCGTCGGCCAGGGCGATGCCAAGCGCGCCGTTTCGATCGCGCTCCGCAACCGCTGGCGGCGGTTGCAGCTCGCCGGTTCCCTGCGCGAGGAGGTTCTGCCCAAGAACATCCTGATGATCGGGCCGACCGGCGTCGGCAAGACGGAAATCGCGCGGCGCCTGGCCAAGCTTGCGGGCGCGCCGTTCCTCAAGGTCGAGGCCACCAAGTTCACCGAGGTCGGCTATGTCGGCCGCGACGTCGAGCAGATCGTCCGCGACCTCGTCGAGGTCGCGATCGCGCAAACCCGCGAACGCAAGCGCAAGGACGTTCAAGCCCGCGCCCAGCTCGCGGCCGAGGAGCGCGTGCTGGATGCCCTGGTCGGTGCATCCTCCAGCGCCGCGACGCGCGAGTCGTTCCGCAAAAAGCTGCGCGCCGGCGAGCTCAACGACAAGGAAATCGAAATCGAGACCCAATCGTCCGGCAGCGGCATGCCGATGTTCGAGATCCCCGGCATGCCCGGCGCCCAGATGGGCGCGATCTCGCTCGGCGACATCTTCGGCAAGATGGGCGGGCGCAGCAAGACCCGCCGCCTGACGGTCGAGGGCTCGCACGAGATCCTGGTCAATGAGGAATCCGACAAGCTGCTCGACACCGAGCAATTGGTGCAGGAAGCGATCAGCGCGGTCGAGAACAACGGCATCGTATTCCTCGACGAGATCGACAAGATCTGCGTGCGCGAGAACCGCGCCGGCGGCGACGTCTCGCGCGAAGGCGTGCAGCGCGACCTGCTGCCGCTAATCGAGGGCACCACGGTTTCGACCAAGCACGGCACGGTCAAGACCGACCACATATTGTTCATCGCCTCGGGCGCGTTCCATATTGCAAAACCGTCGGACCTGCTGCCGGAGCTTCAGGGCCGCCTGCCGATCCGCGTCGAATTGCAGGCGCTGACCCGCGACGACATGCGCCGGATCCTGACCGAGCCCGAGGCCTCGCTGATCAAGCAATATATTGCGCTGATGCAGACCGAGGGCGTGACGCTCGACATCGCCGACAGCGCCATCGACGCGCTCGCCGATATCGCGGTCGCCGTCAATTCGTCGGTGGAGAATATCGGTGCCCGGCGCCTGCAAACCGTGATGGAGCGCGTGCTGGACGAAATTTCCTTTGCCGCTCCCGATCGCCACGGCGAAACCATCCGGATC
>Ga0153933_1000415_pt1 | contig 15789 bp, 9 predicted proteins | sample TSNJ017MetaG_FD_102275 | JGI IMG/M metagenome (GOLD analysis project Ga0153933, IMG submission 102275) | Attine ant fungus gardens microbial communities from New Jersey, USA - TSNJ017 MetaG | ecosystem: Host-associated > Fungi > Mycelium > Unclassified | place: USA: New Jersey, Wharton State...
CTGGAACTTAACGATCAGATGCTCGGCTTGGCGTTACTTTGCGCCGGGCTGGGCGCTCTGACCACGATGTCGATCAGCGGTTGGCTGATGTCCAGGTATGGCTCGCGTAAGATCGCGATTCTGGCTGGGATCTTTTTCCCGCTTTCCCTGGTTGGACCTGGGATCGCCACCAATTTTTGGTCCCTGGCGATTTCTTTGTTGGTTCTGGGAGCCGGTAACGGGCTGATGGACATTGCGATGAACAGCCAGGCTGCATCCTATGAGGGTCTGGTCGGGAAGCCGGTAATGTCGTCTTTTCATGCCTGGTGGAGCTTAAGCTGCTGGTGCGGTTCGTTGTGCGGAAGTCTGTTTCTGGCGGTTCCGGCTTGGACCTGGGCGCATTTGCCTTTGATTACGGTGGTTAGTCTTTCTCTGACCCTGCTTGCGCGAGGAGGCTTGCTCCGGACCGAGATGGGAGCAAACCGTGCTCCTATTTTAAGTTTTCCGAGAGGGATCCTGGCGGTTTTCGGATTGCTGTGTCTCCTCGTGATGATGACCGAAGGAGCGGTGGCTGACTGGGCCGGCGTCCATCTGCGAATGAAGTTTCACGTCACTGAATACATGACGGTATTCGGGTACAATGCGTTCGCTCTATTCATGACTATCGGCAGATTCGCCGGCGACACACTGGCGAGAGGTTTTGGGCGTAAAACCGTGATTGTGGGGAGCGCGGTGATTTCCGGCATCTGTGTCGGCATCGCGGCGCTCGCTCCGACCCCGTGGATCTGTATCGGCGCGTTTGGCATAGCCGGTTTCGGAATCGCTAACCTGGTGCCCTTACTTTTCTCCTCGGCTGCCCAACGGGCCGACGGAGAAATCGAGCGAGCGACTTCGTCCGTATTTGCGACCGGGTACCTCGGCTTCTTGATCGGTCCGCCTTTGGTAGGCTTCATAGCTGGCCGGACAAGTCTGCCGACCGCTCTTTTGTGCCTTGCGGTTAGCCTTTTTGTTGTGGCCTCGACCGTACTACGCCTCAATGGAGCCAGAGCGGAGGAGGCGGGGGGGCTAGCGGTGAAAGGTGAAAGGTGATTGGTAGCGGAGATAGCGATGGCTGGTTTGCACCGTTCCGTTCGCCGAGTGAACGATCGGGGCTGTTTACCTTTCACCTTTCACTTTTCACGCTCTCTGAGGCGGCCTGTCTGCCCCAACGCGTGCCTGACCCCTGACCTCCTCACCGCACATGCGGCGCCATGATGGCGCCCAGAAGATCGGGCTGGGACTGAGCACGCTCTAAGTGCGGATAACGCAGGCCGCCGTGGTAATCGATGTGCACGGTCTCGTAATAGTCGGAGTTCGTCACGATGAACTCGATCGGAGCAGATCCTGACTTAGCCGCCCCGGTGATGGCTTCGCGGAGCCGTTCCGCTGAAAAAGTGCGTGAATTCACGGCTACGATTTTCATGCTAGGGGCCAATTTAGCGACATCGGCGGGGCTATCGGCAAGGACGTCGATGATGGTGCCGTCTTCATCCAAGAGCAGGCCGAGGGAGAATGATTCATTGACCCGTTTCTTTTCTTTCGCGGCGGCATCTATGGGAAGGTTTGGTTTGTCTGAATAGACCAGTTTCCAACCCGAGGCTTCAATTCCGTTCAAAGGCGCGTGTGGGGAGGTTGAGTTCAGGCGGGTAAGCCAAAACTTTCGCCAATCGTAAGGAGCCACCGAATTGAGGGTCTCGATTACTTCATCGAATGTATAGGTCCTCAACATAGGCGGCCCGCTCTGGCCGCCATGGAAAGCATGGCAAAAATCGTCGATTGAACGTTGACCATTGGTTTGTTGGCGAATGATCGTGTCCGCTTCCAGCCACAGGAGCACTCCCTCCGGGTAGAAATCGACCGCCCGGCGCCGGTCTTGCCACTCTTCGGGTGCATCATAAAGGTGAGAGGCGTCGTCAGCGGTATCCTGCAGGGGACGCCATTGCCGGCCGCTTTTATTGTCCAATTCTGCCGCGTACCCTGCTAGCCAGTCTCTCGATAGTTCCGGTGAGCGGAGACCGGAGCGCGCTGTTAAAACAAAGCTTCCGAGATACTCGGTTAATCCTTCGTAGACCCAGAGTAAGTCGTCCAGCATCGGCTTCTGGAAATTTGGGGTGGCCAAATCGGCGGGGCGCCGGTATTTGCCGTTCCAAGAATGGACGAACTCGTGTGGGAGCAGATCAGAAGCGGCATCTAACTGGTCTTTATCCGTGAACGCATCTTCGGGGGTTGCGTTCAGGCTGGACTCATGGTGTTCGATGCCGTCGTGGAAGGTCTGGTCGCTAAGGGAGACGAGAAAGTGATAATGTTCGTAATGGGTAGCGGAAAAAAGAGCGGTAGCTTCGGTCACCAGATGTTGGTATTGGGTAACCTTCTCAGCCGGTAACTCCAACGCCTCTGGGCTGTCCGCCACAATGTCCATTTCGTTGGTCGGGGCGGTGTCAGCGAGTTGGATATGACGATAATAGACCCCCGCAACCAGAGGCGAATCGGCGAGCGTGGTCAGTGATACCGGCCGGAACCGAATCGGATCGCCGTTTTCGAGAATCGGCAGAGCCGTGCCGAATCGCCAATGTTGTGGCAACCTCAATTCTGCTTGGAACGTGAGGTCGTCCGTCTTAAACCCTGCCGGGTAGAGAAGCAGTTCATACCAGTTGATCATGGCCAGCTTGGCGGAGGCAGATGCCTCGGTGGAAGAGCCGGCAGGTTCGACCGGTATGGCAAAATCGAGGGCGACCTCTAAATGGTCGGCGCCCGCCGGTATCTGGCAATGGAATGCGTATAGATCGACCAAGTCCCGTCTCCAGGGGATCGGTTGACCATTCGCTGAAAACTTCATCCCGACCACACTATCGATCGGGCCGGTGGGAGCATGTTCACCCGGGATCCATTTCGGGTAATACAGCGTCAGGTCACCTGGAGTCACCGGAATGCTGAGATGCGAATGCAACAGTTTTCTGGTCACTTCGGTCGCATCGACTTGAAGAGAAATTGGTTCGGCGGGGGTACTGCTGGGAGCAGGTGTTTGTGCTACTAACTGGGCCGCTGCGATTACAAGGAAAAGGGGGGCAAAGACCAAATTGATGCTTCGCATGCCGTCCCTTATTGCCTTGGCTGCATTGGCAGTCAATAGAAGGGTTGTGGAGCCGTGGAGCGTTGTCTCGCTTCGCGCCTAGCCGACCGGTTTTTGCCCCCTGGCGGCGCCAGGGGACGCGCGCCGTCCAGGTTACCGCGAAGCGGTATTTTGGGCTGGCTGGCTAAGGTGCTGGTCTAAGAACTTCTCCATGGCGCTGTAAAAATCGAATTGGTTCTCCTGATTGCTGAAGCCGTGGCCTTCGTTCTGTTTGACCATGTACTCGATGCTGATCCCTCGTTTTCGCAATGCAGAAACAATTTGGTTCGACTCGTCGATGTTGACTCTGGGATCGTTGGCGCCCTGGGCCACGAATAACGGTTTCTGGATCTTATTAGCGTTCAGAGCCGGGGAATGATCCGACAGCCAGGTCTTGTCTTTGACCGGGTCCCCGATCATTGCGTGCATCATGTCGAGCTCTGGTTTCCAATAAGGCGGAATGGTATCCAAGAAAGTTAAGAGGTTAGAAACTCCGACGTAATCTACGCCGGCGGCGTAGAGAGCCGGCTCTTTGACCAAGGCTTCGAGCACCGCATAACCGCCGTAGCTCGCGCCGTAGATGGCAATCCGAGCCGGATCGGCGATTCCTTGTTGAATCAACCATTTCGTACCGTCCGTGATGTCATCCTGCATCGAGCCTCCCCATTGTTTGAAGCTCATCTCCCAGAATTTTCTGCCGTAGCCGGTCGATCCGCGATAGTTTGGTTGGAAAACCGCGTAGCCTCGGTTGGCCAGAAATTGGATCTCAGGATTGAACCCCCATTCGTCTCGGGCCCAGGGTCCGCCATGCGGGTTAACGATCACCGGAAGATTTTTTGGATCGCGCCCTTTGGGCAAAGTTAAATAGCCGTGAATCATCACTCCATCCCGAGCCTGATATTGCACTGGCTTCATTTCCGCCATTTGGTCCTCTTTTATCCAGGGGCCCAGATCGCCCAACTTTCGCAAATCCCCTGAAGCGACGTTGAAGAGATAATAGGAACCCAATGTCCGGTCACTGCCTGTGCGAACCACGAAATTCTGTTCGTCCAGATCGTCGCTAACCCGAGCCACTTCGTAGCCCGGCAATTGGCTACGCAACTTTTTGTAGGCATCCTCGGTTTTGTCGTCCAAGAACGCCATTTCCCCCTTCCAGTCGGTGTAAGTAACGAACGTCAATACCTTCCGCTTGCGGGAGTAAGCGATATGAGAAACATCGACGTCTGGATTCTCATAAATCACTCGCACCTCTTTGCCGGTCTCCGGATCGAGCTCAACGGCTGCGTCTTTGTCGCGGCCGATATTGGAGATACCGTACAAATCTTTGTTATCGAAAGTAAAAAACTCGGGATCGAAGGTCTCCCGAAAATTAGTGGTTAGAACCGTTTTCCAGGCGTCCTGTTCAGTCTTGCGATAGAGCAAACTGGTATTGACCCCGTCGGTCGTGGTAGCAGCACGAATCCGTCCCTGCCAATCGGTTATCCATGAACCGATGTTGCCGGGATTCTGCGCTACTAATTCGGATTTTCCGGTCGAAACGTCCAAACGGTAGGCGTCGAATACCTCTTTATTTCTCTGATTGGTCTGGATCAGGATGTGAGTCGGATCGTCCTGTAAATCATCGATAACGGACGCTTTGACTCCCGGAAACGGGGTTAAATCCCGAGCCTCGCCACCGGTGCGGGAGATGGCAAAAAGATGATAGTTCTCGTCTCCGCCATTGTCTTTCTCGAACAAGACAGTGTCATTGCCTTTCCAGGCTACACCGGAGAGATCCCGGTCAGTCACGTTCGTCAGCCGCTTGGCCTCACCGCCGGCAACGCTTTGGACCCAAACATTCAGACGGTCCTGCCACGGCGCCAGAAAGGCCAAAAACTTGCCATCGTCGGAGAGGGTATATCCGGCGGCTTGAGGGTTGCGAAAGAAGTCCTGCAGCGGGAGCTTCGGAGGAATGCTGTCACTAGCAGAGGCGGGGAGGACCGTGGCTGTCAGGGCCACGGTGGTCAGAAGTGAAAAGTGGCGAATCAGGGAGCTGAGAGCGCGTTGAATGCAAGCAGGGTGAAAGGTGAAAAGTGAAAGGTGAAAGGAAGAGCGGTCTGCTTTTCGGCTTTGCGCTGTTGCCGGTGTTAAGGAATGCAAGTGAAGGTCCATTTTAGAAATAGAGTTACGAAATTTTCCCGTGACTGGTTGTCCAGCGGTGGCTCCTGTAAGTCCCATGTAGCCCATAAGTCCCATCGGTACCACCTCACAACGGTCACGGGTCCCTGCTCAGCTTTTGGCCACCTCCGGTTTCAGGTGTGCCGCCAGGAATTTTTCCATCGCGGTATAGAAATCGAATCGGTTCTCTTCATTATGGAAACCGTGTCCCTCGTTGTCTTTGACCATGTATTCAACTTCAACGCCGCGGTTTCGCAACGCGTCAACGATCTGATTTGACTCATTGATGTTGACTCGAGGGTCTTTCGCCCCCTGGGCTACAAAGAGCGGAGTCTCGATGCGATCGGCGTTCAGCGCCGGCGAGTGTTCTTGGAACCAGGCCTTATCTGTATCGGGATGACCCACCATTTCGTAGGTCATATCCAGGAATGGTTTCCAATAAGGTGGGATCGTCTGCAGGAAAGTAAAGAGGTTCGAGACTCCGACATAATCGACCCCGGCCGCATAAAGCCCCGGATCTTTGACCAAGCCTTCCAGCACGGCGTAACCACCGTAACTGCCACCATAGATCGCGATTCGTTTCGGGTCTGCGATGCCCTGTTTGATCAGCCAATTTACACCATCGGTGATATCGTCCTGCATTCTCCCGCCCCATTCCTTGAAGCCGAGCTCCCAGAATTTGCGGCCGTAGCCGACAGAACCGCGAAAATTCATTTGCAACACGGCATAGCCGCGGTTGGCCAGAAACTGGACTTCAGGATTAAACATCCAGCTGTCCCGAGCCCACGGTCCGCCGTGTGGATTAACGACGACTGGAAGATTCTTGGCGTCCCGGCCTTTGGGCAGGGTGAGATAGCCGTGGATGGTCAGGCCATCCCGCGATTGATAGTCGATCGGTTTCATCTCACAAAGATCGTCCTCATGCAGCCAGGGAGCACGGTCGGCCAGCTTCGTCAGATCTTTCGAGATGGCGTCGTACAGATAAAATGCGCCCATCGAGCGATCACTTACGGTCCGCACCACAAACACGTTCTCGTCGTCATTACCGGAAATGATGAATACTTCATACCCCGGCAGTTTCTGTTTGAGGTCTTGGAAGACTTGCTCGGATCGGGCGTCGAAGAAATGGTGCTCGGTTCGCCAAGTCGTGTAAGCCGCCTCTGTTAAAACTTTACGTTTCCGGGAATAGCTAAGAGAGGAGACGTCCACGTCCGGGTGTTCAAAGATCAGCTTGGTCTCCTTGCCCGTCTCTGGATCCAGTTCGATAGCCGCAGTCTTATCCCGGCCGAGATTCGAGGTCCCGTAGAGACGCTGGTTATCAAAGGTGAAAAACTCCGGAGTAAAGGCCTCCTTGAAATTAGTGGTGAGGACATTTCTCCAAGGATCACTTTCCGATTTCCGGTAAAGCAGACTGGTGTTAACGCCGTCAGTCGTGGTGGCGGCCCGGATCTTACCGTCGTGATCGGTGACCCAGTCTTGGATACTCCCCGGGTTCTCCGCCGTCATTTGTAAATCGCCGGTTTCGACGTTTAAACGATAAGCGTCAAAGATCTCCTTATTCCTCCGGTTCAGGGCGATGATCACCTCTTTCGGGTTCAGCGGCAGATCGTCGATCATGCGAGCCTGGATGTTTTCGAATGGGGTCAGATCCCGCACCGTTTTGCCTTCTCGGTCCGCTACGTAGAGATGGAAATTCTCGTCTCCGCCTGAATCCCGAATAAAGAGGATATACTTATCGGTTTTCCAAAAATAGGCCGTAATGTCCCGGTCGGTCACACCGGTTACTCGTTGCGGCTCACCACCTTTGCGGGGCTGAATCCAAACGTTTAGGCGGGTCTCATAAGGGCGGAGAAAAGCGATATAATCGCCCGACGGAGAGACTTGATAAAAAGTCGTCGTCGGGTTGCGAAAGAAATCGCGTAACGGAATCAACGGAGCGGGGTCAGCGGGTGCGGGCGAGCAAGTACACATACCAATAGAAAGGGCGATAAGCTGCTTCTTCATACTATAAACGCGGCCCGGCGGGGCGATCCGCGTAAGGGGCGAATGAAAACCGACTGGTAAAACCACGCAAGTGCAGGGTCAAAGTTATAACTTCTTGGGCTTTTGAGTCTAGGGCGGTCGCTGATTCGACAGCCTGGGGTTAGAAATGTTCGTAGATTACACGCATGTAATGGGCGAGTAATTCAAAGAAACCGAGGAACCGAAACTAAAACTGCTTTATACGCTGCCGCTGCGAACCGGTTCCATGAGCAAGCAGCGATCGAAGAAGGTTTGATTAATGGGGTACGAAATCAGCTGTCGAGCGCACCTGGGCGATAGGGATAGCGAGGGGAAGGCCCGGTTAGAAACAGACCATGTCCTGTTTCGAGGCGGGTTTCGCTGCCAAATCTTTTTTCGGGATCTATCTCAGGTCGTTACTCGAAACGGAGCGCTGAGTTTGTTCGGATCGGAAGGCGAGTTAAGACTTGAGCTTGGCGAAAGCGCGGTCATTTGGGCAGACAAGATACTGCGTCCGAAATCGCGAGCGGAAAAACTGGGACTCAAGGCCGGGAACCAAGTTGCGCTGATGAATCTTTCAGACACCGAGTTCGAGGGAGAAGCTGCCCGATCAGGCGTAGAATTCACTTCCGGAAGAAGCAAAAACCGATGCGACCTGATCTTTTTCGAAGCCGAACAGGTAAGCCAGCTGGCTAAAATTTCTGATCTGATTCCGCGGCTAAAAGAGCGTGGCGCCCTCTGGGTTATTTACCCAAAAAAGCAATCTCATATTCCAGAATCCGCCGTTATTTCGGCCGGGCGAACTGTTGGACTGAAGGATGTCAAGGTAGTCTCGTTTTCACCAATCCAGACGGCGCTGAAATTTGTTCGTCCGCTAAAATCGTGAAGAATTCTGGTTGATCATGAAGATCATATTTGATGAGGCGTCGACTAGGTACGGCGGCGATGGGCATCCGGAGCGTCCGCAGCGTTTACTGGAGACGGTCCCTCATTTGCGCAAGGTCTTGCCTCAACTGGCTTGGGAAAGCCCGTTCATTGCGGAAGATAAGCCGTTGTTGTTAGCACATGATCCTGAGCATCTAGCGGAGCTGCACGGATCGGTCGATTTTGATTCGGATACCCCAGCTTACCCGGGAATCGATCAACATGCGCGTCGTGCTGCCGGTGGCGCTTTGCTGGCGATGGAGTCAGCCAGAAAAGGCGAGCCGGCGTTTTCTCTGCTTAGACCACCCGGGCATCATGCGACGCGTAATCGCGCCATGGGTTTCTGTTATTTGAACTCAGTTGCCGTAGCGGCTTTGAGCGCTCTCAACCATGGGTGCGAGCGGGTCGCTATCTGGGATTTTGATGCCCATCATGGGAATGGCACTGAAGCGATCGTGACCGGAAACCAGCGAATCTTGTTTGCCTCTATCCATCAGTTCCCGGGGTACCCGGGGACGGGAACGCAATCTTTTCAAAACATCGTCAATTTACCGGTCCCACCGATGACAGATGGGGAAGCGCACGCTGCTAAAATAAAGGAAGCGCTGGATCGCCTGGTCGCTTTTCGACCCGATTTGTTGCTGGTGTCCGCCGGCTTCGACGCCTATGTGAACGATCCGCTGACCAACTTAAGACTAGAGACCGAGCATTTTCACCAGTTCGGGACCTGGCTCCGCGAAATCGATATTCCCGTTGCCGCCATCCTGGAAGGCGGTTACAGCGACGAACTGCCCTGGCTAATCGAAAGCTTTATCCGCGGTTGGTCCGCAGATTAGGAAAGAGGCGCGGGATTGGCGTCGAGCGGGGAACAAACGCCGTCGCCCCCGAGCCGTTGAAGAATGGAATTATCCGCAGATTACGCAGATTACGCCGTGGGCTCCAGACCACTCGTTGGGTTACGGAAGACGCGACCGACCAGAAATGCCGTTTTTAGTGGAAGAGACACGCTAAGCCCAGAACCGTAATCTGCGTAATCTGCGATAAATCTAATTCCAAAGTGCTGCTGGCGGAACGGAGTGGCTTTTAACCCTTCAGGCTCAATCCGCTCCCTGTCTCATCTGCGTCCCTCTGCGGTTGAGGTTTTCCTTGGCGGTCCTTATTCGTGTCCATTCGCGGTTACTTCCTCTTTTTTGGGTTTACCTGCGGTTAAAATTGTTGTGTCCGATGTTTATTCGTCTATTCGTAGCCTGTCGCGCCGTAGGCGGATGCATTCGCGTTTCGTTGGATGAATTGGTTTCATTTTAGTTGGCAGAACTTTTGGTATTCGTTCTTAGCGCTGGCGTTTGAAGGACTGCCGTTCGTCTTAGTCGGATCACTTATCTCCGGATTTATTGCGGCATTTATACCTTCCCGCGTGATCACGCGGTTTTTGCCGAAGAACCGGTTCCTGGCGACTTTGGTGAGCGGGCTGTTGGGACTGGTCTTTCCGGTTTGCGAATGCGGAGTGGTGCCGGTGGTTCGGCGGCTGTTGGACAAAGGACTTCCGCTATCGTGCGGCCTGACCTATATGCTGGCTTCGCCCATCGTTAATCCGTTGGTCGCGGTCAGCACTTATGCAGCTTTCCGAGGCCAGCAACCGGGGTTGAATACGGTGGTTCGACTAGTGAGCGGTTACCTAGTGGCGGTGGTAGTCGGGTTGGCCGTTTCCCGGTTGGACCCCGCGAAACTATTAGGCGGACAATCTGTGCTGAGAACAAGCCGGCGGCGAACAACGCTCAGCATCGCGGCGATGCCGGATGCACCTGATGCGAGTCGCGGTGTGTCGCTCATGCAACGCGTCATTGGCGCCGTGCAATTAGCAAGCGATGACTTTATCGACACTGCTATCTATTTCATGATCGGAGCAGCGGTGGCTTCCGTTGTTAATACCGCGGTGGATCAAAAGATTATTTTGCCCTTGGCCTCGAGTCCGATCCTATCGGTCGTCGCCATGATGCTGATCGCGGGAATTCTGACTTTGTGCAGTACTTCGGATGCTTTTATCGCAGCCACCTTTACGTCGTTCCCGATCCCGGCACGGATGGCGTTTCTCATTTTTGGACCGATGTTCGATTTTAAGCTCCTTTTTCTGTACAGCGCCTTGCTGAAGAAACGCGCGGTCGTAGCGCTGGGGGTTGGACTTTTTATTATTATAGGAGTACTCTGCGTCGCGCTTTTGCCGGCCATTTATGCGAACTTGGGCAGCTAAGATTTTTAATGGAATTACGTTGCTAGGCCTTGGCGGCGTGTTGATCGCTTTTTTCATTAACGGTCGCATCGACCAATATTTGCACCCCGCCTTTCGGCTCTGGGAGCTGATCGGCGGGATCGGTTTCTGTGTGGCCGGCGCCATCTATCTGGTCACCAAGAAATCGATGGATTGTTGTGTCGACGGGCAGTGCATCCACAGCAATCCACGGAGCCCGGTACGGGCGATGATGGCTCTGGGAGTGATCACGGTCCCGTTGGTCGCAGGCACCGTGTTTTCCAAAGATAGCTACGACCAACAGGCGATCTTAAATCGCGGTTTTGTTCAGGACGCCAGCGGCCTTCCGGTACGGAACGTGACCAAGGGCGCCACCGGTCCGAAAGATCCGAACCAACCAGCGATTCCTTCGACGGCTTTAGGCGGAGACCAAGACGAGAATTCGATCGAGACGCCGTTGCCAGAACCGCCTCTGCCCCAAGATGGCAGTACGCCTGGACAAGAAGCCAAAGACGATAGCAGCGAGCAATATCTGCCCCGCGCTGAAGACGGAAACGTTGCGTTGGAAGTCAGTGATCTTTTGTACAGCCAGACGGAGCCGAGTTTGCGGAAAATGTTTTCCGGCAAGACCGTAGAAGTGATCGGGCAATATCTGGCGGGTTCCGATAAGAGCGAATTTAGAATCGTCCGGATGTTCATCGTGTGTTGTGCGGCGGATGCCCGGCCGATTTCGGTGCCCGTGAAAATCCAAGGACCGGTTTCGGTTGCAGATATGAGTTGGGTTAAAGTCATTGGCCAGCCTGAGTTCGTGGCCAACGGGGATAAAACCAAAGTGATCTTAAAAGCTGCTCAAGTGCAGCCCACTGATCCGCCGGCCGAAGCAATGTTATATTGAACCCAGAAACGGTAGCGGATGCCGACTCAGTCCGAACCGGAGAATCAGCGGACTATCGTTACTGGGCGTTCATCAGTTATAGCCACGCCGACAAAAAATGGGGTGATTGGCTGCATCGGGCACTGGAAACTTATCGGGTGCCCAAGCATTTGGTCGGCAAGAAGGGAGCATTTGGTCCGGTGCCCCGCCGGCTTTACCCGGTCTTCCGCGATCGAGAAGAGCTTTCAGCTTCCTCGAGTCTCGGCACCAATATTCAACGCGGCTTACGAGAGTCACGATTTCTGATTGTGATCTGTTCGCCTCGTTCGGCCAGCTCTCATTGGGTCAACGAAGAAATCAAGTATTTCAAGAGCTTAGGCCGGGAAGACCGAATCCTGGCGCTAATCGTTGCAGGTGAGCCGAACGCGGCGGATGTCGGAAAAGGAATATCGCCTGATCAAGAGTGTTTCCCGGAGGCTTTGCGATTCGTTCTCGGTGCTGACGGCCAACTTACCCGAAAACGCACTGAACCAATCGCTAGTGATGCGCGCGCAAGCAAAGACGGAAAATTAAACGCGAAAATCAAGCTGATCGCAGGTTTGATTGCGGTCGACTACGATGCGGTAAAGCAACGAGAACAGGAACGGCGCCGGCGCTATCTGGTGGCGTTAACGACTCTGGCTTCCACCATTGCCCTGGCAATGACCGGGTTGGCCATCTTCGCTTTTGGCGCCGAACGCGAATCGCAAAAACAGGCGGCAGCAGCGAACATCGCTCGAGATCAGGCAGACGGGTTGATCAACTTCATGCTGGTCGACCTGCATAAGAAATTAGAGCCAATCGGACGGTTAAAGATTTTGAGCGATGTTGCTGACAAGGCGAGAAATTATTTGGACGAGTTGCCTAGCGAGCAAATGAATTCCTCGCGTTTACGGCAACGAGCGATCATGTTGGCGAATGTAGGAGATGTCCTGAAAAACAAAGGGGATTTACCAAAGGCGCTGGACACCTACCGAGAAAGTCTAAGGATCAAACAAAGTCTGGCTGAAAAGAGTCCTTCTGACCTTAACCTACAAGCGGATCTTTCCGCCGGCTATAACCTGCTGGGAGAAGCCCTTCGCTCCCAGGGCGATTTGCAAGCTGCTCTAGATGCTTATCAGCAGGGATTGGCCATCAGTCAAAGGCTCCTGCGCGCCAATCCATCTAATCCGGAATGGCGATCTAATCTCGCGAACAGTTATCAAGGTATCGGGTATGTCCAGGAGGATGGCGGCGGCAATTTGAAAGCGGCTCTCGATTCTTTTCAAGAGAGCCTCGACATTAGACGGGCGCTGGTCGATCAAGACAAATTGGAAGCCGAATGGCAGCGTAATCTATCCACTAGTTATAACCGGGTGGGCGACGTTTTATACGGGCTAGGAAGGTTGCAAGAGAGCCTCCAGGCTTTTGAAGAAGCTCTGAAGATCGTCAAACGCTTGGTTGAGCAGGATAGATCAAACATTCCTTGGCAAAATGATTTGTCGGTTAGCTACGAGAGGGTCGGCGATGTCTTAAACGACCAGGGCAAGTTAAAAGAGGCCCTGGACGCTTACCAAATTAGTTTGAAAACATTAGAAGGCCTGGTCGATCAAGACAGCTCTAACACGCTTTGGCAGCGCAATCTTTCCATTCTCTACTCTAGTGTTGGCGACGTGCTGAAACTACAAGGGAAGCTGTCGGAGGCGCTTTTGGCTTACCGACAGGCCCAAGCCCTGGTCCAACGACTGGTTGACCAGGACGAATCGAATGGGAGCTGGCAAGACGATCTTTCGTGGATCTGCAACAAGCTGGGTGATGCCTTGTTTGCACAAGATAACCAGACGGAAGCTAATGATACCTACCAAAAAGGGTTAGCAATTAACAAACAGTTGGTCGAACGAGATCCAACGAATACGGTTTACCAGTACGATCTATCGACCAGCTATGAGAAGCTCGGGGACGTTGCGCGGGCCCAAGGACGAACCGCTGAGTCCCTGAGCTCGTATCAGCTCTGTGTGAAGCTTCTGCAGAACTTGCTTGATCGGGATAGCTCTGACAGCGGGGTCCGAAATCAGGTGGCTATGATTCACGAAAAGATCGGCGATGTTCTAAAAACGCAAGGCAAAGTAGCCTCAGCCGTTGAAGAATATCGGGCGGGTCTGGTGCAGCGAAGACATTTGTCTGACCAAGATAAGTCTAATGCCGGTTGGCAACGCCATCTCATCGGTTTGCTAGGTAAACTCGCTACGGGGGAGGCGCTCAATGGCAACGGTGATAAGGCGAAGACCCTTCTGCAGGAAGCCACAAACCTGGCCGCCGAATATAACGGGGAAGACCGTCAGAAAGTGATCGATTCGATCAAACCATCATCGCAGGAGCTTGGTCGATAAGAAGCGGACACCGAAAGTTTGGCGTGGCCCGTCGCTTCGGCCGAGGCACCGCTCAATGCCCGGCCCGCGACTCTATCTTCGGACGATATGTTGCAGCTCGAAGGGAGCAAACGCTGGGTTTGGTACAACCGAATTCGGTTGTCTTTTGCTAAACGCCAGGGATACGAATCCCCCTATTCACCGACGAGCGATCTCTGGGAAACCACGGCTACATTGCTAAGCCGCCATCGACGGTTAGAACCTGGCCGGTGATATATTTCGCTTCCTTGCTCGCGAGGAAGGCGACGGCCGAGGCCACGTCTGCGACTTCGCCAAAAGCTCGCAGAGGGATGTGGTCGAGCATTTGCTGACGAACCGCTTCCGGCAATTCTTTGGTCATGTCGGTGCTGATGAAGCCCGGCGCAACCGCATTGACGGTGACTTGGCGTCCGGCTACTTCCTTGGCCAACGCTTTGGTCAACCCAATGAGCCCGGCTTTGCTGGCGGAATAGTTGACCTGTCCGGCCTGTCCGACCAATCCGCTGATCGAGGTGATATTGATGATCCGGCCATAGTGCTGTTTCATCATCGGGCGTTGCAGGTTCTGAATTAAATGGAAAGCCCCCTTGAGGTTGGTATCGACGACGGTGTCCCAATCTTCTTCCGACATCCGCATGCTGAGTCGGTCGCGGGTGATGCCGGCATTGTTCACCAGGATAGTGACTTGACCGAAATCTTTGAGAATTTGTGAGCAGGCAGCCGCCACCGCATCGGCGTTAGCGACATCAACCGCATAGGCGCGGGCTTTGTCCGGTTTCGCCCGGTTAAGGTTGTCAGCGGTTGCTTGAGCATTCTCTTGGGTCCGGCTAATAACGGCCACCCTCGCTCCTTCCAGGGCAAACCGCTCGGCGATCGCCTGTCCAATACCGCGGCCCGCTCCAGTCACAACTGCCACCTGATCAACAAAACGATTCATGCGCTAAAAGCGATGACAAATGACAAATTGCAAATGACAAATGCAATCGATTTGTCGTCTGGGATTTGTCATTTGTCATCATATTCCTCCGCTTCCCCTTTCAGCTGATTGAGCTTATTGCGCAGGGTCCGGATACTGATCCCTAGCATCTGCGCAGTCTGAGTCCGGTTTCCTTTCGCTTTGCGGAGCGCATGCATGATGTATGCACGCTCGATGGATTCAAGCGGAATCACTTCTTCCGGGAAGGTTAACGTCATACCCGCGGTAACTGCGATTCGCTCGGGAGGCCTCTCTTCCAGGTTCAGGTTTGGAAACATTGGAGACATCACGGCGGCGCTGATGCCTTCTTCGGGATCATGCAAAATCACGGCTCGCTCGATGACATTCTGTAATTCGCGCACGTTACCGGGCCAGTCGTAGGCCGTCAGGATGGCCATCGCGGCCGGGGTTATCTTGGGCGAGGGGAGACCGGTGCGTTGCACAATCCTTTGGAGAAAAGCATCCACCAAAAGGGGAATATCTTCTTTCCTGGCTCGCAGCGGCGGCACGGTGATCGGGAAAACGTTCAAACGATAGTAGAGATCTTGGCGGAACTCTTGGCGTTCAACTGAGGTAGCCATGTCGCGATTAGTGGTTGCTAACACCCGCACGTTCACCCGGATAGAGCGGCCGCCGCCGACCCTCTCGAATTCGCGTTCCTGAAGCACCCGTAAAAGCTTGGCCTGAAGTCTTGGCGGGATTTCGCTGATTTCGTCGAGTAAAATTGTGCCTTGATCGGCCAGCTCGAAACGGCCTTCTCTCTTTTCAGCCGCCCCGGTGAAGGCACCTTTTTCATGTCCAAAAAACTCGCTTTCGATCAAGTTTTCAGAAATAGCCGCGCAGTTGACCTTGATAAACGGCCGGGACGAGCGGGCACTGGCTCGGAAAATCTCTGTCGCTACCAATTCTTTACCGGTTCCATTCTCTCCATCGATCAGCACCGTGGCCTCGGTGGAAGCGACCTTTTGGATCAGTTGGCGCAGTTGACGAATTCTTGAGCTCTCACCGATCAAAGGCGCTGGATCAGTGAATTGGAACGAGAGGGCTTGATTGACCTTC
>Ga0153933_1000418_pt1 | contig 15624 bp, 19 predicted proteins | sample TSNJ017MetaG_FD_102275 | JGI IMG/M metagenome (GOLD analysis project Ga0153933, IMG submission 102275) | Attine ant fungus gardens microbial communities from New Jersey, USA - TSNJ017 MetaG | ecosystem: Host-associated > Fungi > Mycelium > Unclassified | place: USA: New Jersey, Wharton State...
CGCTGCTCCGGCTGGGTCAGAACTTCTAGTGGTTCCACGTTGTGACTAGGCTTAAACATAGGCAGAAGACTACCTCAAAATTTAAGCGTTGCCGCATGTCCGGTATTTGCGGGGGCCGGCCCAATCGCATCGCTATCGCCGATGAATTCCTCGCCGTCGACCAGATACGGCAACTGCCCTCGCGGCGCCGCTTTCGTATCGAGAATGTGCTTATGCTCGAAGTCCAGGCCGCACAACCGCATGAACGATAGACCTTCAGGCCGAAGGGATTGTTGTCGGCGACGCCGAACAGGTCTGGGTAGGAATAGAGCGTCGGCATGGAACTCCCCCGTGATGAAAACATGGAGCGACCAGCGCCGACGAGTTTGTAGCCGGACGCAGTGAGCGATCATGGCACATGAGCCAATCAGATTGCGGCCCCTCGAACGCAAAGTTTGAATGGACGTGATGAGCGCCGGCAGTGGACAACCGCGGGATGGAAGAGATGCGACGATGCGAGAGGTCATTACGGCGTGGCCGTCGATATGGACGGCGTTTCGCAAACGCACCGCTTCGACGAGAGCGTTGGAATGACCGCAACGTTCCCAATCGGACGTCTGATGCTCTAAAAGCGACCGCTCGTTTCTAGCGCCCATGCAACCGGAGGCGCAGGTTCGCAACGCCCGGCGCAGTACTGGGAACACACTTGCAGCAATCCGGGAGTGCTGGCCGCGGGCGCGGTCGTGAACCAGCTTCTCATCGGACGCTGCACGCCTTCGCCAGCCAAAGCGTCGTAGGGGTAAGCGGCATACTTCAAGTCCACTGCCAGCTTTTCCACTGCGCATCTCAAAAGAGCGGACCGCTCGCTCGACGGGTGCAATCGACACAGAGCCTTCATCACCCGATTGCGCTCAGTCGCTAGCCGCGCCGAGAGCAGGAGTGTCTGCTGAAAGACAAAGTAGAGCGGCGCTCGCGAGTCCTCTGGGAGCCGAGTGAGAAGCGGGAGAAGAGGCGGACTGACCCCGGTCCAGTTCGCAGCGCCGACCATCACGCAGGCTAGGCGTGCCCACTCGCGTTTCGAAAGACCGAGCACTGTGTCCTCCGCGCTTCCCGACGCCAGTTCGATAACCTGTTCAAGACCCTTCGCTCCCTTGGCCCGATTCGCTTTTACGCACATCACCATAAGGTTGCCGGGTGCATAGGCTCCATCATTGTTGATCCTATCGACCGACCAGTCGCTTTCGACCAAAGCAGCATGTGTCATGGCGATCAAGGTGATCGGACACATCGCGCAGTCGATCTTTTTCAGGTAGGCAGGAGTTACTTCCTCGTCGAGAATTCGGCGGCGTCGAAAGGCGCTCAGCCGAAGTTGCAACCATTTGGACACGAAGCGATCGGGGACATGCTGCGGAACGCGAAAATGCAGGCGTCCCGCGCGGTACCCAGCCAGTACGCTTTGCTCGCTCGATGCGCAGTCCAAGACACGACCGAAGCGGGCAAAATCCCAACCGATGTCCAATCCGGTTTCCGCAACGTTGACAGATTGCATCGCGCTGGCCCTCGCAACTTGTCCCGTCCCTAAATTAGCGATCTGAGGGAGACCGACTGACACCAGATCATGCGGAGCAATGCAAGTGCCATCGTGCGTAGCCGACTGTCCAAAGTGCCGCGGACAGTGTTTATATGAGGCTAACGGCCGTTGTAGCGTCAACTTCGGGCATCGCTGACTGTCTCAAACTGGCCCCGAGCCGCCCCACGCATGGCCAGTTGATCCGCCGTTACAAACTTCAATCATCGTTCTGTTCAACGGCAGTTGAATCACCAGTGCCGACCTCCGCCGTAGCGGCTGCGGCGCTGGGCTCGTGCGTCTCGCCGCCAAGCTTCCCGCTGCCGACCGCCTCCGCAGGCTCCACCGGAGCATGTACTCAATGCGACCCAACACGCTCCGATTTCGCAGACGTCACATGCACAATTCTCGGCCAAGGCGCATTCGCCAAGCGAACAGCCAGGCGCGCAGCCGTCATCGCTACCTAAGTAGACAAATCCGGCTTGGCGTACAACGGCCGGGGGACGTGCGAGTGCGGCGTTGCGCTCTCGGTAGTGATGCCACGCACAGAGATCAAGGCGCCGCCGGAGGAGCGTAAGGCCCCGCGTCAGCCCGTGCCGTTCAATCGCCCGAACGCCAAAGTTCGAACAACTCTGTCCACCGGTGCGGATGCGATACGCACATGAGAAGCCCTTCCGAGGAGAAAGGTAGCGCTAGTATAGGCGAATACCTTTCAAAACCACTGAAGTCAGCATGGGCGTTCCTTGGAAGCGGTGTGGGGCAAAGAGCAGATCGCATACCCACCGGCCGACTTTTTCTTGCGGAGCGACTCTGCGTGAGCGCTGGTTGGTCCCTCCGCGCAGTAGCATTCCACCGGATCTCATCGCGAATGACAGCAACGCGGCGTATTGAGCAAGTCATCGGTTCGCCTGCAGCGACGGCTGTTGGCCGTCACCCCGCCTCATAGTTGGCTAGCGCTGTTCCTCGGATATCACGCCAGCGTCAACAGTTTGACGCAGGCGGGTAGCCGTGCGATGGCTCGATAAGCCCATGAGATTGCTCACCTGCTCGTTGGTCTCGCCTTCGACTATGTGCCGCCGACCAAAGGTGTTCCTGAGCAAGCGCGGGCTCTCGTCGGCCGCAGCCAAGCCGGCTCGCTTAAGGGCTGCACGGACGCATTTGAGCATCGTGTCGGGCTGCATCGGTTTTCCTGCTGCGGTCGCGATTAACAACCATTGCGTCGCACACTGAATGCGTCGCCGCGCGTCATGGTAGTCGCGCAGCACGTCGACGGCAAAACCGTCGATGGGCACTCGACGCCCGATGCGAGGCCCGTGCTTGTCGACGAAAACAGTGGGGCGGCCGCCGGCTACATCGAGATCATCGACCCTTAGTTGTCTCAACTCGGCCGCCGTCACTCCGGAGGCCAAAAAGAGCGCCACGATCGCCGTGTTCCGCAGTTCCTTGAACGCAGCGCCTTCCGTCGCAACGCAGACGGCCTGTAGGCGCGCATCGTCTTTTGATGACAGATAGATCGGCGTTGGTTCGTCCTCTGGCCAACTCTCGTTGACTAGCATCTGCGCGGCGGGATTGTCGGCCCGCAGTTCGATGTTGATCAGGTGCCGCGTGAACCGATCGATCAGCTTGAGGTAACGAAGGCGGGTGGTCGTGCCGGGCGAGCAGTCCTCCGCAAGCCGCGCGAAAAAACCATCGAGGTGATCCGCCCCATAGCTCGCCACGCTCGCATGATGTGCGATTAGGTAGTCGTTGAACCGCGAGAACATCGACCGGTGTTGAACGATCGACTGGTCGGCAAAGGCGCGGCGGTCTGCGCCAGTGGCTTCTTCACGTTGCCATTGCGCGTACGCGTCGTCGGGGGCAGCAAGCCAAAGATCGTCAAGCATTAATCGATATACTGAAATCCGGACACCCCAACCCTACAGCGAAGCTAGCGCTTCGCCAACCCCCAGGCCACCAAATCGGGGGTGCCTTCGTCCGCCTCGCTTTTTATGGCATCAAGGCAACAGTCGGTCCGCCCCAGGGTAGCTCTTAAATCGCACGGGGCCAGTGCCGACAATGACCATCAGGCTGCGCAATCCAAACCGAGTTCGACGTTACGGGACTTGGGTCCTTGTCAAGTTGTGCATATCATAAGAGCGCGGGCTAGCCGCCATAGTAGGCAGCGGGGACATCGTGAATAAGCACTTTTTTCAATGGCTGCTCGCAGCCTTACTGCTGGGGATTTCCGCAACAGCCGGGATTTCGCTTAGCTATGGAGAGGACGAACAAATCTCGCCACCCGCACTTGGCGAGCGCGACGGACGCCGCAACGAACACGGCCTTGTCCCCAAGGTCTATGATGCCCGAGGACGTTTCGTCGGCGAGGTTGTCATTGACAGCACGTTCAACGGCCAAGGCGCCGTTGTTCTCAACGTCAACGGTGCCGTAGTCCACGCGAGGTTGCGTCGTCTTTCTCAAGGCTTCGGCTTCCCGGAGTCGGCGACTCAAGTGGTTTGGTATGAAGACCCAAGCCTCGATTACGATGGGCCCAATTGCACCGGCGCGCCGGACGTTTTCCCCGATTCAGTTCTCCGACCCGCCGCGATAGTCAGGGAAGGCGCTAAGGTTGCGCTTTTTATCGGAGCCGAAGGGCCCGCCGAAAACCACACTATCTTATCTCGCTCAACCCTCGGACAGTGCGTCGGCACCGGTCCGTATGTTAGCCCGGCGTGGCGAGTGGAAAGTACCGTCGACTTGACTGCCAAGTATCCGGAGCCTTTGCGCGTCGGCTTCTAGCGAACGACATAAACCGTTCTTACGAACTGAGGTGGTTACGTGCTCCGTCTGAATTTGCGTTGGTTCCTGTCGACGCTGCTCCTTTGTCTCGTTGCAATCGATGCACGCGCGGAGGATGGGCGCCGCGGTGAGGCCCACCAGCATGCGCATCCGAACGACGGTCAAGCGCGCCTCTATGATGCACGGGGCACCGTGGTGGGCGACGTGGTCTATGTTTCTGGCCGCGGTTACGACGGCGGGGTGGTCCTTAACGTGAAGGGCGTGTTTGTATTTGCCGGCTTTTCTCGCGTCGGAACATTTCGATCTGACGGCGGAGGCACAGCTTCCGACACAATGATGTGGCAGTACCCGCGCCTCGCCTACTCGGGCGAGAACTGTAGCGGAACGCCGTACGTCTATTACGAGCGAGGTATCTTTCGTCCGAGTGCCATCGAGCGCAGAGGAACAACCGCGACCTTATATATTGCTCGCGACACCATTTCAGAAGTCGTGCAAATTGGCTCCTCGATATACGAGGGTTACCCCCCACCCTGCGATAGAGGCGCGCCGCCTCACGTTGACAGGGCATGGCCGGTCCAGAGCACAATCGACCTGACTCAGCTCCATCCCGAACCATTGCGGATAGGCCGGTGACTGTGACAGTGTTCGTACGTCAGGGAAGAGGTGAGTATGTTCAATCTTCGTAGTGCGATCGTCATCGCGGTCTTTGGGACGAGCGCATCAGGAGCGTTCGCTCACGGTGCACGCGACGAACGATGGCACCACTACACCGCCAAGCTATACGACGCACGAGGCAGGCTCGCGGGAACGGTCGTGGATTCTCCGATGCAAGCGAGTTCTTACGACCTCGTGTCGGAAGGCGGGGTAATTATGAACGTCAAGGGCGCGGCTGTTTTCGTCGGCGTCACCCGCCTTGCAACGCCAGATGGCGCTCAGTCTGCAAACGCTTGGATGTGGAGTGGGGCTCGGCCGGCCTACTCGGGCAACGACTGCACAGGTACGCCATACGTACGGATCGCGCTTGGCCCCTTGCGGCCCGCTGTCATCGAACGCAAGGGTGGCAAGGCGGTGCTGTATGTCGCCAAAGACCAATCTTCGCAGTACGAGAGCATCGGCTCGCAAGGCCGCCTTGCCGGTTGTGAACCTTTCTTCGGCGAATCCTTCCTGGTTTGGCCGATCGGAGACTCTCTAAACTTGTCTGACGAGTTTCCGGAGCCGCTGACCGTCGGGCACTGACCGCTGGCGACTTAAAGCGCACCGCGTTAGAAAGAACAGGCCTCCGAGCGAATTGGCGACCGGCTCGCTGCCCGACTCTCGGCAATCTGGCTCTCAATTGCGTCAAGGCAAGCTGCCGGTCCTCCGACGACAATCCGTGCGGAACATGCCAGCATCAGATTGACGCTCAACCCAAAGTCCTCAATGAGGTAACCGCGCGCACAGAAAGCGCCGTTGTCTTCGGTCGCCGCTGCCGATACGCGCGCAGTCAGCGACGCTTCGCTGGACCGATATGCGAACACGGGTTTCCCAAGCGCTACCGCAAAACCGACTTCGAACGCCGTCCCGCTGGCTGGCTCGCCGGCGCCCCGAAAGTCATCAAGGTTCGCCATTACGATATCAGCTGAACGGATCGCCTGGACGTTGGCTGTATAGATGTGGCGCGCGGCGTCTTGAGGTGTGAGGGAAGAGGAGACGTTGCCGTCAAGCGGATAAAGCCCAACGAAGCCGCGATCGCGGCAGAGCTGTGTGAGATGCTCGCCGTGTTCCTTCGCGTCGTGGCGGAAGACGTCGAAACCAGCTAGGTAAATGCGCGGCTCGCTAGCAGCACGCTCGATCGGCAGAGGGGAAGGGTCGATCCTTCCTTCACGGACCCGGCGTTTGATCCGGATTAGCTGCTTCTTCACAGCCAAGGCGCTCTTGCCGAGACTGTTCGCAATCTGCTCGACCGGTAGGCCCTGATCGAGCAACTCCATCACGGCACGCTGCGACTTCGTCGGATTTCTTTTTGACATCGGTTCGTGGCTTCGACTGCAGGGCTGTTGGAACGCCGAGGAGCTTACCAAGAACCCCGCGTAGTCAAGTCACTCGCCCCTCCCGCCTCAAGCGAAGCGGAACCCAACAACGGCGGTTCGAGTTCGTTAGGCTGCGTCTCCGAGCCTGGAAGAAAAGACTTATGGCATAGTGAGAGACGTCAGACAACCGTGGGAAAAATCTGACGACCCCCTCAAACATCGAAGAAAGGATTAAAAAATTGCAGGCTCGATCAGACGCGATTCAAAAGAAGCAAGCCATTGCTGCCGTCGCAAAGCTTCGTTCGCTTACGAAAGAGCATGGCCTGACAATCGACGACCTGACTAATCGAGGTAGAGCCGACCCTGCACAGGACTCCGTCGGCGCTCCGATAGCTGCGACCGGCACGTATCGTGATCCCAAGACGGGCGCGACGTGGAGCGGTCGAGGCCGAGCGCCGGCGTGGATAGCGAACGCTAAGAGTGTGCAAGATTTCTGGTCTCTGCGGCGGTCGAGTCTAACGATGGCGACTTGGGCAAGCGCACCGGGAACTACCCTCGCGGTCCCCAACCGGCGAAGTATCGAGATCCGAAATCCGGAGCCGAGTGGAGCGGCCGCGGCAAGGCGCCGGGATGATTGGCTTCGGTGAAGGACAGGACCAGTTTCTGATCTTCACTGCTGATAACAAAACGGCTGGCACTAAGAAGCCGAAGTCAGAAACGAGCGCGACGCCGGTGCGCTCGACCAAGGCCGCAAAGACGCCCCGCGCGGCGAAGTCCCCCCCGCGCGAAGCGGACATAGCGGCGCAGGTGTGGCGTCTTCATCTTTTAGAGAAGGCCAAGAAGTCAGCGGACCGCTCGCCAACGCTTGCTTACGCTTCGGTCCTAAAGACGGCCATCGTTGCGCGCAGCGTTTCGGCCTGATCTTGAAGCGAGCCGGCAGCGGCGGCGGCCTGCTCGACGAGCGCTGCGTTCTGCTGCGTCACTTCGTCCATCTGGCGGATTGCCTGATTGACCTGCCTGATGCCGGGACTCTGTTCGTTCGACGCAGCCCGTAGCGGTGCGATGGCTGGATGGACCCCACGAGATCGCTGACCTGCTCGTTCCCCTTGTCGGCGATGATATGCCGACGCCTAAAGGTTTTCCGGAGCAAGCGTGCGCTCCAATGACATCGAGGCAACCAGCCCGTCCGCGACAACAAGTCGAGCGGGGCACGCGAGCATCAAATTGACGCTTACGCCGAAGTCCTCAATGAGATACTGGCAGCAACCACTTCGCGGCCAACGGAGAAAACGACGATGATGTTTTGGATCGTTCGCGTCCGATGAGACGAGTCGCAGGCTGCCTTCTGTGGTTACGGGGCGGGGCAGGTCAGACTATGACTGCATTCAGACAACCGCCTCATGCTGACGGACCTGCGGCAGGATCCGATCGAACTCGCGCTTGACAATGCCGTAGCATTCGCAGGAGCGCGCCTCTAATGCAGCGCGGTCCAAGATCTTGACGCGACCACGGCTTTGACGGATATGTCCCGCGTCGCACAGCTTTCCAGCAGCCTCACTGATCGCTTCCCGACGCACGCCCAGCATGTCGGCAATATGCTGCTGCGTTAGCCGCATAGCGTCGGACCGCGTGCGGTCCGACTGAATCAAAAGCCACCGGCACAGTTGCTGGGTCACTGAGTGATGGCGACTACACGCAGCGGTCTGGGCAACTTGTGTGAGTAGCGCCTGCATGTACAAGAGCGTGATGCGCCTCAAGATATCTGAGCGGCTGAAGTGCTTACGAAGGGCGTCGGCGCTCATTCGATACGCGGAACCGGCGCTCTGAACTTGCACGCGCGCCGGCATGGTGTCGCCGCCGGTCAATACGGGCACGCCTGTCGTTCCTTCTCGACCGATTGCTGCCACCTCCGAGCAGTTGCCGTTTTCCATGGTCTGTAGCAAGGTGATGACTGCGGTCGCGGGGAAGTACACGTGCTGAATGCGAACGCCTGAATCGCAAAGCAGTTGTCCTGCGCGCAGTTCGACCAGATCGAGATCAGGCGCGACGGCTTTCCATTCGAGAGGGGGAAGTGCGCCAAATAGATCATTGCCGTGAAGGTCCGACTGAAGATTCAACATAGTGTATTCGTGAATGCGTGCCGCACAGCCACTCGTTGTCGCAGATGCTGGCCGCCGATTAGTATGTTCCGCCCCTAATACTATCTTAGGCTTCGACAGCGTACGGTGAAAACGACATTGGGCCAAAGTGCGATTTTAACGTTTGCGCGGTGCGTTTCGTCTGACGAAACCACTAAGCGAACGGGTCGTCGCTCCGCTTGCGCGGTAGAGAGTCCGAATTGCCGCCCTGGGCGACCGAGCTTGGCACCGTTATCTGGAAAGCCGAAGACAGAGCCATATCAGGCCATCGCAGTTCCCGCCGCAGCGTCGACGCAACAAATTTGGCGTCTGCATGCTCATCTTGATAAGCAAATGCTAAGCTCATCCGGGAAGGCTTCGGGAAGACGCAAAGCGTCCGCCAGCCAGAGTTGCCATCAGGGGCACGACCGTGGTTCAACAATCCCACCTCACCCACATCACGCAGCCTTTGCATCGAGCGGGAAATCGAGCATCTGGCAAGGATGATCCGCTCCCGACACTGGCACCGCACTGTCGCATGGCTGGTGTCGTATTGGCGCGAGCGCATTCAGAGATTGCGCCAAGCGCCCGCCGCGGCGCCGGTCCAGCAGGCGCAGCTGCTTTCGCTGCTTGATGAGCTGGAGCGAATCGCGGCGCAGCTTGCTTCCTCTCCGACGCAACGCGAGGTTTCGCACATCGGTGCCCGCTCGGGTCCGCGCAGCCATCGGCAACCCACGATGGATTGACGCATCTTAGTTGATCAACGAATGCGCGATCGATACGGATGTGTAGGAGACCGACACGCTACCAATCATGCGTGCGTAGCGGTTTTCACAGCAAGGCCGACGGTTTCGCGCAGCCGAGATGCAGTGCGATGGCTGGACAGCGTATGAGATGAAGCTCCGAGAATTGCCGTCTCGTTGCCCGACGGGCGCCTCTGCCGTTCTGCTCGCGCGACGGATGCTAGAGCGTTCGACCTTAGGGGACCCTTACGTTAATCGATCCAAACGACGTTTGTGGGTCGCCCGCAACGTAATGCGCATGTAAGAACGCGATACCGTGCCTATTTGCGTATCCAACCGACACTCTCCCCCGCACGACGGGTTGCGCGGCGGTACGGGCGCGACGCTTGCGCAAACCCCCGCTGGTACAGATACGGCTTCTTCGTTGGGCCCCTTCGTGCTGCTCGTCGGTCCAGGTGGCTGCACTGTAAGTAGGAGATGCTGGAATAGCAGACGTTTCCGATACAAGTGGATTGCCCACACCGTCTATAAGAACGTTCGATCGGAAACAGGATAGTACGCTAGCACACATAATTTCGTTCGCTACTCTAAGTAGTGGAATGAATGTTAGGTAACCTCGTCGATACTCAACCCAGTCGCTCGTTCCACCTGGCCTTTCCAAGTCGCCGAGGCTCCGTATGCAATCCACTTCACTCAGAAGGCGTGCGTTCGTCAAGGGAACGGCGTCAGTGCTCGCGCTCGCATCCTTTCCGGAACTCGGCGCTGCCGTCACTCCGGTCATCCGGCTCGAATGGCAAGCGTTCAAATCGACCCCGCATTACGCATCGTTTCTCAACGCCGTGCGTACGATGAAAGGCATCTCCAATGGCGGCTCCCCTACATCGTGGCAATACTGGGTCAACGTTCATCTCAATTACTGCCCGCACGGCGAACCGTACTTCATGGCGTGGCATCGCGGATACATCTACTACCTCGAACAGCAGTTGAAATCCATATCGGGGGATACGGGTCTCACCCTTCCCTACTGGGATTACTACACGTATCCGATCATTCCCTCCGAATTCACCGATACCGCGAGCGGCAATCCGCTCTACGTACCGCGGCCGAATACGAATGTTTACCAGGCGCTCGATCTGAGCCCGTTCGCTTCGACCGTCGTCAACATGCAGCGCGGCACGAAGAACGCATTCGAGATGAAGCTGGAGAACGCACCGCATAATCCGGTGCACGATCTTATCGGCGGCTACATGGGCGATATCAATACGGCACCGATCGATCCGATCTTCTATCTGCATCACTGCAATATCGACCGCTTGTGGAACGCATGGGAGCTTCGTTCGACGAGCAAGGTGCCTGCGGCCACCAATAGATATTGGGGCGGCAGCTTCACGTATGCAAGCGGCCTTACGATGGCGAAGTTGAAGACGCGCACCCCGGCGAATCTCGGATATGACTACGCCGATGACACCATGCCGAATACGTTGCCGCCACAGGCGCAACGGGGAAGAATGGTGCGAGTACAGGCGCAGATAGCGGCGATACGCGGGCGTCCGCCCGTCGGCAACTTCACACCTAGCCCGGGCCGCAGCATTTCGTCGACGCGCCGTTCGCTAGGCGGCGTAAGGGGAGTGCGTCTTGGTAATGCATCCGTGAGCGCGCTCATTGCACTGTCGTCGTCGAACGCGACGTCACTGAAAGATACGCTCGCTGTATCGCCCGCGGCGAGCCCCGGAGACTCACTCGAGACGCCGCAGGTGGTGGCGCCGGGAAAGGCATTGTTTCGTTTCGTGAAGCTCGTGCTCGATGGCATCGCGCTCTCCGCAGCGGCGCGGAACGGCGGCTTCTTCTATAACGTCTATGCGAATCTGCCCGCTACCGGCGATGTCGATTCCGTCAAGGCCGATTACTTCGTCGGCACGGTCGGCGCATTCGAGATCTCGACGATGAAGCATCACGGCATGAACATGCTCTCGTACGACGTGACCGAGCAACTTGCGCGGGGCGTTCTCAGCAATGCGGCGCAGATCGTAGTCTCGTTCGTGCGCATCAGCGGTCTCAATTCGCCGAATGGCGACGCAGTGTTCGTCGATGAAGTACGCGTAGAACTCGGCACGGACGCGCCCTGAGCGCAAGCACCATACAAATGCGGCTTGTCATCTTCGATCGATGGCGAGCCGTAACGTTCGTCGCCCACGCGCACTGTCCGCGATGCCTATTACGGCTAGAACGCGCTGATCAAGGCTCGACGCTATCTGCTCGACAAGGCAAGCCTTGATTTGGTAAGTCCATTATGGCGCACTGTGACTTCGTCGGAATTCATTTGTGCATCGCTTCTTGGCGTCCGCTCTACGGCTGTTGAAGTTCCTAGGAGCTTGCCGACAACCCCGTTGAGTCAAGTCAGACGCGCGTCGTCGAGACGATTAGCGGTCAGGCAGTTCCAGCACGGCGGTCATCATTACCGATTCAAGCCGTCGATGGCAACTATTGATAACTTTTTAGTGCAGGCCGCGACGTTCATTGCCGATAGACATTGAGCCTCTTCTATTCGAGAAGCGGCAGGCATCCGCGACTGCGCGATCGTATTGCCTTCCTGTTGAGCGCTAAGAACTAAGAACAATGAAGAACCTCACGATTCGGGCGCGGCTTGCGCTCACCATGGCTTTCCTCGGTTTCCTGCTGGCGCTCTCAGTCGGCTTCGGGTTGTACGGTATCAGTGCGACCTATTCATCGGCCAAAGACATCTCTGACAATTCGCTGCCAGCGGTCAACGCTCTGGGCATATCGAACAACTACATTGCTCGTGCGCGGCTTGCACTCGACCGCTATGCCATAAATCCGGCGGACAAAGACGCTGGCGGACTGGTCGCACGCGCCAATGGATTCATGCGCCAATCAGACGAGTGGTACAGCAAATATGACTCTCTTCCGCGCGAAGCCGACGAGAATGCATTGGCGAAGAACGTTGCGGACGCTCGCGCCGATATGCGACAAGCCATCAACAGATTCAGCGCCGCGATCGAAGCGGGCGACAAAGAAGCGATAAGCCGCATCGCGTTCCACGATATGCCGACGTCGTACACCAAGTGTATTGAGGCCTTCGGAAAGCTGCAGGACTTCCAAATTGCTGATGCGAAGCGTCAGACGGCCGAGAGCGACGCCCGCGTCTCGACGCTGCGCACCCTTGGAGTGTTGGCATTGCTCGTGGGTCTTGCTACCGCAGCGCTTGGCTGGTTCTTGCTGCGCCGGGCAATCATGACGCCACTTACCGAGGCCCTGAAGCACTTCGAGCACATTTCTAACGGCGACCTCACGCACGAGGTGTCGATTAGGACGCGCGACGAGATGGGGCAACTGCTTGCCGGCGTCGCCGCGATGAAAGAAGAATTGGCCGCCACGGTGGGGACTGTCCGCCTGAGCAGTGAGGCGATTGCCAGCGCCAGCAAACAGATTGCTGCTGGCAATACGGACCTGTCATCTCGTACCGAGGAGCAAGCGGCTTCGCTTCAGGAAACGGCCGCGAGCATGGAAGAGCTTACCTCCACGGTCAAGCAGAACTCTGAGAACGCCAAGCTGGCGAGTGGCCTTGCGGACAACGCCAACGTCGTCGCCAACGAGGGCAGTGCCATCGTCGGTCAGGTCGTAGACACCATGGCGGGCATCGAGGAAAGCTCCACGAAGATCGCTGAGATCATCGCCATGATTGAAGGCATCGCCTTCCAGACCAACATCTTGGCGCTCAACGCGGCGGTTGAAGCGGCGCGCGCCGGCGAGCAGGGCCGCGGCTTCGCGGTAGTCGCGAGCGAAGTCCGCAGTCTCGCTCAGCGCTCATCAGCCGCTGCAAAAGAGATCAAAGGTTTAATTGAAACGTCTGGCGACCGAGTGCACGCGGGTACGGAACTCGTCGCGCGGGCAGGGGAGACCATGCAGCGCGTCGGCACCGCCATCCAGCGCGTGACCGACATCATGGGCGAGATTGCCTCGGCGTCGAATGAGCAGAGCCGCGGCATCGAGCAAGTGAATCAAGCTATTTCGCAGATGGACGAGGTGACGCAGCAAAACGCGGCGCTCGTTGAAGAAGCAGCGGCCGCTGCCGGCTCCATGGAGGATCAAGCCAAGCAACTGTCCGCGGCCGTCGCCGTCTTCCGCACTGCCCAGACGGTCCCCGTCGCAGCGACGACCAAGCACACTCCGCTGATGGCGCGTCCGTCGGCCATGAAGAAATCGCCGACCATGACGAAAGCGGCAACGCCAGCGCCTGCTGCCGCGCAACCCGTTCATGCGGGGGACGATGGCGATTGGTCGACGTTTTAAGCGTGGGGCGCGTATTCGATGCCATTGAAAAAGAGGCCGCTGACGCGAGGGGCGGCCACTGCCGACGTTTTGTTCTCCCTTCAGAACGTCAGATCGGATGCCGTAAGCAGGAGTACCGACGAGGCAGCTATTAGATGAAAGCGAGCGAAATGAACAACGATCAACACGATATCGAGCAGCGTGTGCGGCTCGCAGGCAGCAACATGTTCGAACTTTTGCTGTTCCGGCTTGGCACCACCCCGAGCCGCGGCACACGCGAGCTCTATGGCATCAACGTGTTCAAGATTCGCGAGATCATAGCAATGCCGACGCTGACTGAACTCGCGGGCTCGTCGGACAAAATTCTGGGCGTGGCCGATGTTCGCGGCGAGATCATCCCCGTGATTGACCTGGCGAAAGTGACCGGTTGCACTCCGCGAGAAGGCAACCGAATCCTGCTCGTCACCGAGTTCGCCCGTACAACGCAAGGATTCGCCGTCGACGAGGTTGACGATATCGTTCGCCTGGAGTGGAACCGTGTCCTGTCGGCCGAGGGCCACTCGAGCGGTAAGGCGGTCACCAGCATCGCGCGACTCGATGCCCAACCAGGCGGGCGGTTGGCGCAGGTGCTCGACGTCGAACAGATCTTGCGGGACGTATTGCCAACGAGCGAGCCGGAGATCAATGAGGAAAACACTGGACGGTTGTGGCTGCCGCCCGGCGCTAGAATCCTTGCTGCCGACGACTCGGGTGTGGCGCGGGCGCTTATCGAAGAGAGCCTGAAAGCGATGGGTGTGCCGTGTACTATGGCCAAGACCGGACAGGAAGCGTGGGACGTGATCGAACGCGCGAACCAGAATGCCATGAAGGCGGGCAAGAAGGTCACCGACGATATTGCACTTGTGCTCACCGACCTCGAGATGCCCGAGATGGATGGGTTCACGCTCACCCGGAAAATCAAATCGGCGGCTGATCTGCAGGCTATCCCCGTCGTCATCCACTCTTCGTTGTCGGGCTCAGCGAACGAGCAGCACGTGCGCAAGGTAGGCGCGAACGCTTATGTGTCCAAGTTCGTTGCGGCGGAACTCGCTGCGGTCATGCGCCAAGCCATGTCGAAGGTCGCCGCATGACCGGTCCGTCTAACTCAACTGCTAACCATCGCTTTCCAAGTGGTCTCGGAGCGACCGCTGCATGGCAACTGAGCGACGGACGCAAACTGACCTTGTTCGTCGTGGATCAGTCGATACCGCTATACAACGTAGTCATCGGCAAGCTGCGTTTCTTCGCCGACAGCGGCCAAGTGTGCGCGTATGTTGCACATCTCGATGCGACACCCGGCGAAGACCCATCCCTTCCGCAATGGCAGTGGGTCTTCGAGAGCGGCTTTAACCAGTCCGTCGACGGATGCCGGAACAAGCGGTGGTGTTTGACCGACCGTTTGGACTTGCCCCCGCATAACCGAACACCCGGTCACGCCTAGGTTGGATAAACTGCTTGCCGACGAAACTCACGCGGCGAGCGGTATTTCAGGGCGCTGTGCGGGCGTGACTCGTTGTAGTGGTCGAACGCGATGGCCAGATTTTGCAGCGCCGTCCTGGCGTCGGGTTTCGGCATCCACGAAACATAATCACGCTTCATCGTTTTAACGAAGCTCTCGGCCATCCCATTGCTTTGCGGCTTCTAACGGGTGTTGTGACCGGCTTCGGTCCGATTTTCCGAGAGAACTGCAATGTGTCGTGGGCGATGTAGCAGGAACCATTGTCGCTCAACCACTCCACTTCGCTTTCAGCCTTCAACGCGCCGACGAAGCGGTTCTCGACGGCTTGAAGCATGACGTCACGCACCATGTCGCCAGTGTAACCGCCTGTGCACCAGCGCACGTTGCTTCGGTCCAAGCACGTCGGTATCCATATGTCGGCACGTTGCCTAACAGCTCCTGAAGTTCGGCGACAAGCGCCATGTCGTCAAGCACGGCCATCTTGCGCCGGTCGACCCAATCAGCCGACCGCTTCGATTTGTCTGCGAGATTCGAGCGCGACACACCCAGGACTTCACAGACCGTCTTCAACGGTCGTCCCCCGGCAGCAATGGTGAGCGCGCAGTCAATTTTTTTGCTCGACCATACTCCACTGCTTCACGGAGGA
>Ga0153933_1000419_pt1 | contig 15615 bp, 9 predicted proteins | sample TSNJ017MetaG_FD_102275 | JGI IMG/M metagenome (GOLD analysis project Ga0153933, IMG submission 102275) | Attine ant fungus gardens microbial communities from New Jersey, USA - TSNJ017 MetaG | ecosystem: Host-associated > Fungi > Mycelium > Unclassified | place: USA: New Jersey, Wharton State...
CGGCATTGCAGCAACACATGGTACAGGTGACCGACCAGACCAGCCGCGAGTTGCGCAGCGCCCAACGCCTGCACGAAGAACTGCTGCTGCAACTCAACGCCGGCTTGCCTGCCGGCGCCGCACGCATGCAATTGACCGCAGAACAGGGCGACACCGTGGAATTGGTCGCCATGCTGTTCGAGCAGCTCGCAAGCCAGCTGCATCACGGCACTGACGCGCGCCAATTGCTTGGCAACCTGCAATTGCCGATGCTGCAGCTCGCCGTCAGCGATCGCAATTTCTTCGACCAGCGCGAACATCCCGCGCGCCAGATGCTGAACAAACTCGCCGAAGCCATCAACAACTGGCTCGATGGACCGGATGGCGAAACCGACCATCAGTTGCTGGCCAAGCTCAGCCATCTGGTGGAACGCACGCAGCAGGAACCGCCCAGCGCAGGGCTCTACACCAGCCTGCTGGCCGATATCGAATATCACCTGGCGCAGCTATCCCGCAAAGCCCAGGCGTCCGAGCGCCGCCATGTCGAAGCGATGCAGGGCCGCGAACGCCTGGAGCAGGCACGCCGGCGTGCAGACGAACTGATGGCCGAACGCTTCAAGCTCGCTTCGCCGCGCGGTTTGCTGCGCACGCTGCTGGAGCGCGCCTGGACCGATGTGCTTGCCTTGAATCTGTTGCGCCACGGCGAACACAGCGACGCCTTCCGGCAGCAATTGCGCGTTACCGATCAGTTACTGGGCCAGTTCCCGGTGACCGACCCGGTGCTGCTGCGCCATGAAGTGGAAGCCGGTTTGCAGCAGATTGGCATGAACGCCGAAGAAGCCGAACAGGTCGCGCAACGGCTGATCGGCGTGGATACGCCTGTAACGCGCGAGTCTGCGGAGAAGCTGCCGGAAACACCCGTTGCGGAGATCAGGCCTGCTGCCCCGCTCGCCGAACCGCCTTCGGTTGTCGCCGAGCAAGCTCCGCTCCCACCCCAAGTATCCCAACCGGCACGGCCCAAGCCGGCAGATGCCGAAAAACCCCAGCTCCCGGCCGCACCGCGCATGGCCGATGCGCCCAGTGCGACTGACTTGGCCATTCGCCTCAAGCAGCGTCAGCGCCTAGGCGAACAACGCGGCCAGGAAGCGGCACCTTCCACAAATGCCGCCGTGGTGCCGCCGCTGGGCTTGCGCGAGGCGCGTATCCACAACCGGCTGCGCCAACTGCCCTTCGGCAGTTGGTTCGAATTCACCGATCCGAACACCGGCGAAGCGACCCAACGCAAACTGGCATGGTTCTCGCCCGTGTCGGGCAACAGCCTGTTCGTCAATCGCCGCGGCCAGCGCAGCGATGTGATGAACCTGCAGGAGCTGGCACGCGCCATCGCCAGCGGTCGCGTGCGCGAACTGCCGCCGCAGGACGACAACCTGCTCGACCGCGCCTGGCACGCCCTCACCAACAGCCTGCTGCGGCCCGCCTCGCCCCTGCCGGAAGCCCGCTCATGAACGAACAACGCCGCGCACCACGCAAGCGTCCGGATTACAGCGTGGCGGTCACCGATTCGATCAACGGCCAACCGCTCGGGCACCTGGGCAATCTTTCCATCAACGGCATGCTGCTGATCGGCCAGCGCGTACCGCGCAACGAAGCCGTCTATCAGGTGACGCTGCCACTACCTCGGCATGACGGCACCGCGCCCACCATCGAAATCGGCATCCAGGAACAGTGGCACGAACCCGCCGCCACGCCCGGGCAGACCTGGGCCGGCTACCGCATCATCGCCATCGGCACCGCGGATGCGGCACAGCTGGAACACTGGCTGCAAGAGGCCTGACCACCTGGACAAGCGGAACGTTGCCAGCGGTTCTAAACTGGCGGATGAATGCCAACGCCGGAATGCCGCATGAGCCACGATCTCGCCCCGCTGTATGCCCAACACATCGCCACCTTGCGCACGCGCGCCGACAAAGCCCTGTCCCTGGGCGGCTTCGATCATCTGCTGATCGCCGCCAGCACACCGCTGCGCAAATTCCTCGACGATCAGGATTACCCTTTCGTCGCCAACCCGCATTTTCGCCACTGGCTGCCGCTGACTGATACGCCAGGCAGCTGGGTGGCCTACACGCCCGGGCACAAGCCGAAGCTGATCTTCGTGCAACCCCACGATTACTGGCACGTCGTGCCCGCGGCGCCGAGCGGCTATTGGGTCGACCTGTTTGATATCACCATCGTGCGCACAGCTGCCGAAGCGGTCGCTGCATTGCCGAAAGGCCAGCGCGCAGTGATCGCGCCGAACTGCCCGGAAATCGAAGGTGTTGAAGTCAACCATCCGCAAACCGTCGTCGACTACCTGCACTGGCACCGCAGCTACAAGACGCCTTACGAACTGGCGCTGATGCGTGAAGCGAGTGTGGTCGGCACGCGTGCCCATCGCGCAGCGGAAAAAGCATTCCGCGCAGGCGAAAGCGAATTCGGCATCCAGATGGCCTATCTCGCCGCAGCACGCCAGACCGATGCCGAGCTGCCTTATTCCAACATCGTCTGCCTCAACGAACATAGTGCCGTCCTGCACTACACGCATTTCGATCGCTTACCGCCGAAGCAAAGCCGATCCTTCCTGATCGATGCAGGCGGCAGCGCCGCCGGCTATGCGAGTGACATCACCCGCACCTACGCCGCCCACGGCCATGATGAATTCCAGGCCCTGATCGACAGCATGGAAAAAGCACAACTCGGTTTTGCCGCGAAGGTGAAAGCAGGACAGAGCTATCCGGCGCTGCACATCCATGCACATCATGTACTGGCCGATGTACTGCGTGAGCACGGCGTGATTCGCATGAGCGCCGAAAGCGCCGTGCAATCGGGTGTCACATCCACCTTCTTTCCGCACGGCCTGGGCCATCCCATCGGCCTGCAAGTGCATGACGTAGCCGGTTTCCAGGCCAGCGAAAGCGGTGGCAGCATCCCGCGCCCCGAAGGCCATCCCTATCTGCGCATGACCCGCACGCTGGAACCGGGCATGGTAGTGACCATCGAGCCGGGCCTGTACTTCATCGACATGCTGCTGGAAGAACTGCGCAACAAGCCGGAAGCCAAGGATATCGACTGGACCAAGGTCGACGCCTTCCGTCCCTATGGCGGCATCCGCATCGAAGACGATGTGGTGTGCACCAGCGGCGAACCGGAAAACCTGACGCGCGATGCTTTTGCCAAGCTGAGCTGATTGTCCAAGACTGCGGGAACCGGAGCATGCAAAGCCGCTACCGCGCGGCTCTAAGCGGTAGCGTCACTTGCATCAGAAGTGAGGGGAGAAGCGCGCAAGCGAGGAATTGTCGCGGTCGATCATCGCTTTGCGCTCAGCAAACCCGCCTTGGTGAGCGCGCTTTCTAAAAAAACGTTTTCCAACGTCAACTCGCCGATCTTGGCGTGGAGCGCCTTCACGTCCACCGGCGGTGGCGCGGCCTCCTATGCCGCGCCGAACACGCCGACCGCACTCTCCAGCAGTTGCGCTCGCCACTGGGTGATCTGATTGGGATGCACATCAAACTGCTGGGCCAATTCGGCTAGTGTCTTCTCGCCGCGAACGGCGGCCAAGGCTACTTTGGCCTTGAAGGCGGGTGAGTGATTACGACGGGGTCGCCTTGCCATCGATCTGCTCCTTCTACAGCGATTATCATCGCCTCATTGAGCAGGAAATCCACCTATCTCGATGTTCAATTTTCCGGGGCCAGCTCCGTTTCTCGCATTCCACGCATAGGTGTTAACAATCGCCCCTGACGCATGTCCGTCGTAACGGAGCACCTTTTACCTAGACAATGAAATACAACCTTACTGCTTTACTCAGATACAAATAGAGAGCAATACCCACAGTTAATGCCGCATTGAATGCGAGGCCAGGATTAAGCATCACGGGATTTAGATGCTCCAAGTGAACACCTATGTATGCCCCAAGCGTCATAGTAATCCACCCTACTACATGCGCGATGCGTCCTTTCTGCGATCTGCGCAAAAACAAGATTGCCGAGTATCCCATGATGAGCGCGGACAGAGTGAACGCCAGTCCAGCACCACTCCTCCACCAAGTTAACGGACTTATATGCTCACCAAAAATACCAACACCAGAAAATGGTTTTGACAAAGCCAAAACCACTGCTGCAAGACCAGCAATTGTTAGCAACTTTAGCCACCGCGGCATTTCGAAGAAATTTCTAGTCATGTAGCACCTGTCTAATGGTTTACGACTTCAATACCAATTGAACCACCAAAATCGATGCCGTATTTCGGAGACTGATTCATAGTGGCTGTGTCAGACGGCACGGGACCCTCGTGATAATCGTCCCCCGTTTCCTCATCTACACCGGCAGCCCCTTGTATGGGATTCCAAGTCCAAAGGCCGACCGTAGCCCCGACTTCCACATAAGTTCCCAAAGTAGTTCCGTGACACGGTGTCTCATCTCTGCCAGGGCGTTTTCCAAGCGGGTCAAAACTAACGCCATCTTCCACACCTGCCCCGAGTCGACCGCCCCAAAACCATTGCCCCGTTTGAGGGTCTTTCCCAAATTCAATCGCACCACCAACAACATCAATAGCTGTGACGGTGACGGACCACAATCCGTATGGATCTGTATTGTCGAGCGGGTCTCCCCTGAATGCGGCAGTGAAACTCAGCTGCCCACCGCCAAATCCGATCGGGTCTTCACTAATAAATCCAGCCATTATCGGGCTGTAATAGCGAGCACGGTAATAATACAGACCCGCAATGTCCGCCTCACGTCCCATGAACTCATACGGATTCGTGAAGCCAGTTGTCGTGTCGCTGGGTGTCACGTTGCCATAAAGGTCGTAACTGTACTGCTCACGGATCGAGCCTATCGTATCGGTAAGGCCAATCGTGTTGCCTATGGCATCTGTTAGGAAGTAAGTGCGTCCCGTGACGTCGTTACGCGCGTAACGTTCGTCAACACCCGGTCCAATAAGAATCGGATTGATCGTGCTGCCTTGTGTTTCTTGTACCGCCTTGGCTCCGTCATACAAGAACTGCGTCGGTGTGCCGCCTTGTGTGGCCTTACTAATTCGCCGGCCCATCGCATCATAGGCAAAACTCATTTCGACCGTGCCGTTCTGGCTGATCTGCGTAAGTTGATTTCTGGCGTCCCAAGTATAGGTGTTAACAGTGCCCCCTGACGCCGTTCCGTCGTAACGGAGCGGCTTTTCCCTAGATGTGGTGCGGGCTTGCGCGCGGATGACGAAGACACCCTCTCCCTGGTTAGGTGATTTTTTCCTAGACGCGAGTTCCGGCCCTGCATGGCGCACGCGCAAGCCATGGGATGCAACGTGCAACTGGCCGTTTATAGAAAGTCCAAAACACGCCCCATGGGGCTGCTACGTCAAAGTGAACCTGAAACCATTCCTTCCCAAACGGAACCTGGCACCATTATCGTAACTGCCCATCCACTGGGCGTTCTAAGAAGTACTCCTTCACTCTCTTACTCAGATACAAATAAAGAGCCACGCAAGCGGTCAGTGCGAAATGACCCACCACAGATGACCAGTACGATGCGAAGGGTATTTGTGCAACAAAAGCACCAATAATGGCGTCAATGCCTAAGATTGCCCAACCGGCAACATAAACAGAGCGGCCGTATCTAGAACGACGTATCATCAAAATGGACGCTGCGCTGGTGATCATTGCAGCAAGAAGCAAACAATAGCCCGCTCCACTTCCCCACCAAATTGACGCACTCACATGCTTTCCGAAGACGTTAACACCGTTCGTAGATGCCGCTACCCATAACAGGGTACAAAGCCCCGCCGCAGTCAGCATTTTTAGGATACCTGGCATAGCTAGAAAATTTTTCATAATTCAAGTTCCAAAATCAAATCTAAAAACCGAACACTTCAACGCCGGCCGAAACACCCACATCAAAGCTTACGGGGCTTCCCACAGTCGAAGTTATCTCGTCAGGAATTGGACCCTGTGAATAAGTTTCCCCCGAGTTTGCATCGATACCACCCTCGGCCTCGATTGGCGTGATCCCATAGATGCTTGCGTTAGCCGCAACTTCAACAAAGGTGCCGACTGTCGTCCCGTGGCAAGACGTTGTTTGTGACGAACCAGGACGGCTTCCATTGGGATCAATGTTCCAACCGCCACCAAATCCCACACCTAAACGTCCGCCACCAAACCATTGACCAGTCGAGTTGTCTCTGCCAATCGTGATTGATCCTCCAACCACTTCATACAGCGAAATGGTAACTGCCCACAATCCGTATGGATCGGTGTAGTCCAACGGATCTCCCCTAAATCCGGCATAAAAGCTCAGCTGCCCCCCGGCAAACCTTGCCGGATCTTCGCTAATAAAACCAGGAAATTGCGGACTGTAATAACGCGCTCGGTAGTAATACAAGCCAGCGGTGTCCGCTTCGCGCCCCATGAACTGGTACGGGTCCGTGTAGCCGGTTGTCGTGTCACTCGGCGTCACGTTGCCATACGGGTCGTAGCTGTACTGCTGCTTGATTGCCCCGGTCGGATCGGTCAACGCAATCGTGCTGTTGAGCTTGTCGGTCAGAAAATACGTCCGCCCTGTCACGTCATTTCTGGCGAAACGTTCGTCGATGTCAAGACCGACAAGGATGGGGTTGATGATACTGCCCTGTGTCTCTTGCACGATGTTTCCAGCATCGTAGAGATACTGCATCGGCGTGCCTCCTTGCACAGTTTTACTGATGCGCCGGCCTTGGGCATCGTAGGCATAACTCATCTCTACCGTGCCGTTCTGACTGATCTGCGTCAGCTGATTTCTGGCATTCCACGTATAGGTATTGGTGCCATCGTTGATCAGATTGCCATCCGCGTCATAGCTGAGGGCCTGGCCGTTGAAACTCGTCTCCCGATCATTGAGATCAAACGTCGGCGCTTGCGTAGTCGGCGTGGGCAGGGGGTCGGTCGCAAAGGTCCCGCCCTTGACGCTCAGCAGGCCATCGTTGTCGTAGCCGTAAGTCAAGTTGCCCAGACTGGTGCCATTGCCTTGGGCATACGTGAGACCGGTCAGCTCGCTCGCCGCATCGTAGCCATAGTTGACCGTCACGCCATTGGGCAAGGTCAACATGGTCCGTCGATTGTCCGCGTCGTAGGCCAGTTGCACCGTTTCACTGCCCTGCGTGATACCAGTCAGGCGATTGGCGTTGTCGTACGTGTAGCTGGCCGCCGCCTGCGCCGCCGGGGTCATGCCGGTGCGGCGACCGTCCGCATCGTAGGTGTAGCTGACGCTGCCTTGCGGCGTGCTGGTGCCGGTGACGTCGTCCAGCCCGTCATAGCTCCAGCTCAACGTGCCGCTGGTGGAGTCGGCCAGGCTGGTGATGCGATTGGCCGCATCGTAGCTGGCCTGGATGCCGGAACCGTCCGCGTAGGACACCAGGCTCCTGCGGTTCAACGCGTCGTAACTGACATCGGCGACTTGGCCCTTGCGATCTGTGTGGGTAAGCACATGGTCCATGCCGTCGTAGGTCCACGACTCGCTCTGGTTCATCGCATCCATGCGCTGGGTTAGACGGTTGCGGGTGTCGTAGGTGTAGTGGATCACGCCGGTGTTGGGCAGCGTCACCGTCGACAGGTTGCCGTTGCCGTCGTAGGTCAGGGTGGTGGTCTGGTTGAGGGCATCAGTGGCCGATACCACGCGATCGTTGGTGTCGTACTGGGTCAAGGTGACATTGCCCAGCGGATCGCGTGTGGCGATGCGGCGGCCCAATGCATCCACCACGTAATTAACGGTGCGATTCAACGGATCGGTGATGCTTTGCAGGTCGTAGCCCTGGTAGGCGAACAGGGCCGTGTTGCCCAAGGCATCCTGCACGGAGGTCGGCTGACCGGCGCTGTTGCACTGGAGGGTGGTGTTATGACCCAGGGCATCGGTGACCTGGGTCAGGCAGCCGTTGGTGTAGCTGAAGCTGGTGGTGTGGCCCAACGGGTCAGTCACCGAGGCCAGTTGGTTGTAGGCACTGGTGTAGGTAAAGCTGGTGGTGACGGCACTGGATGTTCCCGATAGGCGCGTCACACTCAGCACATTGCCCAGCGCGTCGTAGGTGTAGGCGGTGGTACGTCCCAGGGCATCCATCTGGCTATCCACCAGACCCGATGCCTCGCGATTAAAGGTGGTGGTCTGGGCCAGCGAGGTGCCGTAGGCCTGGGTGATGCTGGACGGATAACTGCTGACCGGATCGAACGCGACCTGTTCCTGGTTGCCATTCGGATCGGTCACGGTCGTAGCGGTCACTACATTGCTGCTGTTGGTGGTGTACGCAAACTGATAGGCGGTGTTGTCCGCGTAGGTCTGCTTGATCACCCGCCCATTGGGGTCGTACTGGTTGGTGACCCATACGTTGCCACGACGATCCTGCATCGTGAGCATGTGATGGTTACTGTCGTAGGTGTATTGCTCGGTGGTCTGGTCCGGATACGTGACCGTGGCCAGGCTGCCGGCCGTGTTGTAGGCGTAGCCCATAGTGCGACCGCTGTTATCCACCGCACTGGTGACGCGATTGTCGCTATCGTAATTGAACGTCAGCATGCGGCCACTGGGCGAGATCGCCTGCTCCAACAGCCCACCGTTGTACGTGAGCTGGAGCTGGTTGCCGTAGCGATCCTGGATCCACGACAACGAGTTGGGAACCTCGCGGGTGAAGGCGTATTGCGTGCCGTCCTTCATCGTAACAATCCAGTGCGCACCCGCCGCGGTGTTGTCATACAGGAACTGCAGCGTCGCCCCGTAGAAGGCGGAGTCAGTACTGGTGTGCTCCCACACCGTACCGGCAGGGAAAGGCCAATTCACCGTACCACCGCTGGTCAGGTTGAACGTGATGCCTTCGCCACAAGGCAGCACCAACTGAATGGCCGAGAAGGTGTAGCCATTGTTCGTGGTGGTGCCCGACAAATGGATGCCGAGGTTAGCGTTGCCGCCGATGCCGAACATATGCGAGTTGGGGTCGGCGGAGGTGTAGCCACGGGTCAGCGTCAGCGGCAGTACGTCATGGATCGCGAAGTCGTTCCATTCGTGAAACAGGATGCCGGTTTGCAGATCGATGGGCTGGGCCTTGGCACAGTTATTAGCCACCTGAGCCGTGGAGCTGTTCGTCGTGTTGAAGGAGGCACCGGCGCCCAAGGCCAAGGCCAGCGTCACACCCGGATCGGGCGCGAGGTGCTTGGCATCGCCGGTGACATGGCCGGTGCCGTACATGTGCCAGCCGTCCTTCACACCATAGACCCAGAAGTCCGCCGACGCGCTCGGCTTGGCATGCCCGTAATTGGGATAGACCACCCGAATGCCTTGGGCCGCTTCCGGTGTCAACCCTTGCAGCACCGCATCACCCGGCTGAATGGTGAAGTACATCGGGAAGTTGTCGGGCAATGGAAAGGGCGCGTGGTCCACCGGCGTGGGCACCAGCGCGATATGCGTGAGCACATGCCCATCGCGATTCTTGAACACCGCCCCGGCAGGGATATGCAGTTCCAGCCCAGGCATGTCCGGGTGGGTCAGCACCACTTCGCGCGTGGTCGGCGCAGGCAGCGTGATTTCGTCACGCGGCAGGATGCGCGGCAGGTACATCACGAACGGCATACGGCTGATGGCTTTCGCCTTCACCTCCGCACCCACCATAAAACGGCCGTAGTGCACGTCACCGTGGTTGGCGGCGCCACCGTCGACAAACAGTGCCTGACGTCCCGCGGGAATGCCCTGTAGCACGAAGACGCCATGGGCATCGGTGCGCACTTTCGTGTCGCCGATGCTCACTTCCACATTCGCCACCGGGGTTTCGTCGATCTGGCGAACCTGGCCGATCAGCGCCGTGCTTCCTTTGGGTAAGGTCGCTTCGAGCACATGTGTGTCGGGCAGATGCTGATACGGGGCATACACGCGCCAGTGCGCGCCGGTGAAGTCGGGCGCGTTGTTCTGGCCCGGATACCAGGCACCGTCACGAATGAAGCTGTGTGCACGGCAGAGCTGGTCACCCGAGCACACCGCATGGCCACCGCCGGCCATCACGTAAAGTGGCGGCAGCGAGGACATAGCATCGGGTGTCGCCGGGACCGGGCGACCACCCTGTCCCGCCAGCACCACGCCCATCTCATCCGAACGGGCTGTCGTAAAACCCAGCGCGGTGTAGGGCACGGCAGCACCGTTCGCCGTGTGCAGCCCCTTCACGAACAAGGTGTAGCGCGAGCCCGGATACAGATCGTCCGGCAATTGCACGAAGGCTAGGCGCCCCCCTTCGGTGCCGACCACGTGTACCTCTACCGCGCCCTCGGGGCCCAGCAAGGTCACCGTATGCGTATTCAACTGGTGCAAGTCCACCGGCGCAGCAAAGCGCAGTACCAAGGGGCCGTGGATCGAGGCGGTGGTGCTGTCTTGGGTGGGGAAAGTGTCGGCCACCGCGTTCATGGATCTTGTTGGGGCGGCTATCGACGAAGCCGCCACGGTGCTGATGCGCGATACCGCAGGCTGGAATTGCCAGGCGCGATGCACGGCTAGCCCGTGCTCATCGACACCGCCATCGATCCGTACGGAGCCGTCGCTTTGGAGGTTGGCCTGCGCTTCGAAGCGCGGTGTCTGCGCATCGCTCAGCGTGGTGGCCTGCCGTGTTAGCGGTTGCCATAGCACTGCGGTCGTCGCGGGCGTACCGTCCACGGACCAACCGCCGGTCATCAGCACGCTGCCGTCGGTCAACACCGACAACGTGTGACCGGCGCGGGGCGGCAGACCCAAGGCGCCGGTGCGCACGAAATGTTGCGTGGTCGGATTCAGCCACTCGCCGTTGTCCAGGACTTGGCCGTGGGCATCGATGCCGCCCCAGAGCAACACTTCGCCGCCCGGCATCACCGTGACGGAACCGAAGCGACGGACTTCCGGAAGATGCATCGAGAGGCGCTTGTCGCCATCGACGATAGACGCCAGACCTTGCGCACCTCGAATTTCCAAAATGCGTCCGTCAGGCAGCAAGGTTCGACTGATATCCGTAGACGCAGGCAATACATAGGTGTGGCCTGCGCTGATCACGCGCTCTGGCGATGTGGCAGACGGTAGCGCAACGGCTATGCCGCTAAGTACTGCCAAGCTGATCAACCCTGCGATACTTGTTTTACTCCAACTCACCCGTACCGCTTTCATAATCGATTCCTTGAAAACGTAACCTTGTGTTCCAACCTAGCCACTCTTACTGCGGTTTTTGGTTACTGGGGCACTAGCGTGAGTTGTCCCGAGGCAGGGATGCCAATCCAGGTATAGAACACCACCGTATAAGTACCGGTCGCCGGCAGATTGGTTAAATTGACGGTCGTCGAACTGCTTGTGCTGAACGAGGTGTACGCATCAGCCGTGGTAATCGTTGTGGTGGTGGGACTAAAGACGAAAGCGTAGAGCGATTGGCCAGACGGAGTCGTACTCACCCCTGAGACATCCAGCGCAACTGTATCGCCAGCGTTCGCTGTAAACGTGAATCGCTCGATCTGGCCCTCTGCCATATTGACAGTGACCGGCGTGTTCGCCGATAGCGCGCCTCCGATCACGTCAGGCTGCAGCAACGCACTGAAGCTCATCACACTACCGTTGTTCGGTGTGACGATGGCTGTGTACGTGCCCGATACTGTATTCCAAACCGCCGCACGACATGATGCACCGCTCCCAATGGCTGCGCAGCTGAAATCGCCCACCGAACTTCCTGACGGGTTATAGATAGTGATCGTGGCGCCACCGTTAGCGTTGATCATGTCCCCCAGCGTCAACTCCAGATTCTGCCCCGCCGAAGGGGTGAAGGTTAGGTAAGCGTTCTGACCCGACACGGTGGTGGCGAAGTTCTGGACGGTACCGTCGCTGGTCAACGCGCCAGTTACCCCCGGCACCAACGTTAATTGCGCCGCCGCGGGAATGCCAATGGACGTGTAGAAAAGCACCGTGTAAGTGCCGGTCGCGGGTAGATTGGGCAAATTGAGCGTCGTCGCGCTACTGGTAGTGAAGAGGGTGTAGTAACTACTTGTGGTGATGGCGGACGCAGTCGGACTGAAAACATAGGCGTATAGCGTCTGACCGGAGGGCGTTGTGCTCACCCCCGAGACATTCAACGCCACAGTCTCACCGGCAGTACCGTTAAAGGTGAACCGCTCAATTTGTCCTACGCTCATGCTTACGGAAGCGGGCGTATTCGCCGTAAGAGCGCCACCTATCACATCTGACTGCAGTAACGCGCTAAAACTCATCGCCCCGCCACTCAACGGCGACACAATCACCGAATATGTGCCTGCTGCCAGATTCCACAATGCATCCCGACAGGAAGCCCCGGAACCCGTGGCGTAACAATTGACGCTTCCCAGGGAATTTCCTGCTAGGTTATAGACATTCAGCTGGACACCGTTCGTGCCACCGCCCGTTACGTTGACATTTTCCAGTGTCAGTTCCAGGTTGTCACCTGCATTGGCGACAAACGTCAGATAGGCGTTTTGGCTCGCAACACCTGCTGTATAGCTCTGAGCTCCCCCGTTGTTTGTCACTGTGCCAGTTACCCCCGGCGCCAACGTTAGCTGTGCAGTCGCGGGGATGCCTATGGCCGTGTAGAAGACTACCGTGTAGGTGCCCGTCGCCGGCAAGCTGGGTAGATTGATCGTCGTGGAGCCACCGGTATTGAATACGGTGTAGTAGTTGCTTGTGGTGATGGTGGTTGCCGTGGGACTGAAGACATAGGCATACAGAGACTGACCCAGTGGTGTGGTGCTAACCCCCGCCACGTTCAATGCCACCGTCTCACCGGCAGTACCGGTAAACGTGAACCGCTCAATTTGCCCCACGCTCATACTGACGGAAGCCGGCGTATTCGCTGCAAGAGCGCCACCTACCACATCCGGCTGCAATAACGCACTGAAACTCATCGTGCCGCCACTCAATGGCGCCACTGTGGCTGTATAGGTACCAGCCACCAAATTCCACAAAGCTGCTCGACAGGATGCGCCGGCACCAGTGGCATAGCAATTGAACGATGAGACGTTAGTGCCTGCTGAGTTATAGACGTTCAACTGGACGCCATTTGTGCCTCCACCGACAACATCGACGTTCTCCAGCGTCATCTCCAGATTGTCGCCTGTGTTAGCAGTAAACGTAAGGTACGCGTTCTGGCTAGGCACACTCGCGGCAAAGCTTACTGTCGACCCACCACTGGTCACCGTACTGGCTATATCCGGCGCAAACGTCATTTGCGCATTGACCGGAATACCAATGGCTGTATAGAACACCACCGTGTAGGTACCTGTCGCCGGCAGGTTGGTCAAATTAATTGTTGTATTGTTGTCGAGCTACTTGTGTTGAAATAGGTGTAAAAGTTGCTTGTAGTGATCGGAGACGCTGTCGGACTGAACACGTAGGCATAGAGCGGCTGGTTGGCTGGCGTTGTACTAACCCCTGACACATACAAGGACACTTTATCGCCCGCGTTCGCTGTGAAGGTGAACCGTTCTATTTGCCCCACCCCCATATTTATTTGGGCTGGTGTATTCGCTGTGAGCGCGCCACCCACAACATCCGGTTGCAGCAATGCACTGAAACTGATCGTATCGCCACTGAGCGGAGCGATCACGGCCGTATAGGTACCCGCCAAAAGACTCCAGAGTGCGGCTCGACACGAGGCACCGGTTCCCGTGGCATAACATTGGAACGAAGAGATGGAGGCTCCGGCCGAGTTATAGACGTTCAGCTGAACGCCGTTGGTACTACCGCCCACAACACTGACGTTCTCAAGCGTCAGTTCCAAGTTGTCGCCTGTGTTGGCCGACAGCACCAACCGTTTGCTTTGCCCTACCCCGGCAGCCGCGACCACGATTGGCGCATTATTGACGATGACCGCATTCGTTTCGACTCCTATGGTGAATTGAGCGCCGGCCGTAGCAGGTTGAAACGTCGCCAGATAGGTACCAGTGGCTGTCAATTGCGGGAGATGAATCGATGGCGAGGATGCCGAGACCGTGCCCGTCTGGATCACCGTATTGCCCGGAGCGTAGATCGTGTAGCTGATACTTCCCGCTGCCGTGTTGATATTGCTGGCCTGCAGACTCATCCACGCTCCCCGCGTGGCATTGAAGGTCACAGCACCGATCTGACCGGCGGCGCCAATATTGAGAGTGGCGCCCGTTCCATTCGTCGTGGCATAACCACTGCTCACGATGTTGGACGCGTTGACCCCACTGGGTAACACGATCACCGGGCTGGGACTGGTCGTCATCCCATACGGGGTGGACACCGTCACGAAACCGCTGGTGCCGTCGCTCGGCACTACGTACTGCAGTGCCGTATCTGTTGCAGAACTAAGCGACAATACACGGTCACCCATTTGTACCGTTGTTTCGCCTTCTGCAGGGTCAAGATGTGTACCCGTGATCGTTACCGTCTGCCCCAAGGTCACAAGCACAGGGCTGACTTGCGTAATCGTCGGTGGTTCCCCCGTGTCGTCGACAACAAACGAGGTAGTAGTCGTCACCGTCTGACTGTTTACGGTCACACTGATTGGGCCCGTGGTTGCTCCCACAGGTACGGCGACGATTAACTGCGTTGCCGATGCAGAAAGCACCGTTGCAACCGTACCGTTGAAGCTCACACTATCGTTAGCAGGGCTTGGACTGAAACCCTGCCCTTGAAGAGTGATTTGCGCTCCAGCGCTTCCATGCATAGGCACAAAGGTGAAGATCGCCAGTTGGCTGGACGAAAGCGGAGCACTGATCTGACCGGCATGACCCAGCGCGCTATATCCATACTGGACACTGGCACTGTTATTCGCCGTGACCGCGACCACTCGGCCGTTGGCATCGTGAACATAGCTAGTAGACTGAGATTGAACAGTACCCGCCCAGAACATCACGCCGCAGAGCAGCCAAACAGCCCAGGTGGTTAGCTGTCGTCCGGCGTGCTCGCACCTTGCCAAGCCGAGCCGATAGATCCGCTCCCATCCTGCTCCATTGCGCTGAGATCCCATACGCACGTCCCTTGCACCGCTTCATCATAAGCGGCTGGCCTGATGTCACGCTTAGTGCCCTAGCTGGGCCTCCCCTGGCCCGCGTTGCGGTTATCGCTGCGCGGAACTTCAGTTGTTTCTAATATCACAAATCGACGTGACGGTTTCGTGAAGATACGCCTAGTAGTCATGTCCGTATTCTTTGGGTTTTAATGTGGAACGCCAACGTGAAAACGAATGGGCTCGTCCAAACCCATTCACAGGGGCAGCACCATTTTTCATGAGGGAACACATGATTCGGTCAGGATTGCTTGTATGTGCGGGCGCTTTGGCGGTGATGTTGGCGGGTTGCAGCCACCCCACTTCCAGCAGCGGCGCGACGGATACTTCCGCTTCAACATCGTCAGGTCCCAGCAAGCCCGCCGTGACGGCGGATGAAAATACCTGGGGCAACTATCTTTCCGAGCAAGGCAAGCTGCACGGCAAGGATGTGGGCATGCGTCCTTACATCTATGTGATTCCCGGTGGTGACAGCGTCGCGGCGAATGATCGGCGCCAGAACGAAACCGATTCGGTCGTGCACAGTATCGGGCCGATCCTGATGCCGGGTGGCATGCTGATCCTGGGCGGTCCAGACGGGAAGCAAACGACGGC
>Ga0153933_1000420_pt1 | contig 15614 bp, 16 predicted proteins | sample TSNJ017MetaG_FD_102275 | JGI IMG/M metagenome (GOLD analysis project Ga0153933, IMG submission 102275) | Attine ant fungus gardens microbial communities from New Jersey, USA - TSNJ017 MetaG | ecosystem: Host-associated > Fungi > Mycelium > Unclassified | place: USA: New Jersey, Wharton State...
ATCGGGTGATGAGCCTAGACGGGGGATGGAGATGGATGAGATCGCGAGGATCACCGCGTTTTGGGCCGTCAGGAGAAATTATTCGCTGGTACGGATCGGTGGAAGACATTAACGAGTGCAGATGCTCCCCTGGATCCGCACAGGACAAACTGTGATTTTCTATTCGGAGAGGGGCGAAGGATGTCGAAGAGCAGGCATACGGAGGCGCAAATCATCACTTCGCTGAAGCAGGTCGAAGCCGGGCGCACGGTGGATGATGTGGCCCGGGAGTGCGGCGTCAGCGGGGCAACGATCTATGCATGGAAGGCGAAGTACGGCGGGCTGGATGTCAGCGAGGCGCAGCGTCTGGTGGTGGACCTCAGTCTGGACAAGGACATGCTGAAGGCGGTGATTGCAAAAAAGGCCTCAGCTCGTAGACCGGAGGACGGATGCAAGCTGGTTGCGATCGCAGTACGCAGCCGCGAACACCGGGTGTGCGGGCTGATGTCGTTAGCAGTGTCGAGTTACCGGTATCGATCGCGGCAATCGGATGAGTCGCTGCGGGAGCAACTGGTGCGGCCGGCCCGAGAGAAGCCGAGCTACGGCTATCGGAGATTGCAGGTGCTGGTGGAACGCGAAGGTGAGCGAGTGAACCATAAGCGATTGTGGCGGGTATATTGCGAGGCGGGTCTGTGCTTGAAACGGAAGAAGCTTAAGTACTGTGGGCGCGTTGGATCGCCACGGCCTGTATTAAGCGGGGCCAACCAGGAGTGGGCGCTGGACTTCGCGCATGATGTGCTCGCTGCTGGACGCAACATTCGCGTGCTGAGTGTGGTCGATGCGTTCACCCGCGAGTGCCTCTCCTTAGAAGGATACACGAGCCTGTCGAGCCGCCGCGTGACACGGTCGCTGGAGACAGTCGTGGAACAACGCGGCATGCCGGAATCGATTCGCTGCGACAATGAGCCCGAACTGACCAGTCGGCACTTCCTCGGCTGGTGCGAGGAGAGAAAGATTCAACTGATACACATCCAGCCTGGGCGTCCAATGCAGAACGGTCATGTGGAGAGCTTCAACGACCGGCTCAGAGATGAGTGCCTGAACGCAAACTGGTTTCGTAATCTATCGGATGCCAGACAGAAAATCGGCTGCTGGCACAAGGAATATAACTGCGAACGGCCCCACAGCAGCCTGGGTTACCGAACGCCTAACGAGTTCGCCGCAACTCCGAAATCCTCAGCTAGGAATGGTTGAGAAAATCGAGGCAGGTCAGCTCTTCATTTCTACCTAAATAACACTAAAGTACCATAATCGATGGTTACCAATGTGGTATCATCAGAAGTAGATTCAAACCATGAATTGCCAGTTCTGAGCCTAGCCCCGAAGTTTCCCTCCCCTGACAATCCATCTTTCTAACCGCTTCGTGCGTCGCGAGGCGCCGGTGGACCCTTCCGTCCAAAGGCGACGTTGCTGTACGAAGTCGAACCCATTCACCTTGGAGTTATCCCCATGAAACTCTCACATGCGGTCAAGTCCACACTTCCCGCTTTCGCTCTAGGCTTTCTGGCGTTGGGCATGGCTCCAATGACCTCCATTGCAGCAACTGCAACCACCACCTTCAGTGTCACCGCAACCGTACAGGCCACCTGCCTGGTCTCCGCCACTGCTTTGGCATTCGGAACCTACACTGGCGCGGTAGCGGCCGCCACATCCGCCGTCTCCGTCACCTGTACCAACACCACTCCATACAATGTCGGACTCAGCGCAGGGTTGGCGACAGGCGCCACCGTAACCACCCGCAGCATGGTCGGTCCCGCCTCGGCCTTGTTGGGTTATGGACTGTTCCAGAACGCAGGACATACCACCAACTGGGGTCAGACCATCGGTACCGATACTGTAACCGGAACCGGCAACGGAGCCGCTCAGCCGATCACCGTCTATGGTCAGGTTCCTGCAGCGCAGTATGTTGCACCCGGCGCTTACGCGGATACGATTACCGCCACCGTCACCTACTAACCGATAGCGTCCACACTAAATGAAGCCAGAATGATCATCGCTGCCTTCACAACATATCCAGCTTTACCTGGAGTTACCCGTGACTCGCTCAAATCCTATGAAATTCGCATTGCCCGCCGTCGTTCTAGTCTCGATGGTGCTAGTTCTAGCTTCAAGACCTGCCCTTGCCGCAACGGCCACTATCACCTTCGGTGTCAACGCAACGGTTCAGTCCACCTGCCTGGTCTCTGCAACCGCCATGGCATTCGGAACCTATACAGGCGCGGTGGCGACCTCCACATCTGCCGTCTCCGTCACTTGTACCAACACCACACCATATAACGTCGGTCTTAATGCAGGGTTGGCGACAGGCGCCACCGTGACCACTCGCAGCATGACCGGCCCGGCCGCGGCTTTGCTTGGCTATGCACTGTTCTCAGATGCTGCGCGGACCGTTAACTGGGGGCAGACGATCGGCACGGATACCGTAACCGGGACTGGCAACGGAGCCGCCCAGGCCATCACCGTATACGGACAGGCTGCCGCGTCTCAGTATGTCGCTCCAGGCGGATACGCGGATACGATCACCGCCACCGTGACGTACTAACCCAATGGCTCGCACAGGGGTCAAAGCTGCCAAGAGCGCGTACCCACGCATCGTGGCGGCAATCGGGCTCGTTCCAGCTTTTATCGTCCTGATTCTCATCGTTCTTCTCGCGGACGGTGTGGCCCGAGCACAATCATTAATGGTCATCCCCGTCAGCCTGCAAATGGCGCCGGAACAGAGGGCCACCATCCTGACTGTGATCAATCGGGGGGACAGCGAAACCTCCATCCAGATCCGCGCTTACGCCTGGAATCAACAAACTGGCGAGGATCAGCTCGCAACCTCAGATGCGGTGATCGTGAGTCCGCCGCTCACTTCGATCGCTCCCGGGGCAACCCAAATTGTGCGCCTCGTTCTGCGTCAGCCGCCGCAGGGACGAGAGGCTACCTATCGCATCCTGCTCGACCAGATCCCGCCGCCGGCCGCGCCAGGGATTGTACGAGTGGTGCTGCGCATGTCCATTCCGGTCTTTGCCCAGCCCACCGGCCGCGCGGTTTCCCATGTGCAATTTCACGTCGAAGACAGCGCCGGGCAGGCCTATCTTGTTGCGCTCAATGACGGCTGCCGCCACGACGCAATTCGCGATATCGTTCTGAAGACCAGAGACGGCCGCAAGCTGACCACAAATTCCAACTCATCGCCATACATTCTCGCTGGCGCGACCCGACGCTGGCTCATTGCCACACAGGGTCTTCTGCCGCCGCCGAACGAAACCCTGCGATTGACAGCGCGCGCGGATATCGGTGCCATCGAACGGCAGGTTCCCGTTGCAGCCGGTCCATGATGTTGGATACAAGCAAGGACGAGCGGCGGCCAGATGGCTCCGATATGCGGGCATCTTGACCCTTGTGCTGACCATTGCGCCGCGTCTGGCCGAAGCCACCGACCAGCCGCTATTGCTGGATGTTCGGATTAACGGCCATTCCATCGGCAAGATCGGTGAGTTCACTATGCGTGGCGCCGAGTTGATGGCGAAGCGCAGCGAGCTCCGCGACCTGGGCTTCCAGATCCCTACTTTTCTCAATTTCGGTAGTTCTGCCTCTCAGGCTGCAGAATCCGACGACATGATCAGGTTGTCCGACCTGCCAGGGCTGACCTGGAGTATCGATGAAAAAGACCAGGAACTGCGCGTCACAGCCATCGACAGTAGTCTCTTGCCGACGCTATTGCAGGTCGATGGCAGAGAAAGGCCGACCGACCGTCGTGTGATCGAGAGCGGGACCGGCGTAACGCTCAACTACGACATCGTTGGCACATTAGCCGGCAGCCAAACTGGCGGCAGCGGATCGCTGGACCTGCGGGCGTTCTCGCCCTGGGGTGTCTTGAGCTCAGGATGGCTCGCCTATGCAGGCGCAACTTCGAGTGGTTCCGGCACAAATACCGCGATACGTCTCGATTCGACCTATGAGTTTGCCGACGCCAATACGCTGCGCCGCTATAGCCTGGGAGACTTCATCACGAGCAGCCTTGCCTGGACCCGGCCGATTCATCTCGAGGGCGTGCAGGTTCGTTCGGACTTCACCATGCGCCCCGATCTTGTGACGTTTCCACTCCCCTCAATCAGCGGTTCTGTAGCCGTCCCTTCCGCACTGGACGTGTTGGCGGATGGCAACCTCGTGATCTCGCGTCAGATCGACGCCGGTCCCTTCGAGATCCCGCAGCTCCCGGTGGTGAGCGGGGCAGGCACGATTTCAATGACCGTGACCAACGCACTGGGTCAACAGGTGAACGTGACCCAGCCCTTCTACGCCAGCTCCGCGCTTCTGGCCCCAGGTCTGCAGACCTTCGCTGTGCAAGCTGGCCTGGTGCGGCGCAACTGGGGCGCGGTCAGCAACGACTACGGGAGGATCGCGGGCAGCGCCATTTATCGACGTGGTCTGTCTCCGAAGTTCACTGTCGAGGGCAGCATCGAAGGCACTCCAGGCACCGTCATGGTGGGCGCGGGAGGCGTGGGGCAAGTCGGCAATCTTGGAGTCCTTAATTTCTCCATAGCGGCAAGTAGCGGCACAGGGCACCCTGGCGCTCAGTTTTCAGCTGGCGCCCAGCGCATCGGCAGCGTGTTCAGCCTGGGTGCCTCCGCGACTGTAGCCGGCCACAACTACCTGGATGTCGCGGCCATGAATGGCGCCCCCATCCCACGGAAGCAGCTCAACGCCAGTGCTGGCCTGTCGCTGAGGCACCTCGGCTCAATAGGCGTCGCCTACGCGGGGCTCGATCAGGACAGTTCCCCTAATCCGGTCGCTAATGACATCACACCGGCCCAGCATTCTCATATCTTCTCTGCCAACTATTCGATCCAGATTCACCACATGTCGATCTATGCTACAGACTTCAAGGACTTCGCCAGCACCGGCAGCAGGAACGGCCTGCAGGTTGGCCTGTCAATTCCCTTCGGTAGGCGCAGTTCGATCAGTGTCAGTGGAGCGTCGGACGGCTCGGGGCAGGTGCAGGCGCAACAATCGGCGGCATTGATCGGCGACTGGGGCTACCAGGCCTATGTCTCAGCTCCCGATATCCCCCACGAATTCGCCCAGGTGCAATACAAGTCGCCGTGGGGGTTGCTTACGGCCGGTGTCGATCACACCGGCGGGCAGACGACTCTACGCATGGAGATCCAGGGCGCGCTCTCGTTCGTCGACGGGAGCCTGTTTCCGTCAAACACCATTTTTGACAGCTTCGCCATCGTGGACACCAATGGCATGCCAGACGTACACGTTCTTCAGGAAAACCGTGACGTAGGCCGCGGTAACTCCTCGGGACGGCTGCTGGTGCCGGATATGCGTTCTTTCGACCTGAATCACATCGCGATTGTGTCGACGGATATCCCACCGGATGCCACGATTGACGATGCCACACGCGAGGTGCGGCCCCAGGATCGCTCCGGCGTAGTCCTCCGGTTCCCAGTGAAAATCAGCCATGGCGCGCTGTTGAGGCTAACTGATGAGGCCGGCGTGCAGCTGCCGGTGGGCAGCACCGCCACCTTGCGGGCCACCGGCGTAGCCGTCCCGGTCGGTTATGACGGCGACGCATATGTTGTGGATCTTAGTCCCCGCAACGAGGTTACCGTCGAGCGGCCAGATGGGCGACGATGCAGCGTCGCATTCGACTACCGCCCCGTGCCGGGTGAGATTCCAATGATCGGACCACTGCGATGTCAGGAGCAAAGGCCATGAGGAGATGGCTACGACGGCTAATCGCATGGATGTCGCTGGCGCTTGTTACGCCGTTCGCTGCGGGGCAGCTTGCCTGCACCGTTTCGGCTGCCAGCATGAACTTCGGAACCTATACGGGCGCGCTGTCGACACCGGGGGCTACTCCCGTGACGGTCACCTGCCCCCTCTCACTTTCCTATACTGTAGCCCTTAATGCCGGGATGGGGGTCGGCGCAACCACAACTACTCGGAAGATGACCGGTCCAGGCGCAGCCACGTTGAGTTACCAGATGTTTCAGAATTCCTCGTTGACCACCAACTGGGGCAACACCGTTGGCGTCGACACCGTGTCCGGCTTGGGCATCCTCACCGCCCAGATGATCAACATCTATCCTCAGGCAGCGGCGGGGCAGACTGTCGCACCGGGCACCTACACCGATACGATCACTGTCAGCGTGGCTGCTTTGCTACATACCACGGTCACCACCACGTTTACTGTCACTGCAACAGTTGTTGCCAACTGCACGATCTCGGCGAGCGCCCTCAGCTTCGGCAATTACACGGGAGCTTTGATCAACGCGACTTCCGCTTTAACAGTTACCTGTAGCAATCTTGCAACTTTCAATATCGGCCTAAATGCTGGGACGGCAACCGGGGCGACCGTGACCACCAGGAAGATGACCAGTCCTGCTTCGGTCACGCTGAATTACGTGTTGTTCCGAGACAGCGCGCGCACTCTAAACTGGGGCAATACCATCGGCACTGACACCCTTACCTCGCAGGGCACCGGCGCGGCGGCGATGTACGGAGTCTATGGCCAGATGGCAGCCGGGCAGTTCGGCACACCGGCGGTATACACAGATACGATCATCGCTACGATCACCTATTGATCATGGGACCGCTGTGGCCTCGGCTCGGTTGCGGTTGTGCCCGGGTGGTGTCGTTTTCAGCGTTATTTCAGTGATATCCGGTGTAATCATCCGGAAGCAGTGATCATTGAGAACGGCATGGGGGAGGAGCGGAGCAAAAAACGCGCTTAAGGAATCGGCGAGAACCTTCGAGCGGGGCTCGGTATTTGAAAAACAGCCTGAGGAAACTACCCAGGCTGGGGAGCAATGGAATAGTGAACCGACTTAAGGATTATCGAACATAATGTTCGTCACACTTCCTTTGCACTTCGGAGGGGGCGTAGCTCGCCGCGGGTGACGGCTTCTGGCACGGCGAACCAGTAGCGACCGAGCCTGTTGGTGTGCTCGTGACTGAACCGTGAAAGCCTGGCCTCATCCTCTGGGCGCACGGAATATCCTTCAGCGCGAAGCTGATTGAGAACCGCATCCATGTAGATGGTGTTCCATAGAACGATCATGTTGACGACCAGGCCGAGTGCGCTCAACTGGTCTTCCTGCCCCTCGCGGTAGCCCTGGTAGAGTTCGCCGCGCTTGCCATGAAACACGTCACGGGCTCAGCTGTGACGGCCTTCGCCGAGATGGCTCTGGTGCAAAATAGCCAAGGCCCATACGGGTAGAGTGGTGTTTCGGGAAGAGGGGTGGTGAGCAAGCTGAGCAGCCTTGAGGAGTTGTTTGCAGGGCGGCATTTCAATCGTGAGGGGATCATCCTGTCCGTATGCTGGTATCTGCGCTACAAGCTCAGCTTCTGTGATTTGGTCGAAATGATGGCCGAATGCAGACTCAGTCTGGCCCATACGACCATCCTGCGATGGATCGGGAGATATACCCCAGAGTTCGTCAAGCGTTGGAACCGCTTTAGTCGGACTGCTGGCCGCTCGTGGAGAGTCGATGAGACCTATATCAAGGTACGCGGCCACTGGACCTACCTCTATCGAGCGGTGGACAAGGCTGGACAGACGATCGACTTCAGGCGCAGCCGGACACGCGATGTAGCCGCGGCAAAGTGCTTCTTCAAGAAGGCGATCAGGCATCAGGAGCGATCTCCACATTCGATCACCCTTGACGGCGATGCGGCTTCGCATCGAGCTGTCCGCGAGATGCGCACTGACGGTCTACTGCCGAACGGACCGTGGTGCTCTCTTCAGAGTATCTGAACAACCTGATCGAGCAGGATCACCGCGGCGTCAAGTCGAGAACCCGACCTATGCTTGGCTTCAAGACCTTCAAATCTGCCGCTACCGCGATCGCTGGTGTAGAACTGCTCCGCCGGATCCACAAAGATCAATTCGCCTTGAATCGACTGCGGCTCAAGGGTCAAGCTGCACCCGCGATCTGGAATGCCGTGCTTGCCACGTAAGAATCCGAAGCCCCCTTCACCTCCTGGTCAACGGCCGATTTGAATGAACTTACAGAGGTACTTAAGAAGTAGATATGACTTTATCTCACCCGCACTAATCTGGCAGGGATGAAGCCGGCATAGGCAATTGCCGAGGATACCGGCAGATAGCTGGATAGTCTGGCACAGGTGCTTACCAGTTTTGGTCTGATTGTCGGGGAGAATTTGCATTTCGAGCCGGTGGATCGAGCTGACCCAGTAAGAGACGGAAGAAGTACTGCAATAACTTTATCTAGCCATGAAGGGATTGGTACATTATTCACGTTTTATAACTATGTGGTTCCCGTTTGGCCTGCCGTGGAATGGTTGGCGCATGCGGGACGGTTCGGAAGGTTCTGACTACGCTTAGCTGTGGTTTATATTGCTTATTTTTGTGGATCAGCCCCGAAAGGGCTGACTTCTCCATCCCCTAATTGGAGGCGTCCAAGCGACCGATCAATCTGGACTTGAAAGGCACCGCCGGCTTTACGCGACAAACACCTGCCCAGGAAAATCGCTACGATGGTTGAGCCCAAGCTATCTATTGTTGCTGCGACAGCCCTGCTAGCAAGGGCTGGATCGTCCCGCCACGTTCAATTTGAGCCTCAGCAGATCCTCTTTGCTCAGGGCTCAAGTGGCAAGACCCTGTTTTATATCACAAGAGGTCGGGGGAGGCTCTCCATCTCATCAAATAGCGGCAAGCAAGCCACGATCTCCCTCTTCGCATCCGGCGATTTCGTCGGAGAAGAATCACTGGCAGGCGGTTACAGCAGGCGAACGGCGACTGCCGCGGCCATTACCCATTGTGCTGCGCTTGAGATAAAGAGGGACGCGATGATCCGTCTGTTGCAGACGGATCATGCCTGTTCTGACCTCTTCCTAGAAAGACTGTTGGCGCGGAGCATACGACTCCAGGCATCTCTTGTCGATCAACGCTTTAATTCGAGCGCAAAGCGCCTGGCAAGAGCGTTGTTGTTGATGGCAGAAGCTGGAGAGCCGAGCGGTGGAGCAACCTTGATCCCGGCAATCTCGCAAACGGCGTTGGCGCAAAGGATAGGGGCGACTCGATCAAGGGTCAGCGGCCTCATGAAGCGCTTCAGGGAATTAGGGTTTCTTGAGAATTCCGGAAGAATTAGGGTACATAAGAGCCTGATCAACGTGCTTTTGCACGATGAGGATTATAAATAGACACCCATCACCCATTTATTATCTGCAGCTTATCGGGATACGTGACCGCGAATACTAACAACGTTCAATGTTGCACACCTATCTGTTCCTTTTAATGGGATTATGTCCCATTAATGGGCACTTCTCTCCGGGGAGGATGCCCGACACAAGGCATCTCGCATCGACCACCCTCTGGCGAGGAGGATCAAATAAGGGAAAGGTTGTCTGTCTGTTATCTGATATCTAAATACGGGCCTTCCAGATAGCCGTATCTGAGGACGAGCGTAAGGAGCCCCGTTCATCTCGCTCCGGACATGCATCGCACGGTTGAAATCTGGATGAAGCATCAAGCATCCGCTGCCTTTCTGCAAAGGAGCTCAATTGGTCCAATTGCCTTGGACCGAATTTGACGTATTCATGTTTCTCACGAGGAGCGGAATGGGGCGAAGGATCACACAATTAAGCGCCAAAGAGGCCTTTTTTGCTCAGGGAACCCTTGCGCAGTCCATCTACTACCTTCACAAAGGCCGGGTAAAATTAGCCGTCGTATCCCACGGCGGAAAAGAGGCGACCATCGCACTGGTGTCTGCGGCAGACTTTTTCGGGGAAGAGTCGCTTCAAGACGTTGACGGTCGGCCAACAGCCACGGCTACTGCTCTTACTCGATGCACATCGCTTCAAGTTAGACCGAGAGGAGATGATTCAAACTCTGCATCGGGAACATGCGCTCTCCGATGCATTCGTTAAATTTATGCTGGCACGCACTATGCGCGTTCAGGCAGACCTCGTCGATCAACTGTTCAACTCGAGCCAAAAGCGTCTGGCGCGAACTCTTCTGTTGATGGCGCGATATGGAATGGAAGGTACGCCGGAAGCCCTCATTCCGCCAATCACACAGGAAACCCTGGCGAATATGATCGGCACCACTCGCTCCCGGGTGAACTTCTTCATAAATCGCTTTCGCAAGCTCGGCTTCATTGAATACAAGGGGCGTATTCGGGTTCACGAAGAACTGCTAAATGTGATCCTAAAGGACGATCAAAAGAGGAGCAGCAATCGCTATGCATTTCAAGCGAGCGATACGAATTGATGGCGAAAGAAGGGTCTTTGAAAATACTTTACATCGGGACCGATCCGATCTCTATTGAGAAGATTCGATGCGCATTCCAGATGCCAGGAGCTAGCCTGTTCGAATTGATCAAAGCCTCTACCGTGTTGAAAGGCATTGAGCGAGTACACGAAGAGAAAATCGCTGTTGTCTTGCTGCAGTTTGACCTGCAAGGCAACCTGGGGGGCAATTCACTCGAATTGTTTTGCAGCACTGCGCCGGGAGTGCCCGTATTGATCCTGATGAAAGATGGTCAGGAAGCTTTCGCGGCTGAGGCTGTGGAACGCGGAGCAATGGACTATCTTTTGCCGCGTCATCTCGACAGCTACTCGCTGCCGCGTGCTTTAAACAATGTAATCGAGCGCAAGATGGTAGCGGATGAGCTGTTCGCGGAAAGAGATCGTGCTCTGGTTACGCTCAACTCGATCGGTGACGCTGTTCTCTGTACCGATAACTCGGGACGGGTCACGTATCTCAATACTGTTGCAGAAGGTTTGCTCGGCTGGCGACGTGAAGACGCCATCGGTTTAGAACTGACTCAGGTCTTCCGCATTGTCGATGGTGTCACCCGAAAGCCTTCCCCAGACCCGATGGAAATGGCGATACAACAGAATAAGACAGTGGGACTAAGCGTCGATTGCGTTCTTGTCCGGCGAGATGGATTCGAATTTGCAATCGAAGATTCTACAGCGCCGATCCATGATCGAACTGGCCAATGCGTTGGGGCAGTAATGGTTTTTCATGATGTCACTGCCGCTCGAGCAATTGCACTCCAGATGAGCTACGCGGCACAACACGACATTCTGACCGATCTCCCGAACCGTCTGTTGCTCAACGACCGCATATCTCAGGCAATTAGCCTGGCGCAGCGGCAGAATAGGCCAATCGCAGTGATGTTTCTAGATTTAGATCACTTCAAATACATCAATGATGCTCTGGGCCACAGTGTGGGAGACAAACTACTTCAGTCGGTTGCAAAGCGACTAGTAGCTAACCTGCGCAACTCGGACACGGTGAGTCGCCAGGGGGGGGATGAATTCGTGATTCTCCTTCCCGACATTGTCCATTCAGCAGATGCTGCGGCGAGTGCGAAAAATCTTCTTTATTCTCTTCGTGAGCCTCACGTCATCGGCGAGCAGAGCCTGATCATCGACGGAAGCATAGGCATAAGTATTTATCCGACAGACGGGTTGGATGCAGAAACGCTGATCCAAAATGCGGATACAGCGATGTATCACGTTAAAACCGGAGGACGAAACGATTGTCAGTTTTTCAAAGAATCGATGAACCTGAAGGCTGTAGAGCGACAGGCTCTCGAGGCGGGCATACGTCGCGGGCTCGATCGGAAGGAGTTTCTCCTGCACTACCAGCCTATGGTCAGTCTATCCACAAGGGAGATTACGGGAATCGAGGCATTAATACGCTGGGAGTCTCCCGATCGAGGGCTTGTTCAGCCATCCGAGTTTATACCTGTCGCTGAGGACTGCGGCCTCATCGTTCAAATTGGCCGATGGGCGTTACACGCAGCTTGCTCGCAAGCTCGTGCGTGGCAGGGTGCAGGGTTTCCATTGGTACCAATTTCAGTAAACGTATCGGCTGTTGAGTTCCGTCATCTGGGTTTTATTGACGGTGTCCAGGCCGCACTCTCCGAGACAGGCCTTCCTGCCCGATATCTTGTCTTGGAGCTTACGGAAGGCGTCCTGATGGAAGATGTCGAATCGACGGTCTCCTTACTGCGACAATTGAAGAGCTTGGGTGTGCATCTTGCGGTGGATGACTTCGGCACCGGATTCTCGAGTCTGAGCTATCTTCGACAATTCCCGATAGACATTTTAAAAATTGATATATCCTTCGTTCGTGAAATCGGCCCCGGCCAGACAGATTCCGCCATTCTAGCCGCGATCATAAACATGGGGAATAGCCTTAAATATCGCGTCATTGCAGAGGGCATCGAAATAGATAAGCAGAGAACATATCTTTTAGCCCAGCGGTGCGCCGAGGGTCAAGGATACTTATTCAGTCGACCGCTTCCTGTACCACAATTTGTCGATGTATTTCCGGCCGAGTCTTGGGGTCAATTGCAAGAGTCAGGGGATCTCAGGTCTCGCAAGAAATCTTGTACTCCAGCATAGTTATTCTTGGCGACCCCCAAGTAAAGTTGATGGGCCTGGCTAAAACTGGACCAAATTGAGTGTTAGTTTTTGGCAGAAAACTTACGAAGCCACCTCAGCGACCGCTGCTTACAACTTCGCCAAACGCCTCAAGACTCTCGGCGGCCTCACGGCCCACAAATTCATCTGCAAATGTTGGTAAAAGGAACCCGATCGATTTACTCTCAACCCGATCCATCAAATGCGGGGACTAAACACCTGATCAACATCACTTCCCATATGTCGAATGTCGCTCCTAATGAGGGCGATTACTCATACGGAACCGTTTGTGAGTCGTGAGAGATCTTCATATCGCTCGTTCAGGCCGACTTCAGCGCGACAATTTCCCAGTGGCCTCTTCTCTAGATTGGCCCGCTTGCTTCGCCTCATGCTTAGCGACATACATATTCAAATCAGCAGCTCTTAGGAGTGCCTCCGCAGTATCACCATCGCCTGGGAATAATGCCATGCCCACGCTTGAAGATGGACAGAATTGCTGATCGAACAAGTCGATCTTCTCGCTCACACCGAAAGCTAGCCGCCGCATCACGTCTGCAGGCAGGCGATCATCGGAAAGCTCTTCCAGAACCACGACAAACTCATCTCCCCCAAGCCTCGCTACTGTTTCACCGGCACGCGTGCCAGCCCTGAGCCGTTTTGCCACCGCTTGCAGCAGCCTGTCACCAGCCTCATGACCAAAGACATCGTTTACATATTTAAGATTATCGACGTCGAAGAAGAGCACTGCAATGTTATCGCCGCTGCGGCGGGATCGTAGGAGTGCCTGTTTCAGTAGCTCCATCAGCAGCCCACGATTCGCTAACCCGGTCAGCGCGTCGTGATGTGCCAGATAATCCAGCCGCCGGGCCGATTCCGCCTGAACCGTAACATCATTTTGAATTCCAACAAAGTGCGTCAGCTTTCCTCCAACGTCCAAAATCGGAGATAAGTACAACTCGTTCCAGAACAACTTGCCATCCTTGCGATAGTTTCTTAGCAACACTCGTTCGTCATGTACGTCACGAATAGCTTCTCTTATTTTTATCAAACCCGACTGATCAGTATCGCCGCCTTGAAGGAATCGCATATTGCGCCCACATATCTCGTGAGCGGGATAACCTGTCATTCGCTCAAAAGCCGCGTTCGCATACACCAGCGGAAGATCGGACACACCTGCGTCACAGATGGTGACGCCATTGCTGATCGTATCGAAGATTCTGCGCGAGAGATGTAGTTCCTCAAACATTGAATGATATTGGTGGGAGAAGGCCTTCATTGAATGTGCTGCCCGCCGTAGCTCAGCGCTTACTGCTTCCCGCCGCAACGGACGGTACAACACCCATGCGTATGCGGCGTCTCGCCCTGCACTATCGCTTTCCTTGCCCCGACTGTTTTTAGTCTGTATTTCGTTTCGTACTAGGAAGGTCAGAGGCAGATTGTCTCCCCTGAAGCTCTGGTTGTCGAGCGGAGCCGACCGCGTCAAATCGCCATCGGTCACAACGATCTGTAGCTTCGAATCACCAGTCCAAATAGCAGCCTGATAATGGGCGTCGCTACCGGCACTCAGCTTCTGAGCCGAACCTGTCTCGTCAGCCGTACTGCTCAGATCCACTGGACTAAATCCACAATCCAGGATGGCAGCGCGCAGTAGTTCGCGCTCTTCATCGCTCTTCACGAACAATCCAACTGCGGTGGAGATGAGCATACCTGTATCTTCATCCCAAAAATACCGAAGAGTCGCCGTGGGGTAATCTGTTGCGCTCTCGCTAATCACTCATAGTAGCGGCTTAGCTCCTCTGAGTCTGAGCAATACGAACCACCAAGTAGACTGCTTGCTTTGCGTTTCTGTGTCGTTTTCGACTTGCGCCAGCCAGCGAGAGTAATGCCTGGGTGAGAGTCCCGATACTTGCGCTATCCAGCACAATAAACCCGCTTCGCTTCAGACTTCCGAACGCTCCTAACCCTGTCCTTCAGTCCGGCATAGACCAGCGCGATCTCGTATCCACCTACATTGTTTTTTTTCACATATTCCTGTAGCCAGGCAGACTTCGCGCCGCGGATAAAGAAACCGGTATTGATGGTAAACGGCCGTTACGACTACACCTTCCCGGCAGAGAAGGCGCAGGATCCGTTGTTCGCGATGCTGGGAACACCACCTGCGAACAAAAGCCACGTTGTGCTCGATACCCCGCATGATGTGACCGAGCAGCGTGCGCAACTGGTCAAAGCGGTGCTCGACTGGCTGGATAGGTATCTAGGACCAGTCCAACAGTAGCGGATGATGACACGCTATTCGATGTTCAGGGCGAGGCCAGGAATGATCGGGGAACACTGAACTACATCCCGTACAAGCAGCGTTGGGGGAGTCTCATACATACAAACGTATGCGAATGGAATCGATATCCATATGTGACGTGGATCAAGGTTGATGACTTGCCCGATCATCTGCTCTTGCTTCGCGTCCAGGAAAAGACAAAGTCATCGAGTGTTGCAGCAAGTCACCTCAGGGGGAAATTCCGACCTTCCTCCACGAAATAGATTTCTGGAGTCATGCCCCTGACTGGAATTCCCAAGCGGGCGAAACGAGAATTACCAAGGTCTACTGAGGGTTTCCTTATGGCATGAATAGGCGCACTAACCATACGATGAGGAATAGCGCGATGATCGCCCCTATGATGTGGATAATCCAATCGCCCGCCGTTTTTGGTTTCCCAAAGTTAAACATTTGGTGATCGTAGCACTCCAGCTCAAGATGGGATGCGACGGAGATGCCGAAGGCGGCGTCTGCAGGCCAAGAAATAGCGCGGCCGGGAGCCGATGTTGATATACAGCAGCCGGCGTCCTTGGGCGCGTTCGATGAGTTGCTTTGCGCGGGCCTGAAATTCCAAGCCAAGCGTTTCAAATCGCTCTACTACGCGAACTGGCACGGATACTGCTTTCAAAAAAAGCGAGCCGGTCACTGTGGACCGGCCCGCTGGGTTTGTCTGAAGGCTGCTTAGAAAAGAATCTTCAGCGCGAGCTGAGTGTTGTACGGTTCGCCAGAGCCGATGCCGGGCGAGCCGTAAGAGACGCCGATGGTCGAGGTGCTGGCGCCAAATGCCCCAGGACCGGAGGAGTAGTTCGTATTCGGCTGAGCCAGGTTGACGCGGTTGAAGACGTTGAACATCTCCACA
>Ga0153933_1000422_pt1 | contig 15552 bp, 14 predicted proteins | sample TSNJ017MetaG_FD_102275 | JGI IMG/M metagenome (GOLD analysis project Ga0153933, IMG submission 102275) | Attine ant fungus gardens microbial communities from New Jersey, USA - TSNJ017 MetaG | ecosystem: Host-associated > Fungi > Mycelium > Unclassified | place: USA: New Jersey, Wharton State...
AAATACTCGGTGCACAAGGTGTCCGAATATCTGCTTCTGATACTCTTCTCCGCTCAATTTTGAGAGATCCATTGGCGTCTTCGTCGCCTTGTCCGAGCTGCGCATAATTCCTAGTTATCGTCTGAATCCTCCCGTAGCCCTGAACAAAGCCTCTCGCAACCCCTGATCAGAGACGTGCGTATAGATTTCGGTCGTTGAAATACTTTGGTGTCCCAACAGCTTTTGCACGTAACGAATGTCCATTCCTGCTTCCAGCCAATGTGTAGCGCAGGTGTGCCTCAACATGTGAGGCGTCACATGACGGGCAATGCCCGCTGCTGTACAAATGCCTCGCAGTTCTTTTCGGATATTCACCGGCGCAAGCGGTTTTCCATTGGTGAACACGAGCAGTCGATCGCTGGCCGTTTGAACAGACTGTCGGTACGCAAGATACTTCTCGATCTTGCGATACAACGGCCTCTGCAACACATAGACAAGTCGCTGCCTATCGCCTTTGCCTTGAATAAGCAAAGATTCGTTGGCCAGCGATATGTCTCGAAGACAGATTGATACGAGTTCCCCAACCCTGATGCCCGTATCGAGCAACAGATGGATGGCGGTTTTGCTTCGAATCACATTGAAGTCATCCGTGGTTGAACGGAGAACCAGGGCTTTCATGAGGCGCTCACGATCGCTTCGATCCAGTGCTCGCGGAAGACGCTTCGGCAACCTTATTCGTTCGTTAAGCGTATGGAAAGGATCCTCGTCAATGAACTTTTCTCTCCGCGCCCATATGAAAAGTAGCTTCAGGCTCGCAAGCCGCCGCTTTACGGTCGTCTCCTTCAAATGACGCTCCAATCGCATGTGCTCGATGTAGCCACGTAGATGCTCCGCACGGACGTCCTCTAGCTTTCTACGTTGACCGAGGTACCGATGCGCATCGTCAAGATCACTCTCGTACGCCCGCAATGTGTTCTGCGATAAATTAACCATCAACCCGCAATGCCGCAGGAAGTTTCTTTTTGCTTCAGTCAAGGTCATAGGTATCTCGCCGTTCAGGTTGAAGTCCTAGCGCTCCCATTAGCGCCAAGACTTGGCCCGATAGCCCGTCACATGGCTACTCCTCAAACCTGATTGAGGCAGATATGCGTCTGCAGGCCGAGCTGGGGGTTTCGGTGCCGACGGCAATATTAGCTAGCGAAACCCTGCACACCGTGGCATTCCACGACTTTGAAGGACACGCGTGGACGGACTACCCGTCACGCGAGCGCCTGCACCATACCCATATGAGCCTACTGAGTCAGTCACGAGCGCAGAACCTGGAGTTCGTCGTTCAGATTCCGTCGCGCCCATCCAGCATGCCGAGGCCCGGCGGCCGAATCTGCGCTATTGTTTTATAATAGGTTGTATTGTTGATCAATATTCGAGGTGCGTGATGGTAGCTGAGACCCGAACACTGACGGCGCAGGTACCTGTCGAGCTGGCGGAAGAAGTGGACGCGTTGTCGGAGCAGATCGAACGTCCAAGGCAGTGGATCATCAAGAAAGCGCTCGTCCAGTATCTCGCGCGCGAGGCAGAAAAGCGCCGCCTGATTCAGGAGGGCTTGGATGACGTGACTGCCGGTCGTCTCATTCCAATGGAGCAGGCACGTGCCTGGGCGAACAGCCTGGGCACGGATCACGAACTGCCGGTACCGAAAGCGTGAGCGTCAAGGTCGTTCCGACCAGCAAGGCGATGTCAGACCTTGAAGCTATCGCGGACCACAGCAGGAAGTTCAACGACGCCGCCACCGCTCGCAAAATCGTCAATGCGCTGCTGGACGAAGCGGAACGCCTCGGACAAGACCACTTTCATCGGCTTGGCGAGGAAATTGACGGTTATGACGGCCCACCCTCCCGCGAAGTGCACCGCTGGGTGTGCCTTGCAGGCCGGTATGAACTGCACTATGAAGTCCTGCCGCCGTATGCCGAAGAGCCGACGACCATTGCCGTGCTTCGCATATGGGATACCCGACAGGATCGCTAAACCAGCGGCCGTAATATGCGAAACGATGGCAGTCCCGCCCGCTGCCAAGGCGCAACCGCACAGAAAAGGTGCGGCCCCCTCGGCAAGCGACAACTTCCAGAATGTGCCTGCCCAGGAGCACAATAAGCGCAGCATCTCGGAAATCCCAAGGAGATCTATGCCGCGCGTCAAATTCCAGGTACCGCCCAACAGATCGCCGCGTTTCAGGTCGATGTAAAGGCGTGGGAACCGGCAAACCACAAATTCTCCCAACTCGTGATGGGAGATGCCGATAGGCCGTATGTGGCGACGAACGCTTCGTCGCCGGAGATTTTCACGTGCAACGTCGATGAAAGCTTCTTCAAGATGTTCGACCGATGGCGTAGCTACGTGATTTACGATTGAGAGGTTCACCGTGCAAAACCCGGCACTCTTCCACGTCCTGCTTGATCATCTGGAGGCAATCGACGCCTCGCCGACGGATATTCAACGCTTCGTGGGCCGTTGGGGCCAGTTAGGGCCGCATGGACACTTACCTTGCCCGGTGTGTTACATCGTGGGCGAAAACAGCCGCTGACACCTCTCAGCGCAGAGTGCGATGTCGAGCCAGTCGTTTGCAGAACACGCGGAACCCGTTACGAGGTTCCGATTGAAGAGTGAGGCATTCATGTCGTCGAAACTCGACGGTCCAGAACGCGCAGATCTGCTCTGCTTTCTCGTAATGGCACAGCTCATCGGTCACACCACCACTGGTGAATGGTTACGAACTGACCACTCGGTGGAGGCCACCCGCATGTGGGCCGCCTCCAATTCCTCCGAATGCGACTGGCTGGAGCGGGCGAAGCTGGCAAGGGTCGCGGCCGACATCGCACCGCAATTCCTTGTGTTCCCGTGCTTCCGGGACGCCAGGGAGATCGTCAAGCTGTTTGTGGATGGCTGGAGGCTGGACTATCGTTCACCGACGGTACGAGGCATGCTCGACGTCTGCGCGGAACATCTGCACCAGCGATGATGTTGTCCCCGCCGCAGCAAACGATCAACAACGCTAGCGGAGAATACAGACGGAGGGTGTCGAAGCGCCTATCTACGGACGTTTGACCGTCAGCCGCACCCAGGTACGGTCAGCCACATAGAAACCGGCACGATCGACGCAACCCGATGTAAAAGAAAGTGCGAATATCGGCGTATAGTCGTCCATCGCGTTTTACTTTTCAAAACAACGTCCCAGTCAAACGCTCTATCGGCTGTATCTCACGGGGAATCCGTTGAATCCGCCCAATCATTCCGAGCTGCCGTCCCCCCTTATGGAGCGGCATCGACTCTATGTCTTGCAGGCGTCGTGCCTTCTGGACACCCCGCCGGATGCTACGCTAGACCGCGTGACCGAACTTGCCGCGCGCCTGTTCAGGGTACCCATTGCGCTGATCTCGTTGATCGACGACAAGCGGCAATGGTTCAAGGCACGCGTCGGCGTGGAAATCGCTCAAACTGAACGGAAGGACGCCTTTTGTGCACACACGATCCTTCGTCAGGATGTTCTTGTCGTGCCCGATGCTTCGCTCGATTCGCGGTTCAAGGAAAACCGGCTGGTACTCGCGGAGCCAAACATCCGGTTTTACGCCGGCAGTCCATTGCGAACCAGCTCGGGCGTGCCTCTGGGCTGCTTGTGCGTGATCGATACCAAACCACGCGAGGACTTTGACGAATCGCAGCAGAACCTGCTATCCCAACTTGCCGGGATGGCGACGGACAGGATCGAAGCGCTCCGGTCGATCGCGTTCGTCGACCCGCCCACGAGGCTATTGAACCGCGCGCGGTTCATCGAAGATGTTCGTACTATCTTCGATGAACGGCGAACCGGCCAACGCTCGCCGCGCCACGCCGTTCTGATCAACGTTGTCCCTCTCGGTTATCTTGATCAGACATCGATCTCCGTCGGCATTGTGGCTGCCGACAGGTTAGTGGCTGCGATATCTGTGCGTGTTGAGCAGGCGCTCGTCGATCAGCGGCCGGTCTATCGGATAGATTACGCACGCTTTGCCGTGTTTGTCCATGGCGGCGAGAGCGCCGCCATGCGCATGATTGAAGCAGCGTTGAGGGCCTTCGACGCTCCACTGGTTGTCAACCAGATTCCTGTCGATCTATCCCCGACTGCTGGTCTGGTCGACCTGTCCGGAATCGATGAATACACTGATGTGCTGCGGGCCTTGATGTCGGCCTCCGAGGTCGCCAGGCGAGCGCGGGTTCCATTCCGGAAATTTGCGAAGCGCATGTTTGCAGCCCAGGAGCGCACCTTCTTTATTCTCAACGCCTTGCCCCAGGCACTGCGCGATGAGCGTCAGTTGAGTCTGGCGTACCAGCCTCGAATCGATTTGCATACGGGCCGTTGCGTCGGTATTGAGGCATTGCTGCGCTGGTTCAATCCGCTGTTGGGAGACGTTTCGCCGGCGGAATTCATCCCGATAGCAGAAAAGACCGCGTTGATGCCCGCGCTGACCGACTGGGTAATGGATAACGCGATGAAACAGCTTGCGACGTGGCGACAGGCAGGCATGCCATTGAACATGTCCATTAACGTATCGGTGCTCAATCTGGAGCAGCGCGGCTTCGTCATTCACTACACATCCCTGCTGAGAACTCATGGAATTGAACCGGCACACGTTGAACTGGAGGTGACCGAGGGAGTCCTGTCCCTGAACGCCCAATCCGTGACGGAAAATCTTCGCGAAGTCGCCAGGACAGGCAGCACCATCGCCGTTGACGATTTCGGCACGGGCTACAGTAACCTGTCCCGGCTCCAGCTTTACTCGGCCTCGGTACTCAAAATCGATCAAAGCCTGGTTCGCCGTATTCTGGAATCGCAGCACACGCGTATCCTGGTCGAGGGCATCATCGCTCTCGCCCACAAGCTCGACTACCGGGTTGTCGCCGAGGGCGTTGAGACGCAGGAAATCTACGAAACGGTGGCGGGCTGGCAATGCGACGAAGCACAGGGATATCACATCGCCAGACCGCTCACGGCGGCAAGGTTTGAGGCCTGGTATTCCAATTTTACGCAAATCCTTATCTAGGCCAACCGTGCGTTTCGCCTCATCTGTGTCAGCGATACTTGCGACTGCCCCGTCGTCAATAGCGTTCGTGACATATCCACGGTTCGCGCCCGGCTACATGCTTTTGTGTGAGGCGCGGAAATGCAGAGGCAACTGCCGCTCGCGATCACGCCAGAAGGTATTTGTGTACCACTCCTGCCATTCGCCTCGCCAACGGCAGCTAGTCGTCTGGCAACGTTTCCCGGATGTCCGCTTTCACTGAATGGCGATGGCTGTTTGGGGCCGACGCGGCGGGCAAGCCGCCCCTCGTAACGGACGCGATCTCGAAATCTTCTTCCTGGGCCATGTCGTCCGACACGCGACTGGGCTTGATGGCTAAACGAACCTGAGTGTGGGCGGCAATTGACGCGCTGCTCGAGTTGAGCGTTCTTGCACCGCCTACACCTCGTGCTTAGGTTCAACTGCCCGGTTTCCAATGCAGCCAGCGGAGTGTCATTTCCCGCATGACTGCGATCGGGCCGATCAGGCGATGTGGCTGATTGCCCCTGACCTTACACGCCGGCCGCCTTCAGGCGCAGCATCGTTCTCGGATGAACATTGAACTGGTTTGCTACCTCGGCAGCCGACTGGAAGCGAAGTAATTCGAGCGCCTGCACTCGCTGCGTCGGCGAAAGCGCCCGCCGCCTCCCCAGTTTGCTCCCCCGGGCGCGCGCGGCAGCGATGCCTGCGCGGGTTCGCTCGCTGATCAGATTCCGTTCGAACTCCGCGAGGGCGGCCATCATGTGGAAGATAAGGACCCCGCCAGACGAGTTCGTATTAATGGATTCATTCAGCGATACGAACTCGATACCTCGCCGCTCAAGATGAGTAATGAGATCGACCAGCTTGCTCAACGACCTCCCCAGCCTGTCCAGACGCCACACAACAAGTGTGTCGCCTTCCTTTGCCTGGGACAGCGCGGCGTCCAGTCCGCGCCGGCAAAATTCTGTACCCGATACCCCGTGATCGGTAAAAAACTTGCTGCAGCCCGCCGCACGTAGAGCGTCGAGTTGCAGCGCCAGGCTTTGTTCGTGAGTTGAAACGCGTGCATAACCGATTTTCATAGTTGTTTTCCGAGAAAAGATGGTCTCTGCCTAACTGGTGGCGATTGGGGCGGCGTCTTGTGTTGTTCTCCCGGCAATGCCGGCGCCATCCAGTTGACAAAAACGGTCCTTTCTGTCTCCCAGCAAATTCGATGGCTCAGGTACTGCCCTTCGGCCGCCCTGCCATCATTACCTATTCATCTGACGATATTGGCAAAAAGGACCCATTTTGTGCCGCCGAATTTGGTGACGACCTGAAGGAATTGTAAAAATTTGTGCCCAACTCGACGGGCAACTGTGGACTTTGGCCATATCCGGAGGCGGAATGCCAGCAATCGAAAGCTTGACCAGAAGTTCCGGACAACAGCGGGATGGTTGCGATGCTGGGTGATCTGGCTACCGACCTGCGCAGCGATGCAGTAGCGCCGGAGTCCCCTGACTGGAAGATCGCTCGGGAGGTTTTCGTCGGCATTGAGGAAGATCGGCTGTTCTTCCGGCATGAGGCGATTTGCGCCATCGACACCCCCGCAGACATCCTTTATCGCGAGACTCTGGTGCGGATGAAAGTGGATGGCATGGTCGTGCTACCAGGCCGCTTCATTCCTGCACTGGAGAGACTTTCGCTGATGCGCGCGTTCGACTGTTTCGTCCTTCGTCGCACGCTCGACGCGCTCCGGGCCGCGCCTCAAGCACATCTCGGCTGCAACGTCTCGGCACAGAGCGCGAGAGACGATCACTGGTGGAAATCGCTCTTTCTGGAATTGGCAGCCGCGCCGGAAGTTGCGGCCAGGCTGGTCGTGGAAATCACCGAATCGACTCCAGTCTCATCCGTCGACGGGCGTGCATTCGTGCGTCGTCTGAAGGAGCTGGGCGTCCGGGTTGCCGTCGACGACTTCGGCGTTGGTTTTTCCGCCGATGCAGCGCGCGTGTGCCAGCCCGACATCATCAAGGTGGACCGCTCGTTTCTGCGGCGTGTCCGGCAAGGCACTTTTTCCGCTACCGAATTGAACCGCCTGGTCAGGATGGCGCGATGTATCGCGCCGCTCCTCGTCATCGAGGGTGTCGAAACGCCCGACGATGTCCTGATCGCGCGCGCTGCCGATGCGCAGTGGATTCAGGGGTATTACGTCGACGCTCCCGATGCTCCAGCTTCAAAAACAGGCTGATGCGTGACGTTCGCTTTCTCTCAGGCTTCGGCACGCCCTCGGAATAGCCGGAGCTTTTGGCTGGTTCACCCCGGCCTTTTTTATTCGTGGGAATGAGTTCCTCACGGCACGTGAGCGATAACACTCCAGCCCACCGCTTGTGACCAATATGAAAACTGGAGCACACAATTTCGTTGCAGGTCTTCTTTTCTGCTTATGTGCCACGTGCCATGCGGATGGCGAAGCCACCTTCTCCTACCGGATCCATCCGGAGGCGCGATTAGCAAATTCAGAACGCGTCGCCTCTTACACCTTCCCTGACCAAGGATGTCTCGAAGCGATTTCCTTTCTGCTGCCGGCGACCTTCGGAGATGCCGGAATGCATGAATTTGTTCACGCAGACGTTACACAGCCCCACTGCGCGTTCCGAACCGAGAACCCAGGCACATCCGGAGTGAGTTTCTCTGATACGGACGAAATACAGCGTGCATCGGAAATAACCCCGACACAGAAAGAAGGCGTCCTGGAATACGCGCTGGCCACCTCTTCGGCCGGAGCAGATCCCTCGTCACCCGAAGCGAACCCGGAGACCGAGAGTGTCCCCGCCGCTCCAAAGCCGACGCAGCCTATGTCTGGAATGCCGACGCCGGACAGGGCGAGTCGGGCTCTCCCTGGAAGCCGCTCTCATTCCGTGAACAAGGGCGCCGGGAGTGCGAACAAAACGATGTCCCCGGCACGCTACCGCTGGGTTCTGTACGTATCCGTCCTGCTCCTGGCACTTGCACTGCTGGCGTTGTTCGGCGCGCTCAGCATGCTCCTTTACCTCCGGTGGTGTAGCGAACGCGCGCTCCTCGCTCGCGCAGTCAATCGTGGCTTGAGGCGTAAGGAGTTCTACCTCGAATATCAGCCGGTCTTCTATACCGGTACGCGCAAATGCATCGGGCTGGAAGTGGCGCTGCGCTGGACAAATGTTACCTACGGTCTTCGGGGCGAGGCGTGGTATATGGACAAGCTGGCCGATCGCCGATCAGCCAGAAAGATCGTCACTTTCGTTCTTTCCACTGCCGACAAGGAACTGGGCCGTTTCGCCGATGACCGTAAGCTGTATCTGATGATTAACTTGTGGAAAACGTGCCTCAAAAACGAAGACTGCCTTTCCCTCATTACGGCAAAAGCTAAGTCGTTCGCTTCCGGTCGCCTCGTGTTTCAGGTCAAAGCTGACGACCTGTCCGAGCAACTCGGAAACGTCGCTCGGCTGCGCGAAAATAGGGTTCGCATTGCCGTGTCGGGGGTAAGAACCGGGACGCTGATAACTGCATCCGCGTTGCCCGTCGACCTCGAGTTCATCAAGGTGGATAGGAATGTGATGGGACTGGACGAATCAGATCGCCTCCGGACGCTCCGCGCGATAGCTGCTGCAGGCCTCCAGCTTGACGTCGCTGTTATCGCAGACGGGGTGGAAGGCAGCAGCCAGTATGCTGCCATCGGGCGTGCGCAAATCGATCTGGCGCAAGGTTTTTTTCTTGGCAAGGCGGTCCCGGCAACTCAGATTCCGGCCCTTTTCGAGAAACTGGACTGGTGGCAGGGAAAGCACTTTTTAACCGCAAGCGCGGCCAGTCCGGCGTGAAAAACTATGTATCTGCTGTCAGAATTCCGCCGAATTCGGATGCGGAGCGCCCCCCTGTCGTGCCGCGTCTGACTGTATGATGCATTCTCGGCGCTGTGACGTGACGCGAGGAAACCACGGCCTGTCCCCCACGCACGCCGTGAACCCCTACGCGAGAATGGACGCTTGCCGTCTATCAGCGCCTCTCTACAGACACCGTCAAGTGACGGTATTTCTGACGGTATACTGGCGAGGTTTCGCAGCCTCGCCTATACAGGTCAAGCATTAGCGGCCAGACTCGACATAATGCGCGTTTCGTCGAACTGCGGCGTAAATCCATCCGACCGCTTCAGGCCTAACTGCAATAGACGTGCAACGGGACCTGATAGGTTTCCATCAGAAACTTCTCAGTGACACCCAACAGCGCAAGCTGATGTTCGGCCGCCTTCGCCTTTGATATTCCCGGCTGCACAATAAACACCCTAAGCGTGACGGCACAGGCGCGACTGATGTCACGCAATTGCACAAGCCTGTCCCTCGTCCCGACTTCAATTCGCGTGGCCCGCCCTGCCTCGGTTCGCGCGGCTTCTCGCTTCAAAAGGTGCGCAAACAGGTCTGATCGGCGATCCTTGTTATGCAGCCACATGACACTACGTTGCGCTTGTCCGCAGACCACATACATATCTTCGATTCGAGCACCGGGAACGTCTCCCTCAGAGTATTTGCAGTGGACCAGATCTACCGTGATAAGGCGCGGCGCGACGAGGTCATCCAAGCGTACACCAACGACGTCAGCGGCCTCGCCTGCACCGTCATCGTCAATTAGCACTTCGTAATCATGAGTGGCCTTCAGGACCTGGATAGTCCGATACTGCACGGAGTCTTGCCGCCGCTCTTCGCGTTGCGATTCCTTGCGAATATCAATGCCGTCCCAATTCAGCGTTTTCAGGCGCTCTCGAGAGAACAAAGGCGCTCCTGTCCGTAGCTCTGTGTGCATGTTACCGTCAAGCCTAGAGCCATCAGCGAACCAGAAAGTGGGAGGAAACTCAGTGAAAAACTCACAGAGATCGTAGGTCTTACCACGGCGAATAGTTGCTCGAGCTTCGCCCTCATACACGAACGTGAAGTCCGCTCTAGCTCCCGTGCCAACGAAATTCAGACGCACCTTGACTTCGCGTGTGTCGGAGAAGACGCGAATCACGAGCGGTGCAGTTGCAGAGCACTCCACAAGTTCGATGCCAACGTTGGTGAGGTTCTCCTCCCGAGTGACTTCGAAGGAAATGGCAGTCGCCGACTCGATGCAGTCAAGCAACTCCAATGGCCAGTCAACGCCCACGGCGACTGCGGCGGGACGAGCCATAACCAAACGGGGGATGAGCGTACCCTTGAGCACCTCTTCAGGGTCGATGCTGTCATCGGCAATCTTTTCTCCCGCTCGCTTGCACCATTCTGCAAACGTGTTTACCCGCAGGCGAAGATTCGACCAAACTCGTCCGCGCTTCCCGGCACCCATCGAGGTTTGTTCGCCGCGCGCAAAGCCGACGCCGGCGAGCACGGCTTTGCTCGAAGTGCCCAACGTTGCTTCTGAAAGACGCGCTCCCACATCGGGGCCCATGCGTCCTGTGTACCTGATTTGGCGTCCAATCTGCTCGTCCAGTCCCACGTTGGTTAGCATAAGCCTGTTGATGCCGGCGAGCACGCGGAACACCTCTGGCGCTTTTATCAACGTGACATCTTCTCCGCATAGCGCTTTTGCGAAGTCAATGTACGTACCGGCATTAGTTGAGCCGTGGATGTACAACAACGAACGTTGTTGATCCCACACCGCGATGCAAAGCTCCCAAACAATGCTTTCTACCGAAGCGATGTCAGTCCACGGAACGCCTTGCCGCCTTGCTGCGACGACGACTAAAGTTCGTTCAGCCGCGTTGAAGATGGGGTAGATGCGCTCCTCCTTGGAGCCACCGCGAAATGCCTTGCGATAGTTGTCAGGATTCCAGTCGACACACCGGGTTTTGTACGCCACCATGCTCGCCGAAGGATGAATCTCACTAAGCGGAATATCGTCGAGCTGACCAACAAAGCCTGCGAGGAACTCCTGCGCTTCGACCTCCAGTCCGATCGCCCCTTCGCTTAGGTCTGGCAGGAGAAGGTTCCAGTCGGGGTCCTGTGCATATAAAGTCCGAAGTTCCTCACGGAGGTTCACATCAGCCGTATTCGCAATGAACACGGGATCACCGAGGTCTTCCCTGGCTCGCGTGAAGCGACCAGCAAGCTGAAGCGTAACTGCAAGGCTCTTCCGTAGGTCGTGGAACGCGGCTATCTTCAGCTCGGGCATGTCAAATCCCTCGCCCAGCATGTCAACACAGACAACGATTCTTGCCTGCCCACTCTCCAACAGCTGCCGGGACCTCTCCAAGTCGTCTCGGGACATTGTGCTATGAAGCATCACAGGGTTGTACTCGCCCAAATCCAGATAGATTCCAAGCACCTGAGCAGCTCGGGCTGTCGTTGACACTCGTGCCATCGCCACATGTAGCCCGGTCTGATCCGCACGCAACTCCTCATGCACCTTGCGCGCAATGTCCCTGTCAGCGCGGGCCGTACTGAATGCATACACGGGTCTGAACTGGATGGAGCGGAAGAACCCCTCCCGCTGCGCAAGTCTGAGGGGATAGACGTACACAATCTTTCCATCGAGCGGAAGGCCATCTTCGCGGAATGGCGTTGCAGTAAATTGAAGTATCGGTCGTTCGCGCGACTTGAAATGCGATTTGAATTGCTTCCAGGTTGGAGCTTCTGCATGATGCGCTTCGTCGATGAACAGATGCGAACACAACTCCGCCATACGCTCCTGGATCTCCGGTGCGCAGCGGCCTGCTAACGCGCTGGTCGTGACGATGACGTTGCAACGGCCGAAGAATTCGTCCACTTCAGCTGTCGTGGATGGTATTCGCGTTAGGGTTCCCACCACGGGTCGCACCACGGAGTGGTCAAGCACGACACAATCAGGATGTTTGAGAATCCCGAGGGTGAAGAATTTCTCGGCAGCCTGGCGGCGAAGCGCGTCAGTCGGTACCAGAACCAATAGCCGTGCGCACGTGGCCGTAACCAGCATCGCCAGCATGGTCTCGGTCTTCCCGGTGCCTGTAGGCATGACGATCGTTGCAACGCCAGAGCTTGTCGACCAGTGCGCGTGAATCGCGTGAAGTGCGCCAATCTGAGGCTTGCGAAGCCCTAATTTTCCGGCACCAGCTTCATTTTCATCGATGTACCTGAATGCGGTCCGCCAACTCGCGAGTGCAGCAGCGGCCGAGTTTGGAGGCAAAATGCGAGGGGGGATTATCCACTTTGCATCTCGAAGATCAACCTCTTCGACCCCATCCGGAACTGTGCCGACTATGACTCGCGAGCCAGCGGGGACCTGGTCCGCCCGAGGAGCGCGCGGGAACACGTATGTGACATCGTCATCTTCAGTGGTGAACATCCAACCGGCTGCGGATGGCACGACGAACCGCGCAATTCGGACTTCCAGTGCTTGGGACGGTTCCAGCAGTTGCCTGGCTACTCCGCTCGAAAACCTTTCGTCCACGCCCAGTACGGGCGGCACCCTCAGCCTCATCGGATCTCTCCCCGGAATATTCTCTCTTTTCCGGACGCGTCTCACGCCCGTACATGAGATCGTATCTCAGGAAGTCTTGGAATTAAATTAGGCCGTCACCCATGCGTGCGCCCGCATGCCATGGCGATCATTTCGCATATACGCTCACTACTTGGCGTCCCACCCTCCGTTCTCCCTTCCACCTAGCCGAACAGCGGTTACATTCGTTTTAGGTCACCCAGAAAAAGGTTGCTGATATGGATATATTCTTTGGCCGCGGTTTCGATGGCCATCACCGTGTGAAATCCGATTCCAGCAATGGTAGCGAGCTTGGCATTGGGCGCACGGTACAGTGGGATCTGGACTCCCCTTTCATCAACCTGCATGACTACACCAGACACGCCTGCGCGTAACAGGACGGATAGCGCTTCCCTGCTGGTCAGTCCACGACTTCGCACACGCCCCACGCTGTATCGATGACCATACCGGCTGGCAGCCGGCCGGCTTTGGTCAAACGTGCCCGGAACCGGACCTGCGTTCCATTCGCCGCGGACACGAACGGGCCAATCTCGACCACTTCAAGCTCACCCTCCTGACACGGAATTCTCGAACCGACAAGGGCGCTCGTGCGCACGCGTGCGCCGTTGCGCAACCGCTGACCGAATATCGGGTCGTTGAAACTCATGCTAAGACAGTCTCCGGTTGTCGGGCCCTACCCGGGACGTCATCGTCGACGGCAAACACAGGGGTGTGGTCCTCTGGCAAATGCGCGAGAACACTCTCGGGTGGGCAATTTGCCCAGCGTGTCGAGATGGTCACGTCCAAATGCGATGCATGATCAGGCAAAAGCATCAGTTGGATTTGTCCATTCTGCTGGCCGGGATTCTACCAACCATTCCTTTGCGGCAAAATCCCTTTCCCTGAAACGCCGCGCGCATGGCATGTGAATCACCGCCTGCAAGCGCTTGCCAACGCCCGGCAGGCAGATACACTGCCCTCCCGCCCCATCGACGCGTACCGCACAACGCCCCGGCCGCTGGTAGAATCGTTCGCTGAGAAAGCCTCCCCGGAGCATCGTGCGTCATGGAGTACCGCGTGAGTTATGAACACAGTCTGGCAAGCTCGCCCGATGACTTTATCGCGCGCGTCGCCTCTCAACTGGTCGACAATGTTCCTGCAAACATTCCGCGCGCCCTGCTCCCCGAATTCATTGCGGACCTGATCCTGGAACGTTCGCCCCAGATCGGAAGAATCCGCTACATGAGGATCCTGTAGCTCCTCCAACCCGTGCTTCGCTCCTGCGCGACACGCGTTCGCGTCGTACAGGCGGTATCTCATTGCGCCTGTGTCGCTGGCGCGAAAATAATTGTAGCGCTTGAAAAAGGATATTCGCCCGGGCACTCTATCCCGGCTGCCTGACCCAATTCCTCCGTTCCGCAACCGTACCAACCATGCCCTTGAAGAACGATTCCGATATTGTTGGGCGGACACCTGCCGATACCACACGTCGTCGCAACCGGTTCACTGTTCGCCGGTCACTGGTTCACGGCAGGGGTGTATTCGCCACGCGCGCACTTGCCGCGGGCGAACAGGTGTGTGAATACAGGGGCGAGCGCATCTCCTGGGACGAGGCGTTGCACCGTCACCCACGCGATCCGGCACATCCGGACCATACCTTCTATTTCGATATCGGCGACGGCACCGTCGTAGACGGTGCCGTGGGCGGCAACAGCGCCCGGTGGATCAATCATGCGTGCCGCCCCAACTGCGAAGCGGAAGACCGCAATGGCCGGATCTTCATACGGACCGCGCAGCCGATACGAAGTGGCGAAGAGCTCAGCATCGACTACGCGCTGTTCGTCGAAGGCCGGTACACCCGTCAGCTGCGGCAGCGGTACGCCTGCCACTGCGGCTCGCCGGACTGCCGGGGAACCATGCTGGCCGAACGCAGATGGCAGCTCAAGGTGACACCGGAATCAACGCCCGCGCCAGACCGGGTCGCAGACGTCGCGAATTCGGGCGCGGCGCCACAAACAGCCGCCTCCATTGTCGAAAGACAGTCTCAGGACCCGCTGGTCGTTGCGTAGCATTAGGAACGCCTTCGGCGGCTAACCCTCCTTCGCTGAACGGCGGCGACCGGATCTCGCAGAGTAGCGTTTCGCAGATAGCGAGCATCGGCTGCGCCGTGGCATAGCGCCGGCCTTGCACGTCTCGACACGCTCATACGGCGTGTTTTGTGAACGTAGGCTACCCGATCGCTTGACGACCTCACGCGACCATCCCTCGTCCGGCGTGGTGGTCTGCCTCCTCTGTCCGGTCGCGCCCTCTCGCCACCACATCCCGCTTCATTCGTTCAGAGCGCCTGCACTCGTCCGGATCCATCCGGATCGAACCCGACGTCGGCACCGACGGCGCGCCTTGTCCGTCAGGGTCGATCGGCGTTGCCACGTGCCTTCCCGGGCGCCGCCCTTCGCTTGCGCTACGGGCCGGGCTTTCGCGCTGCGCGTCGAGCCGCGTACCGCGTCTCGCCCCTGTCGGGCATCAATCCCTGGCGCAGCAGTCAACCCCGTCATCTTCTATCCGGCACGGCCGCCTGTCCGGTCAACCCGCGTCACGGCATGCACCGCGCTCCCAGGTTGCCGCCCTGACCACGCGACCGTAGCCGATAGCGGGCAGGCGTCAAGGGGCGAGGGACCGTGTTGCCCGCACCCCTCCCTCGCCTCTTTTCCTTGACGCCTGCCCGCTATCGGCTCCTTGAGTCGCACGGGCGGGAACCCGGGAGCCTGGCGGCAGCAAAGCCAACCCCGGGTTCCACCGGGAGGTGTCCAGCCGCAACGGCAAGACACATCCCCTCGCCCGGTCTAGGCCCTCAACCTTTTGCTGTGGAGATTGCCATGCAACTCGCTTCCTCTTTCCGTTACGGTTCCCCGATGCTCCGCTCGGACTCGCCCCTGTCGGATGACCAGATCCGCCGCGTTGCCCCGTCCATCTTCGCCGACGGCAAGCACGAAAGCCGCTCCGAGCGCTACACCTACATTCCGACCATCGACGTGCTGCGCGGCCTGCGCAACGAAGGCTTCCAGCC
>Ga0153933_1000426_pt1 | contig 15487 bp, 16 predicted proteins | sample TSNJ017MetaG_FD_102275 | JGI IMG/M metagenome (GOLD analysis project Ga0153933, IMG submission 102275) | Attine ant fungus gardens microbial communities from New Jersey, USA - TSNJ017 MetaG | ecosystem: Host-associated > Fungi > Mycelium > Unclassified | place: USA: New Jersey, Wharton State...
ACGCAGGAATCCGGCGTTTGGGTTCTGCGCGTGCTTGTAGCGAGTCCGGCCAGCCTTCCCGGTCCATATGGCAATGCCAAGGCTGTGACGGTGCGCGTGGAGCAACGGGTGGAGATGGGCGATGGTCCAAAGGGCGTCGGGATAGAGCGCTGGCAACTGCAGGATCAGGATGGGCAAGAGCTTTCGATGTCTCTGCGGTACGGCATCGGAATGCCCGTGCAGACTATCGGGGAATCGAAAGTGAGAGGTGGGCCGGACCCTGATTTCAGCCGCATCTACCGCACCGACCGAGGCATCGACGTCGTACGCAGCGTTCCAAGCGCGGTCGATCGCGTCGAAGCATTCGATTTCCACAACACGCTCACCGAATTCAGGGAGATATTTGACGGAAGCGAGCGGGTCGTCAGCATCGCCGTCGAGCCTTGGTATCTCAGGCAGGTCTTTCTCTACCAGAAAGACTAGGTTCAATACCGATCACGGTCGATTCGCCACGCCGGATGAGACGTCGAGTGGCGTCATCAAGGTTGCTCGAACCTGCACCTCTTCGACATGACCGGGGAGGTTGCCGTACCGGTTGTCCATTTCAACGATCCACCAGCGAGAGGATTTGCACGGACACGACCGCGCAGGCTGGTCCTGACGAATGGCGTCTTCACACCTCCAGCCACTCCTTACGCACAGCGTCATTGGCCTTGAGCTCGTCCGGCGTGCCTTCAAACACCACCCGGCCATGACCCATGACGTAGACACGGTGCGAGATCCGCATCGCGATCGAGAGCTTCTGTTCCACCAGGAGAATGGCGAGGCCGCGCCGCGCGATCTCCGCGATCAGGTCACCGACCTGCTCCACAATCAGCGGCGCAAGCCCTTCGGTTGGCTCGTCGATCATCACGAGTTCGGGATCGCCCATCAGCGTGCGGCAGATGGTCAGCATCTGCTTCTCGCCACCGGAGAGCACGCCGGCGACCGTGTCGGCGCGGTTGGCGAGATTCGGAAACATGCCGAGCATGTCGTCGAGCTTCCACTTGCCCGGCCGCCGCGGATCCTTGATCCCCATCACGAGATTCTGCCGTACCGTCAGCGTCGGGAAGATATCGCGGTTCTCGGGAACATAGCCCAGCCCGAGCCGCGCGATGCGATGGCTCGGCAGACCGGCGATGTCCTGGCCCTTGAAGCGGATCACGCCATGGGGCGGCACCTCGCCCATGATTGCCTTCACGGTGGTGGACCGGCCAACGCCATTGCGGCCGAGCAGGCTCACGACCTCGCCGGCATCGACATGCATCTCGACGCCTTGCAGGATGTGGCTCTTGCCGTAATAAGCGTGAAGATCCTTGATTTCCAGCATCACGCTGTCTCCGCGCCGAGATAGGCTTCCTTGACCTTTGGATCGCGACGTATCTCGTCGGGCGCGCCGGAGGCAATGATCCGACCGTAGACCAGGACCGAGATTCGATCGGCAAGGCCGAACACCACGCTCATGTCGTGCTCGACGATCACGAGGGTACGACCTTCGGTCAGGCGCCGGATCAACTCCACGGCGCGCTCGGTCTCGGCATGGCTCATGCCCGCGGTCGGCTCGTCGAGCAGTATGACGTCGGCGCCGCCGGCGGTGGTGATACCAATCTCGAGCGCCCGCTGCTCGGCATAGGTGAGAAGCCCGGCCGGCACGTTGCGTCGCGCCAGAAGCCCGATATCCTCGAGAATCGCCGCGGTGCGCTCGCGCACCTCGGGCAGGCGATCGACGTTCTTCCAGAACGCGTAGCGATGGCCAGTCGTCCACAGCACCGCGCAGCGCACGTTCTCCCATACGCTCATGTTCGCGAATACGTTGGTGACTTGAAAGCTGCGCGACAGGCCGCGCCTGTTAATCTGGTAGGGCGGCAATCCCGAGATCACTTGGTTACGCAGCAAGATCTCGCCAGACGTCGGGGTGATGAAGCCGCTGATCAGGTTGAACGTCGTGGACTTGCCTGCTCCGTTCGGTCCGATCACTGCATGTCGCTCGCGCTGAAGGACGGTCAGGTTGAGGCCACGAATGATGGCGGCGTTGCCGAAGCTCTTGTTGACGTTGCGAATCGTGATGGCCGGCATGGCGGCGGGCGCGGGCGTCATGCCAGGTATCCCTTCTCACGCGCGATCGTCGCGGCGTGATCCCAGGCGCGTGCGACATAGGCCCAGGTCCGGCGGCCAAGCGCATAGCCCGCCACAGCGAGCCCCACCGAAAGCAGCCAGACCGTCGGATTTGTGGAATTGAGGCCTATGCCGAACACGTTGATGTTCGGTCCTTCCGTCGCATTCACCGTGTGGCGCACAATGATCTCGATCCCGAGGACAAGCCCGGCGAGCATGGCGGCGGTCGGGACCAGCGCCACGAGATAAGCCTTGAGCAGCGACAGCAGCATGCCCGCGCGCACCACCGGTCGGTGCTTCATCAACAGCCCGGCAACGCCGCCAGGTGCGAACACCACGACGCAGATAAAGATCAGGCCGAAATAAAGTTGCCACACCGAGGTCAGGTCGCTCAGCACCAATGACAGGTAGGTGACGAAAATCGCCCCGACGATCGGTCCGATGAAGAACCCGATGCCGCCGATATAGGCGGCAAACAGCGCGGTGCCGGACTGCGCCGCGCCAAGATAGGCCGCGTTGGCAATCTCGAAATTGATGGCGGACAAGCCGCCGGCGATGCCGGCGAAGAAGCCCGCGAAGCAGAAGGCCATGTAGCGGATCACGTGCGGATCGTAGCCGACGAATTGCACGCGCTCGGGATTGTCGCGGACCGCATTGCACATGCGGCCCCATGGTGTGCGGGTAAGCGCGTACATCGCGATTACGGCAAGCAGCGTCCAGCCCGCGACCATATAGTAGATCTGGATTTGCGGACCGAAGCTCCATCCAAAGATGTGGAGCAGCTGGGTGCGGTTGGTGGTGATGCCGGCTTCACCACCAAAGAAGCTGCGCAGGATCAATGCGGACGAGGCAACGAGCTCGGCAACGCCAAGCGAGATCATGGCGAAAACCGTGCCGCTGCGCCTCGTCGAGACCCACCCCAACAGGAGTGCGAAGGTCAGGCCGGCAACGCCACCGATCAGCGGCACCAGCGGCAGAGGGATCCACGCCTTGCTGGCCGCGAGCATGTTCATGCCGTGAATCGCAAGAAAGCCGCCGAGCCCGTAATACACCGCGTGACCGAACGACAGCATGCCGGTCTGTCCGAGCAGAATATTGTAGGACATCGCGAAAATGATCGAAATGCCGATCAGGCTGAATGTCGTCAGCGCGGCGCCGGACGAGAAAATCCGCGGCAACGCGACCAGTACGACCGCGGCGGCGATCCAAATTCCATAGAAGCGGATCGTCTCGTAACCGAGGGGGTGGGGGCGCGGCAATGGCGCGGAGATATCACTCATGTTTCGCGAGTCCCGAGAAGGCCCATCGGACGGAATATCAGGATCAGAACCATGAGCACGTAGGGCAGAATCGGTGCGATCTGCGCGACGGTGACGTTCCAGATGTCGGAGAGAAACGCGTGATCGGGGCCCAGCGGTCCGAGGACGCTGGCGAGCGAGCCGTTGATCGAGACTGCGAAGGTCTGCAAGAGGCCGATCAGGAGCGAAGCGATGAAGGCCCCGGGCAGCGAGCCGAGGCCGCCCACCACGACGACGACGAACAGGATCGGCCCGAACAGGCTCGCCATGTTCGACTGCGTAATGAGGGCGGGACCAGCAATGACGCCGGCGACCGCAGCGAGCGCGGTGCCAAAGCCGAACACCAGCATGAAGATGCGCCCGACATTATGGCCGAGGTGCCCGACCATGTGCGGATGGGTAAGCGCCGCCTGTACGATCAAGCCGACCCGGGTCCGCTTGACGGAGATCAGCAGCACCGCGAAAATCGCGACCGACACCACCAGCATGAACATCTTGTAAGCCGGATAGTTGGTGGAGAACACCGTGAAGGCGGGAAAGTCGAGCGCCACCGGCACGCGGTAGTCCACCGGGCTTTTGCCCCAGATCATCTGCACCACTTCCTCAATCGCGAAGGCCAAGCCGAAGGTGAAGAGCAACTCGGCCACGTGTCCGTTCTTGTGGGCGTTCCGCAAGCCAAAGCGTTCCACCGCGGCGCCGAGCAGGCCGGCCAACGCCGGGCCGATCACAAGCGCGGGCCAGAAGCCGACCCAGCGGCTGAGCTGGAAGCCGAAAAAGGCGCCGAGCATGTAGAAGCTGGAATGCGCGAAGTTCAGCACGCCGAGCATGCTGAAGATGACGGTGAGCCCGCTCGCCATCAGGAACAGCAGCATGCCGAACAGAACGCCGTTCAGCGTGGATATGATGATCAATTCAAACACGAAGGTCTCCGTCTCGCGGTTCCGTCACTTCTCCTCCTTGCAGAGGAGTGGCGGATTCCATCGCGCCGCCTTACGGTCGTTGCATCTTGCAGGTGGTCGGAACGAGTGTCTGGTCGGTGTCGATCTTGGCGACGAGTTTCCAACCCCAGCCGGTCTTTTCCTCGTCGAACGGCTCCTTGTCGGTGCGCTCGCCGAACGAGGAGATGTACAGGGGCTGGAAGAACTGATGGTCGTCCTTGCGCATGAAGCCCTTGCCGCCGTCGTAGACGTCGACCTCCATTCCTTCCAGCGCGAACGCAACCTTCACCGGATCGATCGACTTTGCTTTCTCGGCGGCAGCCACCAGCATCCGGAACTCGTTGACGGCGCGCGGAAGGAACAGGCTGACGCCATACTTGGCACGCAGTCCCTTCTCGAAGGCGTCGGCCGGCGCATATCCGAGGTTCGGCGGGCCCTCGGAAATCTGGAAGACCTGGTGGTTGAGGCCCGTCTGCTTGATCGCGGTGGGCACGCCAGTCGCAGCACCGGCATAGTATGTGTACCAGTTCACCTTTAGGCCAGCGTCGGCCGAAGCCTTCAGCAGCAGCGTCAGATCCTGGCCCCAGTTGCCGGTGATGACGCTGTCCGCGCCGGACGCCTTGATCTTGGCGATGTAGGGCGCGAAGTCCGTGACCTTCAAGAGCGGATGCAGTTCGTCACCGACGATCTGGATGTCCGGGCGCTTCTTGGCGAGCATCGCCCTGGCGCCGCTACGGACGGAGTCCCCGAACGAATAGTCTTGGTTGATCAAGTAGACCTTCTTAACCGCCGGCGTATCCGTAATGTAGTTGGTCAGCGCCGCCATCTTGATGTCGGAGTTCGCGTCCCAGCGGAAATGCCAGAAGCTGCACTTCTCATTCGTGAGAATCGGGTCGATCGCGGCGAAGTTGAAATAGAGCACTTCCTTGCCGGGATTGCGGTCGTTGTACTTGGTGACGAAATCCGACAACGCACCGCCGACGGCGGAACCGTTGCCCTGGGTGAGATAGCGCACGCCGGCGTCGATTGCCTTCTGCGCCTGGATCAGGCTTTCCTGCGGATTGGTCTTGTTGTCGAACGGAACGATCTCGAGCTTCTTGCCGAGGATACCGCCCTTGGCATTCAGTTCGTCAACGATGAACTGAAACGTTTTCACGTTGACCTCGCCGACGCTGGCGCCGCCGCCGGAAAGCGGGTCGATCACGCCGATCTTGACGGCATCCTGAGCTCGTGCCGTGCCCCCCAGCAGAGGCATCGCCGGGACAGCCATCGCCAGGACAGCCGTCATCACGATCTTTCGCATCTCATCCTCCCTGGATATTTCTCGATTTGTTGCCGAACTTACTTCGCTAATCGATCGAACGCGTGAGCCGATTGTCGTCCATGAGGAAGCAAAGTGCCTTGGCAACTGAGCTTTCCTTGGTCGGTATTGTCGATAGATCGGCCGCACCGGCAACACGTGGCAGCAGAACCGCGATTGATAGAGCCATCGCCCCTATGATGGCTTTGTACATTTCGAACATTATTGCCCGTGGCTCCGTGGTTAGACCGGCTTGCACGACGTACTTGATTTCATGCCGTCTGTATAAATGATGTTCATCATATAGAGGCGGATTTCAATAGAATATCTCAGAATGGAGGAACAGAGCTTACTAAGACCGCGGCCCTGCCTATGGCTCAATTCGAGGGCTATTTGTCCGAAAACGATGGTGCCGCCGCACACCGCGTTTGATTGGCGCATGCACGAAGCCATCGGACACTCAATCAAATTTTGGAACACCAAGCCGTAGGTAAAATTGAGCGAGACGACCACCTTCGCGCGACTGTCGAGGGCATTCCGCGGTTTCGGCGATAAGAAAGTCTCCGTCCTCGACAGCGGCCAAAGAAAGCACATGAAAGGAGGAAGACCGCTCGAGCGAAACCCACCGCAATATGCGCAAACGATTTACGCCGTCTTGCATCCGAGGCAGATTAACACGACGCGCGATGTCTTTCAGATCGCTCGCGGCACTCGTTCCGCTGAGCTCGTCTGCTTTCTGCTCCTCGACGGTTATGCCGGGATCGCATCGGCCCGCGCTCGGGACGAGTGCATCCCGGGTAGCGCAGACCGGCCTTTCAGCGAACTCTTCAGTAAGCAACAGGATTGTTTCTCTCCGCGACGAGCCGGCTGGGCTGACGTGATCAGGAATCTACATGACAGCGTCGAGACCGCGTTTCAGCCCTGCGAAGCTGGAAACGGATCGCGCAGCAAGAAGTGTCCCTGCAACATACGGAGCGGCGGAAGCCCCTGCGTCGTGGCGGATCACAAGGCGCTCGTTGTCCGCACCGAGAACTGCTTCGCACGATAAAACAAACGACGGCATGCGCAGAGAATGGATCTGGATCGCATTGGGCCTGCCCAAGCCGCCACCTCGGGTTTCTCGTACGCCGGAAAGCTCGGCCACCGGCTTGGCCGTTGACGGCCGGCGGATCGGGCCAAGGAGTTCCGCCAATTCACGCGCCGTCCCGGAGGGCGTGTCGGTCTTGCCTGGACCGGCGTAGTCGATAATCTCGATGTCTGGCACATAACGAGCGGCTTCCAATGCAAAACGACGCATGAGCGTCGCCGTAATGGAAAAGTTGCCCGCGGCGAGAACGCCGCAGCTATTGGAGCGAGCCGCAGAATCGATCTCGGCGTAATCCTGGTCGCTCAGGCCCGACGTGCCGATAACGACATGCCGACCCTGGGCGAGCGCTTCGAGAACATGACCCTTCACGGCGTTCGGTTTGGTGTAGTCGATCATCACATCCGACGGGACTTTAAGGGCATCGGCAAGCGTCCCGCTTATTTTTACGCCGCATGGCTGTAGACCGGCGACCTCTTCGACGTCCTTCCCTGCTTCGGACCGGCTCACTGCTGCGACGATCGTCATGTCGTCACTCTTCGCGATGGCCCGCGTAAGCTCTTTTCCGATCCAGCCTGTGGCGCCGGCAAGCGTGATGCGAACTGTCATTCCTTATTCTCGCCCTGCTCAAACAAAGCCGTATGGTACGAGGACTGTCCGAGAATTGCCTAGACAACCATTTTGAATGCGCCGCCGTCGCGCACGATCCTGCCTGGATCGAAATGCCCCCCGAATATCAGGGCCGGCGTATCAGCGAATCTTGAGAAGAGTTCGCGCCGCGTCATCGCGGACTGGACCGGGTCGTAATCGATAATCGACGACCAACGCAAATGGGCCATCTGACAGGGGTTATGAGCAACATCGCCTGCCAATACGGCCTGCTCACCGCCCGACGTGACGAGAAGACTCATGTGACCGAGCGTATGTCCCGGCGTCGATATGAAGCTGATCTCGTCGCATGGCCGGTGGTCAACGCCGACGAGATCAACCAGACCGGCGAAAACGATCGGTTCTATGGAGTCTTCGAACGTGGCCTTTTCCTCGCCGTGCTCGCTGTTCGCCTTCCAGTATTCATATTCATTCCTGCCGAATAGGTAACGCGCGTTTGGAAACGTCGGCACCCAGTGCCCCTTTTGCAGCCTCGTATTCCATCCGACATGATCGACGTGAAGGTGTGTGCAAATGACAAGGTCGATGGATTCGGGCGGATATCCCGCAGATTCGAGGTCCTTCAGAAACGTTCCTTGCCTATTGTTCCAGTTTGGCCGTGACCGATTTAGCTTGTCGTTTCCCACAGCCGTATCGACGACGATCTTCAACGTAGGTGTAACAACCAGCCAAGACTGAACGTTGAGCTTGAGCGTGCTGTCCGCATTCGCATAATGCGGCAAAAGCCAAGACATCTTCGCGATTTCTTCAGGCACGGCGAACGGCAACAGCGCCGTCACTCCCGCACCGCCGCCAGCATATTCGAGGATCTTGATGATCTTCACTTGCCCTACATTCCAGATCATCGGTCAGGCTCCTTGCGTGTTTGTCGTAACGGCATTGCCTCCAGCCAACAACTGGACTGTGAAAGATCAGTAGCAGCTATGACCGGACCTGCTGCGAACGGCCTCCTCGTTCTTGATTCCGAAGCCCCGTTGCAGATCGGGTAATCCGTATGGCCGCATCGCCGCCATAGAAAGTGGCGCGATCGTAAAGGTTGAGCGGCGCCTTTGCTTTAGCCGATCCGAAAGATCCGGACCGGCAAGAAAGGCGCGCCCGGCGGCGATGACGTCGGCGTGGCCGAACCCAACGGAAGCTTCCGCCGAAGCGGCTCATACCGGCTGCTTTAGCGCATTGGCGTCGATCGGCATTTTGCGCAAGCGTTTTCCCGTGGCTGCAAAGATCGCATTGGCAATGGCAGGGACGACGCCCGAGGTACCGGTCTCGCCCATCCCGCCGGGCGGCTCCGAGCTTTTGACAACGTGGACCTCGATCGCCGGTGCCTCGTTCATGCGGATCATCTGGTAGGTGTCGAAATTGGTCTGTTCGATACGACCATTCTTCAGCGTGATCTCGCCATAGAGCGCAGCGGTGATGCCGAAGATGATTCCGCCCTGCAATTGCGCCTGCACCGTGTCTGGATTGACGACGGTGCCGCAATCCATCGCGCAGACCACCCGGCGAACGCGGACGGAGCCGTCCTTTGCAACCTCGACCTCGGCGACCTGCGCGAGATAGCTGCCGAACACGTATTGCACGGAGACGCCGCGACCAGCTCCTTTGGGCAAAGATTGTCCCCAATCCGCCTTCTCCGCGGCGAGATCGAGCACCGCTCTCGCGCGCGGCGAGTTGCCGAGCAGCGCGCGACGATAGGCGACTGGGTCCTGCTTCGCGGCGGCAGCCATTTCGTCGACAAAGCTCTCGACCACGAAGACGTTGTGCGAAGGGCCGACGCTACGCCAGAACCCGGTCGTGATGCCCTCAGGCTCCACATGAGAAAATTCGACGTGGAAATTCGGGAAGTCGTAGACCAGATTGATCGCCCCCTCTGTCGAATCGCTATCGAGGCCGTCCTTGAAGTATGGCGGCGCCCAGCGGGCGATCACAGATGAGCCGGCGAAGTGGTTTTTCCAAGCGACCGGCTTGCCCTGCGCGTCGAGCGCGGCCGAGATGCGATCGAACCAATAAGGCCGGTAGACATCGTGCTGGATGTCTTCCTCACGGGTCCATACGACCTTCACGGGGCTGTCGACCTGCTTGGCGATCTCGACCGCGCGAATTGCGCCGTCAGGCTCAAGTCGTCGCCCAAACCCTCCGCCGATCAGATGATTGTGGACGATGACCTTCTCCAGCGGCAGGCCAGCAGTTTTCGCGGCCATCGCCTGGACGCGCCCTATCGCCTGGTTGCCGAGCCAGATCTCGCATTCGTCCCTGCGATAATGCACGGTGCAATTCATCGGCTCCATGGTCGCGTGCGCCAGGAACGGAAGCTGATAGATCGCCTCCACCTTGGTGGCGGCGGCCGCCATGGCCTTGTCCGCATCTCCGATGTTCTGAGCGACCGCGCCGGCACCAAGCGTTGCCTGCTCGAGCTTCTTTACAATATCTGCGGTCGAAACCGAGGCGTTCCGACCTTCGTCCCATTCGATCTTCAACGCCGCAAGGCCCTTCTTCGCGGCTCCCATGTGATCGGCCACAACGGCGACGGCATCGTCGAGCCGTACGATCTGGCGCACGCCCTTGACTGCCTTGGCCGCCGTGTCGTCGAGGCTCTTCACGCGGCCACCGGCCACCGGCGATTGCGCCAAGGTCGCGATCTTCACGCCGGCCGGGCGCGCATCAATCCCGTACTGCGCAGTGCCGTTGACCTTCGAGGGCGCATCGAGCCGCTTGACCGACATGCCGATCAACGTGAACTCACCAGGTGATTTGACCATGACGTCTGCAGGGACCGGCATCTTCGCGGCCTCGGCCGCCAGTTCGCCATATCTCAGCTTCCGGCCGGTCGGCACATGGGTCACTTCGGCGTCCAGCGCCCGGCACGTCTTTGCATCGACGTTCCAACGTTTCGCCGCCGCCTCGATCAGCATGGTCCGCGCAGTCGCGCCGGCCTGACGCAACTGCTTCCATGCGCCCCGTATGGCGTTCGAATTGCCAGTCGCCTGCACGCCGAGCAGCGGATTGAAATAAAGCTTCTCATTCGGCGGTGCGTGCTCGAGCCGCACCAGCTTGAGGTTCACGTCAAGCTCTTCGGCGATCAGCATGGAAATCGACGTGTAGGTGCCTTGCCCCATCTCGACATACGGCATAGTGAGGACGATATGCTCGTCGCTGCTGATCCGGATGAAGGCGTTTGGCGTGAATTCGTCTGCCGTGGCGGCGTCGCTTTGGCCAAGCGGCAGGCTGAGGCTCAACACCAGACCGCCGCCGATGGCCGCGCCGGCTGCCAGAAAGCCGCGCCGGGAGAGGTTGGTGTCGTCAGAACGCGAAGTAATATGATCGAGGATCATGACTAGCCAGCCTTTCCGTTGGATTGCGCGGCCAGCTTGATCGCTTCGCGAATGCGCACGTAGGTCCCGCAACGGCAGATATTGCCGCTCATGGCGTCGTCGATATCGGCGTCGGTCGGGTGCGGATTGCTGGCGAGCAGCGCCGAGGCCGACATGATCTGTCCGGACTGGCAGTAACCACACTGCACGACCTCATGGTCGAGCCAGGCCTTCTGGATCTTCGCGCCCGAAGGTGTGACGCCGATTGCCTCGATGGTCGTCACCTTGGAGGTACCAATGCTGTCGATGGTGGTGATGCAGGACCGGATCGCAGTGCCGTCCACATGCACGGTGCATGCGCCGCACAGCGCCATGCCGCAGCCAAATTTCGTGCCGGTCATGCCGAGCACGTCACGCAGCACCCACAGCAGCGGCGTATCGTCATCGACATCGACGCTGTGAGCAGTTCCATTGACGTTGATGGTATAGGCCATGATGCTCTTCCCTTCCATTTCGAACGGCAACGCGCGACCACATCATCTCGAGTGTGGCCGTGCGCTGTAACCGGTGTGAACGACCTAAATGCCACGCTCGGTCGCGGCCTCCACATCGGTAGATGCATTCGAAAAAGCCGTCGATGCGAGCAGACGCAGTTTGGGCAGGCGCGAGATGATCGCACGCGTGAGCGGCGTGCGCTCGCGCGTGACGCAAGCCACGTCAAAGGGCTCGAGCCGTGCAACGACGGCGTTCGGATCGGGGACGTGGTTGTCAAACAGCGTGACGGCACCTCGCCCCCCCAATATCGACCAGTCGGCCATCGAGAGGCCGACGTTCTGGTAGTCATCCAGGACAGTAATTTTGACGCGTTCTTGGCTGTCGGGCATCTTGTGTCTCCCGGATGCGCGCACGCCTGGCTCGGTCAGGCCGGACGACGGCTTTCCCGGTGTGCTACTTGGGAAAACTATCGCCGAACATCGGGAGACCGCTGACGGATTCGGCTTTGGTCGCCTCGTCCTGGAGAACATCCCAGTGCTCGGCGAGCTTACCGTCTTCCATGCGAACGATATCGGCGGCGATCCAAGATGCAGGACGGCCGTGCCCCGAAAACCGCCCGTGCGCAATCACATAGTCTCCCTCGGCAAGGATGACGTGATTTTCGTATTTCAAGGTGTCTGGCAGCATCCGAATCAGGCCGAACAGGCCGTCGCGGCCCGGCGCAATGTGGGCGCTGTGCTGAATATATCGGTCAGACCAGAAACGCTCCGCTGCGGCGTAGTCACGCTTGTTGAACAGCGTGTCAAAGGCCTCGAGAACGAGCGCCTTGTTCTGTTCAGATGAGGTACGGGCCATGAGAACGCTCCCTGCTGTTGGGTCCGAACGTTAGCGCTCCGCCGCTGCCGTCCCTAGGTCGTAGAAGCCTCATTTCAGGACACGAGGTAGAAGAGCGGTAATGTCGTTCGATGTGCTACGCGCAGTGAGCCGTCTCGATTGAGGGGAAGGGTCACCCTTTCAGCGCGCGTGCCGAGCCCCAAAGAGCCCCGCGATTCAAACGCCCCGGATAGAGTTGCAGCATCGCGCTGTATAACGCGAGCGTGGTCGATGTCTCCTCAACAAGTCTGTCGAAGTCCCGAATGTATTGGCGGGACTCTTCGATGATGTGTGGTTCATCGCCGTTGGTCTCGCGCTTGTGCCCGGCGATCACGACTTTTGGCTTGAGGGCTTCGACCTTGTCGAGTGCGGCAATCCACTCCATGCGCTTTTCGTGCGTCAGGGACTCCGCGAAATACTGGTGGACATCATTGTAAGCGATGTCGCCGGCGATCACGAGATCGGCCGAAGGAACATGCAGGCAGGTGCAGTCGTCCGTGTCCGTGTGGCCGACATCGACGACGTTGAGCTCGTGCCCCTCCAGATGAAGGGAGTTGCCCTTCATCTCGTCCGGCAAGACGATGTTCTCGGGGATCAGCCCCGGAAACCGCTTGTTCCAAAGCCCTGCCATGACTTGCGGCGAGGTCTGCTTCTTCATGATCTCGAGCACCTTGGGCGTTGCGACGGCCTTGGCGCCGGGAAAGCGCTTCAGCAAGATGCCGTTTCCGAAGAAATGGTCACCGTGACCGTGCGTCGCGTAGATTGTCGTCAGGTGTTTTCCGGCCCTTTCGACCCAATCTGCAAGCGCGTTCGCCTGGGCGGTCGTCGTCAGAGTATCCACCAGAATGGCGTCTCGCTCGCCATAGAGAAGAATGGATGAGGTCGGCGACCACATGCGTACCGTTTCTCCGGGTGCCACATCGTCGTTGACGGTCGGAACACCGGGGGTCACAAAGATCTTCCACTTCAGCGCGGTACTCATGTTTTGCTCACTCCAGTGTTTCGGGACAAACTGCCGTGCGCGGCCGCTTAGTTAAGGCCCACAGATCCGCGAATGACCAAGTGCCGGGTGAACCAATCCCGAGCCTCGTTGCCGGTAAGAGAGAATTCGTCCTCGTAAGGACAGAAATGGTTTCCGGGCAGCAGCACCAGCTTCTTAGGCTCCTTGGCCTGCTCGTAGGCGTCAAGCGCAAGGTCAGGCCATGCGAGATCATCATCCAGCGCAACAATCATTAGGAGAGGGGTAGGAGAAATCCAGGGCGTGAAAACTGAGTTCTCCACGCTGCGGTAGAGATCCATCGAGCGGAGCGTCAGTTCGTTCTTCCAGTTTGGCGCTATTCTCTGCTGCTCCATGAAATACGCAAACGCCGCCGGGCCAGCCATCGCGCAAAGCTCGGTCGGGTCGTCAGAGACGGCCTTCAGCGTCTTGGGCGGTTTACCGAGATAGCGCTGCTCGCGATCTTCATCCTGAGCCTTGAGTACTGCGGCCTGTACGGAGCGCGGCAGGCGCTGGAATGCCTTGAAGCCGCTGATCGCGGGAATTTGCGAGACAACGCATTTGACCCGACGATCGTGCGCGCCCACCTCGAGAACATGGCCGCCGGAATAGCTGGTGCCAAAAATGCCGATCCGTGTCTTGTCGACCTCGGGCCGCGAACCGGCATAAGTGATGGCGTCGCGATAGCCGCGCCTCTGCATGGCTGGATCGACTTCCTGGCGCGGCTCTCCGTCCGACTCGCCAAAATTGATGTTGTCGTAGGCCAATACGGCAAAGCCGCCGCGCGCGAAGTACTCGGCATATTTCATGATCGAGCCTTCCTTCACGCCCGACATGCCCGGCGCCATGACGATCGTGGGCAACGCTTCTTTCGTTCCCGTGGGCGTCAAGAGCAGGCCTCGCAAGGTCACACCGCATGATCGGAATTCGACCTTGGATCGCTCTATTTCGAAATTGTTCTCGTTGTGGACGGTGTTACCGGTGCGAAGTGCTGTGTTGTTGCTCATGGTCTGGCGTCCTGTGTGACCCGTAACCTCTGGCGGTTCGCCGGCTTAACGATCGTTCATTGGCTCAAAGCCGCATGCACGGACGCCCGTTCTGTTGGACTAAGTGGGAGCCAAGACCGAGCTGTCGGGAGTGAAAGGCTGTCACGGTAACGTTCCGCCGCCGTGCTCCATAGGTCGTAAAAGCCTCATTTTGAGCCTTGGCGCCGCGCGACCTTTCGACCGATGACACTGGCCTTTGACGATCTTGCATCAGTACAGCTGCGCCGAAGTGTCGTTGGCAAAGCTAACGCGCGGCAAGCGGTCCACCGTCGACGGCCGAATCTGAGGCATCTTTGACCTCGCATCTTTCGCACGAGGCCCAGTAAGCTCCGTGCGATCGATATGATCGGCGACAAATGCAACATGACGTCAACGATACAATCGTGCGAAAGGCATCATCAAGGAGTTCGGAGGTCTGTGAGCGCCGTCCTTACGATAGCCCTTAACTGACGGAGACAGACGATGCTGACCAAAAATGCCGCAAGCAACATTACCGCACCAACCCAGTTCCTCGAGGTCCGCGACAAGAAATACGCCTTTCGCCGATTTGGAGCTGGCCGCGGTCTGCCGCTCCTGTGCTTGCAGCATTTCACGGGAACGATGGACAATTGGGATCCGGCCGTCACCGATCCGCTTGCGGGCGGGCGGGAGGTTATCCTATTCGAGAGTGCCGGCGTCGGCCGGTCGGGCGGGACGGTGCCAACAACGATGGCCGGCATGGCGGCACATGCCTTCGCCTTCCTCGATGGGCTCGGGATCAAGACGTGTGACGTCCTTGGCTTCTCGCTCGGCGGCATGGTCGCGCAGCAGATGGCGGTGGAGCGTCCATCCGTCTTTCGCCGGATGATCTTGGTCGGAACAGCACCTCGCGGCGGCTCGGATATCATGCATCTCGACAAGCCACGTCTGGCGCACGCGCTCAAGCTTCAGGGATACGCCGTTTTACAGGCGCTGTTCTTCGCCCCGACCGATACGAGCCAGAAGGCCGCAAGGCCTTCACGGACCGGCTCATGCAGCGCGGCGCGGATCGCGAGCCGCTCTCCGGCCCGGCCATTGCCGGCGCTCAGATGGCCGCATTCCGTGAATGGGAAACCGTGTCCGGCGAACGCTTTGCCGGTCTGAAGCGTATCCATCAGCCGACACTCGTGGTGAATCGCGTGCATGACGACATGGTCCCGGTCCAGAACTCCTATTGCCTGAGCGAGAACTTGCCGAACGCCGTGCTATTGACCTATCCCGGCTCCGGTCATGGATCACTGTTTCAGTTCCACGAGTCGTTCACCGGCCAGGCTGCGGCCTTCCTCGCCTCCGGCTCGGAATTCGCACCGTACTGAGGGTAAGCCGGG
>Ga0153933_1000427_pt1 | contig 15480 bp, 21 predicted proteins | sample TSNJ017MetaG_FD_102275 | JGI IMG/M metagenome (GOLD analysis project Ga0153933, IMG submission 102275) | Attine ant fungus gardens microbial communities from New Jersey, USA - TSNJ017 MetaG | ecosystem: Host-associated > Fungi > Mycelium > Unclassified | place: USA: New Jersey, Wharton State...
CGATCCGGCGTTTGCCTATGAAGTGGCGGCGATCGTCGACGAGGGCATGCGGGAGATGGTCGAGCAGCAGCGCGACGTGTTCTATTACGTCACGGTGATGAACGAGAACTACGCACAGCCTTCTGTGCCCGAGGGCGATTTGCAGCGGGTGCGCGAAGGGATTCTGAAGGGGATGTATCCGCTGCCGTCGGGATCGGGTGGAGTGAATGTGGCTAAAGCTGTTGAAGCCACTGAGACCGACGAGACCGCCGAGACTGCGCGAGTGCAACTGCTCGGCGCCGGGGCGATTCTCGGCGAGGTCGTCGCCGCGCAGAAGATGCTGAAGGACGATTGGGGTATCGAGGCGGCCGTCTGGAGCGTGACGAGTTTTACCGAGTTGCAGCGTGATGGCATGGCGTCCGAGCGGATTGCGCGATTGGGCGGGTCCGGTGCGGCGCCGTATGTGACCTCGGCGCTGGCGGCGTCGAAGGGCCCCGTGATTGCCGCGACGGACTACGTACGGGCGGTGCCGGAGCTGATTCGGGCGTACGTGCCGCGCCGTTACGTGACGCTCGGCACGGATGGCTTCGGGCGCAGCGATACACGTGCCGCGCTGCGCGCATTCTTCGAGGTAGATCGGGCGTCGATTGCGATAGCTGCGTTGAAGGCGCTGATCGATGAGGGCGAACTTGACGCGGCCGTGCTCGGGGATGCGCTGACCAGGTATGGTAAAGGTGCCTACGATAGCGGGGCAGCCTGGGAGCGGTGAGGGCGACGGCGACGGCTCGTCATCCGAGCCCGGCCGCCTGAGCGAACAGGAGCAACCCCGACCCGACGACGATCGCGCCGATCGCTTGCGCCACGCGTTGACCCGCCGGCGCGAGACGTTCGGCGGTGACCGCTACGGTGACGGCCGCCATCGCGCGCAGGTCCATGACCCCCATGACGAGCAGGATGGCCGTCAGGCCGGCGCAGCAACAGCCGCAGTTCAGGCCGAGACGCAGACCGTATCGCCAGGCTGTACTAACGCTTGCCGGCAGCGTCAGGCTGCAGCCCGACACCTTGCGGCAGCAGGCAAGATGACGGGCCTTCCACGCCGTGAACTGCAGCGCGCCGGCGCCGAGGACGACCCCGGCGACCGCGAATGGAACAGTGCGCGACAGCGCCGGCCATTGCATCTCCAGCGCCGCCAGCGCGACGCCTAGCGCAAAGGCGATCAGGCCGAACGCGCTCCACACCAGGAAATACGCGAGACCCACCAGCGCGGTCAGCCGGCTGAGACGCGTTGCGCCTGCGCTGCCCAGGGCCCCGCGATAGCGCCACAGCATGGGCGCGAGGGATGGCAGCATCATCGCCACCATCATCGCGACCCACATGCCGAGGAACGATGCGGCGAGGTCCAGCCATGTCTGTCCGCACATGCGCGTCCACGCCAGCGACATTGTCCAGCCGCCGGGCATCGGCATGCGGCCCATTGATGACATGGCCGCGCTCCAGACGATCGTCGCCGCTGCGCTGGCGGTGAACAGGAGCGCCGCGGCGCCGAAAAAGGCGCATCGGGAAGCTCGCTCTGCAACGCTGTGTCGTGACATCTCCCGTCTCCTTTGGGCGGCAACACTATCTGGCGCACTAGCCTCAGCGCTGCTCATACTCGTCATGACGGCGCCACCAGATGCCTGCCTCGTTACGTCCTTTGGGCGCGCGGTCGAGCCACTGATACATGCCCCAGATGCCGTCCACGCCACGCGCATAGGTGGAATAGGTGTGATAGACCACGTCATCCTCGAGCACGAACGCGCTCATGCCAGGCCGGTCGCGCGAGTATGTGAGCGCGTCGGTGCCGCAGGTGGCCGCGAACTCGACCACAGGTTTCGGCGAAGGCGTCGCGTCCATCGCATGACCGCCGCGCTGGTAGTTGTATTCGACGCTGCCCTCGCGCTGCTGCGCCTCGGTAAAGGCAATGTTGAAATCGAAGTTGAAATCGCTGCCTTGCGAGGACGCCCACGGAAACGTCCATCCCATGCGGCGCCGGTATGTCAGCAGTTTTTCGAGCGGCGCCCGCGATACCGCCAGCAGCGAGACGTCGTGATTCGCGAGGTGGACGACGACGCCGTCGAACGAATCCGCGATCGACGAACAGGACGGGCACCCCGCCTGGTAGTCGGGGCCGAACATGAAGTGGTAGACAAGCAGTTGCGAGCGCCCTGCGAAGAGGTCGGCGAGCGTGGCAGTCCCTTGCTCGGTCTCGAAGCGATAGGTCTTGTCGACCCGGACCCACGGCAGCGCCTGACGTTGCCGCGCCACTTCGTCGCCGCGCCGGGTGAGCTCCTTCTCCGCCTTGAGCAGGTCGAGCCGGGCGGCGAGCCATGCTTCGCGTGTGCCGCTGAGGTGTGTCGTAGCCATGCTGTGCTCCTTAGGTGTCCTGCGTCGTTCGTTCAGTTGACGATGCGATGGACGGGTGGTTGGTCGTGATAGATTAGGTCCGGGGCCTCGAACGGTGGGAGTGACAAGTGTGGCGGGATTCAGATAAAGCATGGACTCGCTAGTCACGGCCGCGGCGCGCGCGCTCGCCGCAGGCGACCCACTCGGTGCGCTGCAGCGCGTCGCCTTGCGCGACGATCCGCCTGCGCTCGCGCTGCGGGGTATCGCCATGGCGCAGCTCGGCGATCTGGTGCGGGCGAAGGCGCTGTTACGAAGCGCGGCGCGTGCCTTCGGATCGAAGGAGGCCGTGTCCCGCGCGCGGTGTGTCGTGGCCGAGGCCGAGATCGCGCTGGCCTCGCGCGACCTGAGCTGGCCGGCGAAGGCGCTCGAGTCGGCGCGGGCAACGCTGGAAGCCCACGGCGACCACGTGAACGCCGCACATGCGCGCTATCTCGAGGTCCGGCGTCAACTCCTGATCGGACGTCTCGACGAGACCGAGCGCACGCTCGCCGGGCTCGACCCCGCACTCATGCCACCCGCGTTGCGGGCGGCCCACGAGTTGGCCGTGGCGGGCGTCGCGCTGCGCCGCCTGCAGACAAAAGCTGCGCGCGCCGCGCTCGAGCGCGCCCGGCAGGCCGCACAGCACGCAGGCATTCCCGCGCTGGCGGCCGAAGTCGAAAATGCCGCCCTTGCCCTCAACACGCCCGCTGCACGCCTGATTGCACGTGGCGAGGCGCGGCTTCTGTTGCTCGACGAGATCGAGGCCTTGCTCGCGTCGAAGGTGCTGATTGTCGACGCTTGCCGTCTGGTAGTGCGCGATGCGCACAACGTGGTCTCGCTCGCCACGCGCCCGGTGCTGTTCGTGCTCGCTCGCGCGCTCGCCGAAGCGTGGCCGGCGGACGTGCCGAGGGACGCGCTCGTCGCGCGGGCATTTCGCGCGAAGCGCGCCGACGAATCGCATCGCGCGCGTCTGCGGGTCGAAGTGGGGCGGCTTCGTTCCGTGCTCGCGCCGCTTGCCGGTGTGGACGCGACCCCGCGCGGCTTCGTGCTGGTGCCGCGTGGCGCCGACGAGGTGGTGGCGCTGGAGCGGCCCGTCGAAGCGGAACATGCTGGGGTGCTGGCCTTGCTCGCCGACGGCGAGTCCTGGTCGAGTTCGGCGCTCGCGCTGGCGCTGGGCGCGAGCCAGCGCACCGTGCAGCGGGCGCTCGACTCGCTCGCGGAAGCCAGCAAGGTGCAGCCGTTCGGTCAGGGGCGGGCGCGCCGCTGGATGAGTTCGCCCGTGACGGGATTCGCGACGACCTTGTTACTCCCCGTTCCGCTGCCGGGTGAGTAGGATGGGGGCATGAACCGTCGATTGCCGGGGTGTGTCCGCCCGGCAGTTTCTTGAACTCGACCACCCAGGGTGGAAACATGAAGCGATCAGCCGCCGAAATCATTGGAGAATACGGACCCTTTCCGGGTGTCGACAGCGTGGGTGGCGTCACCTATGACGGTCAGCGAGTCTGGATCGCCGCCGGCGACAAGCTGAACGCCTTCGATCCGGCGAGCGGCGAGACGCTGCAAACGATCGCGGTCGCGGCGGATGCCGGCACGGCCTTCGACGGCGAGCACCTGTTTCAGATCGCCGCCGAGCGGATCCAGAAGATCGATCCGAAGAGCGGCCGTGTGCTTGCCACGATTCCCGCGCCGGGTGGCGGTCGCGATTCAGGGCTGACCTGGGCCGAAGGGTCGCTCTGGGTCGGGCAGTACCGGGACCGCAAGATTCATCGGATCGATCCCGAGACCGGGGCGATTCTTCGCACCATTGAGTCCAACCGCTTCGTCACGGGGGTCACGTGGATTGACGGAGAACTGTGGCACGGCACCTGGGAAAGCGAGCAGAGCGAATTGCGGCGAATCGATCCACAAAGCGGGGAGGTCCTGGAGCGGCTGGAGATGCCGCCGGGCGTCTGCGTGTCGGGGCTCGAGTCCGATGGCGCCGATCGCTTCTTCTGTGGCGGCGGAAACAGCAGCAAGGTGAGGACCGTGCGCCGACCCAGGCGGGATGCTGCCGCTGATAGCGACGCCGAGCCTTCCACCCACTCCCAAACCAAGTAAGCGAAGTTGCCGCATCCGGGTGCGGGGCGCACGTCACGGCCTCGCCCATTCATCTCGCGCGCAGCGGCTTCATCTCACGCCTCCCCGGCGCATCTCGCGCCCGCTCCCGTCGTTTCGTCGCAAGCCGCTGGCTCCGCCCCGGCCCGTCGCGCCATGATGGCTGCGAGTGAACCGTCCTTCCCGCACGCTTGAAACAGCGGGGCTTCCCGCCCTGTCTTCGAGACCAGGACGCTTCACCGGACCGGTATTCATCCTTCGAGTTCGCAGCGGCTATTCCTTGGGACGGCTGTAACGGCGCTCGAACCCGACATCCGGTTCACGACGACCCATACCTTCCAATACCTGATCGGCTGGGGCGATGCGCTTCGAGCCTGGGATTCCAATGAAAGCACGTGTAAACCGCTACTTTAAGTATGTCCTGCTTGGCACGCTGCTGTGCGCCGGCACAGTCGACGCAATGGCCGACGACTCGAGCTCGCCGGCCGCCCCGGATACGGCGTCTCCCGACGCCTGGCATTTCACCGTCGGAGCCGGACTCTTTAGCTTGCCTAAATATCCCGGCGCAAGCGACCGCAGATTCGAACCGCTTCCGCTGCTCGGCGCGAGCAACGGCCGCTATTTCATCGGCACGGTGCCCGATGCGGGCATCCCGCTGGGACTGGGCGCGTACCTGTATCGGGACTCGCATTGGCAGGTGGCCGCGTTGCTCTCGTACGATTTCATCCAGCCGCGCGATCAATCCGACGACGCGCGCCTGCAAGGCCTCGGCGATATTCCCCGAACCGCGCATGCGGGCCTGTTCGGCAGCTACACGCTCGACTGGTTCTCGGTGCACGGCAGCGTGTTGACCGACATCCTCGGCAAGCACGAGGGCACGGTGGCAACGCTGGGTGTGGAAGGCAAGTACCAACCTATCGACCGCCTCACGCTTAGCGCGGGGCCTGGACTCACGTGGGGCAGCAGCCAGTACAACCGCACCTTCTATGGCGTGGACGCAGGCCAGAGCGCTCGCTCCGGCCTGCCCGAATACGAACCGGACGCGGGTGTCGCCTCGGTCAATTTCTCCGTCAAGGCCAACTACCGCCTGTCGAACCGCTGGGGTGTCGGCGCGACGGTGGTGGCGTCCGAGCTGCGTGGCGACGTCGGAGGAAGTCCTATCGTCGAAAAGAAGACGCAGGTCACCTACGGCGTGTTTTCCAGCTACTGGTTCTAAGCGAAGCCGTTTGGGTCCATGGCGTGGGGGCAGCACGATGTATCCGTAGCGCGTTTCGGTGAGGGCGCTACACTAGCTGCCCACGCTTTCCTCCGTGCGTTCCATGGAAAACCTTCTCAAGAAGCTCGACCTCACCTCCTTGCGCCTGTTCGTCGCGGTCTGCCAGGAAAAGAACATCGCGCGCGCCGCGGAGCGCGAGTTCATCGCTTCCTCGGCAGTCAGCCGCCGTATTGCCGAGATCGAGGCCTTGATCGGGCTGCCGGTGATCCAGCGTCAGTCGCGCGGCATCACGGTGACGCCGGTCGGCGAGACCGTGCTGCGTTATGCCCAGACCATCATCGCCAACATCGAGCAGATGAGCGCGGAACTCTCGCGCTTCTCCTCCGGCGCGAAGGGCCAGGTGCGGGTGGTGGCGAACCTCTCGTCGATCGTGCAGTTCCTTCCCGAGGACGTGGCTGCGTTTAGCCGTGTATTCCCCGAAGTGTCGATCGAACTGGAGGAGGAGAACAGCGCCGACGTGTTGCGCATCGTCGAGGAACACGGCGCCGACTTCGGCATCTGCAATGCGGTGACGGGCGTCGAAGCCTTCGAGCAGGTCCCGTACCGCGCCGACCGGCTCGCGGTGCTGCTGCCCGCTGCGCATCGACTCGCCGACGCACAGCGGCTGGCGTTCGCCGAACTGCTCGACGATAGCTTCGTCGGCCTGCGCAGCGAGAGCGCGCTTACCCAGCTTCTGACCCAGCAAGCCGCGCAGGCCGGTCGGCAACTGGACGAGGCCGTGTGAAAACGCAAAAGCAGTCCGTTTTTTTACCCTTCCCAACGCACTACCAGGCCAACACAGCGCGATCTGAACGGTCGCCTTTCGCGAACCTCGCGTCAAACCCGCGTTTTCGCACGGCCTCGGCGGACTGCTGCCAGATGCAATCGGAGGCTGTCGACCGTGTGTGCCTTCTTTTCCGGGCGCACTTCATATGGTTCCGATAGATAAAGCCCGAAATATGCAAGGGTGGCGCTGGTCATCGGGCCAATGCGATGCAGTGTCACATTGTGATCGCTTGCGTACTGCCGCGGCTAAAAGGGCTAGTCAACGAGAAACACCTTGACAACACAATATAACTACTCGGCCCAGGCCGCGCGCTACAACTCGGAGAACGCGGTGATCGTCTCTGGCAACGCAGTGTTTGCGGGCGGATTCACGCAAAACTGGAATGAGGTGACCGCACTAGGTGAGCCGTACAAGGTTCCCTGATATCCCAGAGTTTATCAAGCTTTCCTAACCCGATTCGGGGCATCGCGCCCCGACCGGGACGCTGCTCCGATTGATTTCCTCCTGGAGCATGCCATGACCTATTCCTGTACAGACTTCACCAGCGACGTTTTGCGTTGCCTCGTTGAAGTAGACGCGCTCGATCCGACCGTGATGACCGGTGACGATTTGGGCGCCCAGTCAGATCTCGCTGTCGATGCGATTTTCTCGTTACATCGACGCGGCGCGAATCTACCTCGGCGGGCTGATTCAGAATCACCTGATGATCCAGAGCGCGTCGGGCACGTGCGAATCCACAATCTTGCAACGTCGACGCGCACCTACGCTGCGGTGACGATTGTGATCGCGGATTTGCATCTGAGCGCCGATCTTGTGAGCGACCGTCAGATTCGACTCGCGAAGACCATTTCTGAAAGCCACGGAGCGTCGTTCGTGGTGTCGGATATGCTAAAGGATCGTGTCGACGCTGCGCTGAATAAATCGGCTCAAGCGTAGCGGAACCTGGGTGCCACGCATCGTGGCGTGCTCGAGGTTGCTATCTCTACCGAAATTTCACCCTAACCTGCCGTGCCCACCGCCCTGGAGGCCTGCATCCCTTAACCTGAAATCCGCCCGCCGCGCGTCCCCCTCTTGGGGCCGTTCGGCGGGCTTTCTTTTGCCCCTGCGTTTTCGCCATTTTCCGAGGAATCGAGGCGGCAAGCCGTGATACGCTTGAAAAAGACTCCGATCAAATCTCTCTCTGAATACGTCCATTGTTCGACCCATTCAGAGGAACACATGCCCCAAGCCGCAGCACTTCGACCGGCTCAAATCCGGCACTTACTAGCCGTCACGTCCGCAACATCGCGCCATCCTGAACGTGATTGTCTCGTACTCCTGCTAGGTATTACGTGCGGTATGAGAGTTAGCGAAATTGCCCAAATCGAGGTTCAAGACGTGCTGTTCCCTTCGGGGGCGATCCGTTCAGAGGTCAGTCTTCGCGCTGCAATCACGAAGGGTTGTCGTCAGCAATGCGTCTACCTCACGCATCCGAAAACCGTTTTGGCGCTGGAGTGCTATTTGAACCATCGCATTTCGCGAGGCATGGGAACCGAGCTATCCGCAGAGCGCTATCGCGGCCTCGCGCCACAAAGTTGCTTGGTCCTTGCTGGCAAGGGTCGCAAGTTTGCGATGAACACCAAGCGACGCATCAACGAGGCCGGGGACCAGGTTGATTACTCAGCGTGCGACAGCCTCCAATCCCACGTCACAAAGCTCTACGAGGATGCCGGTATACGCGGCGGATCGTCCCATTCTGGCCGCCGTTCGTTTGCCAGCAACCTCATTGAGCAAGGGCACGACATTGAAACGGTGCAGCAGCTTTTAGGGCATGCGGAACTGGAGCACGTTCGGCCTTATCTGGCCGTTTCCGATAAGAAGTTGCGGCAGATGCTTTGCGAAGTGTTGTGAGAGCCATTTGACGCTCGCGAGGTATTGAGTTTCGGCGTGGGATGCCGATAAACCGTGCAGTCGTTTATCGGCATCCACGCAAACCGAGTGTAGAATCAATGTAGATACATTTCGCTTGCCTTTTCTATGGCAAGTATCTACAATGGATCTACATTTGGAGCGAGATATGGAACTCAAAATTCAGAAGTGGGGCAATAGCGCCGCAGTCCGGCTTCCCGCTGTGTTGCTAGAGCAAATCGGCGCGTCGGCGGGTAGCTCGCTGAACGCCGATGTGCGGCCCGGTGGCGTGTTGCTTACGCCCGCTCGGCGCAAGTATTCGCTGGATGAACTGGTCGCGCAGTGCGACCAGAAGGCTCCACAACCGGCTGATCTTGCTGCGTGGGTCGAAGCCAAGCCTGTGGGGCGTGAAGCATGGTGAGGCGCGTCAAATTCGAGCGTGGCGATATCGTGCGAGTCAGCCTGAATCCGACAATGGGAAAGGAGCAACAAGGGGATTTTCGGCCCGCGCTCGTTCTCTCGCCTGCTGCGTTCAACGCGCTCGGCGTGGCGCTTGTTGCGCCGATTACGCAAGGTGGAGAGTTCGCACGATATGCCGGATTCGCAGTGCCGCTCTCGGGTTCGGGCACTGAAACGCAGGGTGTGGCGCTTGTGAACATGGTTCGCACGCTCGATCTTGATGCGCGAGGTGCCCGCGTGGTCGAGCGCGCACCGGTCGAAGTTGTCGAAGACGCGCTCGCGCGTCTGCAAACGATTTTGGAATAACGGGAAAATCCAGCAGACGAGCCCGGTGTCCGCGTGCCGTACAAAATTTAGGAAAATTCGCCGCCACGCGCGGCACTGGAAAACATCAAAGGAGATAGCGGTGAACCTAAGCGTAACCTCGCACGTTGATGTGCAACTGGTGATGGCTGATGGAGCGACGACGAACGTTAAATCGGCGGAGTATTTTAGCGGTCGCGGCATGATCTCGCTTCGTGGCCACGTATACGAACCGGGCAGTATTGTGGAAATTGTAATCGGCGGCCAGCGTCGTACGGTGAAGGCCATCGAAAACAAAGAACAGGTCTGTCAGATCCGCTTTGAGCTAGAGTAGTCAAGGCAACGGAAAAAGGATATCAATGGACGCGAATTCGGAGATTGGCACGCAACCTGCGCCCCGCGAAACCGTACTGAAGCTCATCGATCGCATTCGGGCCTAGGAGAAAGCGGACCTTCGTGACGCAAGGAGGATGAGCCAAAAAATTGCCTGGACAGCGCGGCTTGTATTGTTGCTCGCGTTCGCGTCCTTCGTCGGCACCATCATAGCGACACCCTTGAAGGTCCCGAGCTACTACGTGACTATCCTGCTCACATTGACAGGAGCCTTGGAGTGGCTTCGGCAAAATCGCGGTTGGCGCGAAAAAGCCGGCGCTTTTTGGGCTTCGCGCGATCGCTGCGATGAATTGGTCCGAGAGTTGGAGTTTCAGAACGCTCTTGTGTCGTACGACCGCTTGGCCAAACTTGATCGAGATTTCACAGAGCATTTGAGACGTCGCGGCGGACGGCTCAGTAGGGCCGGGGAAGAAGCGGATAAAAAAAATCTCGCGGGAGTGTTCACGGCCGCCGTACATGACGCACAACATAAGTAGCAGAATTGAAGATCGGAAAATTCATGACAACGCAAAAGGTCGAACAGTTGCGGGAACGGCTTGCAAGGGCCGAGTGCGAACGCGACGCCTGGCGAGACAAATCTGAACACCGCTACAAGATGGCCTGCGCGATGGTCGAGGCCCTGCGCAAGCAACTTGCTGCGGCAGAGCCTTCGCAGCCGTAAGATCACGGAAAATCGGAAAACGAGGAAACGATGCAGAGGTTTAAGAAAGGCGATGAGGTTCGGGAAATTGGTAAAACTCAGGTGATGATCGTGATGGGGGACGCGGGGGTAGCGACTTCCTCAATGAGTCGCGGAAAGGTCGCCGCGTCACCGGGAAAAATCGTTTGTGCTTGGTCCAACAAACCGGGCCGCACAATCCAGAAAGCATTCGTTGAGTCTGCACTGGAACTCGCGCCTCAACAGAAAGCGAAAGAGCCGGAACAAGCCTAGGAAAAGCCAGGCGAGTTATCACAGCATCGGGACAATTCATGTCCCGCCCAAAGGAAGATCAGGAAAAACAATTGACCAGGGGGTTACGTGAGTACCGATGTGCCGTTCTATAACCTGCTAGTGCACGGTAACGAAGAGGCTTGGCGTGGAACCTCGGCGATCATGCCCAGAGATCGCCTGTTTGAACACACACAGCAGGAAGTTGCTGGAGCGTTCTCGAATGCGGGGCAAGTCAATTTCGAGGCGCTCAAGGCGTTGCCCGCACTGTTCGCATATGAGCGCTATGCCAATGCACCCGCGCGCGTCGGTCGAATTGTTGACATTGCCTATCGTAACGATGGGTACGGGTTGACGTTCGCCTTCGATCCCGTCGTACCTCCGATCATGCCGGACCGCCTCGAATCTCTCCTGAGCCCGCTCGATATTCAGCAAAGGTGGGAGATGAATCGGACCCATTGGGCGGTGAAACATGTGAACTTGGCGCGGGTCCTGCACGAGGCGAATCTGGTACCCGCTCCAACACTAGCGCCGCAACCACGTCCGCCGCGTGTCTTCATTTCCTACTCGTGGGACTCGCCGGAACACAAGTTGTGGGTCGCCAAACTCGCACGTGATCTGTATGGCTTGGGCGTCGAGGTGATTCTCGATCAGTGGCACGCTGCGCCGGGGCAAGACCTTACAGAATTCATGGAGCGCAACGTGCAGGATAGCGATCGTGTGCTGGTTATCTGCACCGAAATCTACGCCCAGAAGGCGCAAAACCGGCAAGGTGGGGTTGCTTACGAGCAGATGCTCGTCACCGGCGAAATGATGCGGAACGTCGGAACAACGAAGTTCATCCCTATCGTGAGGCAGACGAGTCAACAACGGATCTTGCCGCCGTGGCTGGCTGCTCGGTTGTATATTGACCTGTCGGACGGAGCGGCTTACCACGCCGCGGTTGAAGATCTCGCACGCAGTCTGCACAACATTAGCGTGCCTATACCGCCACTCGGGCAGCCGCCGATGGCATTAATGCGGTAGAGACCGGAAAATTGCGCGGCGATTTTCGCGTGCGCGAAACAGGAAAAACATCGTGATCGAAACGACCATGCGTCCTCGCAAATCCCGATACGTTGTCAGGGATGCGACGGGCAGGGTGTTAAGTGAGACAGATAATCGGTTTGTTGCATGCTGGTCGTCGGCTGGGGGACGCCGCTGTTCGCGGTGCCTTCCGCTGGGCAACTGACGCTGATTCTGGAACTGACTGCGTTTGGCTTCGTCGCGGCGATGGGCATCAGCGCGATTTCCGAGGCGTGGATGCAAATGCTGCGCAGGCATCGCTAAACGGATCGGAAAACAGAGTGATCCTTGCAAACACGTTGCTTCACGCTTTTTGATGGTCAACGAACCGCGTGACTTGGAGACTGGAATGAAGACGATCAACCTGATCTGGACTGAGCGCGAGACGGGGATTGAATACGACCGCACGTTATCGCTGGCAGAGGCACACGATCTCGCGACGAATGTCCCCTCCAAGATGATCGGCGTGAGTGTCGCCTTGCCAGACACAGGCGGAAGCCTCAAATACGGCGACAATGGCATTTGTATATTCACGTCGGCAACGGGCAAACACAGCATGATTGCGGCCACCGTTCTCGTGACGCTCACTCGCAAGGCGTGCAACGAGGCCGGCTAGAACATTTGTGCTGTCGGTGTTGTTGATTTTTTGATGGGCAAGGCAGTAACTGTGGCCCGTTATCGATCCGTGCTCGGTCGTGACGGATCTGCGAGATAGGCGGCGACTTTATCGTAATCGGTACAACTGATGTTCGCGTGTTGCTTTCGCATCGTGCCGTTGCAGGCCTGAACCAACAGGCTCGCGAGTGGGCTGAGACTCAACCCTGATAACTACGGAAAATTCGCCGCCACGCGCGGCACTGGAAAACGAGGAAACGACAATGGAAAATTACGATGTGGACTTTTCGTACAGCAAGACCGCCTCGCCGGATGTGTTCGATGTGCATACCGTTATGTACTCGGTACTGGGTGTGCCGGACCAACTCGCCGGCAAGGCTTTGCTGGATCATATTGAAGCTCGGCTGCGCAGGGAAATCCGCGATATCGCAGAGATTGAAGGCCTTCATATTCGCGGCAGCTAACCAGCGGAAAATTCACAGTATCGCGTTGAATCGAAGACACGGAGCGAAATTCATATGTCTAGAGCAGAGGCGGATGAGCTGATTGGGTACGGGAGGTTCTGGTTTGCCAAAGTGAAACTCGGCACCGATTACGTTGCAAGGGATGGGCTAATTCAACACCTCAACGGTATCTTCACCAGTGTGCCGCTTCCGATAAGGCTGAGTAGAGGATGGCAGCCAGACGATCCAGTAATTCGGGTCGGTGGCAGGACCCACCGCTACGCCGATGTAGCCGCATGGGCGTCGGGTCAGCAAGACGGCGGGAGGCAAGCGGCGCAAACTTTCCGTGACTGGTATGAGGGGGACAACGTCACATTGAGTGCGCTGCCGCCGCAGCTGCAAGCGCTGGCTGCGATTACGCACCTTGCAGAAGTGGGCCGCGGCTATTGGGTCGCGCTTGAGACGGAATTGATGCCATGGATCGCCGGTATTGCCGATGCCGCAAACGCGCAAGACGCGCGGGCGGCATGGGCGAACTATACGACTGCCTTCCCGCCGTCGCTTACATACGCCCAAGACGCGGCGACTGATTACATGGATTGACCGTGCTCGGGGGCGATGGGTGTACGAACGGGGCCGCAGTGCCGCAAGGCCGGACGACGAAGCATAGGAGAATCACCTACGGGGGCACGAAGTGACGACAAAAATTTTCTTTTCGTGGCAGGCAGACCGTTCGACTCTCGTTTGCCGCAATTTACTTGAGCGGGCGCTTGAAGGCGCAATCAGACGGCTCGGGCAGCAAGCGGATTTGGAAGAGGCCGAACGCAACGATCTCGAGCTCGATCGAGATACGAAGAATGTTCCCGGCTCCCCACCTATCGCTGAAACCATCTTTCGGAAAATCGATACTTCCGCGGTGTTCGTACCGGATTTCACATTCGTTGGTTCGCGAGCGGACGGACGGCCGACGCCGAATCCGAACGTCCTGATCGAATACGGATGGGCACTGAAGGCACTTGGACACGAACGGGTAGTCGCCGTCATGAATACCGCCTTCGGCGAACCATCTGACGCGACGCTGCCCTTCGACTTGCGCTATCAACGCCATCCGATCACCTATCATTGCCCCGAGGACGCAGACGAGGAAACCCGAAGATCAGTACGGGAAAAGCTGTCGAAGGACCTTGAGCAGGCGATTCGGTTGGTTATCACGAGCGAGGCATACCTCAGTACTTTGCCGCAACCGCCTGTACCGGAACGTTTTGAGCCCGCGGTCGAGATTGTTCCCGGTAGATTTCGACGTCCTGATGAGCCAGTCGGTGTCGGCGAGCACTTCATCGAGCAAAGTACGGCCATCTTACTCGCTGACCGCTCTTTGATGTGGCTTCGTTTGATGCCGGAGCACGATCCCGGGAAGACCTGGCCAGTGTCCGAGATTTGTCAATGTGCCGTGACGGCGCAAGGCCATTTGCGTCCGCTGTGGGATGGCTTTTCCGGTCTGAGCTATCTTCGTGCCCACGACGGTTTTGGGGTGTATTCACGGTCGGAAGGCGACGGCACCGATATCGCTTCGGCGGTGACGTTTGCGTTCAAGAGCGGTGAGGTTTGGGCAGTCGACGCCCTATACTTGGATCTGTTGAGTGAGCGCGGGTTTACTGCGATCCCGGATGTGGAATTGGAATACGCACGCACCCTGCGACTTGCAAGCGACTTTCTTGGGCGCCTGGGAATTGAGCCTCCGTATCTTTGGGTGGCGGGGATGAGTGGGTTGAAGGGGCGAGGAATAGAAGTGCCCGCGCAACCCGGCTACTCGTATGTGCCTGGTCCAAAGGGCTCGTGCATGTTGGACGTGGTGCGTCAAAGTGGGACCTATTCACGCGGACAAGATCCAGTTCACGCCCTAAAGCCGTTTTTCGACTCCCTGTATGAGGCTTGTGGTCGCTCTCGCCCGAATTGGCTCGATAACAGAACCCTGTGATTGGAACCGGAAAACGGGAAATCCGCCGCCACGCGCGGCACTGGAAAACTCGGGAAACCACTGAACGCCTATGGCGGAGCAATTGACGGCGACTGGTTAAGAACTGGAGTTTTACCATCTGTCGCGTATGCCAAATGAGGTAATTTGTGGCGACTTCGGCAACGGGTAGCGGGAGGGTGCGATGAGTGAGCGGGAAGATATCGAACTTCTACTGGACAACGCAATTCGCCGCGCTGAGCGGCGCGGCAACCGATATTCCAGAGTGACGTGGCTCTGTTACATTGTTGCCTACAGCTCGGGCTTCGCGGCTGCCCTTATATCTATCAGTCATGTCGCAGACGGCCGCCAATGGATTCCTGCCGTGTTGGCGATACTGCCGTCGTTCGCACTTGCAGCCCTCACTACATTCAACTTTCCAGCGTGGGCTCAATGGGAGTTAGATCGGGCTTTCATCGTCCGCACCGTGCGACGCAGGACGCCACTAGCAACCAACGAGGAGTTGCGAGGCTTGATCGACGAATGGAACGCGAAGGATGCGGAATTGCGGCTTCGCAAGCCAACCTTCGGTGCGTTCCCGTTGAACGCGAAACAATCCTGAATGACTGCATCGGAAAATATTGTGACGACGCTGAACATCATCCGGTCGATTGGAGCAGCGGGACTCGTCGCCGTGAGCGCGTGGGGTATCCACCTCGGCAAGTGGAAATTGACCGTCTTGCCAATCGCTTGCGCGGTAGTGCTCGGCACGGTGATGGTCGCTGGTTACTAGAACGGAAAACGAACATGGCGCGCCAATATCGTTACGGCGACAAGGCAACTTGGGATATGGTCGGCGACGCGGTAATTGCGATGGGCCGGCCGGTTAGTACAGCA
>Ga0153933_1000429_pt1 | contig 15442 bp, 11 predicted proteins | sample TSNJ017MetaG_FD_102275 | JGI IMG/M metagenome (GOLD analysis project Ga0153933, IMG submission 102275) | Attine ant fungus gardens microbial communities from New Jersey, USA - TSNJ017 MetaG | ecosystem: Host-associated > Fungi > Mycelium > Unclassified | place: USA: New Jersey, Wharton State...
ACGTTCGGTCACCGTGAAAGTAAAACGCTTCCAGTCGGAAGAGAGATTCCAGTCGCGGTTGTTCACAGCGTCGATCTGGAATGGCTTGGGCATCAGTGCGATGTCGAGCTGCATGCGCACGGAGGCGGAATAGGTTTCGCCGTTCTGCACCTGATTGCGGTCGATCACGTGCCACGACGTCACATGCTGGATCACCGCGAGCGCGTCTTTCAGGGTGCTGAAGCCGAGCTGCAAACCGCCCGTCGACACGCGGTACTCGCGCGTGAGCGGCTGAAACGACAGACGGATGCTCTGCGACACGCTCACCGGCTGCTCGTCGAACCAGTACCAGCGTGGCCGGCTCAGTTCGAAATCGGTCGTGAAGTAGAGCGGAATACCTTTGTTGACGGCATCTTCGAGGTTGCTGTTCAGCTCGAAGTCAAAACGCGCATCGAGACTCCAGCCGCCGCCGTCCGACTGCAGGGAGGCGCGCTGCACCGCGATCGAATCGGCATACGCCACGCCCGGCGCGCTCAGCCAAAAGGCCAGCACAATCCAGAGCACGGCCACTAGCCGAAGCGAAAAGAAGCGTTTGATGGTCACCGTTTCTGAAAGCGCGCGTAGAAAAATCCGTCGTGATCTGGGTTCGAGCCGGTGCCGGTGTCGGCTCCGGCATGGGAACCCTCCGGGGCGTCGGCAGGCGCGCGGGCCGCTGTGGGCAACAGTTGCCCCGGCGCGTCCAATCGTACCGCATCCTGGTACTTGTCTCCAAACCACTGCGCCTGCAATTCGCCTTCTTCGGGAAAGATCGAGCACGTAACGTAGAGCAATTCGCCGCCTGGCTTCACGAGCGGCCAAAGTGCCGCCAGAATCCGCCGCTGTTCGGCGACGAGCGCGGGGATGTCGGCGGCGCGCCGCAACCAGCGGATATCCGGATGACGCCGGACGATGCCCGACGCCGAACACGGCACGTCGGCCAGAATGCGGTCGAAGGGGCGGTCCAGCGGGTCGTGCCACTTCGCCGGCGCGCCGGCGTCGCCGATGCGAACCTCGGCCGTGAGGCCGAGCCGCTGCAGGTTTTCGCCGATGCGGCGGGCGCGTGTCGCGTCGCTTTCCAGCGCGACGAGTTCGAGATTGGCCCGCTCGAGCAGATGACCCGTCTTGCCGCCAGGTGCCGCGCAGGCGTCCAGCACGCGCATGCCGTCGCGCGCACCGAGCCACTGCGCGGCGAGTTGGGCGCCGGCGTCCTGCACCGAGACCACGCCGTCGTCGAAGCCGGGGATGCGGTCCACCGGCATGGGTGTGGCGAGGCGCACAGCGTCGTCGCCAGCGCGTGTGGCGTCGATATGGTGATCGTGCAGGACCTGCAGATAGGCATCGACCGTGGAGCGGCGCGCGTTGACACGCAGCGTCAGCGGTCCTTGCGTGTTGCCGGTTGCAAGCAGGTTCTGCCAGCGGTCGGGCCAGGCGCGGCGTACCGCGTCGATCCACCAGGCCGGGTAGTTCCAGCGCGCGACCTCGTCGTCCCGTACTGCGCTCAACAGCGTCTCGCGCTCGCGCAGGAAGCTGCGCAGCACGGCATTGACGAGGCCTTTGGCGAACGCGAGCTCACGGCGCGCGGCAATCGCGTGGACGGCCTGGTCGACGACGGTGAACGGCGCGTAAGCGGCGTCCTCTTCGGTGTCGACGAGCAAGGCCAGCGCGCAGGCGAGCAGGTTGGCGACGTGCGGCGGCGGCGCCTTTTTCACCAGCTTCGCGATCAGCCAGTCGGCCGTGGCCAGACGCCGCATGGTCCGGTATGAGATGTCCTGCACGGCCCCGCGCGCCGCGGCAGCGCTACCTTCGGGGGCGGAGACGAAGACCGACTGCAGCGCGGCGGGGAGCGCCGAGCCAACGCGCACCGCACCCACCGCCTGGGCCGCGCAGTCGAGCGCAAAACCCAGCGACTCGGGCGCGAGATGCAGCGTCGACAGACGTGATTCACGCGGACGCGACGACGGTGAAACGGAACGCGCGGAAGGCTTTGAAGTCATGAAAAAGGTAAAAGCAGGCCGCACGGTACGCGCGGCGCAAACAGCACACATTGTAGCTTGGGTGAGTAGGCGGGCCGCCGAGTGGTGCCGGAGTGGATGCGCCAACAAAAAGGGCGAGCCCGTTGGAGCTCGCCCTTCCCGATCGCTCATTGGCCTGGTAGCCGCACCCAGTCCCGCTTACTCGAAGCGCCCCGTGCGCGCCATTTCCATCAGGCGCGCGATGCGCTCTTCCGTGGCCGGGTGCGTCGAAAAGAGATTCGCAATACCGCCGCCCGCGAGCGGATTCATGATCATCATCTGCGCGGTTGACGGATGTGCCTCAGCCGTGGGGAACGGAATGCCGCTCGCGTAACGATGGATTTTGTCGAGCGCCGCCGCGAGCGCCTGCGGGTCGCCGGAAATCTGCGCGCCGCCACGGTCCGCTTCGAACTCACGCGCGCGGGAGATGGCCATCTGAATCAGCGCACCGGCAATCGGCGCGAGCAATGCCACCGCGATGCTCGCGATCGGATTCGCCGGGCGGCCGTTTTCGTCGCGCCCGCCGAAGAACATCGCGAAGTTCGCCAGCGCGGAAATCGCGCCCGCCATCGTGGCGGAGACGGTGGAAATCAGGATATCGCGGTGCTTCACGTGCGCCAGTTCGTGCGCCATCACACCGCGCATCTCGCGCTCGGACAGCACGCGCAGGATGCCGGTGGTCGCGGCGACGGCCGCATGCTCCGGATTGCGGCCGGTGGCAAACGCGTTCGGCGCGTCTTCGTTGATCAGGTAGACGCGCGGCATAGGCAGGCTGGCGCGGGTGGCCAGCTCACGCACCATGCGATAGAACTGCGGCGCACTGTTTTCGTCCACTTCCTGCGCGTTGTACATGCGCAGAACCATCTTGTCCGAAAACCAGTAGGAGAAGAAATTCATCCCGAGCGCGATCACCAGCGCGATCATCATGCCGCGCGAGCCGCCGATCATCCCGCCGATCACGATGAATAGGGCCGTGATCGCGGCCATCAACATCGCGGTTTTGACCCAGTTAAACATGTTCACCACTCCTTGCCCCGAATGCGGGTTCATATCCAATACCGCCTGCCGGCGGCGAAACTGTCTGTAAGCTTATTGTTAGATATGGGCAGACAAGGAAAATTCAATTAGCGCGATGCTGTGGCGAGCTTGATGCCGAGTCCGACGAATGCACTGCCGACGCCGCGATCCAGCCACCGCTTCACGCCGGGTTTGCCGGAAAAACGTTGTGTGACGCTGCCCGCGATCCACGCGACAAAACTGTTCCACACCGTGCTCATGACGAGGAAGACGACGCCAAGCGTCAGGAAAGCCAGCGCCTTGTGATCGCTGCCGGTGGTGACGAACTGCGGGAAGAAGGACACGAAGAACAGCACCACCTTCGGGTTCAGGACGTTGGTCCAGAAGCCCTGCAGGAACAATTGGCGCAGCGACTTCGGCGCACCGGTTGCGCGGGCAGCGCCTGCTGTCTCGGCTGCGGCGGGTTTGGCGAAAACCAGACGCACGCCAAGATAGATCAGATACAGCGCGCCCACGAACTTGATCACCGTGAACGCGGTTGCCGACGCGGCCAGCAGCGCGGTCAAGCCGAACGCGCAGGCAAGCGAATGCACGCAGCAGCCGGCGGAAATGCCCAGCGCCGACACGAGGCCCGCGCCACGTCCCTGCGCGACGCTACGCCCGACGATATAGGCCGTGTCTGGCCCTGGCGTGACGTTGAGCAGGAAGACCGCGACGACGAAAAATCCGAAATGGGTGATACCGAACATCCAATCCTCTCTGGAAAACGCTGAGCAACCGTACGTTTTTCACCCCGCAGGAAGTCCCCTCGGGCGCCTCGCGCGAAGCACCGGGTTTCGGGTGGCGGGCGCCTGGAAACAGGCACGTTGCATGGGCGATTCTAACGCGCCGAGAGCATGCGGCGGGAGTCGGCCGAACGGTCTATAGCGAGCGTGACGGGACGCCTGTTACTGTACTTCCGGTAGCAGGAAACGCTGTCCCGAGACGAGCGTCGAGCCGGCCAGGAATTCCCGTACCGGCAAGCGCTTACCGCCAGGCTTCTGCAGTTGCGTGAGACGCAGCGCGCCCTCACCGCAGGCCACCACGACGCCCTCCGGCGAAACGTCGAGGATCGTCCCCGCTTCTACGTTGCCCGCGGCTTCAACGGGCACAGCGGACCAGATTTTCAGGGAGGTGCCGTCAAGCGTGGCCACGCTACCTGGGAACGGGTCGAACGCGCGAACCTGGCGTGCCAGAACAACGGCAGGGCGCCGCCAGTCGAGCGCGGCTTCGTGCTTGCCGATTTTCTCGGCATAGGTGAAGCCTTCTGAGGGCTGCGGTGTTGCCACGAGTTTTCCGCTGCGTTCGAGTTCGACCAGCGCCTCGACGATCAGGCGCGCGCCCGACTCTGCCAGACGGTCGTGCAGCGTCGCGGTGGTGTCGTCGTCGTGAATCGGCGTGCGCGCTTCGGAGATCATCGCGCCCGTATCGAGGCCGGCGTCCATCTGCATCAGCGTGATGCCGGTTTCGGTGTCGCCCGCTTCGATGGCACGGTGAATCGGGGCGGCGCCGCGCCAGCGCGGCAACAACGACGCGTGAATGTTGATGCAGCCGTGCGGCGCGATATCGAGCACTTCCTGCGGCAACAACAGGCCGTAGGCGGCGACCACCATCACGTCGTGCGGGGTGGCGCGCAGCAGGTCGATCGCAGCCGTCGCTTCAACCGGATACTTGCCGTTACGGCGCAGAGACGGCGGCTGCGCGACCGCGAGAGCGTGCTCTTCGGCGTAGCGCTTCACCGGACTGGCCTGCAGTTTCATGCCGCGCCCGGCCGGGCGGTCGGGCTGCGTAAGCACAAGCGGCACGGGAAAACCGGCTTCGTGGATAGCGGCTAGCGACGCCGCGGCGAACTCCGGCGTACCGGCAAAGATGACGCGCAACGAATGGCTCATGTACGGGGGCGGTAGGCGATGTGGGCGCGCATTACATCGCGTGGGCGAGCTTCTTCATCTTGTTCTTGATACGCGTTTGCTTGAGCGAAGACAGGTACTCGACGAACACACGGCCCATCAGGTGATCCATCTCGTGCTGGATGCACACGGCGAGCAGCCCTTCGCAGTCCAGTTCGAAGGTTTCGCCTTTTTCGTTGAGCGCGCGCACCCGCACTTTCTCAGCGCGTTCGACGTTGTCGTAAATGCCCGGCACCGACAGGCAACCCTCTTCGTTGATCATCTTCTCGTCGCTCGACCAGATGATCTCGGGGTTGATGAAGGCGTGCAGTTCGTCGTGCGCGTCCGACACGTCGATCACGATGACACGCTCATGCACGTCCACCTGGGTGGCCGCGAGGCCCACGCCGGGTGCCGCGTACATCGTCTCGGCCATGTCCGCGACGAGCTTGCGGATACGGTCGTTGACCGCTTCGACCGGCTTGGCAATCTTGTGCAGCCGCTTGTCCGGGTAATTGATGATGTTCAGTAAAGCCATGATCTTGATTTGGTTTTAGGCGCCGCTCACGGGTGGAAAGTCGCGACGCTGGCCATTCGGCCAGCTTGTGGGGCCGTCGCGATACGCCGAGGATAGGTGGTGTCGAACCGGTTCGATTCAACGCGCCAATCAAGCGCCAACGACGAGCCCGCGCGGGTAGGCGCGGCGCTGCAGTTATTTCGGATGATGAAAATTTTAGCATGGCGGCCGCCTGCCCGCTGGCCGTGCTGGAGGATTGACACGCAATGCACACCCTGCCTACAACCGACAACGAACTCGCCGCCTGGCTGCGGCTTTCGATAGCGCCGGGACTCAGACCCGGCGCGCTACGCGCGATGCTCAACGCGTTCGGCCTGCCGGAGGCCATCCTCGGGCAGCCGTTCGCACTGCTCGCCGCCGCCACCGACGAAGCCTCGGCACGCGCCGCGCTGACCCCGCCCGGCGCCGACTTCGCCCGCTATCTGGATACCGTGCTCGCGTGGCGCGAGCAGGAAGGCAACGCGATCGTGACGCTCGACGACCCGGTCTACCCGCCCGCCCTCCTGACCATGCCCGACCCGCCCTCGCTGCTATATATAAAAGGCCGGCTCGATCTGTTGCATGCAAAGGGGATCGCTGTGGTCGGCAGTCGCAGCGCCACGCCGCAGGGAGTGGAGGACGCCGAGCGCTTCAGCCGCGCGCTCTCGGAAGCGGGGCTCGTGGTCGTCTCGGGGCTCGCGTTGGGCATCGACGGTGCGGCGCATCGTGGGGCACTGGCGAGCCGCGGCGGCACGATTGCGGTGATCGGAACCGGCGCCGACCTCGTCTACCCGGCCGCCCATCAGCCGCTCGCGCGGCAAATCGCGGCCACCGGCACGATCATCTCCGAATGGCCGCTCGGCACGCCCGCGCGCGCCGCCAACTTTCCGCAGCGCAACCGCCTGATCGCCGGACTGGTAGGCGGGGTGCTGGTAGTCGAGGCGGCGATGCGCTCCGGCTCGCTGATCACCGCGCGGCTCGCCAACGAAATGGGGCGAGACGTCTTCGCTTTGCCAGGCTCGATCCACGCGCCACTGTCGCGTGGATGCCACAGAATGCTGAAGCAAGGCGCCAAACTCGTGGAGACGCCGGAGGAAATCCTCGAAGAATTGGGTTTTGTGCCACCGCCGGCCCGTGCGGCCGGGCCTATGCCGTGGGACAGTATTCCGGCAAAACCGGGGCCTGACGGCACGTCTCGGGGTGCGGCCGGGACAGCGGCCGGGACAGCGGTTGGTACTGCGGTTGGTACTGCGGCCGGGACAGCGGTTGGTACTGCGGCTGGGACTGCCACCGGGACACCGTCCAGAGCCGCACCGGAGGCCGCGTTCCCCCATCAAACCGTTGCCGAAGCCGATCTCGGCCCGGAAGCGCAAACGCTGCTCGCCGCGCTCGGCCACGCGCCAGCGACGCTTGAAATTCTTGCCGCCCGCACCGACATGCAGGACGCCACGTTACAAAGCACGTTGCTGCAACTCGAACTGGCCGGCCGTCTGACGGTCCTACCCGGCGGCCGTTTTGCGCGAGTAACTCACCGTTAAGCGCGAGCCGCGGCTGAGCATGGTCAATCCCGACAGGCGACGGGCCATGCTACATTCGCGCCAAAGCACCTGACAAAGTACGCAAGGAACCCACATGCCCGCGCTGAACCTCGACACCGACCAAGACCGGATCGCCGAGCGCGTCAACGACCACGAAACGCTTTTCGTGGCCTGCCTGTGCGCGGAGTGGTGCGGGACCTGCCGGGAATATCGGGATGCGTTCGACCGGCTGGCGGACAAGCATCCGGAAATCTGTTTCGCGTGGATCGATATTGAGACCCACGCGGATCGCTTTGACGACCTGGACGTAGAAAATTTTCCTACGATCCTGATAGAGGACGGTGTGACCACGCGCTTTTTTGGCACGGTACTGCCGCAGGCGGCCATCGTCGACCGGATGCTGGCCGATCTGACCGCGCTACCCGGCGTGACCGGTGCGCCCAAGCTGCGGCCGGCTCTCGCGGTCGCCTAAGCGGCGTATTTTTGGCCGCGCTTTAGCCGCGCAGCCCTGCGGCACGGGCGTTGCAGGCATGCTGCAGGGCGCCCGCCGCCGCTTGCTCAATATATAGACACGCATTTATGATGGCCCGCTTTTTATGGCACTTGACACGCCCGCACGGCGCCGTGTGCTATAAAGCGGTCGTTAATGGGTCGCAAACCTAGGGGTCGCAAACCCAGGGCCTAAACCCGGATCCACCAACTCAAATCCAGTCATGTCCAAAGCACTGATCATCGCCGAAAAGCCTTCCGTCGCGAACGACATCGCGCGGGCTTTGGGCGGTTTTACCAAGCATGACGAATACTACGAAAGTGACGATTACGTCCTTTCCTCGGCAGTCGGCCACTTGCTGGAAATCGCCGCGCCCGAAGAATACGAAGTCAAGCGTGGCAAATGGAGCTTCGCCAATCTGCCCGTCATCCCCCCGCATTTCGACCTCAACCCCATCGCAAAGAGCGAGTCGCGGCTGAAAGTGCTGACCAAGCTGCTCAAGCGCAAGGACGTCGAACGGCTGATCAACGCATGTGACGCGGGGCGCGAGGGCGAGCTGATTTTCCGCCTGATCGCGCAGCACGCGAAGGCCAAACAGCCGGTCCAGCGCCTATGGCTGCAGTCGATGACCCCCGCCGCCATCCGCGACGGCTTTGCCCGTCTGCGCAGCGACGAGGAAATGCAACCGCTCGCCGACGCAGCCCGCTGCCGGTCCGAAGCCGACTGGCTGGTCGGCATCAACGGTACGCGCGCCATGACGGCGTTCAACAGCAAGGGCGGTGGCTTCTTCCTGACCACGGTTGGCCGGGTGCAGACGCCGACGCTGTCGATCGTGGTCGAGCGCGAAGAGAAGATTCGCCGCTTCGTGCCGCGCGACTACTGGGAAGTGAAAGCGGAATTCGTCTGCGCCGCCGGCTTCTACGAAGGCCGCTGGTTCGACCCGAAATTCAAGCGCGACGAGTTCGACCCGGAAAAACGCGATTCGCGCCTGTGGGCGCTGCCCGCCGCCGAAACGATCGTCGCGGCTTGCCGCGGCCAGATCGGCACGGTGACGGAAGAATCGAAGCCGACCACGCAACTGTCGCCGGCACTGTTCGACCTGACCAGCTTGCAGCGCGAGGCCAACGGCCGCTTCGGCTTTTCCGCGAAGAACACGCTGGGTCTGGCCCAGGCACTGTACGAACGGCACAAGGTGCTGACGTACCCGCGTACCGACGCCCGTGCGCTGCCTGAAGACTATATGGACACGGTCAAGCAGACGCTTGGCATGCTCAAGGAAAGCAACAACTACTTGCCGTTCGCCAAGCAGGTGCTCGACAAGGGCTGGGTGAAGCCGAACAAACGCATCTTCGACAACTCGAAGATCAGCGATCACTTCGCAATCATCCCCACGCTGCAGGCGCCGAAGAATCTGTCGGAGCCGGAACAGAAGCTCTACGACCTGGTCGTGAAGCGGTTCCTGTCGGTGTTCTTCCCCGCCGCCGAATACCGGGTGACCACGCGGATCACGGAAGTGGTCGGCCATCACTTCAAGACGGAAGGCAAGGTGCTGGTCGAGCCGGGCTGGCTGCAAGTCTACGGCCGCGAGATCAGCGGTGAAGACGCCAACCTCGTTCCGGTGCAGAAGGACGAGAAGGTCAAAACGGACAAGATCGCCGCCCAGCAACTCGTCACCAAGCCACCGGCGCGCTACAACGAAGCCACCTTGCTGTCGGCCATGGAAGGCGCGGGCAAGCTGGTCGAAGACGACGAGTTGCGCGAAGCCATGGCCGCGAAGGGTCTCGGCACGCCGGCGACACGCGCGGCGATCATCGAAGGTCTGCTCGGCGAAAAGTATCTGATCCGCGAAGGCCGTGATCTGATCCCAACCGCCAAGGCATTCCAGTTGATGACGCTGCTGCGCGGCCTCGGTGTCAAGGAACTGACCGCGCCCGAGCTGACCGGCGAATGGGAATACAAGCTCTCGCAGATGGAGCGCGGCAACCTGCCACGCGACGCGTTCATGCAGGAAATCGCCCGCATGACGCAGACCATCGTCAAGCGCGCGAAGGAATACGACTCGGATACCATCCCGGGCGATTACGCGACGCTCGAAACGCCGTGTCCGAATTGCGGCGGTCAGGTGAAGGAAAACTACCGCCGCTTCGCGTGCTCGAAGTGCGAGTTCTCCATCTCGAAGATTCCGGGTGGCCGTCAGTTCGAAATTCCGGAAGTCGAAGAACTGCTGCAGAACAAGACCATCGGACCGCTGTCCGGCTTCCGCAGCAAGATGGGCCGGCCGTTCTCGGCGATCCTGAAGCTGTCGCTCGACGACGAGATCAAGAACTACAAGCTCGAATTCGACTTCGGTCAGGATTCCGGCGGCGAAGACGGCGAAGTGCCGGACTTCTCCGAACAGCAAACGGTGGGCGCGTGCCCGAAATGCCAGGCGCGTGTGTACGAACACGGCATGAGCTACGTCTGCGAGAACTCGGTTGCCAATCCGAAGACCTGCGACTTCCGCTCAGGCAAGGTGATCCTCCAGCAGGAAATCACGCGCGAGCAGATGGGCAAGCTGCTGGAAGAAGGACGCACCGATCTGCTGACGAACTTCAAGTCGTCGCGCACCGGCCGCAACTTCAAGGCGTTCCTCGTCAAGCAGAGCGACGGCAAGATCGGCTTCGAGTTCGAGAAGAAAGAGCCGTCGGCGAAAACCGCAGCCAAAACGGCGGCGGCCAAAGCTGCAGCCAAAGCCGCACCGGAAGCGGACGATGAAGACGACGGGGACGGCGGCGTAGCGCAGAAGACCGTGCCGGCCAAGAAGGTTGCAGCGAAGAAGGCGCCAGCCGCGAAAAAGGCAGCCGCCAAGAAAGCGCCTGCAAAGAAAGCCGCGGTTCGCAAGACCGGCTCGTAACCCCACGCCGTGACGGGGCGGGGCGGGGCGGCTTGCTCGAGCGCCCTCTGCCCGCACGACCGTCACGGCAGAACAGAAAAGGCGTAGCCGCTTCAGTGGGCCGCGCCTTTTTTCTGCCGACTGGAACCGGGCTATCGGTCAAAGCCAAAAACGAGGCACGTTCACCGCATCGAAACAAAAGGCGCTGCCATTTTTAAAGTGGCAGCGCCTTTTTTACTAGCGGCTCGTCTGGCACGCGGTACAAACCACCGCGCCATTGAATCAAGGCATCAAAGCGGCGACAACGCAGCAGGCCGTGCCCGCGACGACGGCGCCTTTGCAGGCAGCTTCGGCGACAGTTCGCTATCCAGCAACCGCGACAGCGGCTCCGCGCCATCGAACGCTTCGGGCGGCGCGATGTCCGATGAATCCAGACCGGACGCCAAACCAGGGCGCGGCTGGCCGTCCTTGATCCATTGCTCACCGAGGAGGCTGTTCGGGGTCTGGCTGAAATGCTCGACCAGATGATCGATGAACGTGCGCACCTTGGCCGGCAAGTGACGGCGGCTCGGGTACGCAATGTTGATTTCGACCTGCGGCAAACGGTACTCGCCAAGCAGACGCACCAGCCGGCCACGCGTCATATCGCGGCCAATCAGGTAGCTCGGCAGGATCGCAATGCCCATCCCGAGCAGCGAGAACTGACGCAGCATTTCGGTGTTGTTCGCGACGATCACGTTGGTGGGCCGCACCCGCACTTCGCCTTCCGGACCCGTGAAGACCCGCTCGTCGCCCCAGTATTCGGACGGCAAGGACAGACACGGATGCTCCAGCAGATGCTCAGGGCGCGTCGGCGTGCCGTGCTTCTCCAGATACGCGGGCGTCGCACACACCGTCATGCAGCCCGTTGTCAGGCGCCGCGTGACGATGCTCGCACTGCGCATCTGCCGCGCGATGACGACGCCCACATCGAAACCTTCTTCGACCAGATCGACCTGGCGGTCAACCAGCGTCACGTCGGGAATGACTTTCGGATAGCGCTCGGCGTAGGTCTGCAACACCGGCGCAAGATTGTGTAGCCCGAACACCACCGGCGCGACAATGCGCAGCGTGCCGACGGGTTCGTGATTGCGCGCCACCACCATCTGCTCGACGTCTTCCAGTTCGTCGAGAATCTGGCGGGCGCGTTCCAGATAAACCTGGCCTGACTCAGTCAGCGAAAGGCTGCGGGTTGTGCGATTGAGCAGGCGGGTACCGAGACGGCCTTCGAGATCGGCTACATGGCGGGTGGCCACTGCGTTGGAAATATCCATTGCGCTGGCCGCGCGGGCAAAACTGCCGAGATCCGCCACGCGGACGAAAACTCGCATCGATTGCAAATGATCCATAAGACAACTCCTGCCGTGTTACAGCTTCCTGACAAACCGGTTTGGCCAGTGAAGCGAACTGCGAATTCTCCTACGACTCCCCAAATCGTGCAGAAGTTGCTCAAGAATGGTTAATTTTCATAGATTTCGTATCACCGTACTTCCCAGTGTCGTGCCCGGGAGTCCATTGTTCCTGTTAGGGAAACAATATGGTGCGCTGCAGCTAGCACTGTGTTCATTGCCGGAACAGAGAGCGGTGTCGCAGTTGCGTCGAAAATGTGCGCAACAGGCTCAGCGTATCGCAGAAAGCAAAAGACCGCCCGGAGGCGGTCTTGTTTAGCGGAGTGAGCACTCACATGATCAGGTAGCGAGTCGCCCTTCCAGGGCCGTTTTGGCCTCGCGCAGCGCCGGCGGCAGGTTTTGCTGCAGTGTGTCGAAGAGCTCCGCGTGCAAGGCGAGCTCTGCGCGCCAAGCCGCGTCGTCGACAGAGATCACCGTGTCGAACTGCGCCCGGGTGAAATCGAGGCCGCTCCAGTCGATATCCTCGTAATGCGGCGAGACGCCGAACGCATGTTCTTCACCTTGGGCCGCGCCTTCGATGCGGCCCACCATCCAGCTCAGCACCCGCATGTTTTCGCCGAAGCCCGGCCAGACGAACTTGCCGTCCGCGCCTTTGCGGAACCAGTTCACGCAGAAGATCTTCGGCAGCTTCGCGTTCAGTTGTTCAAGCCGCTCGCCGGTTTTCAGCCAGTGCGCGAAGTAGTCGCTCATGTTGTAGCCGCAGAACGGCAGCATGGCGAACGGGTCGCGCCGCACCACGCCCTGCTGGCCGGCGGCCGCGGCGGTGGTCTCCGAGCCCATGGTCGCGGCCATATAAACCCCTTCGACCCAGTTGCGCGCTTCGGTGACGAGCGGCACGGTGGTCGAACGACGGCCGCCGAAGATGAACGCGTCGATAGGTACGCCGGCCGGGTTCTCCCAATCCGCGTCGATCGACGGGCATTGCGAGGCCGGCGCCGTGAAGCGCGCATTCGGATGAGCCGACTTGCGGCCGGTTTCCTTCGCGATGGCCGGCGTCCAGTCCTTGCCTTGCCAGTCGGTCAGATGCGCCGGTGCTTCGTCGGTCATGCCTTCCCACCAGACATCGCCGTCGTCGGTCAGAGCGACGTTGGTGAAGATGACGTTTTCCTTGAGCGTCGCCATGGCGTTGAAGTTGGTCTTTTCGCTGGTGCCGGGCGCCACGCCGAAGTAGCCGGCCTCCGGGTTGATTGCGTAGAGGCGGCCGTCCTTGCCCGGTTTGATCCACGCGATGTCGTCGCCGATCGTCGAAATCTTCCAGCCGTTCAGGCCCTCCGGCGGAATCAGCATGGCGAAGTTGGTCTTGCCGCAGGCCGACGGAAACGCCGCCGCCACATGATGCTTGCGCCCTTCCGGCGAGGTGACGCCGAGGATCAACATATGCTCGGCGAGCCAGCCTTCGGCGCGGCCCATCGTGGAAGCGATTCGCAGCGCGAAGCATTTCTTGCCGAGCAGGGCGTTGCCGCCGTAGCCCGAGCCATAGCTCCAGATCTCGCGCTGCTCGGGGAAATGGACGATGTATTTGGTGTCGTTGCACGGCCACGGCACGTCTTGCGCCCCCTCGGCGAGCGGTGCGCCCACCGAATGCACGCACGGCACGAAGTCGCCGTCGGCGCCGAGCACGTCGTACACCTTGCGGCCCATGCGCGTCATGATGCGCATGTTGGTCACCACGTACGGGCTGTCGCTCAGTTCCACGCCGATATGCGCGATGGGCGAGCCGAGCGGACCCATCGAAAACGGCACGACGTACATCGTGCGGCCACGCATGGCGCCGTCGAACAGGCCGTCGAGCGTCGTGCGCATGTCCGCCGGCGCGATCCAGTTGTTAGTGGGGCCAGCGTCTTCGCGACGCTGCGAGCAGATAAACGTGCGGTCTTCGACGCGCGCCACATCCGACGGATCGGACCAGGCGAGATACGAGTTCGGACGTTTGGCCGGATTGAGCTTTCTTAGCGTGCCGGCCGCGACCATCTGGGCGCAGAGCCGGTCATATTCTTCCTCCGAGCCGTCGCACCATACGATCCGATCGGGCTTGGTCAACGCAGCGACGCGTTCGACCCAGTCGATCAGCTTGCGGTTTTTGACCCAGGCAGGAGCCTCAATGGCGGAAATTCCGGCAAAGGCGGGATGATTCATCGAGCTGTCTCCGTTTCGTTTGTGTAAGCAAAAAGAAAAACGGTACGAGCCCAGCGACGCTGCTGCGAGAGGCGGCAATCCAGTCGCGCCAGCCTGGGCTGGCGCACGATTGTGCAGGTCGTGATGGGCCATACAGCCTGTTGCCTGGCACCCTCCGCCAGCAGCCCTTGCAACCGTCTGTAAAGCGGCTTGCATCGAGCGGCAACAAACTGTTAAAAACGTTCTCAACTCATGCCGTTTGCGTGGTCATGCCGTCTGTGCGGCACTTTCTACGATAAGGCATCCATCCAAACCAGCGTGTGATCTACCTCACATGGTGGGACAGCAAGCTTAACACTCCGTTCCGCACCGTCATGGTGCGTCGCAAAACACCAATACTATGAAGATTGCCATCCTCGACGATTACCAGGACGCCGTCCGCAAGCTCGACTGTTTTCAGTTGCTCGCCGACCATGACGTCAAGGTGTTCAACAACACCGTGCGCGGCCTCGGTCAGTTGGCCAGCCGTCTGTCGGAGGTCGATGCGCTGGTGCTCATCCGCGAACGCACCCGTATCAACTCGCAACTGCTCGATAAACTCCCGCATCTGCGCATGATCAGCCAGACCGGCAAGGTATCGAGCCATATCGATCTGGCCGCTTGTACCGAGCGCGGCATCGCCGTGCTGGAAGGCAGCGGCTCGCCGATCGCGCCGGCCGAGCTGACCTGGGCACTCATCATGGCCGCGCAACGGCGCATCCCGCAATACGTAGCAAACCTTAAGCAAGGAGCCTGGCAGCAGTCGGGGCTGAAGACGTCGGCCCTGCCGCCGAACTTCGGCCTGGGCCAGGTGTTGCGTGGTCAGACCCTGGGTATCTGGGGCTACGGCAAGATCGGTCGTCTGGTGGCGGGGTACGGCAAGGCGTTTGGCATGGACGTGCTGGTGTGGGGCCGTGGCACGACGCTCGAAGCGGCGCGCGCCGACGGCTATGGCGTGGCCGAGAGCCGTGAAGCGCTGTTCGAGCAGAGCGACGTGCTGTCCTTGCATCTGCGCCTGCACGACGACACGCGCGGCATCGTCAAGCAGGAAGACCTGCTGCGGATGAAGCCCACGGCGCTGCTCGTAAATACGAGCCGGGCTGAGCTGCTGGAAGAGAACGCGCTGGTGAATGCGCTGGCGCGCAACCGGCCTGGGATGGTGGCGATCGATGTCTTCGAAAGCGAACCGATCTTGCAGGGCTACAGCCTGCTGCGCATGGAAAACGTGATCTGCACGCCGCACATCGGCTATGTGGAGCGCGAGAGCTACGAGCTGTATTTCAGCGCGGCGTTCAAGAACATTCTGGCGTTCGACGGTGGGGATACGTCAAGCGTGGCGAATCCGGAAGCGCTGCAGGGTGGGCGTCGGCGGTAGCGGTTTGTGGGGCTGGGGCTGGGGCTGGGGCTGG
>Ga0153933_1000432_pt1 | contig 15411 bp, 12 predicted proteins | sample TSNJ017MetaG_FD_102275 | JGI IMG/M metagenome (GOLD analysis project Ga0153933, IMG submission 102275) | Attine ant fungus gardens microbial communities from New Jersey, USA - TSNJ017 MetaG | ecosystem: Host-associated > Fungi > Mycelium > Unclassified | place: USA: New Jersey, Wharton State...
CCGCCGGGACAGAGAAACCTGCTTCTGCTTTCTTTTTTGACAGCACGCGGATCGTCACGGTTAGGAATTTTGCGCGGAGTACACCGGTAGGATATTCTGTTGATCACAGACGACAGAGGAAGCTCTCGGAGCATTCGATTGTGCAGACGCCGGCGTGATCTGGGACAGACTCAAGAGGATGCTGATGGCGGTGCTGGCAGCGAAGATCGCCCACACGGCTGACTCCGCGGCGCCAGTATCACGCACTGCTCGTTGTGATTCCCGTTGAAAGTCCATGATCGGAGAGAATGGGATGATTTTCATAATAACAGCCTTCATCCATGCCATAGGCATTTGCCGTGCCAAGCGAGAAAGCTACCATCTAAGTGGCTTTCTATTAGTAACTTATGAATAGTATCTGATTTTGTCTCTCTCAGAAAATGATCTCAAAATAGGATTCGGATTCCCAATTTGAGACGGGAGGCGGAGAGCGAAAGGGCGACCGGGCGTAAGCGGACGAAGTGGACAGAGTCGACGGAGTGCACAGAAGTGGAGCGATCGGCCACCAATCACCTGTCAGCTCTTCCCTCCTCTCCGCCTGCCAACACGGGCAGGTGCAGTTCGGCGATGCAACCAATCATTCCGTCGGTGCGATTTTCCAGGGTCAGGCTGCCGCCGTGGGCTTCAGCGATTTGGCGGCAAAGGACTAGGCCGATACCGGAGCCGCTCGACTTGGTGGTGAAGAACGGGACGAACAAGTTTGTCGGGTTTGCGATCCCGCTGCCTTCGTCGATGACTTGCACTAGCCATTCATTTTGCGGTCGGCTCCAGGCGATTTCTACGTCTCGACCTTTTTCCAAACTCGCGTCGACGGCGTTCTTGATGAGATTGATCAAGAGTTGCTCGATCTGGTCTCGATCGATGTTGACCACAGCTTTTTCGGTTGAAGTGATTCTTACAGGGAGCCGCGTTTCCAAGGCAACTACTTGGCGAATAATGGGGCCAAGTTCAACCGGGCGTAAGGTGGGCGGCGGCAGCCGGGCCAGCCGGGCGTAGGCGGTCATAAAACGACCTAAAGCTGAGGCCCGATCCGCAATAATGCTCATCCCGCTTTGCAGATCGGCTTCCCAGGAGTTCTGCCGCTTTTCCTGAGTTAGCGTGAGTAAATCACTTAAGCTCTCGGCAATCGACTGGATTGGAGCTAACGAATTGTTAATTTCATGGCCAAGGACCCGGATCAATCTTTGCCAGGCGATCCGCTCCTCCTCACGCAGGGCCCGTCCGAGATCGGTTAACACTAACAATTGATGGGGACGACCGCCTTCACGGAACGTGGTGCGACGCAACCCCCAGCGGGTCCCGGAGCGACCGGGAAAATCTCGATCAATGAGACCAACCGGATCGCCTACCAGACAATCATCCAGGCCTAATTCGACGGCGTCGTGTCCGAGAGCGTGTTCTTCCCGGCGCATTAAGAGATGAGCGCCGGCCGGATTCATGAGTCGCAACTTTCCTTTCTCGTCGAAGGTAAATACAGCGATTTCGACGGCGTCGATCACGGCTTTCAACAGGGCGCTGGCTTCAGTGGCTTGGCGTCTTTCGACTAACAATTGATCACCCAACGCATTTACTTCCCGCATCACTTCACCCAGAGAATCGGCTTGGCGAGCCGCTCGCGCTCTTAGCGAATAATCGCCTTCGCGGAGGGCGGCCAATAAATTGGTCAAAGTGCGGATGGGAAAGAGCACCTGTTGGCGAACGGCCACGACCGCAGCGCCCCAAATTCCTACCGCAAGAATGGCAATGGCGATTCGGACCGACCAAGGCCAAGTCGAATGCCAGAGCATGAATAGGGTTGCCGCGACTGCTGGCCCGCCCGCCACGAAGGTAAGAACCTGGACGGAGCTCTCAAATGGTAAATTCCGCCATCGGAGCAAGGGACGTCGCGAGGAGCCGTGCATTTTGAGAGAGATAATCTCACGCCAAGACACAAAGGCGCAAAGGAGATTGGTAGGGCGAGGCTCCCGAAAAACCAAGAGATTTTATCAGAGGTGCCGACACTTCGCCGCTAAATAGTTTGCTAGGCCAATTGGCGGGCCGAGCCGCGGCCGAGCGATAGACTGCTGCTCGGCAAGTTTTACGGCCTAGAAACGTCGTTCGGTGAGGTGAATGCCAGGGGCTCCGCTATAATCATGGGCCTTTCTGGAGCCTCGCCCTACCAAGCGAGAATCACAGCCCATACTGCTGCAGCCGCCGATAGAACGTGCTGCGACTCAAACCGAGGGCTTCTGCTGCGCGCCGGGCATTACCGCCGTAGCGGTTAAGCGCTTTCTTGATCAATAACTTCTCGATGTCTTCCAAGGTCATTTCATCGAGCCGGGATGGATCTGAAGTGGTTCCGCCTCCGACATCGGCTAAGCCTAGGTCCGGAGGCCGGATCTGAGAACTGTCCGTCATTAGAACTGCCCGCTCAATGGTATGATCGAGCTCGCGCACATTCCCCGGCCACCGATGATAAGCGAGTGCCTTCTCGGCGGCAGGGTCAATTCCTGTAATCCGCTTATGATACCGGCCGGCATGGCGGTCCAAAAAATATTGAGCCAACGGCACGATGTCTTCAGGGCGGTCGCGTAAGGGCGGAATCTGAATCTCCACCGTTCGCAGCCGAAAATAGAGATCCCGCCTGAACCGGCCGGCTTCAACTTCAGCCGGTAGATCGGCGTTCGTTGCCGATAAAAGTCTGACACTCGCGCGCCGGGTCTTCGAAGAACCGAGGCGCTCAAACTCGCCGGTCTCAACCGTCCGTAGCAGTTTGGCCTGTTGGGAGAGCGGAATGTTTCCAATCTCATCAAGAAATAAGGTACCGCCATCCGCAATTTCGAATCGTCCGGCCCGCTCACTCTTCGCGTCTGTAAACGCTCCTTTCATATGGCCGAACAATTCGCTCTCAAACAGATTTTCGTTCAGTCCGCCCATATTGACGGTCACAAAAGCTTTATCTGCCCTCTGACTAGCGGCATGAATCGCCCGCGCCACTAATCCTTTTCCTGTGCCGTTTTCGCCGGTCACAAAGACATTAGCGTCCGAAGGGGCAATCCGTTGAACGGTCTCAACTACGGTTCGCATTCCCGGTGAATGAGCGATGAGCCCGCTGCTGGCCAATGCCGATTTTTGAGCCGGAATAAGGCCTGCATCTCCGCGAAGAACCTGGTTTTCCGACTCTAATCGCTCGCCGCGCCGCTCTGCCGCTGAAAAATCAAGCTGGGTCCGTATGATCGCCGAGACGCGGGCATTTTCCCAAGGCTTTTGAAAGAAGTCCCTGGCGCCGGCTCGCATTGCCGCAACCGCCAGATCGACCGTCGCCCATGCCGTCATCACTACGATAGGCGGGGCTCCTTCAAACTTTTTGATCTGAGCGATGAGGTCGAGACCTTCTTGGCCGCTAGTCGTATCACGAGCGTAGTTCAGGTCCAAGAGTATGAGTGCGACTTCGCTTGCTTCGAGTGTCTGCAAGACTTCTTTAGGAGAAGTCGACAGCGCTACGTCGTACCCTTCTTTTACCAAAAGAATCCGGAGTGCCTCCCGGACAGCAGCTTGGTCATCGGCGATTAGGATGCAGGGTTTGGGGTTCACGGTTGGCGGTTGGCAGTCTGCCGTCGGCGGTTAGCGGTTAGCGGCTGGTCGTTGGCAATCGTCCTCGTCCTCGGAGACGCTTCGTTGAAACCTGGCTGTAATGTTCGTTGTGTATCGATTTGGCAAACTACATTCATTTGAGGAAGTCTGTGGTGATCAGTAGAAAGGCCTATCCGTGGCGAAAGCGCAACAACTTCTATTAGAGGGGTGAGGATTAGCCGAGGCCGTTGCCAACCGCTTTTCTGTCGAGCACGGGACAAAGCTGAGAGCTGTCCACAAAATCGATGCCACATCAGCCCACCGATTAGAGGACGAGCACGATTAGAGACGCCGAACGGTGAACCGTGAACTATTTAGGACATGGTACGACAGGTGCTATGATGGGGAAACCTATGGTAAAGCCCGGAACCAACGAGGAGTCTGCCAGTGCTGTGGCGGCAGGAGGAAATAAGGCGCTTAAATCGCCAAACGCAATCCCTCTCTATCGAGTAGGGGTACCGTTTTTCGGTTCTACGCAGCGGTTTCGGAGAAGTCCTTTCCAGTTCCATCTCGATGGTTACCACCAGTACGGCTCGATCTACCGCGCCCGGATCGACGGAAAAAACTGGATTGTGTTATCGGGCCTGGAAGCAAACGATCTGGTCTGGCGTAACACCGATATGTGGAGTTATCGGGAAGCGAATTCAGCCTTCGCGGAACAGCTCGGCTCAGGTCATGTAACGCAATTGGACGGTGACCCGCATAAGAAAAGGCGCCAGCAGCTAAAGCCCGGGTTCAAAATGGAAGCCGTGATGCGGTATTTGCCCCAGATGAATCAGGCGGCAGTCGAACTTTTGCCGGCCATGTGTGATCGGCCCATCAACATCACCGAAGCGTTTGCGGAACTGATTCTGATGATCACCTCTCGAACCACCTTCCGCTGTGAGCTATCGCCGGAAATGGTGGCGATTATGAGCCATTGGGAACATGATTTTATCTATGGGACCAGCCTGAGATGGCGGCGTCATTTCTATTATGGACGGCCGAGCTATCGCCGGATGAAGCAGCAAGTCTTTGCCGAGCTGGAAAGAATCTTGGATGAGCGATTGCGATCAAAAGAAGAGCCGGATGATAACCTAACGGCCATTATCAAAACGGGCAGAGAGGCCGGCCAGACCGTAAGCCGCTGGGAATTAATCAATACCATTTATTTGATACTGCTGGCCGGTATTCATAATACCTCGAACCTGATCCATTGGTGCTTGCTCTATTTATCGAGTGATCCCGCCTGGGCAGAAGAACTGCGGGCAGAACTTAGCCAATGGGATACCGCTAATTTCAAAGGGATGGGTCAATTCCCGAAGTTGAAAGCCACTATTCAAGAGGTTCAACGGTTACGCCCCGGTGCGATCATTCATCGGTTGACTGCGGCGCGGGATTTCGACTTTGGCGGTTATTTAGTACCGCAAGGCGCTGAAATCATCCATGTGAACACGTTGGTTCATTTCCTGGAGTCGGTTTACGAAGAGCCGTTCCAGTTTAATCCCAGAAGATATCTCAACGGGCGCACCTATCCTCCGAAAGCGAACGGATTTTTCGGAGGAGGAACCCACATCTGTTTAGGGATGAACCTGGCCATGGTGCATACTCCGATCATTCTGGCCAATGTGATTCGAGATTATCAGTACGCCTTCATTTCAGATCCGACTATGCAGGTCCGGGTAGGGCTCGGCCAAAATCAGATTCGAAACCAAATCCCGGCCCTATTCACGCGCAGGGTAGCAGGAAAGGATAAGGCTCCGGATTAAGGCTCTGTAACAACCGCGAATGGACGCCATTGGACGCGAAGACGAAAGATTAAATCCGACCGCAGATGAACGCAGATAAAATGGGCTCCGATTGCGGCTTACCCGAAAGCGATATAGCAAGCACTTCCGGATAGCGGTTATCTGCGGTTGAACTCTTGGTGTCCCTTCGCGGCTATTTTGCTTCAGGTAGCCGGTTTACGTCTTTATAGTAGAGATAGCGAGCTGGGGACTTACCCATGGCGACAAACCATTGGGGGCAGTAGGGGGCCATCCAAATACAATCGCCTGCGGTCACCGGATACCAGTTGTCCTCCAAACGATACACGCCGATCCCGGCTAACATCAGCAAGCCATGCTCCATAATGTGGGTTTCCACAAACGGCAGGTGGGCGCCCGGCCGGTAATTGAAAATGTTAATCGCCAGATCGAACGACGAGTTATCAGGTAGTAGCACTTGTAAAAGGGCGGCCTCATCTCCGAGAAAAGGTTGACCGGCAACATTTTGTTCCCGGCCGAACAGAACGCTGGGCTCGGGTACGCCAGGAAGCGCCACATAGTTCTTTAGGAAGAGGTGCACTTCGGTTCCCGGTTCCGGATCAGCCAACGCCCAGGCGGTCACCGCGGGCACGAACATAAATTCGCCGGCAGCGAGACGGCGTTTTTCCGCTTTGGCCTGTCCGGTCACCGAACCTTGCAAGACATAAAGGAACGCCTCGGTTTGGCTTTCCACGAATTCGGCGTGACCACTCTGAGCAAACTTGATGGTTAGCTGCGTGAACCCGGCCCCCATTTCCGGAGAAATCAGCAGGACAGTAGCGGCGCCGGTTATTCCCGGGATACTGCTCACTACGTGGCCATCGGGAGCGATAATCGCGTGACGAGAACCGATAAAGGTACGGGTTGTGCCAAAGAGAAGATTCGGAGTCATAGAGAAAGAATAGCAGATCCAAGCGGTCGCCCTTGGATCTGTTTCGCGAGAGCATCCAGAATAAAATCTGAGTAGCAACGCCGGTTTATTCGGGAGAGGTCCGACATTTGCTATCTGCCCCGCCCGCATCGCTACGCGAAGCGTTGCGGGCGGGTATTTGCTATTTCTTCTGGCTCTGGCGGTTCGAACAGCGGGACAATCGTCATCGCGGGACAGAGCACCAATCCCTTATCCGTGAGTCTGATTTCCGGAATGACCGACAACGGTAACAGGTTAAAGCCCATGTAAGGCAATCGGCATCCGATTTCGTTCCAGACCTTTTTTAAAGCAGTGGTTTCGGCAGCGGCCTGGCCTGCCCGCACATCCGATAACAGACCGGCAATGGGCAACCGCACCGAAGCCAGGATTTGACCACCACGGACAATACAGATGCCACCTTGGGACTCTTGCATGAATTGGAGAACTACCTTCATGTCCTTCTCATTCGTCCCAGCTAAGACAATATTGTGAGCGTCGTGCCCGACTGAGCTACCGACGGCAGCATCGGTCAACCCGAAGTTCTTCAGTAAGCCAAACGCAGCCGAGCCGGTCTTACCATGCCGTTCTACCACCGTCAGAAAACAGGCATTTTCTCGAGCCAGGAAAGAAGCCCAATCTTCAGCAGGATCGACGGCGAGGCGCTCATGCTTGGTGGGAATACTGGCGCCCTCCAATGTAACAAAATTAACTAGGACCGTATCCGCGGGTAAAGGAGGAATCAACGGCTGCGCCGGGTTAACGGTGACGGTTTGATAAGCTCGCTTCGGATACTGGTAACGGCGTTCAAGAGCGCGCTCGAGTTGGGGAGTTGGTTTCTTATCTTCAACGACCAATTGTCCGCCATACCAGGTATTATGCGGTTCGAGATTGTCATTGAGGAGAACCACGTCCGCTCTACGGGCAGCACCTAAGCCGCCCAGTTCTCCGTCCATTGAGTAGCGAGTCGCCGGATGCAGAGAGCCGCAACTCCAAGCCGTGAATGGCGGCAGGCCGGAGCGCACCGCTTGACGAACCACCCAATCCAACCCGAAAACAAAAAGGTCGTCCGCATCGCGATCATCCGTGCAAACACAGACTCGTTTCGGATTCGCTCCTAACTCGGTCACCGCTTTGATAGCATGGGGTAAACTGTGCCAAGGCGTAGTCGGCGGACCACCCCGCAAAAAGACCCACATCCCGGCCTCCAGGAAGTCGTCAGCGATTTCCCGGTCGATGGCTTCGTGGGTGTCGGTGACTCCGGAGGCGGCGTAGGCTGCTACAAAGGGCCGTCCATAAATGTGGCCGCAGACCGGCCGGCCGCGGCGAAGCGCCTCCGCGATGATAGCGTGGCTGCGTTCATCCCCTTTCACCACCTGGATAAAATCCATCTTTTCGCCCAGAGCCACCGCTTCGGGCCATTGATCAAAGATGGCCCCAATTTTTGCGGGAGTTAAGTCGCCACCCGCAGTCTCGAGGCCGGGATGCGTTGCCGGAATGGTGCTCGGCAAGGTGAGAAAAATATTGAGGGGAGCTTGTCTGGCATCTTCCAACATCCATATCAACCCGTCGGCGTCGCACACATTGCCGATCTCATGGCTATCGCAGAAGATCGTGGTCGTGCCGTTGATCAGCGCGGCTTCCGCATAGGCGCATGCCGTCATCATGCTGCTCTCAATGTGAATGTGAGGATCTACCAAGCCCGGGGCCAAGGTTCCGCCTTGGACATCGTAGCGATCAACCCCAGAAAATTGACAGGCACCGGCGGGTTTGACTGCTGCGATTCGACCCTGGCTAATCCAAAGCTCCCGCTCCGGCAATAAGCGCTCGGTGTACACGGAGAGAACTCGTCCGCCAGAAATCACCAAGTCAGGCGCGGCCCTCCCTGAACTGACGTCTGCTAAATGCCGGGTTACCTGAGCCAAAGCGGGAACATCGAAACGGGTCATCGGGAAAAAAGTAATCAGTAAGACAATAATCAGTATCGATAGGCAAGCGGAAGCGTCCAGTGCGATCGCCTTTAAGAACCTGGGCAGGCTGGGAGCAGCTTTAATACCAAGGTGAGAGGTGAGACGGGATTGGTGGTGGTAGCGGTCAGCAATCGGTGACCAGCACATCGTTGCCGGTGTTGGCACGGTTGACGGCATTGGTAGCGCGGTTAAAGTCGCCACCCAATGGAAGTTATCAATCGTGAGGCGGTACTGGCTTTTGTGGGACCGGATGGGGGCATTATTAGGGAACTTGCTGCGAGTCGTAACTCATCCGCGCGAAAACAAAGTTTAGCCGAGGCAACGATTCCGGTCGGTGAAGCTGTCACCGAGCACTATCATAAGGTCACAGAGGAATTCTATTATATTCTGAACGGAACCGGAGTCATGAAAATTGAGGGTGAAGAGAGAGAGGTGGGAGCGGGAGACACAGTGATTATCTTGCCGGGTCAACGGCACAAGATTACGAATAACGGCCAAATTCCACTGGTGCTCCTGGCCTGTTGTTCACCCGAATGGACGGCCGAAGATCAAGTGCTGGTGAGGGATAGCCAATAGCCAATAGCCAATAGCCGGTTAATAAAAAATGACAGATCACAGGTGACAAATCGGTTTATCCAGCCAAACAAAACCCAGGAATCGCCAATTCTCTTTCACTTCGCAGCTTGAGACGCCATGCCAACACCGAGCATCCATTACCCAAGCACAGGCCAGGCTCCTAAAGCCACGATTTGTATCGTTGGAGGAACGAACGTTGCCCACGCGCTTGCGTTGTCAGCACAGGTAACTGCAAGTTTTACCATCGAGACACCATTCGGGATATCACCGATGATCTATTTTGGTGAAACGGACGGGGTTCCTTTCTACCATATCACACTTCATGGTTCACCTGAGCTATCCGGTGTGGCGGAGCAAGACGTCTTGCTGAGAGTTTGGAGTGCCTTACATCAGCTCGAAGTGAGTGATGTTCTCGGCGGCGCCACCGCAGGCAGCATCAATGAGAAATATAAGCTAGGGGATTGGGTAATCGCGGACGACTTCGTTGACTTTAATATCGATCGGCAGCGTTCGATTGCTGCTGCCGTGCTCGGGGCTAAGACCGCAGCGAGAGTCCTGCCCAGGTATGTACCGGCGGACGATCCCGTTCTGCGAAAGATTTTGGTCGAAGAAACGGCAAAATTGGCCGGGCGGGAGAACGTGCATGAAGGTGGCGTGATTGTTCAAGCCGCCGGCGGTCGCTTTGAGACGGCAGCCGAGATTAGAATGTTCCAGCGGCTGGGCGGAGATTTGGTGACAATGAACGTGCCAACCGAAATGGCCTACGCTCGCCAACTCAATATTAACTATTCGAGCCTAATCGCGATTTCTAACCCAGCCGAAGGACTAGGAACCTGGGAGTGGACCACGCTGAGTGATCTTTATCCGAAGTTTCATGCGCAAAGTATCGCGATCTATCTCGCGGCTGCGAAGCGGATTAACGAGTTGCCTGAGCGGCGAAGAATCGGTGATACGCTCCGGATTCATCCCGAGTTTGATTAAGGGGACCGTCGGCCGGCTGATCGCTCCTTAGTTCGGCATCGGCAATTTAATCCCAAATTCCCGTTCTGCGTAAGGACTGGCCGTCGCGTTCACTGCGGCCACCAAGGCTTTCCAATCGCCGCTGTACTTCTGCTCGAATTCTTTGACGGCCTGGTTATAGGCATCTAATAGCAGCTGTTTTTGGTCCGCTTGGAGAAAACTATATTCCAAGCTATTTCTCCCAAGCCGAACCATTTCGTCCCAAGAAAGGTTGTAGTTTTTGACGGCGACATAGTACTCATCGGTCATCGTTGAACCCCACATCCCCCGGTCATCAGTATTCAAACAGACCGGTATACCGAAGCGCAAATACCGAGGGAATGGATGATCAGCGAAATTTGGTACATACCCAAGCAAGTGATTACTGATCAAATTGATCTCGACCAGATCTTTGTCTTCTCGCATATGTAACATGGTGTCGGGGTCGGATAGCAAATTCACGCCGTGTCCGATTCTTTTTGCACCGAGGTAAAGGGTATCTCTCACATGATGGTTGGGTTCATCGCTTTCGCCGGCGTGAATCGACAGGCTAACGGGCGGGTATTTCCCTTCCATCTTGCGATAAACGGATAGGAAGCGGGCAGGATATCCTTTTTCGTTATCTTCGCGACCGGCCATATTGATGCCGACCCATAGATCTCGATGCCGATTGACAAACGCATAGGCGTCCTCGACTCCGTCTTCTGCCGTTGGCGCGAAGCGGATCACCACCGCCTGAAAGCGCACGGTCACGCCAGTGGCAACAGCATCCGGTTGCTGTAACCGATGACGGTAAATATCTGCTACTTGATCTAACGAAACGGTATTACCGTCTTGGTCCTTGTATTCAAAGAACGATCCCAGACCAAAGACCAGATTTTGCGTTTCGACGTAGCGAACTCCTTCCTGCCCGAAACGCTTCATACTCTCGACTAGCAATTCGCTGGATACATATGGATTTCGAACCAAGCCGCCGAGGCGCGGCCAAATTTCCTCGAAGAATTTCTCGCGGCCATCACCGGGTTGACCTAGCCACAGTGATGCCAACCAACTGGCTTTGGTAGCCGCATCTAAAGAGCTGAGCGCTTGGTACTGTGCCTTCTCCGAGTCGGGTAAACGATCATACTGCCATCTGGGAATCGTGGTATAAAACAGAGGAGCAGTCCCACTCGGATTCGGCGACGCAACCTTGGTTAAGGTATAGAAGGTGTCTCCATGAGTTTTGCTAGGATCGGTGGCGACCTGGTACCACCAGTCCGGCCAATTGGCTCCGTCTTGATGATTGTGTAGGTCTCCGCCTTTCGGCAAGGCATACAGAAACCGGTAAAGCTGTTCGTTGTTCGCGTTGTGAACGATCTCTTGGAATCGGCTATCGAAATCCGCCGCATGACCGAGCGCGGTCGTGAGCAACCAAAAGATGAATGGGAAAGAGAGTCGAGAATTTCGAAACCTAGTCATGGTCTGAGTGAGCTAATTAAGAACATGATAGCGGTCTGCATTCAAGCCCGTACCCCGAAAGGGCGACAGGACTGAGCCCTGGGGTTCAACCCAGAACCGCCTGGGAAACGGCAAGCATTCTACCCCGGAAGGGGTTGACAGGACTGAGCCCTGGGGTTCAGCCCAGAACCGCCTGGGGACGGCAAGCTTTCTACCCCAAAGGGGTAACAGGACTGAGCCTGGGGTTCAGCCCAGAACCGCCTGGGGAACGGCAAGCATTCTACCCCGAAGGGGTAACAGGACTGAGCCTGGGGTTTTAACCCCAGGAATGGCCCCAGCACCGTCCCGCCCTGAAGGGGCGGCAGAATACGCGTGACAACAACAGAAATATATTGTGTATTATATTCATGTCGCAATCATTAGCTCGACTATTGGTACACCTGGTCTTTTCGACTAAAAACCGGGTACCATTTTTGCAGTCCTCGCAGCGACGATCGGAAGTGCATGCCTATCTAACCGCGACCGTGCAAGGCCACGATTGCGAGGTGATTCAAGTGGGCGGAACGGCCGACCACGTGCATCTGTTTTTTAGTCTTTCGCGCACAATTACGTTGGCCGAATTGGTCAAGAAGCTGAAGACAAGCTCGACAAGGATGATGAGAGAAAAAGGCCATGGCGATTTCTGCTGGCAGACCGGTTACGGCGCGTTTTCCGTTAGCGAATCAAACAAACAGATTGTCATCGAGTACATCGTGAATCAGGAAATGCATCACCGGAAGATGACATTCCAAGAGGAGATCAGGGCGCTTCTGAAAAAGCACAGCATGCGTTTTGATGAGCGATACATTTGGGACTAACACGCGCAATTCTGCCGCCCCTTCAGGGCGGGACGGTGTTGGGGGCGGTCCTGGGGTTAAAACCCCAGGCTCAGTCCTGTTACCCCTTTGGGGTATAGAATCGGCGCCGGGCCCGTTTGGTGAGAAATGTTCTAACCGGACTCGAGGGGCGAGTTTGACGCGCAATTCTACAGCCCCTTCAGCATCCCCAACCTCACGGTCGCGAGGTGCAATTCGAACATGGCGCAGTACTCCAATACTCCAGCACTACATCACTCCGCGTTGCTGGTTTCGAGGACGACGACGAGGACGTGTACGAAGGCTGGTTCTGGGGTTAAAACCCCAGGCTCAGTCCTGTTATCCCTTTGGGGTATGGAATCGGCGCCGGGCGCGTTGGTGAGAAATGTCCTAACCGGCTTCGACGTACGAGTTTGACCGGCGGCTCGCTGGGAACGGCATAACAGCTGCTTGGAACCGGGGCAGCCAGCGCCGAAGAACCGCTTGGCCGGAAGTATCCTCCGCTGAAATTACATTATTCCGGGGGAACAAAATATGACAATATGGACACCAAATTTGTGCCGGGAGAGCCGTCTGTTGATGAGTTAGTTCGGGCGATTAAGCTTTTGGTGGCGGACTTTGATGGACGTCAGACCAGTCGTGTCACTGGAACCGGTGGCAGAGCGTTCGAATTTTTTCCGACCGCTATCACCGATAACATCCCGCCGCTGCACCCGGAATTATCTCGAGCGGTGTGCCTATTGAGCCGGTACCATCTTAAGGAGGTCACAGCTGCCACCGTCGGTGTCGGCGAGGAAGACCGAGGAGCGATGATCATCTCGGATGTGCTCTTGTTTCATAGTCTGCCTAGAACGCTCGCCCGGTGGACACCAACCGGTGCGCCCGGCGAAATCAAGATCCCGTTAGCAAACGAATATGTGCAAGAAGGCAGCGTTAGTATCTACCTAAATGGAGTAACCGCAGCCGACCGCGTGATCCTAATCGATGATCTGATCAGTACGGGTGGAACCTTGGTGGCTTTAGTTAAGGCAATCCGAGAGGCCGGCGCTCACATTCTGGAGATTTTGACCATTGGCGAAAAAGAGGAAAACCATGGTCGCCGCCATTTGCTGGCAGAGACGGGTCTATCAGTAAAGACCATGCTGGTCACGACCCTGACCGCGGCAGAGGCAGGATTTAGATCTAAAGTGGTTCGAGTACACCTTGGAGATATGCCGGCATTGCTGGCGGAAAAGGTAGCCGCACATTTTCCGGTTGGTTTCTGCCGTTCAGGCTCTGGCGCGTCTTGTTCATAATAATGCACACTTGTCCATCATTTGCCGCATTGGCTCTTTTTTTATCCTTTCCTGACCACCCGCTGCTCGCTTAAACAACTTGGGATAAAATCTGCTCCTCCTTTCTCATGCTCGAACGCGTCTTCTCCCTGAAAGAACACAATACGTCCGCAGCTCGCGAGGTAATCGCCGGGCTGACCACTTTTGCCGCGATGGCCTATATCCTAGCGGTAAATCCGTTGATCTTGTCTCAGACCGGTATCGACAAAGGCGCGTTGGTTACGGCTACCGCGATCGCATCAGCCGTCATGACCATTATCATGGCTTTGGCTACCAACTACCCGATCGCTCTGGCTCCGGGCATGGGATTGAACGCCTTTTTCACCTATACGATCTGTCTGGCAAAGGGAATCCCTTGGCAAGCTGCTTTAGGTTTCGTTTTCTACAGCGGGCTTATTTTCCTCGCTTTGACCGTCAGCCGGTTACGGCAACGGATCGTCGAGGCCATTCCATTTGAACTGAAACTCGCCATTACGTCCGGTATCGGTTTTTTTATTGCTTTAATTGGTTTGGAGAATGGCGGGCTGATCGTCCTCAATATGGCGACCGTTCCCAAGAATGGAGTTCCCCTGGCAGAGGCATCGCCTTATTTAACGTTAGGTAACTTGGGGACAATGGCCCCTTGGCTAGTTATTATCGGGATCATTTTAACCGGGATTCTGGTCGCTAGGCGGTTTCCGGGCTCCATCGTGCTTGTGATCCTGATTATAACCGTCGCCGGTCTTTTCATACCGGCAGGAGACGGATCCGGGATGATCACCAAACCGCCCGGCGCTATTTTCAATCTACCGTCCTCGTTAGCACCCAGTTTCCTCAAGCTGGATTTAGGCTATTTTTGGCAACACTTGTTCACGGCCCTTCCCTTGGTCCTCTCTATCCTATTTGTCGACTTGTTTGACAATATGGGGACTCTCATCGGGGTATCCAAACGAGCGGGGCTGCTGGATGAAAACGGTAACCTGCCAAAAGTTGGACGTGCCTTTATGGCGGATGCTTGTGCCGCCATGTTCGGATCGACTTTGGGTACGTCTACCGTGACCAGCTACATTGAGAGCGCGGCCGGGGTTGAGGCGGGCGGCCGTACCGGCCTGACCTCAATTGTTACCGCCATCTGCTTTTTGCTAGCCCTTTTCCTGACACCGCTCATTTTGATAGTTCCGGCAGTAGCCACGGCGCCAGCCTTGGTGGTGGTGGGCGCCTTTATGATGCAAGGACTAGCCGAACTAGATCTTCGCGATTTTACCAAGGCAGCCCCGGCTTTTATGACCATCGTAATGATGCCGTTCGCGTTTAGCATCAGCGAAGGCATTGCTTTTGGTATACTAACCTATGTCGGCATGAAGCTCGGTACCGGCAAAGCAAAGGAAGTCGGCACACTTACGTATATCCTGGCCGCGCTGTTCTTGTTGTACTTCCTGTTCGAACACTAAAAACGACTCTGGAGGGATCGCAAAAAGGACACGCGATATTCCTCACTTAATTCGCGTGGCAAATCGCTCCGACGCTTCACCAAGCCGCTTTAGAGATTCCCTCGCCTCGCCTGTTCCCGTTCTAGCGCTTCGAACAGCGCCTTGAAATTTCCGGCTCCGAAACCTTTGCTGCCATGACGGCGGATAACTTCATAAAACACGGTTGGGCGATCTTGAACGGGCTGGCTGAAAATCTGGAGCAAGTACCCTTCATCGTCCCGATCCACCAGAATGCCCCGCCCGCCTAATTCCCGATAATCTTCTTCAATCTCGCCAATTCGTGATGGCAGATCTTCGTAGTAGGTTTCCGGCACCCGGAGAAAGTCCACTCCGGCAGCACGCAACGCATCAACTGTGGCAATGATGTCCTTCGTTGCCAATGCGATGTGTTGAACCCCGGGCCCACCATAGTAAATCAGGTACTCCTCAA
>Ga0153933_1000434_pt1 | contig 15304 bp, 16 predicted proteins | sample TSNJ017MetaG_FD_102275 | JGI IMG/M metagenome (GOLD analysis project Ga0153933, IMG submission 102275) | Attine ant fungus gardens microbial communities from New Jersey, USA - TSNJ017 MetaG | ecosystem: Host-associated > Fungi > Mycelium > Unclassified | place: USA: New Jersey, Wharton State...
AGGGCCAGGACGTGCTGTTCTTCGTCGACAACATCTTCCGCTTCACCCAGGCGGGTTCGGAAGTGTCGGCGCTGCTCGGCCGTATCCCGTCGGCGGTGGGTTATCAGCCGACACTCGCCACCGACATGGGCGCGCTGCAGGAGCGCATCACCACCACCCAGAAGGGCTCGATCACCTCGGTGCAGGCGATCTACGTGCCCGCCGACGACTTGACCGACCCGGCGCCCGCCACCTCGTTCGCGCATCTGGACGCCACCACGGTGCTGTCGCGCGCGATCTCGGAAAAGGGCATCTATCCGGCGGTGGACCCGCTCGACTCGACCTCGCGCATGCTGTCGGCGCTGGTCGTCGGTGAGGAACACTACAACACCGCGCGCATGGTTCAGCAGATCCTGCAGCGCTACAAGTCGCTGCAGGACATCATCGCCATTCTCGGCATGGACGAATTGTCGGAAGAGGACAAGCTGACGGTCGCCCGTGCCCGCAAGGTCGAGCGCTTCCTGTCGCAGCCGTTCCACGTCGCCGAAGTGTTCACCGGCTCGCCGGGCAAGTTCGTCGACCTCGCCGACACCATCAAGGGTTTCCGCGATCTCTGCGAGGGCAAATACGACAACCTGCCGGAAGCGGCCTTCTACATGGTCGGCACCATCGAAGAAGCCGTCGAGAAGGGCAAGAAGCTCGCCGCGGAAGCGGCGTAAGCTTCGCGATATCGTCGTCGCCGGACTTGATCCGGCGATCCATCGCACAAGACGTGTTTTGACTGATGGACCCGCGGGTCAAGCCCGCGGGTGACAGCGGAAAGAACGGAAAGACAATGACCACCTTCCACTTCGATCTCGTCTCCCCCGAAAAGCTCGCCTTCTCCGGCGAGGTCGATCAGGTTGACGTTCCCGGCGTGGAAGGCGATTTTGGCGTCCTCGCCGGACACGCGCCGGTCGTGGCCGCGATTCGTCCGGGCATCCTGACCATCACCGCCGCCGGCAAGCGTGAGAAGGTGATCGTGCTCGGCGGTCTTGCCGAGGTGTCGGAGAAGGGCCTGACCGTGCTCGCCGACGTCGCGACCGCGCTCGCGGAGCTCGATCGCGCCAAGTTCGCCGACACGATCAAGGAAATGGAAGAGAAGCTCGCCGAAAAGGAAGGCTCCGAGCTCGACCATGCGATCGAGCGGCTCGATCACTTCAAGAGCATTCAGAACGAGCTCAACACCACGGCGATGCATTAAGGCCCGTTCCGGCCATTGGTCGCAAGCGCACCGGTTTCGGTGCCGCGGTGTCCTACGTTGCGAACTTTGCAAATTGCACCGCGACGGCGCGATAGACCTCGCGGCGGAACGGGACGACGAGATCCGCGACCCTGTCGAGCCGCTCCCAGCGCCATTGATCGAACTCCGCGGGCTGGCCGTTGCGCGGCGTCAGCGGGTCGATCTCCTCATCGCGTCCGGTGAAGCGCAGCGCGAACCATTTCTGCCGCTGCCCGCGGAATTTCGCCAGCCGATGTGTTTGCGGTCCGTCATAGGGCGGGAATTCGTAAGTCATCCAGTCGGTCTCGCCGAGATAATCGGCACTGACGGCACCGGTCTCTTCCCACAGCTCGCGCATCACGGCCTGACGGGGATCCTCGCCCTCGTCGATGCCACCCTGCGGCATCTGCCATTCGAGACCGGGCAGGACGATCTCTGGCCCGTCATCCCTGAAGCGGCGGCCGATCAGCACGCGTCCATCGGCGTTGAACAGCGCGATGCCCACGTTGGGGCGATAGGGCTTGTCTGATTGCATGTTGCTGGAGATCAGCCGGTTGCGAGCCCGGCGAATTCCTTCACCACGCGCTCATAGACCGGCCGCTTGAACGGCACGATGAGCTCGGGAAGGTTCTTCATCGGCTCCCAGCGCCAGGTGATGAACTCCGCCTTGTGGCCGCCACCGGGATTGGCGACGTTGATCTCGTTGTCCTTGCCGGTGAAGCGCAGTGCGAACCATTTTTGCCGCTGCCCGCGATAGCGACCCTTCCAGGCGCGGCCCGCGACGGTGCGCGGGATATCATAGATCAGCCAGTCGCCGACCTCGCCGAGCTTCTCCACCGATTTGACGCTGGTCTCCTCGTAGAGCTCACGCTTGGCAGCCTGAAACGTGTCCTCGCCGGGATCGACGCCGCCTTGCGGCATCTGCCAGACATGCGCATCATCGACATGCTCGATGCCACCCGCCCGGCGCCCGATGAAGACCAGTCCCGCGGCATTCAGCAGCATGATGCCAACGCAGGTCCGATAGGGCAGGTCTTCGTAACGTGCCATGCCGCCGATACCTCGCACTCCTGAGGCCAGCCGACCTGGCCCCCCGGCAAGGTCGTACCAACAGATTGATCTTTAGCTCGATTTTGATTTCAGCATCGCCGTTGTCAATGGCACAAGCATAATGCCTTTGGAGTCCAGGGTCTTGATCCACGCCGCGAGCCGCTCGATCGAGATCGGCAGCGCCGAGGCGACACCAACAGCGGTTCCGCGTTCCTTGGCGAGCGTCTCGAGCTTGACCAGGTTTCGGTCGATTTCCGCCGACGTCGGCACCGCATCGATAGTGAAATCGGCCTTGGCGAACGGCATCGCCTGCCCCGCGGCCAGCGACTGGGCAACGCTGCGTGGGGTGGAACCGTCGTCGAAATAGCTGAGGCCGCGCTTGGCCGCCTCGCGAACGATCGGCTGCATCACGAGGTCGGTCGCGACGAAACGGGCGCCCATGAAGTTGGCGATGCCCGCATAGCCCTGCAGCCGGCTGAGATGCCAATAGAAGCGGTCGAGGTTCTGCTCGCTCGGCAGCGTGGTCAGCAGGGTCTGCGGCCCCGGGTCGTTGTCCGGGTAGTCGAACGGTTCCATGGGGATCTGCAGCAGGATCTCATGCCGCTGCGCCCGCGCGCGCTCGGCCAGCTTGCCGGGATCGGCCCCGTAGGGCGTGAACGCCAACGTCACGGCCGGCGGCAGCTTCATGATGGCCTCGGCGGTCTTGGCGGCGCCGACACCGAGGCCGGCGACCACGATCGCCACCACCGGCATCCCTGCGGCTTTGACGCGATCGGCGTCGGCCGCATAGACCGTGAAGGGTTTCAGCCCGTCCGCGACCACGGGGATCATGCCGTAGCGGGTCTTTTCCAGGAGGCGCGGGTCGACGCCGGTCATGGCAAGGGCGGGCGCGGGACTGTCGGTGCTGGCCTTGTCGGCCGGATCCCCGGCGCCGATCACGACGTCCTGGCGCTTGCCGCTGGAGCCATCGATGATGGTGACGGTCCGGGCATCGTTGGCGGCGGCCGCCTTGGGCGCCGATTTGATGGTTACCTCAGCCTGGCCGGCCGGCGCCTGCTTGTCCGGCGTCGCCGCAGGGGCCTCTTGCTTGCGCAGCGCGACATGGGCGCTCGGCTCGCCCCCGAGCGGATTGTCGTTGAACAGCGCGACACCGACGAAGCCGACCAGCACGAGCCCGAGCAGCACGGCGAGCGCCTGCATCGCCGTGAACGGCAGGCGAAACCGGCGCGTCTTGCTCACGGTGCTCTGCCCAAGCGGCGTGCTTAGTTCGTCGGCCGCCTCTGCCATGGCCCTCCCCGAATCAACAGCGCGAACGATACCACGATGCGGCGTATTCCCGCGCGCGCTGCATTCCCGTCAGAGCCCGGTGCTGACGGGGAAACGCAAAAGGGCGGCCCGAAGGCCGCCCTTTGTCGAATCGAACCGGGATTGGTTGCAGAGTCAGTTGTTGGACTTTTCCGCGGGCTTGTCGGCTGCGGCCTTGTCGGTCGCCGCGGCAGGTGCCGGTGGTGTGGTCGCGTTCGCGGTCGACTTGATGCCGTGCAGCAGGTCGTCGGCCATCTTGAGCGCCTTGTCGTCCTTGGCATCCGGCGGTACGTAGGATTGCGAGCCGGTCTTCTCGTCGCCGTCGTTCTTCAGATGGCCGCGCAGCGAGGCTTCGCCCTTGGTGTCGGTGCGTGCCTTCAACTCGTCCGGCACGTCCTGCAGCACCTCGATGTCGGGGACGATGCCCTTGGCCTGGATCGACTTGCCCGACGGCGTGTAATAGCGCGCGGTGGTCAGGCGCAACGCGCCGTTGCCCGAGCCGAGCGGGATGATGGTCTGCACCGAGCCCTTGCCGAACGAGCGCGTGCCGACCAGCGTCGCGCGCTTGTGGTCCTGCAGCGCGCCGGCAACGATTTCGGAGGCCGAGGCCGAACCGCCGTTGATCAGCACGATGACCGGCTTGCCCTTGGTCAGGTCGCCCGGATGGGCGGTGCGGCGCTGGGTCTCCTCGGCGTTGCGTCCGCGGGTCGAGACGATCTCGCCGCGCTCCAGGAACGCATCCGAGACGGTGACCGCTTCTTCCAGCAGGCCGCCGGGGTTGTTTCTGAGGTCGATGACGTAGCCCTTCAGCTTGTCGCCGATCTGGCCCTGCAGATTGGCGATCTCCTTCTTCAGGCCTTCGGTGGTCTGCTCGTTGAAGGTGGTGATGCGGATATAGGCGATGTCGTCGGCCTCGACATGCGCGCGCACCGAGCGGACGCGGATGTTGTCGCGCACCAGCGTGACGTCGATCGGATTGTCCTGGCCCTTGCGGATGATCTTGAGCTTGATCTTGGTGTTGACCGGACCACGCATCTTCTCGACGGCCTGGTTCAGGGTCAGGCCCTGCACCTGCTCATCGTCGAGCTGGGTGATGATGTCGTTGGCCATGATGCCGGCCTTCGAGGCCGGCGTGTCGTCGATCGGCGAGACCACCTTGATCAGGCCGTCTTCCATCGTGACTTCGATGCCGAGGCCGCCGAACTCGCCGCGGGTCTGCACCTGCATGTCGCGGAAGCTCTTGGCGTCCATGTAGCTGGAATGCGGATCAAGGCCGGACAGCATGCCCGAGATCGCGGACTCGACCAGCTTCGAATCGTCTGGCTTCTCGACATAGTCGCTGCGCACGCGCTCGAACACGTCGCCGAACAGATTGAGCTGGCGATAGGTGTCAGAGGTCGCGGCGCGGGCGCTCGATCCCATCAGCACAGCGCGGGGCTGCGTGACGAACAGCGTCAAAGCCGCGCCGGTGGCGGCGCTGAGGAGAATTACAGAAGTCTTGCGCATCATCCGCGAACCTTTTCGCCTTCATTTGCGGCCCACCATGGACCTGGATCGATTGGAGTGCCGTCTTTGCGGAACTCGACATAGAGCACTGGCTGGCTCGCATTGGTCGCGAGAATGGATGCGACTTGGGATGTCGACCCCATGGTCGCGACCGGCTCCCCCGTTAGCACAAACTGACCGATGTTGACAGAAATGCGCTCCATTCCGGCGATCAGGACATGATACCCGCCCCCGGCATTGAGGATCAAGAGTTGTCCGTAAGAGCGGAAAGGACCTGCATAAACAACCCAGCCGTCGCACGGGGTTGTGACCTGCGCGCCGGCTTTGGTTGCCAGGGAAATGCCTTTTTGTACGCCGCCGGAGCTGTCGGAACCGCCAAAATCGCGAATCTTGGTGCCGTTTACGGGATATGAGAACAGGCCCTTGGCCGAGGCGAAGGCGACCGCGGGGCTCATCCGGGCCGGATCCTTGAACGCTCCGAGATTCGGCTTGCCGTTAACCGTGGCCGGCGCGCCCTGGAGGCTGGCGGTTGCGGCGGCCTTGGCCGCGCTCTTGAGGTCCTGCTCCATCTTGGCGATCAGGCCCTGCAGGCTGTCGACCTGCTTGGACAGCGCGATGGCGCGGGCACCCTCCGCCTGCATGTCCTGCTCGGCGGCGCTCTGCTGCCGCTGCCGCTCGTCGACCAGTGCCGCGAGGCGGGTCTGGTCGTCCTTGAGCTTGTCGCGGTCGTGCGACAGCGCGTCGCGTTCGGTCGAAATGGTCTTGCGCAATGCGACCAGCTCGCCGAGATCGGCCGCAAGCTTCTCGGCGCGGCCGCGCAATTCCGGCACGACGGCACCCAGCAGCATCGCGGTGCGCAGCGATTGCAGTGCGTCCTCGGGCCGCACCAGCAGCGCCGGCGGCGTGCGCCGTCCGGCGCGCTGCAGCGCTGCGAGCACCTCGATGACCTCGGCGCGGCGCGAATCGAGCGTGGCGCGGATCTCCCGCTCGCGACCGTCGAGCGGCAACAGGCGCGCCTCCGCGTCGGCGATCCGCGTCTCGACGCTGCGCACCTGGCCTGCGATGTCGATCAGCTGCTGGTTGAGCTTGCTGCGGTCCTGGCCGATCGCGGCAATGTCGGCCTTCAGCTTCTCCTGCAGCTCGGTGGCCTTGCGCTGCTGCTCGCGTGCGGCCTCGAGCTCCTGTTCACGCTGTTTGATGGCGTCGGGCGACGTCGCGTCGGCCTGTTGCGGCGGCGGCGCGGCTTGCGCCTGCACCGGCGTCAGCGGACAGGCGGCGAGCATGGCGATGGAAAGCGACAGCGATATCGGCAGCCGGGCGTGAGAAGCAGCCTTGCAGTGCGAAACCATGTCCCTGTCGTGCGGCATGCGATGTGTTCAGCGCTCTCGTCCCGTCACCTGTGCGATCAAACGCGGTGATAGGGGTGGCCGGCCAGGATGGTCGCGGCACGATATACCTGTTCCAGAAGCATGATGCGGACCATTTGATGCGGCCAGGTCGCCGAGCCGTACGCAATGCGAAGCGCAGCCTTGCGCTGCAATTCGGGCGAAAGTCCGTCCGCGCCGCCGATCATGAAGACGGCGTTCGCGCTGCCCTCGTCGCGCCAGCGGCCGAGTTGCCGGGCAAAGCCTGTGCTGTCGAGGCTCTTGCCGTGCTCATCGAGCGCCACCAGCACATGCTTGTCCGGCATCAGCGCGGCGATCGACGCGGCCTCCTCGGTGATCCGCGCGCTGACGTCGCGCGCGCGGCTTTCGGCAATCTCATGGACCTCGAGGCCGCGGAAGCCGAGCTTGCGGCCGATGTCGTCGAAGCGCTCGCGATAACGATCGGCGAGCTCCCGTTCCGGGCCCTGTTTCAGGCGGCCGATGCAGATCACGACGAGGCGCATTAACGCACGTTACCATGCGCCTCAGCCGATTCGCATCGGCTCCAGAAAGCCTAGACCGCCGCGACCGCCGGGTTCTGAGTCCACAACCTTTCGAGGTTGTAGAACTCGCGCACCTCGGGTCTGAACACATGAACGATCACGTCGCCGGAATCGATCAGCACCCAGTCGCAATTGGGCAAGCCCTCGACATGGACGCTCTTGACCCCGTTTTCCTTCAGGCCCTTCGTCACATTTTCCGCGATCGCGCCGACGTGCCGGTTGGCCCGGCCCGAGGTGACGATCATGTAATCGGAATATGCGGATTTGCCGCGAAGGTCGATGGTGACCGTTTCTTCCGCCTTCATGTCGTCGAGGCGGGAGAGGATCAGGTTCAGCGTCTTGTCGGCGTCCGGTTTGTCGGCTTCCGGTTGAGCCTTCAAGGCGGCGGTTTTCGTCGATGTTTTACGCGCAGTCTTAGGACCAGAAGGCTTGGGACCTGAAGTCTTGGGAACCTTGGGTAAAACAGACTTGGACAATACAGATGTGGCCAGGGACGATTCCTTTCACTGTATCGCGGGGGCCGAATCCTTAGGCGCCCACGCACCATTCTATGCATGTGGGGTTAACGGTTTCAATATTCCAGTAACCCTCATGCACCTCACGCCGTCCTCCAGCTCCCGTCCGGGTTCCGAAGGCCGGTCGAAGACAGATTGGATTTCATGCCGGTCAGGAAGACCCAGGCCGGCGCCTGCTGGTCGGCCAGCCGGATCGCCTGGTTCTCGGGCATGCGATAGCGCGCGAGCGCCTGCGCCGCCGGTGCGGCAAGGGCGCGGAAGCTTTGGGGCGGGCGGTCGATCACGGCAATCGGCACATCCGAGGCGATGCGCCGCCAATCTTTCCAGCGATGGAATTGCGCGAGGTTGTCAGCGCCCATGATCCAGACAAAGTGCACGCCGGAGACGCGGCGACGCAATTGGATGATCGTGTCGACAGTGTAGCGCGTACCGATGACAGCTTCGAGACAGCTGATGTCGATGCGTGGATCGTCGGCGGTGCGGCGCGCGGCCTCCGCGCGTTCGGCTAGCGCATGCAGGCCGTCGTGATTCTTCAGTGGATTGCCTGGCGTCAACAGCCACCAGACTCGGTCGAGCTGCAGCCGCTTGATCGCGAACTGGCTGATGGCGCGATGCGCCGCGTGCGGCGGATTGAACGAGCCGCCGAGCAGGCCGATGCGCATGCCGTTGGTATAGAACGGAAGCGCTCGGGCTGCGGGTGGCTGCGCGGTCGATGCTTGCTGCAATGGCCTACCGCACGCGTCGAGAGAGGATCACGGCCGCGTCTGCCCCGTGCCGTGAACGCGATATTTGAAGCTCGTCAGCTGCTCGGCGCCGACCGGGCCGCGGGCGTGGAATTTCCCGGTCGCGATCCCGATCTCGGCGCCGAAGCCGAACTCGCCGCCATCGGCGAACTGCGTCGAGGCGTTGTGCAGCACAATCGCCGAATCGACCTCGTTGAGAAATCTTTGCGCGGCGGCTGCATCTTCCGACACGATCGCATCGGTGTGATGCGAGCCGTGATCTTGAATATGCGCAATCGCGTCATCGAGACCCTCGACGATCTTCGCCGAGATGATCGCGTCCTCATATTCGGTGATCCAGTCCTCCTCCGAGGCGGGCTTCACCCTGGCATCGGCGCCTTGCACGGTGTCGTCGCCGCGCACCTCGCAACCGGCATCGAGCAACATCTCGACCAGCGGCTTCAGCTTCGTTGCGGCAGCCTTGCGATCGACCAGCAGGGTTTCGACGGCGCCGCAGACGCCGGGACGGCGCATCTTGGCGTTCAGCACGACCGACTTTGCCATCTCCAGATTTGCGCTGGCGTCGACATAGACATGGTTGACGCCCTCCAGATGCGCGAACACCGGTACGCGTGCCTCCGCCTCGACGCGCGCGACCAGGCTCTTGCCGCCGCGCGGTACGATGACGTCGATGCCGCCGTTCAATCCCGTCAGCATCAGGCCGACGGCGGTGCGGTCGCGGGTTGGCACCAGGGTGATCGCGGCCTCAGGCAGGCCGGCTTCGCGGAGGCCCTGCACCAGGCAATCATGGATCGCGCGACAGGAGCGGAAGCTGTCCGAGCCGCCGCGCAGGATCACGGCGTTGCCGGACTTCAGGCACAGCACGCCGGCATCGGCGGCGACGTTGGGGCGGCTTTCGAAGATCACGCCGATCACGCCGAGCGGTACGCGGACGCGCTCGATGGTCATGCCGTTCGGCCGTTGCCAGCTTTCGGTGACGGCGCCGACCGGATCGATGATCTCACGCACGGTTGCAACGCCGTCGGCCATGCCGGCGACGCGCGCCTGCGTCAGTGTCAGGCGGTCAACGAAGGCAGAGGTCATGCCGGCAGCCCGCGCCTCCGCGACATCCTCGGCATTGGCGGCAAGAATGGCCGCCGAATGTTCGCGGATCGCGCGCTCGATTGCCGCGAGCGCCCGGTCCTTCTGCTCCGGCGGCGCCAGCGCAAGCACGCGCGCGGCGGCGCGCGCTTTCGCGGCGAGATCGGTCATCAGGGCGGAGAGATCGGCGTTGCCGTCGATCGCCTTCAGAGGCGCGGTCATGGACATCTCGGCTTTTGACTCTTTGAGCATGATCTTGTCGGAAAACCGGTTCCCACTGTTCTGGATCATGCTGTAAGGCCATGTTCTAGCATGGCAATTGAGGGGTGGCGAGGCACGGAACCGGTATGGCAGGTGGGCGGCCGGGGGTCGGCAGTCGGTCCGATCGGGCTATTTGGGCCTATTTGGCCGGGATGGCGCCTGCCGGGCCGATCACGAGATCGTCGCGATGGATCATCTCGGAGCGGCCGCTGGTGCCCAGGATAGCCATCACGTCCGGCGAGGAGCGGCCCTTGATCTTCTCGGCGTCCTCGGCGTCGTAGGCGATCAGGCCACGGCCGATCTCATGGGTGTCGGGGCCGCGCACCACCACGGCATCGCCGCGGGCGAACTGGCCGTCGACCCGGATGACGCCGGCCGGCAACAGGCTCTTGCCGGCGCGCAGCGCGTTCACCGCGCCGGCATCGATGGTCAGCGTGCCCTTCGGCTCCAGCGATCCGGCGATCCAGCGCTTGCGCGCCGTGACCGGATTGGCAGGCGTCAGGAACCAGGTGCAGCGGCCGCCGTCGGCGATCGCGGCCAGCGGATGCTCGATCTTGCCTGAGGCGATCAGCATATGGGTGCCGGCGGTGGTCGCGATCTTCGCGGCCTCGATTTTGGTGTACATGCCGCCGCGCGACAGCTCGGATTCGGCGGCGCCGGCCATCGCCTCGATCTCCGAGGTGACGCTCTCGACGATCGGGATCAACTTCGCACCCGGATTGGCCGAAGGCGGCGCGGTGTAGAGGCCGTCGATGTCGGACAGCAGCACAAGCAAGTCGGCGCTCGCCATGGTGGCGACGCGCGCGGCGAGGCGATCATTGTCGCCATAGCGGATCTCGTTGGTGGCGACCGTATCGTTCTCGTTGATCACGGGCACCGCGCGCCATTCCAAGAGCTTGGCGATCGTCGAGCGTGCATTGAGATAGCGGCGGCGCTCCTCGGTGTCCTGCAGCGTGACGAGAATCTGCCCGGCGCCGATGCCGTGATGGCCGAGCACCTCCGACCAGATCCGCGCCAGCGCAATCTGTCCGACCGCCGCGGCCGCCTGGCTCTCCTCGAGCTTGAGCGGGCCACGCGGCAGCTTCAGGCGGCTGCGGCCGAGCGCGATCGAGCCCGATGAGACCACCAGGACCTCGCGGCCTTCCTTGTGGAGCTTGGCAATGTCGTCGACCAGCGCCGAAAGCCAGGCTGCGCGCACCTCGCCGGCCTGCGAATCGACCAGCAGGGACGAGCCGACCTTGACGACGATGCGGCGAAAGTTCTTGAGCGCGGGGCGTTTCATGGATGCGGTCTGGGACAGGTCGAGGGAAGCAATACGCGCCACATCAGGACTTTGGAAGTGGCTGAGGCGAAGGGCAGTTCAGCCCTGCGGCACCGGCTCGGCCCACGGCTCCGCCTGGCCCTTGGCCTTGTTCGACACCGGCGCCTCGCCGATCACCTCGACCAGCGTGCGCAACGCTTCGGGCACGCCCTGGCCGGTAACGCCGGAGAGCAGCAGCGGCGTCTTCTTCGCCGCCCGCTTCAGCCGGTCCTTCTGCTTCTTCAACTCGTCGGGCGCGACCGCATCGATCTTGTTCAGCGCGACGATCTCGATCTTGTCGGCGAGATGACCCTCATAGGCCTCGAGCTCGGTACGAACCGTCCTGTAGGCCTTGCCGGCATGCTCGCAGGTCGCGTCGATCAGATGCAGCAGAACGCGGCAACGCTCGACATGGCCGAGGAAGCGGTCGCCGAGGCCTGCGCCCTCATGCGCGCCTTCGATCAGGCCGGGAATGTCGGCCAGCACGAACTCGCGGCCGCCCACATTCACCACACCGAGTTGCGGATGCAGCGTGGTGAACGGATAGTCGGCGATCTTAGGTTTTGCCGCGCTGACGACCGACAGGAATGTCGATTTGCCGGCATTGGGCAGTCCGACGAGGCCGGCATCGGCGATCAGCTTCAGGCGCAGCCAGATCCAGCGTTCTTCGCCGGTCTGGCCGGGATTGGCATTGCGCGGCGTGCGGTTGGTCGAAGATTTGAAATGCGCGTTGCCGAAGCCGCCATTGCCGCCTTCAGCGAGCACGAATTTCTCGCCGAGCATGGTGAAGTCGTGGAGTAACGTCTCGCGATCCTCGTCGAACACCTGGGTGCCGACGGGGACCTTCAGCACGATGGGCTTGCCGTTGGCGCCGTGGCGGTCCTTGCCCATGCCATTGGTGCCCTTCGGCGCCTTGAAGTGCTGCTGGTAGCGATAGTCGATCAGCGTGTTGAGGCCGTCGACCGCCTCGATGACGACATCGCCGCCGCGTCCGCCATTGCCGCCGGAGGGGCCGCCGAACTCGATGAACTTCTCGCGCCGGAACGCGACACAGCCGTTGCCGCCGTCGCCGGAGCGAATATAGACCTTTGCTTCATCGAGGAATTTCATGATGGGCTACTATAGCGTTTTCAAGCGAAGTGGACGCCGGTTCGCGTGAAGAAAACGCGTCAAAATGAGAATCGAGAGCGTCTCGGCTCTGATCTTATCAGGGCCGATACGCTCTAGTTAGGGCAGGGGGGCCTCTGCGGCAACCCGGAAACGCCCTGACTTCGGCAGAAAGCCTTAATTTTCGGGCCTTTTTGCGGCCCAGAGGCTACGCCGGCCGCCGCCGCACCAGAAACTTCTGCATCCCCTCCAGCACCAGCTCGCGGCGCTGGTTGTGCACGGTCGAGCGCAGTGTCACGACGCCGGTGGAGCGGCCGGGGATGAGCTCGATCACCTCCAGCGCGGGGTAGATGGTGTCGCCGGCATAGACCGGCTTGAGGAACTTGCTCGACTGCTCCAGGAAGCCGACTAGCGATTCCTCGACGAGATAGGGAAACAGCCCCGCGCCGGGCGCGGTGTGGACCAGGGTCTGGAAGCCATGCGCGAGCAGGTCCGGCATGCCGCGGGCGCGGCAATATTCGACGTCATAGTGGATCGGATGGGTGTCACCGCTCGCAGTCTGGAAGGCCGCGAAAACCGCCGATGTCTGGGTCCGGCTCGGGATCACGAAGCGCTCGCCGAGCACGAAATCCTCGAACCAGCGCTGCGCGGCCACCATGCGATGCTGGACGGGGTCGAACTCGGTCATGCGGCGTGTCCTGCGCTGTTTCTTGAAGGGCCTATCGGTAGCCCAGGCGCGGCACTGCGACAATTGGCTCAATTCGCGGCCATCGGGGTTGTCCTGCGCGGCCACGCCGCTAAAACCCGATGGTAACAACAAGCCCGATTCACGCGGCGACGACCACCAAAATGAGCCTGTTCGCAAAACTCTCCTCCTACGACGATCGCTCGGCGCGGCTTGCCGGAATCGGCCTGATGCTGCTGTCGATCTTCATGTTCTCGTTCGGCGATGCGATGGGCAAGTTCATCGTCGCGACCTATTCGGTCGGGCAGCTGTTGTGGCTGCGTGCCTGCGCGGCGCTCATCGCGCTATTGCCGATCGTGTGGAAGCAGCGTGCGGATTTCCTGCATCTCGAGCGGCCGTGGCTGCAATTGCTGCGCGTCACGCTGTCGACGCTCGAGGTCGCGGCGTTCTTCCTGGCGACCCGCTACCTGCCGCTTGCCGACGTCATCACCTATTACCTGGCCGGACCGATCTTTGTCACCGCGATGTCGGGCCTCGTGCTCGGCGAGCATGTCGGCTGGCGGCGCTGGACCGCGATCCTGGTCGGGTTCTGCGGCGTGTTGATCGCGCTCAGGCCGTCGGCGCAGACCATCAGCTGGCCGGCGATGATCGCGCTTGGCGGCAGCCTGTCGTTTGCCATGCTGATGCTGATCACCCGCTCGCTGCGCGAGACGCCCGACATCGTGCTGGCGACGTCGCAGTTCCTCGGCACCTTCATCCTCGGCGCGGTGCTGTCGCCGATCGGCTGGGTGACGCCGTCGGCCGGCAGCCTGGTGCTGTTCGCCGCCGCCGGCATCATTTCGGTCGCCGCGCTGCTCTGCGTCAACCGTTCGCTGAAGCTGGCGCCGGCCAGCGTGGTCGTGCCCTATCAATATTCGATGATCGTCTGGGCGGTGATCTTCGGCTTCGTGGTGTTCGGCGACGTGCCGTCCTGGGCCACGATCATAGGTGCCGCGATCATCATCGCAGCCGGCCTCTACATCTTCCTGCGCGAGCAGCAACTCGGTCGCGGGCAATCCGAGGTGAATCCACCGGCGTGATGGCGTTCAGCCGATCGTCATTGCGAGCGAAGCGAAGCAATCCATCTCACCACCTGCTGAGAGATGGATTGCTTCGTCGCTATTCGCTCCTCGCAATGACGGATGCTACCCCTCCCGCCGCGTCGAGTTGTTCCAGTTCTTCAGCGAAGCCCAGACGCTGCGTGAGAGGCGGAAGCAGTCGACCGGGGTCGATGAGCCCAGCGCCTCGAAGCGATGCAGCTCGACGCCGCTCCACTGGAAGCCGCATTTCTCCAGGATGTTGCGCGATGACGGATTGGCGACGCGCGCACCCGAGATCAGTTGCTCGACGTCGAACTCCTCGAAGCAGTAGTCGATCGCCGCGCGGGCGGCCTCGGTGCCGAAGCCCTGGCCCCAATAGTCGACGCCGAGCCAGTAGCCGAGCTCGGGTGTCGCCTGCTCGCGCCAGTCGATACCGACCATGCCGATCGGCGTGTGATTGTTCTCGATCAGGAACACCGTCTCGCGTCCGCTGTCGGCCAGCGTGCGCACGAAATCGATGGCGTCGTCCTTTGTATAGGGATGCGGCAGGCGGCGGGTGTTCTCCGCGATGCGACGATCATTGGCGAGCCGCGCAATTGCTTTTACGTCAGCGAGTGTCGGCTTGCGCAAGGTCAGCCGTTCGGTCTCGAGGACGCAAGCTCTTGCCTCGCGCAAGGTCGGCGTCGGGATGTCCTGCAACATGTCGGGCTCCTGGGATGCGAACAACGGTACGCAACGCTTGGAACGTCACGCGTGATCAACCGGAACACGCGCAAACAAAAAGGGAGGCCGGTCGTCCCGCCTCCCTTGGAGCCCTTGATCTGCTCCGCCGGTTCAACAGGACCCGGCGGACTCGTGTATGTCCACCGTCTACTCGGCCGCTTCCGCCATCGGGATGACCGATACGAATGTGCGGCCGTTGGCCTTGGCACGGAACTCGACATGACCCTCGATCTTCGCGAACAGGGTATGATCGGTGCCCATGCCGACATTAAGGCCGGGATGCCAGGTGGTACCGCGCTGACGCGCGATGATGTTTCCGGGGATCACGCGCTCGCCACCGAACGCCTTGACGCCAAGGCGCTTGCCCTTGGAATCACGTCCGTTGCGCGATGAACCGCCTGCTTTTTTGTGAGCCATGGCTCGTCTCCGACTTCGCTTTGATCTCTAGATCAATTCCTTGACGGAATCATTTCACGTTTTGTCACGCATCAACTCTTGAAGCGCGACGATCACTTCTTCTCGCAGCGGCCTTACTCAGCTGCCTCTGCGGGAGCAGCGACCTTTTCCTTCTTCGGCCGCGGGCCGATGGTCGGCTTGGCGTTATCGGCGAGGATCTCGGTGATGCGAAGCACCGTGAGCTCGTCGCGATAACCGCGCTTGCGGCGTGAATTCTTGCGGCGACGCTTCTTGAACGCGATCACCTTGGGGCCGCGCTTGTGCTGCAGCACCTCGGCCGCAACGGACGCACCTGCCACGTTGGGCGTTCCCAGCACCGGCGTGTCA
>Ga0153933_1000436_pt1 | contig 15269 bp, 10 predicted proteins | sample TSNJ017MetaG_FD_102275 | JGI IMG/M metagenome (GOLD analysis project Ga0153933, IMG submission 102275) | Attine ant fungus gardens microbial communities from New Jersey, USA - TSNJ017 MetaG | ecosystem: Host-associated > Fungi > Mycelium > Unclassified | place: USA: New Jersey, Wharton State...
CAACACCTTGCCGACCAGCGGCGATTACGTCGTCAATCCCTGCTACAACTACACCAGCAGTTCCACCTCCTCGACCGTGGCCAGCAACTGCACCTCGATCGCCAACTCCGGCCTTTATTCGCCGTCTTCGTCGGTCGCCGACAAGTACATGGTGGTCGGCGCATCGAGCGACGACTCGGATATCAACGACGTGCTCTACGCCAGCGGCAGCACGGCAGTATCGATCTCCTACGGCGGCCCCACCCCTTCCGACCCCTACACGTATTACGGTCTTGCCAAATACGAGAGCGGCAGCATCACGACGACTTACAAGAGCTCGGTACCCAGCTTCGTCACCACCACCTCACCGACCAACGCCGGCTATATCCCCTTTTCGCCACAAGTGATGTACGCGCTGCGTGGCTTCGGCTATGGCGCCACCGATACCACCACCGGCGGCAGCGGCAAGGTGGTCGCCACGGATAGCAGCGGCGATTCCATCATCAGTGCCGGCGAATCGCCGACGTCATCCAGTGTCGCCACGGCGGTGGCCTATTTCAGCAGCGCGCTCGATGCGGAGACGAACAGCACCAGCACCAGCGAGATCAAGGCACTCGCCGGGCAGTCGCCGCTGGCCGGACTGATGAAAAGCGCCCTGAGCACGCTCAAGGCAGCGAGCGCGCCATCCTACGATTGCAGTACACCGAAGAAGTACGTGATCCTGATTACCGATGGCCTGCCTACGGAAGATCTCAGCGGCGACAACTGGCCACCCCTCGGCAGTGCCGCGGCCACCGGTTATGGCGTAACCGCGACCTTCAACAGCGACGGTTCGCTCAATACCACCAACGATCAGGCGCTCACCGACACTATTACCGAGATCACGGCACTGAAAACCGCCGGCATCGAAACCTATGTCGTCGGCCTGGGCGCAGGTGTCGATCCTAGCGACAACGAAACCGCAGCCGAAGCGCTCAAGGCGATGGCCGTGGCCGGCGGCACGGCATCGGTCAGCTCGGAAGGTTATTTCCCTGCCACCAGCCCGGCCACGCTGGTCAGCGACCTGGCTTCGATCCTCAACGACGTCGCCAGCCAGAACACGTCGTCCAGCGCCGCGTCCACCAACTCCACCTCGCTGAGTTCCAATTCCTATCTCTACCAGGCCACGTTCAATCCCGGCAGCTCCACCATTGATGCATGGGTCGGCGACCTGGATGCCTACGCCATCAGTACCAGCGCCGTGATCAGCAGCACGGCGACCTGGGACGCACAAACGCAGCTTGACGATCAAGGTACCGATCGCTACATCGCCACCTGGGATCCGTATCACACCAACAGCTCCGGCACGACGGTGGCCGCCGCCGTGCCGTTCGAATGGAGCGACCTGTCCACCACACTTCAAGCGGATCTCGAACCCTCGGACTCGCTCGGCAGCCTGCGCTTGAACTACCTGCGCGGCGACAACAGCGAGGATCTGGCCAACGGCGGCACCTTCCGCACCCGCCAGCATCTGCTGGGGGACATCGTGGACAGTTCCCCGTTATACGTGGGCGCACCTTCCGACTCTTTCCCCGACACTTCCTACCAGACCTTCATCAGCACCTACGCGAGCCGCACGCCGATGATCTATGTCGGCGCCAACGACGGCATGCTGCACGGCTTCAATGCCAGCACCGGCGCGGAAGCGATGGCGTTCATTCCTTATGCGGTGTTCTCCAATCTCTACCTGCTGAGCAGCCAGTATTACTTGTACAACCACCATTTCTTCGTGGACGGAACACCGTATGCGGATGATGTGATGCTTTCCGACGGTGCATGGCATACCTTGCTGGTGGGCGGCGAAAACGCGGGCGGTAACAGCATCTATGCGATCGATGTGACCAATCCCACGAGCTACACCTCCGACACTACCGTTGCCAAGGACGTGCTATGGGAATTCACCGATTCGGATATGGGCTACAGCTACAGCACGCCGACGATCGTACGCACGCCAGCCATCACCGTGACCGATGCAACCAGTGGCACATCAGCGGATGGTTTCGCCGTATTGTTCGGCAACGGCTACAACAGTTCCAGCAACGACCCGATTCTGTATGCCGTGAATGCTTCCACCGGCGCGGAGATCGCCAAGATCAACCTATGCACGGCATCCGGCGAATCCTCGGCCTGCAGCAGCAGCGCGCCGAACGGACTTTCCAGCGTTACGGCCGCCAATTCCAGCGGCCTGGTGGGTGTTCCGCAGGACATGGTTTATGCCGGCGATCTACAGGGCAATCTGTGGGCAATCAATATCAGCAGTGCAACCCCATCCAATTGGACGGTGAAATTGCTGTTCCAGGCGAGGGACAGTTCAGGCAACGACCAGCCGATCACCGCGGCCCCATCGGTCACCACCAACCCCAACTTCCCGGGCATAGGAAGCACGCCTTATCTGGGACTGATGGTGTATTTCGGAACCGGCCAGCTGCTGCAGAGCAGTGACCTGACCAGTACCAAGACACAGAGCTTCTACGGCGTCTGGGACGACACTTCCGACCTCAGTTACTACAGCACGGAGCCCACGCTGCCCTACACCCGCTCCAACCTGCAATCGCAGACGATATCCCTCAGCTCCTATACGTCCAGTTCGGATACGACGAGCGAGGTGGTCACGTCCACCAGCAATACGGTGAATCTCACCTACGCATCGGAGTCGATAACCAGCAGCGGCACCACGACCACCTATGCACCCGTGGAAGGTTGGTACTTCGACCTGTCGCCATTGTCGACCAGCACCTCCGCGCCCGCACCACGTGTGATTACCAGCTCAGCGGTGGAAAATGGCGGTGTGCTGTTCACGGTGAACATCCCGCCCTACTCGACCTCCACCTCCTGCGGCACGCCCAGCTCCTACCTGATGTACGTGGACTACGCGACCGGCGGCGCTTTCACGCAAGCAGCACTCAGCAGCGGCACAAGCCTCACGTCGACCGAGGTGAGCAGTTCGTACATAACCGGCGTGCAAATCAGCAGCAGCAACTACAGCTCATCCGCCACCAGTGTATTGACCAGCTCCGGCACCGTTTCGCAAGCGACCAGCACCGGCGACAGCTTTGGCCAGGCGACGACCAAAGGCGCCAAATCCAACCGCGTCGGCTGGTGGCAGGTACAGTGAGGAACCCTATGAAAAACACGACTCGCCTGGCCACAGCAGCCGCGGAACCACGCATTGGCCATCGGGATGCAGCGGCCGGCACACGCATAAAGCATCGGCGGCCTGCAATGCGCGGCTTCACCCTGATCGAACTGATGATCGTGGTAGCCATCGTCGCGATCCTCGCCGCCTTCGCAGTCAGCAACTATATGAAATATGCCCAGACCAGCCGCCGCTCCGATGCATACGCGGCGCTAGCGCAGGACCAAGGCATTCTCGAACGGTGCTATGCACTGACGTTCAGCTATGCCTCTGCCACAACCGGCGCCAACAACTGCGCGGCGATACTGACCACCTCGCAAGAAGGCTACTACACGATCGCGATCTCGCCAGCCAGCCCGAGCAGCACCTACGTGCTGACGGCAACCCCCGTATCCAGCGAAGCACAAGCCAGCGACACGATCTGTACCTCATTCAGTATCACCAATGCCAACATCAAGTCGTCAACCGGCACCGGCACGACAAGCACCTGCTGGCAGAATTAGTTGCCCGGGTATTGCATGTAGCTATCCGCTGTTGGAAACGCACTGACTTCCCATTGATCCCGAAGGAGGGCGCGAATCGGAACGCATGCGTTCCGACTCGCGCAAAGCAGGCAACGCGATACGACCGGGTGAGCGTCCCTCATTCGTCGTCACCTTGGATGTCATGCCGCCCGCTTGACCTGCAATACTACTTGCCAAGCGTTGGCGGAATCATTGGCTGGGAAAACACTCCCACACGTAAACGCCATTCACTTTAACCAGCTTTGCCACCTCTCCCGGCGGACACATAGGTATGAGCGGAGAATATTCATGCTGCGGCATGTTCGCGCCGTGCGTGCTGCTTGCGTTCACGGACAGCGCGAGGCCAACCAAGACCAAACCAACAAACAGGCTCTTCATAACATTCACTCCCTATGTAACGGGCGCTGCTCGATGAAGGCGCAACGATGACCAGAGGAGCGCCCACGGCTCCGATCACCTCAATACATAGGCAGCCGTTGGGCAAAAGCACGGAGATCCCTGTTCGCGCCAGACGCGAAGGCGACGGAGATTCGTGCCCCGGACTCCTTCCCCGTCCGACGGCTCCGCTGGCAGGTATACGACTTCCGCAGGCGATGAAATGTGAAGGTGGCGGCGTGGGCCGATCGATGAGCGCAGCCCCACCGGTTAAAGCTTGACTTCAATGACCGGTGATGAAGACCCAACCCTGTATACATGGAGTCGGCAGGCTTCGGAGTGGCCTCAATGCCTGTGCTTAGAAGTGGCAACGCTCCTGGCATGAATACGACGAAGGCCGGGATGAAAAAGAAGGATGTCGGTCTCTCGATCGACCAATAGAGAGAAAACTATCAGCCACAAGCCCCATCGAGGCTTCTACTCAATAGCTGCTGCCAGGTTCAATCCTTTCGGCATATGCGCTCCAATTCCTAGCAACAGTTTGGTCGCGGAAGACTCATTCGCACGCAGATACCGCCATTTTCCCTGTTGGTGATATCCAACGCCCCCGCATGGGCCTGGCATATCGCCGATGCGATCGACAATCCAAGTCCGCTTCCTCCCCAATGACGTGCGCGCGAGCTTTCTGCGCGCCAGAAGCGATCGACCATCTGCGGCACCAGTGCGGGCTCGACGCCTGGGCCACGATCGCTCACGCTGATGTCGAAGTACGCGTTCGAACTGCCGACGGCAATCGAAAGACTCTTGCCAGAGGATGCATATCTCAGCGCGTTGTCGATGAGGATGGACAGCACCTGACCGATTCGATCGCGGTCGCCATAGGCCATGACGTCCTCTGGAACGTCGATCTCGGGAACTATGCCAGCCTCCCGCAGTTGTGGCGCGGCCCAGGCGACACGCTCGCTGATCAGTTCTTCGAGAGGAAATACGTCGCGCTCCAGCACCAGTTGTCCGGCGCGCGCCAAGGACAGCAGATGCAGATCCCCGACCAGGCGATTGATCTGCTCCAACTGGCGATGCACCATGCGCAATTGCTCGTCGCTGTTCGGAAACACTTGATCGAGCATTCCCTGCACGCGCCCCATCGCGGCATTGAGCGGCGTGCGAAGTTCGTGCGCGAGCATCACGCTGGATTCCCTGACCTCCCGCTCGTACTGCTGAAGTTTGATGGTCATGCTGTTGAAGTCCATGGCGAAGCTGGCCAGCTCATCGGGTGCGCCAGGGATGACGTTGGCACGGGCCGAAAAGTCGCCTTCGCTGACTCGCCGTGCAGCACCGGCCACATTTGAAAATTGCCGCGACAGCGGCCGCGAGGCGAGCAAGCCACCCAGCAAAATCAACGGGATCGACCCGGCTATCAGGACACCCAGCATCCACCAGTCACGGTTGGCTAGCCCGGGAAGAAAGTCCACCACATCGTAGTAGCGTGCGAACAATTGCCAGAGTCTTGCTTCGTTCGCGCGCGGGTTTACACGCAGCGTGATCATTTCGTGCCGCGCATCGGGCGGAAGCTGACGCAACTTGATCGCGTCCTCGATCGCAAAGCGCAACCACATGCCGAAGGCAATGGCAATGACCGTAAAGACCGCCAAGGCGCTCATGCGGACGCCAACCCATCGCCATAAGGGTGTGTGCTTTTGTCTCCGCGTGAATAAACGTTTCATCGGAAGCGATAACCGATCGCGCGCACCGTTACCAGCACACCGGTGATGCCGTGACTCTCAAGTTTACGGCGCAGATTATGGATATGCGTGTCCACGACCCTTTCCAGCGCATCGCTATCGGGCAAGCAAGCCTCCAGCAGCTCGCTGCGGGTAAACGCCTTGAAGGGCGTCTTCAGAAGTATGGCGAGCAGATTGAATTCGGTCGGCGTGAGATCCAGCGGAACCGCATTTCCGGCAGCATCTTCCACGGTCGCCAACACAGCGGCTGGATCGACGACAAGACGATCGTAGCTGAGCGGCCCCTCCGATGAGCGTGCGCCGCCCGTACGACGCAGTACGGCATAAGCGCGAGCTACCACTTCTTTTGGGCTGTAGGGCTTCACTACGTAGTCATCTGCGCCGTAGCGCAGCGCGCCTAGTTTCTCCGGTTCATCGCCGATTGCGGTCACCATGATGACCGGCGTGTCTCCCGCCCGCCGAATGGCAGCCAATACTTCCGTGCCGCTGAGCTTGGGTAGCATCATATCGAGCAACACCAGATCCGGCTTCCATTGCGCATGGAGCTGGATCGCCCTTGCGCCGTCTTCAGCAATGGCAACGGCGAAGCCATCCCGGCGCAGATAAGCCTCCAGAATGCTGGCGCTATCGGCGTCGTCCTCGACGATCAATACCTTCTTTTCGCTCATGGTCCTGGGGCGCGCGGCCCATCTTGATGAAATCTTAAAAAATCCCGAAAGCTTCCTTGAACTTTGTCCCGGAAGCTATCCGTCGAGATTGGCTATCCGACTGTCACCATGATTCCACAATCCGCCGTTTCTGGCTCGGTTCGCTCGTGGGCGGCGCTGACCATGGCTGCCGCGATCTTACTGGCGGGGTGCTCGCTGACCCCGGCTTACCAGCGTCCGGCTTACCAGCTACCCCGAACTTTGGGTGAACTTTATCCCCAGCAGGCAGCGAAGCAGCAAGACAGCGCCGAATCGCTATCGGCACCGGAAGCGCAGTTCCTGCGACGGCTTTCCCCTAACCGCGATTTGTCGCCGCTGGTCATTCAGGCGCTGGCACACAACGCCGATTTCCGGCTCACCACACTGCAAGTAGCGCAGGCTCACGCTCAATACGGAATCGAGCAATCGCAGCGCTGGCCGCAGTTGGGCCTCAGTGTGCAGGACAATCGCCAACAGTTTCATGATCCGGCGCTACAAGCGCGCTATGGCGAGCGTGTTGCCGTCGCAAGTGTTGGCATCACCGATTTCGACTTCGACTTTTTCGGTCGTCTGGCCGCCCTCTCCGATGCGGCACGCGAGCATTATCTGGCCTCGTCGTACGGCCAACAGGCAGCTCGTGGCGCATTGATCGCTGAAGTGTTGCGCGCCTATGCATCGGAGCGCGCAGCGGCGGAAGTGCTCGCGCAATGGCAGGCCATCGATGTCGACAGCGCCGAGCTTCTGCGCATCGCCGTGCATCAACAGCAGGTTGGCCTGATTTCGGATGATGCCTTGAACGATCAGCAGCACCAGGCCGATCAGGCTCACGCCAATGCTTTACTGGCCTCGGTGGACCACAATGCCGCCATTCGCGCACTGCAACTCGTGACCGGCTACACCGCCTCGCCCGCCGAAGGTTCACTGGAGGAATTGCTGACCACTGATGGCCAGCAGGATCAATGGCGTTCTAGCGATTCAAAGGTCTTGCTGCAGCGGCCGGATATTCAACAAGCCGAAGCCGAGCTGCGCGCAGCCAATGCCGATATCGGCGCCGCCCGCGCCGCCTTTTTCCCCTCTATCAGCCTGAGCACGTCGCTGGGTACGGCCAGCGACAGCCTGCGCGGACTCTTCGATGCCGGTACGCAGCTCTGGACTTTCGTACCGCAGCTCACGCTTCCGATCTTCGACGGTGGCCGCAATCAGGCCAACCTCTCGCTGGCCCAGCTTCGCAAGCAGGCCTGCATCGCCGACTACGAAAAAGCGATTCAGTCCGCCTTTCGTGAGGTTGCCGACGCGCTCGACGCACACACGCCCTTGCTGGAACGCGAACAAAGCGAAAAGGCGCAGGCCGAGCGCGAACAGGAACGCACACAGCGCATGACGGCACGCACGGCCGAGGGGTGGGAAGACCGCTCGGCGCTGCTCGTCGAACGTATCCAGGCCGCCCACGCGCAACTCGACGCCATCCAGGCTGGCCAAAACCTGGTGCTGAATCGCATTGCGCTGTTTCAGGCCTTTTACGGCGTGCAGCCAACACCTTCCATTTAAACCACCATCCTACAAGACAAGGTCATCATGAACCGATTCGTTGCCGCCCTTCCCTACCTGAGCGTGCTTGCGCTCATCGTGCTTCCCGTTGCTGTCAGTGCCCAGGATGCTTCCGGATCCAATGGCGGACTGCTGGGAGATAAAACCCAGTTCACACTCGGCATCGCAGAATCCGTCGCGCCACGCTATGCCGGATCTGACGACTACCGCGTGCAGACGCTGCCGGTGATCGCGATCCAGCGCGGCATCTTCTTTCTGGACACCACCCGCGGACTCGGCGCGGAATACTTAACTCACTCCGGCTTCTACATCAGCACGTCGATCAACTACGACTTTGGTCGTGTGCAACGCGACAGTGAACTGTTGCCCGGTTCGAAGAAACTGGCCGGCATGGGTAATGTGCCAGGGTCAGTGACCAGCCGCACGATGATTGGCCAGCAGATCACACCTTACCTCATGGCAAGCGCCGAGGCGGAATTCACGTTGAAAGATGGCACGCACCGCAGCCGCTATCGCGCCGGACTCGAGTACACCCCCTGGAAGACCGACAAGGACGTTGTTGCGATAGACCTGAACACGCACTGGGGTAACCGAGGGTACAACCAGGCGTATTTCGGCGTGACCGAACTGCAGAGCAGCCGCAGCGGCTTTGCACCTTATTCGGCAACGGGTGGACTGTACGCATATTCCCTGAGCGCAAGCTGGAACCATACCTGGACACCGCATTGGTCCACGTCGTTAATCGCGAGCGCCATGCGCTACACGGATAAGGTCGAGCACAGCCCGATCGTCCAGAGCCGCTTCGCCGCCATTACTACGCTCGCACTGACTTATAGCTTTTGACGGATATCACTGAGACAGATCCCGTGAACTCAACTTCTCACTCTGTAGCACTGGGCACGGTACTGGCCATCGTATCGCTGGCCGGTTGCAGTCGCAGCACGATAGCTGCACCGGAGCCACCTCGCGCTGTGAAAATCGAGGCCGTTCGCCATGACACCCAGGATGTGATCCGCTTCGTTGCGCAGGTCCGCCAGGAGCAGCGTGCTGATCTTGCGTTTGAGAACGGTGGACGTATCGCTTCCATCGACGTGGACGTCGGCGATCGGGTGCATCAAGGCCAGGTACTCGCACGCCTCGATGCCGAGCCAAATCGACTTCGCCTGGAACAGGCCGACGCCAACACAAAGATCGCTGCCGAAGAACTGCGGGAACGTCAGACCCAATGGCAGCAGCAACAAGCCATGTTTGCTGACGGCTCGACTTCCACGGCCACGCTGACCAGCGCGCAAGTTGCACTCAAGACCGCACAGCTAAAACTCCGTAGCGCACAGTCCGATCTGTCATTGGCCCAGCGTGCGGTGCGCCTGGACGAGATCCGCGCGCCGTTCGATGGAAGCGTGGTCGCCCGCTTGCAACAGCCACACGCCGAGGTCGGCTCCGGCCAGACAGTGTTACAACTCGATGGGGTGGGCCATATCCAAGTCGTAGCCATGTTGCCACCACAAGTCGCCAGCCGGCTCATGCCCGAGCAGATAGTGGACGCCTACCGAGCCGAAGCTCCGACCAAGACCGTTCGCTTGCGGCTTCGAAGCACGTCGAGTCGGTTGGAAAGTGGTGCGGTCGTCCAGGCAATCTTTGATATCGCCCATGATGGCGATAGCAACATGGCTTTGCTGAGCGGTGAAAGCCTGCTGCTGGCACTACCCACCACCGGTACGGGTGAAGTGAGCGTGCCCCTGAGTGCGGTGACTCCGCTACTCAATACGAAGGACTCGACGGTATTTGTCTATCGACCCGATAGCCACACGGTACAACGACGTGTCGTGTCCATCGGCACGATCGAAGGTGCGCGTGTGCAAATACGAAGTGGTCTCAGGGAGGGCGAGTTGATTGTAAGTGCGGGCACCGCGTTTCTTACCGATGACCAGGCTGTCATCCCCTTCCGCCCCGACACACGCTTGAGCAGCGACGCTTCGCCATGAACCTGACCCTTGCAGCACTGAAGTCCAGCCGACTTACCTTATTTGCCGCACTGCTTATCCTGGTCGGTGGCGTCATCACGTTTCTCGGCTTCCCTTCGCAGGAGGAGCCCACGGTAACGGTACGCGATGCGTTGGTGACGGCAGCCTTTCCTGGTATGCCCGCTGAGCAAGTGGAAAATTTGATAGCGCGTCCTACTGAAGAGCGCCTGCGTGAAATCGCCGGCATCAAGAAGATCGTCACCACGGTCCGGCCCGGCCGCGCGATCATCCAGTTGACCGCCTACGATAATGTGAAGGATCTCAGCGACCTCTGGCAGCGCGTACGCGCCAAGGCAGCCGAAGCCGGCAGCGTACTTCCTGCCGGCACAGTCGGCCCCTTTGTCGATGATGACTTCGGCCGGGTCGCGGTGGCGTCCATTGCCGTCACGGCCCCAGGCTTCAGTATGAGTGAGATGCGCGGACCGTTGCTACGCATGCGCGAGCAGCTCTACATGGTACCCGGCGTGGAGCGTGTGACACTGTATGGTCTACAGGAAGAGCGCGTTTATGTCGCCTTCGACCGCAGCCGACTGGTCGCAGCAGGTTTATCACCCGCCAACGTGATCGAGCAACTGCGCGCACAAAACATCGTCAACCCCGGCGGCCTGATCGCCGCCTCCGGTTTGTCGATGACGATCGCCACGTCTGGCGAAGTGCGTACGCTCGATGATCTGCGCCGATTTCTAATCACAGCCCCCGCCCCCGGAGGGTCGATTCAGATTCCACTATCTCAGATCGCGAAGATCGATCTGTTGCCTGCCGACCCACCCGAAAGCGCTGCGATCTACCAGGGGCAACCTGCCGTGGTGGTCGCCGTTTCGATGGCATCGGGCTACAACATTGCCAAGTTCGGCAAGAGCCTGCGTCAAAAGCTCGATGACACAGCAAATCAACTTCCCATTGGATTTTCCCAGCATATCGTCACGTTCCAGGCGGACGTGGTCGAGCGAGAGATGGGCAAGATGCATCACGTCATGGGCGAGACCGTCGTCATCGTCATGGCGGTGGTGATGCTATTTCTCGGCTGGCGCACGGGCTTGATCGTCGGCGCGATCGTGCCGCTGACGATACTGGGATCGCTGATCGTGATGCGAACATTGGGCGTAGAGCTGCAGATGGTTTCGATGGCGGCGATCATCCTCGCGCTCGGCCTGCTGGTGGACAATGGCATCGTGATCGCCGAAGACATCGAGCGCAGGCTTGGCGAGGGCGAGGAGCGGCGTGCAGCCTGCGAGCACGCAGGACGTTCGCTGGCATTGCCGTTGTTGACCTCGTCGTTGGTCATCGTGATGGCGTTTTCGCCCTTTTTCTTCGGCCAGACCAGCACCAATGAGTACCTGCGTTCGCTGGCGATCGTGCTGGCGGTAACGCTGCTGGGTTCGTGGCTGTTCAGCATTACCGTGACGCCGCTCCTTTGCCTGTACTTTGCGCGCCCGCACACCTCGTCGTCGCCTGGCGAGAGCCGTTACGATTCGGCGTTCTACCGGGGCTACCAGCGCATCATCGCGTATCTGCTGCAACACAAGATCGGCTTCCTGGCCGGCATGCTGGTACTGCTGTGCGGTGCTGCGGTGGTACTCGCATCTATCCCCTACGACTTCCTGCCCAAGTCGGACCGCTTGCAATTCCAGATGCCTGTAACGCTTCAGCCAGGCAGCGATTCTCGGCAAACGTTGCAAACCGTGCAATCGATTAGTCGGTGGCTGAGCGACACGCATGCCAATCCGGAAATCGTGGACAGCATCGGCTACGTCGCCGATGGCGGTCCCCGGATCGTGCTGGGACTCAATCCGCCGTTACCTGCCGCTAACATCGCCTACTTCACGATTAGTGTGCATCCTGGCACTGATATCGATGCGCTGATCGCTCGTGTGCAGCAACATATTCGCGCCGAATATCCCGCGGTACGCGCCGAACCCAAGCGCTTCTCGCTGGGATCGACAGAGGCCGGCGTGGCAGTCTATCGAGTGGTCGGGCCGGATGAAGCCGTGCTACGCAACGCGGCCAGTTCGATCGCCGATTTGCTACGCGACGTGCCCGGCACGGTCGACATCCACGACGACTGGGAGACACGCATTCCGCGCTACGTGGTGCAGGTCGACCAGCTCAAGGCACGACGTGCCGGTGTGACCAGCGACAATATCGCCCAGGCCCTGCAATTACGATACAGCGGCACCGATGTTTCACTGATTCGAGATGACGCCGTCAGCGTACCGATCGTACTGCGCGGCAGCGCCGCTGAACGCAGTACCGACGAAAATCCGGGATCGACGTTGGTCTACCCGTCATCCGGCGGCGCACCGTTGCCTCTATCAGCGGTCGCCGAGGTCCGGTTGACATCCGAACCTTCTGCGATACAGCGCCGCAACCTCAGCCGCGCGATCACCATCACCGGCCTGAACCCCAATCTCACGGCCGAACAGATCGTCGACAGGCTTGCCGACAAGATTGCCGCACTGCACCTCCCTCCGGGCTATCGGATTGAACTCGGTGGCGAGCTCGAGGATTCCGCCGAAGCCAACCAGGCCCTACTGCAATATATGCCGCACGCACTGTGCGCCATCTTTCTTTTGTTCGTATGGCAATTCAACTCTTTCCGAAAGCTGTTCATTGTGGTGTCCGGCATCCCGTTCGTGCTGATCGGTGCCTCGCTCGCGCTATTGCTTACCGGCTATCCATTCGGGTTTATGGCTACATTCGGATTACTGGCCCTGGCGGGCATTATCGTCAACAGCGCCGTGCTTCTCTTGGAGCGTATCGACGCCGAGTTGCATGCCGGCCTCGCCCGACACGAAGCGATTATCGTTGCTGCCTTGAAACGACTACGCCCCATAGTTATGACAAAACTGACCTGCATTGTCGGCCTGATCCCCCTCATGCTGTTCGCGGGTCCGCTATGGACGGGCATGGCGATTACGATGATTGGCGGCCTTGCCTTGGGAACTCTAGTGACGCTCGGCGTGATCCCCGTGCTCTACGACCTGCTCTTTTCAATGCAATGGAGGAGAGGTAGTTAGTTTCTAGCCGGCAGCAACAACGTAGCCACCAATACGTCGGATTGTCTGCTCCGACTGAAAACTCGCAATACCTTCCCAGTTACAGTCCAGGCAAGTGCCCTCGATATAAATAAGCGTAAAGATATCCAGCTTCAAAAAAGAAAACCCCCGAAAGATCTAGGGTTTAGACCAAGAAAGCGTACGATGACGATCCAGGGTGTACTCCAGAACGGTTCTTACTACCTGAGACCGCACCGGAGATTGGAGCAATTAGCGATCCACTTGGCGCGGGAGTAGCCGCCCTTATTGACCTTGGCGTTGCTTACTGAAGAAGGGGAAGAAGGTCTTCATACAGGCAGGATCAGGCGGCTTCGGCACCTTCGCCATCCAGTTGGACAAGCATCTCGGTGCCACGGTGGCCACCACCACGAGCAGCACTAAGACCGACTTGATGAAGGACCTCGGGGCAGACGTCATCATCGACTATAAGAAAGACGATTTCGAGAAAGTTCTGCAAAATTGTGATGTGATCCTGCATAGCCAGGATGCGACGGCGCTGGAGAAATCCCGACGTGTAGTGAAGCCTGGCGGAAAACTCACCTCGATTCGAGGCAGGGGCCATTCGCCCCGTGATTGATCGCGTTTTTCCATTCGAGTCCATCAACGAAGCCCTGACTTACGTCGAAGCAGGCCGCGCGAAGGGCAAAGTCGTCGTCAAGATCAAATGATGCCAGTCCCAAATGGCGCTTACTTAACGAAGCAGCGTCCTGGGGCTCGGCGTTCCAGGCGTAATCGCCATACCCGTCAGCTCCACTAAAAGCTCATGCGCAGCCCGGCGGCGGCACGCCATCCTCCAGCCACTGCATCGTTCCGGGACGTACGCCCCGCTTCGGCAAATGCGCTCCAGCGCCCGCCAAGTGCAACGCGCCCACCGATGACCGTCTCTCCCGCCGTAGCATGCCGCGCCGGCAAAGCCACCGGCACGACGCCGCCGTCGAGCGATGCCGTGATATCCGGCCGGTCGCCGATGGCATGAATCACCGACACGCGTGCATACACGTCGCCGGTAATCGTGGACGAAAGGGCAACGGTTTGGCCAAGCAACACACCGGCGCGTGACAGGAACGTATGATCCGGGTTCACATCGAAATGGACCTGGTTGCTGGCGATATAGCTGCTGGCGCCGATCGAACCATACGCAGCCTGCACCTGTGGTTCGATGTAGCCGCCGCGCGAATCCTGAAAGCGCCGCCCCACACGCGCGGAAAGACTTGCCGCGCGCGCACGGTAACGGCCCGACGTGGTGCCGAACGAATCCGCCGACATGTAGCTATTGCGCAACTGCCCGACGCGGCCTACCACATCGGCGTACAAACCTTGATCGGCATACCAGGTGCTGTAGACGCCGAGTGAATTGCCATGCAAGTCGGCCGTGCCGTTGGTGAGGCTGGCGTGGGATTGAGTCTGTGTATAGACCAGGCCGACGGCGTTGTGGCCGCCATCGAAATCCGTCTGACGTTCCGTGCCGATCGATACGCTTGTTTCGCTCTGCCGATAGTTACGGCCAGCGTCGCCGCTGGTGAAATCACCGCCGTCCGTATCCACCCACAGCGCGGAAGCGTCAGGCGCCTCGCCCGAGCGTAGCGACTCGCTGTGGCGGGAAACGGCCTGTTCCTCGATCTGCCAGATATTCGAAAGGGCAAGCGCTGCGTCGCCGGCCACCTGTACGCCGGTCGAAGGTGTAATGGCCACCGTGCCGCCGGTCGATGCGGTTCCGCTGCTGGTCGTCGCCGCCCCTGCCCCGGTTCCCGTCGTGCCGGAACTGTTGCTGGCACCCGAGCCGCCGCTAGACGACGTACCGCTACCGCTACTGCTGCTCGTACCCGATCCATTGCCGATGATGTCGATACCGGTCAGCAGTATCTCCTTGTGATCGGAACTCAGGCTGACCTCCGGCACATACGAGAAACGCACCAACGCATTCTCATACGTCGCGCCCCACTGACTGGTCAGTCCTTTGACCGCCTGGAAACTACCGGTTCCGCCGACGGCGCTGGCATCGACGATGACAATCGGTTTGGAGGCCGCGATGGATACGCCGTTCTGAAGCGCCGAAGCGTTGACCCAGGACGTGCTGTCGAGCACTGGATCATAGGCAATGCGTATGTCCTGTGTGCCCAGCGCGGTGAATGAGGCGATGCCGCTACCGAATACCACCTC
>Ga0153933_1000437_pt1 | contig 15248 bp, 16 predicted proteins | sample TSNJ017MetaG_FD_102275 | JGI IMG/M metagenome (GOLD analysis project Ga0153933, IMG submission 102275) | Attine ant fungus gardens microbial communities from New Jersey, USA - TSNJ017 MetaG | ecosystem: Host-associated > Fungi > Mycelium > Unclassified | place: USA: New Jersey, Wharton State...
CCTCCGCATGGTTTGCGGCAGGTTGTAAATGCCCTTGACCGATTTGAAGACTTCGTCATCGTCTTCGGGACCGATGGTTGCTCCGGAATTCGTCAACAGCAGCTTGATGAAGGAGTGAAGGAAGGCGATGTTCGTCTCTGTGGGTTCAAGCGCGAACGGATTGATGCGTGGGCCATCCTTGCCGACCCGATCGATCCGGCCACCATAGAGTTCCACTACACTCTCGTAGCTTCCGCCGATGTCGAAGATGAAAGTGAATCCGCCATACTTCTGTTCCAGACTTAGCATTTGGTTAGCGTGAACGCTCTTACCCGTGCCTGTAGGGCCGATGATGAGCTGGACGCGCACACCGTTGACGTAGGCATCCTGAAAATATGGCGTCCGCGTTCTGGTTTCGAAGATGTTCAGGTACTCGGAGTCCAGGTCGTCCGAATGAGGGTGCCCCAGGTGAGGAGCGAAGATGCTCGATAGGCGCGCGTGATGATCTTCACGCAGCCATAACGGATAGACATTAAACTGCCGGTTGCCGGGAAACATCGCGTAGAAGGCAGAGAGATTGCCGTAGGTCTCCTCGATGATCGGAGCCCGAGCGTCCACAAACAGGCGGTGAACGGCGGGCGTCGCTTCGCGGAGTTGCTGTGCTGTGGTCGCCGACAGTAGCAACCGCAAGGCGTAATCGCCCTGGCCCAGCTTGTCAAGCGAAGCGACGACCTCGGTGAGATTGTCGACATTGCTGGCGACAGCCTCTGCCGTCGCCGTGGTTTCGAGCGGGGCCGTGTTCCTGCCACTCACCAGGCGCTGGAAGGGTGAGAGCTTAAAGAACTCCAGAAACTTCTCCTGGCTCGACACCTCCTTGCGCGTGACGGTGTCCGTCTGCGGCCGCCACACAGAACACAGAATGCTGTCGCAATCGAGCTCCATGAGATTCGTGAACAAGCACGGGCGTGAGATCTCTGGCGTATTCGTCAGCGGGAACATCTGGACGTAGCGGCGTCCGATGCGCAGACAGTCGCTATGCCATTCGACCGTGGACTGAACGAGCTGCCGGTCGACACCGGCGTCCGAGCGGGGCTGTATATCCGAAGCCCATTCCTCAAGGTTGAACAGGTAGCTGAAGAATCGAAACGCCCGCTCCTTGCCGAGCAGCTTCAGGCCGATCGCATCGCTTAGGTGTGACTCGAGAATGCTCACCGCCTTCTCGAGATCGAAGAGCTGCCGGTCGGTTGTGCTCTTCTGTTCCTTTGGTTTGCGGCTCAACGGATTATTTGCCTCGGGCTCGATCGTGAGACACCAGTGCAAGTCGATGCGGCGAAAGCCTGCGGTCTGTTTCAGGAAGGCGATCCGGTCGCTTGCAAAGGACTCTGTGACCGGGTTTGCATATTGCGTCTTCCGAGGTAGATCGAAGCCAGCCCTCACACGGGTGTACTGGTAGAGGCAAGATCCTGAAGGCAGTCCGCGTAAGGCGGCTTCGAGATCGCGGACCCGTGCTTCAAGGTCTTCGTCCGTGCGGCTTTCGGGGTCAATTCCGTCGAGTGAAAAGAGGCAACCGTATCCGCCTCCCTTCAGCGCAAAGATGTTGGCGCCGACGAAATGCGAGATCGGGATGATGCTGCTTGCCGCTCCTGCCTTCGTGAACCACGGTGCATTATTTGCGCGGGTCATAGTAGCTCCTCTGCTTCAGGCCCAACGTCCAAAGCTGAAACATCTTCGGGTGTTTGCGAACCACAAGCCACGCGCCTAGCACAAGCGCGGGGAAAGCGATTACGGCCAGTAGTCGGAAACCGGCGAGGAAAACCGTCACCGTCACGAACAGGATGGACATCCACGCTGAGAGCTCGAGACCCAATTTCGTTCTGGGCCTGTTCAACGCGTTATTGATCGGTAACGCCTTTCCCCGCTTGATCGTTTGCATACGCGCCTACATGTTCTGGCCGGTAAGTGAACCAATCCAGCCGGCTCCCCATCCGAGTACGCCGGCCCCAAACAGCGCGCCGAACAGACCCGGTATGGCATCGGAAAAGCGACCGCTTAGCATCCGAATTCCGGCGAAGATGAGTCCGCCAAAGCAGATAACAGCGCCCGCAAAAATTGCGAATGTTTTAAACGTGGTCATCAGGGTCTGCGCCCCGGTGAAGTCCATCGTTCCTTGGGCGTGGGCAACGCCTGCGAATGAAAGGGCAAGAAGAGTTGGTGCCAATGCGCGGATGGCATCGAAGAGGGTATGTTTGAGAGACCGTTCCGCCCGCCGATTGGCAGGCTGAACAGGCAACCGAATTGGAGTCTTATCCAATCTGGAGAAGCGGCGGAATCGATTCACTTTGCACCTCCGCTGACCTCACAGCGTCAGCATGGCGCAAATCTAAGTTCCGACCTGCAATCGAGTCCAATGACTTCTAGGGAAAGCGTTATTCCGTTTGGGAATAACGGGACCGTATGAGCGGCACCATGGTGACTACAATTCGTAATCTCGAAGGACCTTGGGTGTGCCAACCCCGCCCTGATACAAAGAGGCGGTCACTGCGGGAGGATGGGACACGCAGCAGGAGAAAGATGTCCCGTCCGTTAGGTCGATCTGAATCTCGGTTCCATCATTTCCATCCTTGTAGATGCGGATAGTCTGAATGGTCTTCCCGGACAGTTCGGAGCATTCTACGTAATCCTGGTTCATACGTTCAGACCTCGCGGTAGCTTAAATCAGACCCATTATCACACTCATCGTGTGTAGACTCATAGTGGTCACGCTCCAAGTATGGAGAGGTGACCACTCGCTCCGTAAAGTCTCGGTTTGGCGCCTCGCTGCGAAGGCTGCGCGAAGAACGAGGGTATTCCCAGGAGGAACTCGCTGAACGGGCCGGACTGCACCGTAACTATGTGGGCGGCGTCGAACGAGGTGAACGGAACGTGGCTTTAGAGAACATCGTAAAGCTGGCGAAGGCACTTTCGGTAGGCCCGAAAGACCTCTTTCTCGACTTTTCATAGCCATTGGTGCAACGGCCTGTTGCACTGATGCCGGTCAGATGAGCCAGCCCGAGACAGCCACGGAGTTCACGATAGCTGTGGTTTGCGCGAATCGGAAATAGCTCCTAATCCAGCCTCCAAGGGCAGGGGAGATCCAATCGCCGCACTCGGCAAGTTGTTCCAATGAAATCCTTCTCTGATGCCCGGCATAGAGCGATCTGGCTGAGGCGAGAATCGGCTCATAATGGGCGACACAATTCCGTAACCAACGGCTGTCTTCTAGTCATCGATGGATCACTGGGCGTGCGAGTCTGACGCCGGGAAAAGCTGCGCTCAGGCAGGGCTGCCAGAGACTCCAGTGATACCGTTGTGCTGCAAGATCCGTCCGGAAACCGAACCTGAGCTCGGCCACGACCTTGCCAGGAGATGCAGTTTGGCCTCCCGCATCGCGAATTGCTGCATGGACCTTGTCCAGCGAATAGGAGGACAAGGGAGCTGAGGTAAACCCGCGTGGCGCGGCGAAATGGGTTGATAGCTGATCGTGCATGCTGTTGCGGATGGCAACTTCGAGGCCATGCAGCAAACCAAACGTCATCTCCGAAAGCGCCACATTTTGCTCGTAGAGTGAAACTGCGTGTCCGAGGTTCTGAGCGGGGGCAGCGAGATACCGTTTCAATCGTTCTCTGGAAACCGCACGCTCGACTTCGGTTAGAAGGTGAGCGGAATGGAGCAATGGAATCCTCCGAGGGGGCGTGCTAATACCGACCTGAGGCTTCCGGGAGCATCTCTGCCGCAAGGCATATTCCCAGGGCAAAGAATGAGAAGGGGCCAGAGATGGCCCCTTCTTCTTTTGCGGCACGTTATTATATTGGCTCTTGCGAACGAGTTTGTAAATCTATGATTTCAAAGAAGACCCTTCTAACTAGAGGATCATGTAGTTTCTTCAACTTCTCGCAATCGTTACTATCACCGTGTTCTTGGTCTTCGAGTGAAAACTTCGAGAGGCAAACGTGAACGAGGAAACAGCGTGAGTAAGGATGCATGAACTTCCAGTCGGCAAGTTCCTCGTAGTCTCGCTTCTTGCTGGCATCATCTATAGCGCTCATTCCGCATCTATCTGACGCTCTCAAGAGGCAGACAAATGAAACTCCTCTCATCGAACACGGCGGCAGCCCTGTTCGATGAGATGGCAGCACTCCAGGCTCAAATAAGCCTTCACGATTGCCCTCTATGGTGCCTCAGAGCGGGACTGTTCAGCTAGCGGAGGGCGACGAATGCCAGAACGACAGCGAGAATGTCTTCAAGCAGAGCAGCAGGCAGGTCGCGACCGAATGCCTTTGCAAGTAAGGCCCTGCCTTTGGCTCCGGCGAATGTTCCAACTACGCTGCCGACGATGCCAGCGATGGCGCCGAGGACGAGGCTCCCATGCGAGAGTCCGATCGCCGAGCCGGTGAGCGCGCCCATCACGACGCGGGTACCCAACTGAGGCGGCACGAGACGGCTGGGAGTCTTCGGCATCTTGTCGTTGACAATCTCTCCGATGGCCAGCGCGGTCATGATGTATGAAGTGATGCGATTGCCCAAGAACGAAAGCCAGGTTCCCGCAAGAGGGAGGTGTCCACTGCTGGCGGCCCAGCTTACTGCGGCAAGACCCACCAGAGCGCGCAGACCACACACCATACCCACAACGAAAGCAGCGATCAAGAAAGACATGTCATTCTCCTTAGGGAGGCGATTCCGTGAATCGCCAGTTGTGGGGCAGAGCCCGTAGAGACGTACTACCTATTAGTAGGTAGGCATAGCGCCAAGCGACATGCGGTCACTTAGCCTTCAATGCTTTATTTTGATGGTCGAAATCGCTATGGACGCTTTTGACCGATGCCAAACGATTTTGCGATGGTGAACCGCCACAGAGACTTCGGTAACAGCTCGTCTAGAAATGAAGCCGCCTGCGTTTTTACCGGATATCTGAGTTGCTGCCTTCCATCAGTCGCGGCCTTGAAGACGACTTCAGCCACAGTACGCGGTTCCGGAAGAGAAGATTCAGGTCCCGAACTCCGTTCGACTACTCTTTCTACGGCGCGAAGATCCGGTTGGTAGGCGTCATGTTGCGCGAAGATTTGTCTAAACTTCGTCTTAATCCCGCCAGGTTCCACAAGCTTAATCCGGATATTGAACCGACCGTCGTGTCTACCGGCCGGCGCCCATTCCGAACCACAGTGAGTCCCCGAAGCGTGGTCAATTGGGATTTTGCAAGCTCGTACCGGAGCCAAGCCGCAAAGATCGGGAATTTACGTTTTGCAATCCAAAGCGGCACGTTCAGGGTGACCAGACAGGTTCCGTAAGTCTTGCGGTATGCGTCCGAGGCGATCTAAAGAGAAGGTGGCGGTAGACTGAGGCTATCAATGCAAGCAAGCGAATCCAGAACAATTGCGATTCTTGCCGAAAAGCCTTCTGTCGCGCAAGATATTGCGCGTGTCCTCGGAGCCAACACGCGAGGCAAAGGATATCTTCAGGGGAACGGCTACGTCGTTACCTGGGCGATCGGGCACCTGGTATCGCTCGCTCAGCCTCACGAGATCAAGCCTGAATGGCGGCAATGGCGCTTCGATCATCTACCCATCTTGCCCGCCGAGTGGCCGCTGGTGGTCTATGAGAAAACCAAAGACCAGTTCGAAGTGGTGCGAAAAATCCTGACGTCCGGTCGGGTTTCGCGGATCGTCTGTGCGACGGATGCGGGGCGTGAGGGAGAACTGATCTTCCGCTACATCTATGAGGCCGCGGGGTGCAGAAAGCCTGTCAGTCGGCTCTGGATCTCCTCCTTGACGCCGGACGCCATCCGTAACGGTTTCGAGAAGCTTCGTGAGGGGAGCGACTACGATCGATTGGCGGATGCCGCCAGCGGCCGGAGTAGGGCCGATTGGCTGGTCGGCATGAATCTTTCTCGGGCTTATTCCATTATTTACGATGAGGAACTCTCGGTCGGGCGGGTGCAGACACCTACCTTAGCCATGATTGTTGATCGGGAAATCGCTCTCCGCAACTTCATCCCCGAGGATTACATCGAGGTTGTTGCAACGTTTCAGGGGCGGGGAAACCCAAACAAGGAAAGTTATTCAGGAACCTGGTTTCGTCCCGATGCGCAAAAGGGCAGCGGAAGGGAAGCCTCAGCAACTGCCTCGCGATTGCTCGCGGATGGTGAGGAAGCCAACCGCATCCTCGTGCGCGGCCGAACAGGCGAAGCGGTAATTGAATCGCTCACCTCCGAGACAAAGCGGATGCAGCCGCCTTTGCTTTACGACCTCACGGAGCTTCAGCGGCATGCCAATCGCTTGTTTGAGTTTAGTGCCCAAAAGACCCTTGATATCGCGCAGGCTGTCTACGAGCGGCATAAGCTCATCAGCTATCCGCGGACCGATAGCCGCCATCTTTCGGGCGACATTGCCAGGACAGTACCAAGGATTGTGGCGGCGATTTCGTTAGGCTATCAAATGGAACTGGCCCCTGGTACCGGGGAGCGCCCCTTGAGCAAGCGGTATGTGGATGACAGCAAGGTGACCGACCACCACGCCATCATCCCTACCGCTGTCTCTGATGACCAGGTCAACCTTGGGGCGGACGAGCGCAAGATCTACGACTTGATCTGCCGGCGTTTCCTGATGATGTGGCATGATGACTACCTCCAGGCGGTGACGACCGTGATTACCGCGATCACGAACGGAGAGATTGTTGACCGGTATCGAACCACGGGAACCCTGGTGCAACAGATGGGCTGGAAGGCCCTCGACGTAGGGGCGGAAGGCCGGCGGCGCGCGACGAGAGGCAGTGATGGGGAGGAGGCCCCCGAGCAGGTCCTTCCGGCAACGCTCGCTAGGGAACAGTTTCAAGAATTGATTGCCATAGAAGCCAAGAGCAAGAAGACCCGGCCACCCAAACGATTCACCGAGGGCACACTGCTGACGGCCATGCAGACCGCAGGCCAAAGCCTCGATGAACGAGAACTGTCCGAAGCGATGAAGGATACCGGCCTGGGAACGCCTGCGACGCGCGCCGCCATTATTGAAGCGTTGTTAAAGCGAGGCTTCATCGTCCGCGCGGGCAAGAACCTGGAGGCAACGGACAAGGGAATCCATCTCATCGAGGTGGTACATCCCGAGGTGAAGAGTCCGGCGATGACCGGGCAGTGGGAAGCATTCCTCAAGAAGATTCAGCAGGGCCAATCCGAACTGGAACCGTTTCTCGATGGCATCAGTCAATATGTCCGATCCGTCGTCAGTAAGGTTGGCCAGACCAAGCCGGTTCCACGGCCAACTGCGGCTGCCTCCTCCGAAGATTCCAGTTGTTCCGATCTGGCCAGCGCGAAACCGTTCTCAACCCTCACCACACTCCCCGAGATTCTTGAAAAGGTATTTGGCTTCTCTCAGTTCCGGCCCAACCAGGAGGCCGTCTGCAACTCAGTCACGGCGGGCAAAGACGCGCTGCTGGTGATGCCGACAGGGTCGGGCAAATCTCTTTGCTACCAATTGCCAGGATTGGCAAGAGGTGGAACCACTCTCGTGATCAGTCCACTCATCGCACTGATGGACGATCAGGTTCATAAACTCAAGGAGCGAGGATTGGCCGTTGAGTGCATCCATTCGGGCCGGGACCGTGAGACATCGCGCCGTATCTGCGCGGAGTATCTGAGCGGTAAGCTGCAGTTCCTGTTCATTGCCCCTGAACGGCTTCGGGTAGCGGGCTTCCCCGAAATATTATCCAAGCGCAAACCGTCGCTGATCGCGATCGACGAGGCCCACTGTATATCGCAATGGGGACACGATTTTCGCCCCGACTATCGCATGCTCGGCCAGCATCTGCCTAGGCTTCGTCCTGCCCCGGTGCTGGCACTCACAGCAACGGCCACGTCGTTCGTTCAGAAAGACATTGCCACTCAGCTCGGGCTGAAGGAGCCCACGCACTTTATACATGGATTTCGCCGCGAAAACATTGGGATCGAGATAGTGGAAGCTTTGCCATCGAACCGCGCTTCGCTGGCGCGGGAGATCCTGCTTGATTCCAGTCATCGGCCCGCAATCGTGTACGCACCTACCCGCAAGCAGGCGGAGACGCTGGCGAAAAATTGGTCCGGGGAGTTCAACGTGGCCAGCTACCATGCTGGTCTCGATGCCGAACGGCGGCTGCGAGTCCAGGAAGGATTCATGACCGGCAAGCTCGATGTCATGGTGGCAACTATAGCCTTTGGGATGGGAATCGATAAGCCGGATGTCCGAACAGTGATCCATACCGCATTGCCAGGCAGTGTGGAAGGGTACTACCAGGAGATCGGGCGCGCCGGGCGGGACGGAAACCCAAGTCGCGCCGTTCTGATGCATTCCTACGGTGACCGGTACACCCATGACTTCTTCTTCAGCCGGGATTATCCCGATGTTGCGTTGATGGATCGAGTGTTTGCCAATCTTCGCGCAGAGCCTCAACCGAAGGAACGGCTGCGCAACATCTTGGCGCTCGATGAAGAACTCTTTGACAAGATCATCGAGAAACTCTGGGTCCACAAAGGTGCGGCGATGGACTTCGCGGAGAACGTGAGTCGGGGAGACGAATCGTGGCGGTCTTCCTACATTGCCCAAGCGGAACAGAAGAGAGCGCAGATTGACGAGATGATTCGCTTCGCGGAAAGCAATCAGTGCCGCATGTTGGCGCTGGTCCGGCACTTCGGCGATCAGTGGGACGGCGCTGTTGGCTGTAGCGTATGCGATTTCTGCGCTCCGGCGCAGTGTGTTGCCCAGCGATTTCGAACCGCAACAGAAGTCGAGCGAGCCGCTCTCTATCGAGTGTTGAGCGCAATGCGATCGACTCGCGCCCGATCGACGGGCAAGCTATATGCGGAACTCTATCCGGGAAACGAAATCGTCCGGGACAACTTCGAGGAAATTCTGGGGGCCATGGCGCGGGCAGGACTTTTGAACTTTGCGGATGCCGTTTTCGAAAGGGAAGGCAAGCAGATTCCCTACCGCACCGTCAGCCTTACTCCAACTGGACACTTGACCAATGAGACGACCCCGGTGCTTTTCGTCATGAAAGAGGCGCCCCGCCCAGCTGCCATGCAGAGGCGCTCCAAAAACACTGAAAAATCAAACACCAGAAAATCCAAGGCGCCTCGGGCAGCCACCGCGCAGACACAGTCGGGGACGAAGCAAGGAGCAGTCTCCATCTCCGGGGCCGATCCGCACCGTATTGAGCAAACCCTGCGCGCATGGCGCTTAAGTGAGGCTAAGCGGAGGAGGGTTCCTGCATTTAGGATCTTTGGCGATCGAGCTCTAGTCCGTATCGCCTCGACCGCACCGAGGAATGAAGCCGAGTTGCTGGCTGTGCAGGGTATCGGCGCCGGCATTGTGAAGAAGTATGGGGCCGAGATCTTTCGCCTGGTTGCGGCTTCGCGGTGATTCTGTCTACGAGTCGACATCTGACTGGTGCGACGGGTGATTGGTTGCCCGCGAGTTGTAGCTCACGGTGTCAATACCAGTTCTTGTCCTGTTGTTGGGCGCCGCTGAGGTTGTTATTGTGGTCGAATAACTGCAGACTCTGGACGCAACCGTGAGCAGGATCACCGCAGGGTAGGAGTCCGCTACGATATGCCAAAATCGCGAACGCTAGTCTGCCGGGCTTGTTTTGTGCCAGTTGCAACGATCGAGGCTTGACATACTCTTCTCGCACAAATCCCCAAGGTCAGCGGATCCAAGCCGCCCCACACGATCACTCCCGTCTGCGCTAGTCCCTGGAAATACTCTGTTTTGTCAATCGTGAGCGCGCGCCATTTCCCTTTTGATCTCGGGATTACCAGGACTGATAGTCTTTAGTTGTGACTCACGGTATACAACATCGGTACCTGAACTCCAGATGATCCAGCGCCGCGCTATCAAGTCAGGACGAACGAATATCTGCCTGCCAACTTGAGATCTTGCGAAATCTTTTTCATTGCGCGCTCAGTTACACTGTGCTATTTATATAGCACAGTGTTCAGAAAGCCCAATCCGTCTTCCGGCGTTCCCATCTATGTCCAACTGAAGGAACAGATACGGCATGCGATCGAAACGGGCGCCCTAGCTGCCGGTGATCAGCTACCGGGAATCCGAAGTTTAGCGGAAACTCTAGTCATCAATCCGAACACCGTCATCCGAGTTTACCGCGAGCTTGAGATGGAAAAAACGCTAGAAATCAAGCATGGATTGGGCGTGTTTGTAGCATTTCGACGCAGTGCACGCTCCAAGACAGAGGAACTGAGGGACGCACAGCAACTAATGCGTGATTTCGTCCAAACTCTGAAAACTCAGGGACTCGACGAGGGCGAAATCCGGAGGCTTCTGGAAGCCGAACTTAATGAGATGTTCCAACGGAGGTAGCTTATGTCCACGGTAATTGAGACTATCCAACTCAGAAAGAAATACGGAGACTATGAAGCAGTTAAAGGGCTAAATCTCTCAGTACCAAAGGGGTCTGTTTGCGCATTTCTAGGTCAGAACGGTGCGGGCAAAAGTTCGACGATCAAGATGTTGCTGGGTATGATTCACCCGACTTCCGGTAGCGGAACCATCTTTGGGCATCGAATCGATCGTGAAAGCGAAAGCCTCCTTATCCGACAGAAGGTTGCCTACGTAGCTGAGGATAAGCGGCTTTATGACTATATGTCGATCGAACAAATTATCCGCTTTACTCGTTCGTTCTTTCCGAGATGGAATGCGTCTCTGGAAAACAGCTTGTTAGAGCGATTCGAACTCCCCCCGGCGCGTAAAGTCCGCCAACTGTCAAAAGGAATGCGAACTAAACTCGCGCTTCTATTGGGTTTCTGCCGAGGGTGCGAACTCCTCATTCTCGATGAGCCAACGGAAGGTCTAGATCCCGTCGCGATCGAGGAGGTCCTGCAAATTGTGGTCTCGCTTGCCTCGGAAGGTACAACTGTTTTCTTTTCCTCGCACCAAATAGCCGAGGTTGAGCAAGTTGCAGACCGCGTGCTCATGATTGATCGAGGGAAATTGGTGCTTGACTCGACCTTGGACCAGGTGAAGGAAGGATATCGCCATATCGAGGCTGTTTTCCCTGAGCCGGTCGAGGAGCGGGACTTTCGTGTCGCCGGCATCGAAAAAGTCCGCACGAATGGCCGTACCGTTTTTCTCCTGGCCAGCCACAATGTCGACACTATCGTAGAACACGTCCGGATGCTTCGGGCAGGCAGCATCGATGTCCTTCCAACTTCTCTTAAAGAGGTTTTTCTAGAGAAGGTGACAGCGAGGTCAGAACATGCTTCTTTATAAAGCTTGGATCGAAACAAGAGTTCGATTCTTCGCAGGACTCGTGGCCACATTGATTGTCTGCAGTTATTATCTATACGCACATGCATCGCTCGTTTTGATGTGGTCACGCGTGCTCGAGGATCCGAAGTGGCAGCAGTTAGGTTGGATGCGTTTAGCGATTCATGATTATAACTATTATCTTTGGCACTATCTTTATGACAACTATCTGCAGCAAATTTGGTGCCTTTTTGTCGCATTGTTCGCGTTTGGCGGACTCATCCGCGAAAAACAAGATGGGACCGCTCTCTTCAGTCTAGGACTGCCAATCAGCCGGAGTCGTTGGCTATATACGAGACTTCTCGTCGCCTTCCTTGAAGGCTGTGCCCTTTCAGTATTTTCTATATTCGTGATTGCCGTCGGAGCGACGATGTTCCATCAAACCTACTCGCTCAGCCAGTTGTTCGCGCACACTGTGTTGATGGTCGGGGTCGGTTTCTTTGCTGCAGCGTTAGGAAACGTGTTCTATACGTTTTTTCCGAGCAACTATATCTCACTTATTTTGATTCTAGCGGTGATTGGTGCTCCCTATCTCTACATACAAAATTATGTGCAACACATGCGCGCAAACGGTCGAGCGACATGGCTGGCATACATCGACTTCGGTCATGCTATGGCAGGCCCTTGGCACCTCACTTGGTCGACTGTTCCATGGATGACAATCATTGTCATGGCCATTCTGACGGGAGTTCTGCTCGCCACCGCAGCAATCTATGGAGACTCCATTGACTACTAACGGAATTGCGTCCAAGACTTCGTTGCGTTTTCCCCTCACGTGGAAGGCGTGGCAGGAATCCGAAGGCCGCTTCTTTTCAGGTCTGGGACTGCTATCAACGTTAGTTGTTTACGCTGTGTTCAGCAGTACCAGCTTTCTTATACGCTACAACGCCCGCTTTCCTATGGCGCGACTCACCTATTCGGACTATGTCTGGAGTGGTTTGTTTCATTATGCTCTTCAGGGACTTTGGATATTGACGGCCTTTGTATTATGCTTCGGAGGACTTTCCAGAGAGAAGGCGAATGGTACGGGCCTGTATACCCTAGGACTACCGATCAGACGTCTCCGTCTCTTCTTAGTCCGCGCCCTCGTCGCCGCTACTCAGGCACTTGTTCTATCGCTGTTTTCATCTTTATTGATAGCATTACTATCACGCTTGATTGGTTCCCAGTATTCCTTACTCCAATCTCTTACATTTGGTGGCCTAATGGGAGTTGCGGGCCTGGTATTTGTTGCTTTCGGAGTGCTTCTGTCTGAGGTGTTTTCGGGAGAGTTTACCGCCCCTGTTATTGGACTATGTAGTGTCACAGCTGTTTTTTTTGCCTACAAAAGCCATGTCCTAAACCGCTGGAACATATTTGATGCAATGAGCGCAGCGAACTATGTCGATCCATCCAGTAAGCTCCTACACGGTCTTGCATTTGTTCCAAGCGCGTGCATGTGCGTTCTTATCTCACTCGCTCTATTTACAATCTGTGGCGTCTTCATTCACACAAGAGACTTCTAAATCTCGTTAGTGTTCGGTGTGGTATTCCAGTTCCTCTCTCTCAAAAGACTTACGTCATTCTTGTGAGGAGTACGATGCGGCCGTCAAATGAATCCATAGGGCACCGTTTGCGTGCCGTGCGTCTACGCAAACAATTGACACTGCGGGACGTAGAGGCTAAAAGCTCTAGTATTGCAGAGCGTTGGGGTGAACCGAACTATCACATGTCCGCAAGCTGGTTAAGTCGAGTCGAATCCGGCGCCCGCGAATTCTCTGCCTCAAAGCTGGTGGTATTGGCGGTCATCTATGAACTAGACCCGGATGAAATGCTTTCTCTACGGCCCAACCCGTCCGACGCACTCAATTACCCCAACCCAGATCATCACTCTTTGCTCGACACAGTATCGTCCGCATCTCCAGTCACTGAGATCGGCGAGAAACAGTGGACGCTCAATCAAATCATCGTGCACCCCATTCCCGATGAAACAACGCTGCTACCCGCAGAGCGGCATTTGCCGCATTACGTTCGTAAGGGGGTGATGGGCGCGAAGGATACAGCTCTTATTCCAATGGTCCGCCCGGGATCTCTCCTCTTTGTCAACACTCTCAAGCGGAACATTGGCACACGCAAAGACTGGGGAAATGAATACGAGCGCCCAATCTACCTTCTCTTTACCCGTTCCGGCTTTTCCTGTGGCTGGTGCGATCTCGACGAAAGTGGAGACTGGGTGACGTTGATTCCTCACCATTCCTCGCCTGCGTCAGTGCGGAGATGGAAGTTGCGATCGGAAGTTGAGGTCGTCGGCCGCGTGACGGCAACCTTGCTACGTCTCAATGATTCTCTTTGATAGAGGACAATGCAGCAAGGAATCTATTGTCATGCCTGCCGCTGGAAGGCGCCATAGCGGATATATCCTACATGTATGTCGCGATCATTTTGGCCTGATCCCAGTTTTCCGGACAGAACCGAGTACGATTTTGGTATTCAGCCACAGACAGGATCTGCTGCCCTGGAACCTGGCTCCCTCACTCCACAACCACTCTTCTCAGGCTGCCTAAGACACCCATCAAGTGCCCACGAACAAGACGAGTGGACACTTCGTGGCACACTCCAACGCCGTCCACAGGGACTGTCGGTACGCTTACGACTGTGACGTGACTTATCAAGTCGCAGTTGCATACTTATTGGCTGCGTTGTAATTGAACCTGGATATGTGGGATCGCTTATGAGCAGCAATTGATTAAGCTCATCGCACTTTTGCTTCGAGTTATCGTCGCTTCTCAGCTCCACCCTCGCAAGCGAACCCCATACAGCTGTTTTGCGATTAATGGCTTCCAAGTAGCAACATCCTCATGCAAGCTTCCCCCCAGTTCGCCACGGGCATAGTTGCCGAATGCGTGAATCGCATTTTGGCGATTGGACAGCCTTCGATCAGTTCCGCCAAGGTCACGTGCTTCATCTCCGTGCGACAAATGCACTGCCGTCCCCAGCTGCTTGTGAGGCAAGCGAAGTGCTCTCTGCAGGCGGATGAGAATGTCGACATCTTCAAATCCCCAGGTCGCTAGTCTAGAGTTGAAGCCGTTGATCCTCACCAGATGCTCCCTTGAGACTAGCAACTGACCTTGTCCACCGTGACTCCCATCGAGGTATTCGCGCTGACACGGGACACACGTCACCTCTCCATCCTTCCAGGACACTTCCATTCCGTGAATTTGCCTTATATCAGCTAAGTAATCCGATTGGGAGAGTGCCTCCGGTATATTGCCGCGACTCTCGCACAATCGCTCGATGGTGACTATATGGCCTTCTCGAACGCTAGCAAGACAGGCTTCTACAACATCTTTCGTTAAAATGACATCTGCGTCCAAAATAAACAAGTATTCGACCATCGTGCACGCTACGCCGATGTTGATGGCGAGTGAGCGATTGAAGGAATGGGCTGGCAACTCCACGACAGTCACAGGAGCCCCGATTATCTCGAGCCCTTTGGCGAAGAATTCGTTATCGCCACCGCAGTTTACTACCACAATCTCAATACCAAAATCTGTAAAGATTGAGGCATTCTCTGACAGCGTCGCGAGTATCTCAAATCTATTCTTCCATGGGATGATCACGGCAGTGGAGCCTTGTAGTGGCATCTGGACTCCTCAAACAATAGTTATGAGCCAGTTTACAGCAGAAAACACTAAGACAAATGTCATACTTAGTGATATCCCCGTTATTATTTAGCTCGTTGTTTGGAGCGTTCACCAGTTGTACCGGTGGGAGCTCGCGTTATCAGCCGCCGGCAAGAGGAATCGGCGGCTACATCGTGTGAATGCTATATACAGTGGCCAGCTGACCTGATCCCAGTTTTCCGCACACAACCGAGTACGATTTTCGTATTCAGGAAGGTGTGGAAGGATGTCGAAGAGCAAGCACACGGAGGCGCAGATGATCGCTGCGCTAAAGCAGGTGGAA
>Ga0153933_1000438_pt1 | contig 15226 bp, 10 predicted proteins | sample TSNJ017MetaG_FD_102275 | JGI IMG/M metagenome (GOLD analysis project Ga0153933, IMG submission 102275) | Attine ant fungus gardens microbial communities from New Jersey, USA - TSNJ017 MetaG | ecosystem: Host-associated > Fungi > Mycelium > Unclassified | place: USA: New Jersey, Wharton State...
GACGCAGATCAATATCACCGCGATCGCCGTCGCCTCTGACGGCAAGGTCTACACCAACGCACCATGGGACGAAAGCGGCGCCGAAGCCAGCACGTATCAGAACGGCAAGATGCTCGGCTTTGCAGGCGGCACGCACGGCTGGGGCACAGGCGGCGGCAATGCGATCGCGATCAATCGCCGCTATGTGTTCATGGCCGGATCGGTTGGCAATGAGAAGGGCCATCTGGTCGGGCAGGGCATCTGGCCGCAAAAGGGCAAGCAGTGGTTCGGCATTTCTCGGCGCAAGATCGAAGATCCGAAACTCAGCGCGCTGTTTCAGCCCGCCTCGAGCGCGGCCAATGGGGCGGTCGACCCGCACGCGCAACTGGCCGCCGGCTTTCTGATGACGAACGAAGTGGCCGCCGGCGCCCGCGCCGACATCGACGGGCTGGCCGCTAATGACACCACGCTATACGCGTCCAACACCACGCAAAACCGCATTGAGGTCTACGACGCCGAATCGATGCAGAAAAAAACGGCGTGGAGCGTGCACGAGCCGGGACGTATCGCGCTGGCGCCCGACGGCTCGCTGTGGGTATTGACGGGCACGCTCACCGACAGCACGCCGCGCGTCGCGCATTACTCCGCGAGCGGCCAGTTGCTCGCCGACACGCTGCCGCTGCCGCCGGACGCGGTGCCGGTCGACATCGCGCTCGACGCCCACGGCCGCGTGCTGATCGCCGACAACGGTCCGCGTCAACAAGTGCTGTTCTTCAGCAAGAGCGGCGATCGCTACGTGACGTCGGGCACGCTCGGCGAGCGCGGCGGCATCTTCTCGGGCGTCGCGGGCCGGCCGGGGCCGCAGCGCTTCAACGGACTAACCGGCGTCGGCGTCGATGCGCACGGCAACGTCTACGTCGCCACCAACGGCATCGGTCCGCGCTACGCGCCGCTCGGCGCGGGGCTCGGCGCCACGCTGGAAAGCTACGCGCCGGATGGCAAGCAGCTCTGGCAGGTGCAAGGGCTGCTGTTCGTCGACGGTGCGTGGATCGATCCGGCACGCCCGGACAGCGTCTACACCGGCAACAAGCGCTTCCAGCTCGATCTCACGAAGCCGCCGGGACAGGACTGGAAATACGTAGGGTTCCTGTCGAATCGCTTCAGGTATCCGGACGACCCCGTGTTTCACACCGACCAGTGGCCGGGGCTGCCCATTGCCCGTCAGTTGAAGGGGCACACCTTCCTCTACCTGACGGACATGTACGCGGACCATCTGAAGATCTACCGCTTCGATAGCGCGCACGACGGCGAGACAGCGATTCCGTCGGGCTTCATTGCGGGCCGCGAACGGCCGGTTGCCAACGTGCCGAACGCGCCGCCCGGCGGCGACTGGATGTGGCGCGACATGAACGGCGACGGCAAATTCGCCAGCGACGACTTCACGCCCAACACCAGCGGCACACGGCTCGCGGGCGGCTGGGGCTGGTGGGTCGACACCCACGGCGACATCTGGCGTACGAGCGATATCAAGGGCATCCATCGGCTGCATTTCGGCGGTCTCGATGCGAAGGGCAATCCGGTCTACTCGTACTCGGACATGACCACGTATCCCGTGCCGCAGCCCTTCACGGAACTACGCCGCGCGATCTACGTGCCCGAGACCGACTCGCTCTACGTGACCGGTTACACGGCCGATGCCGCGGTCCAGGCCGGCTTCTGGAAAGAAGTTGGAAGGGTGCTGGTGCGCTACGACAACTGGTCGAGCGGCAAGCCCGTGCAGCGTTACGTTATCAACCTGCCGTGGGACACCCAGGCCAGACCGATCGAAACGATCATCGGCCTGACCGTCGAAGGGCAATACGTATTCGCCGTCGAGCCGGTTGGCACGGTTCACGTCCTCGACAAGGACAGCGGCAAGGAAGTCGGCGTGATCCGGCCGGGGCCGGAGGTGGGCAAGGCGTCGGGCTGGGTCGACGTGCCGAACGGCGTGAGCGCCTACCGGCGCAGCGATGGCGAATACCTGGTGTTCGTGGAGGAAGACGCGCGCGGCAAGGTCATGATGTACCGCTGGAAACCGGCCTGAGAGCGGACCGGAAACCCGGGCGGAAACCCGACCCGAGATGCCACCGCATCCATCGTGCTGCGAATTATTTTTCTGTCGATTTATGGCAGGTGGCGCGCATTTTTTACGTGCTTTACTCGTAGCAGGCTCCTCGGTGTGGCGCGGTGCGTTGCCATGCGCGCCAAGCCGACCCTCTGAATCAAAAGGCATCCGATGGACAAAGGCATTCTCAAGAACGTAGCGATCAATTTCTTCGGTCTCGTGTTGCCGACCTTCGTTTCGCTCGTCACGGTGCCGTCGTATATCCGGCTACTGGGCGTCGAGCGTTACGGCGTGATTGCTCTCGTGTGGACCCTGATCGGCTACTTCTCGATTCTCGATCTGGGCATGAGCATGGCCGCGCAGAACCACATCTCGAAGGCGCTGGCCTCGAACGACGCGGATGAAAGCGCCCGCGTGTTCTGGAGCGCGACCTGGCTTAACCTGGTGACGGGCATCATCGGCGGCCTGATTATTTATTTTGGCGCATTTCTTTACACCGCCTATTTCACCAAAGTGTCACCGGAGCTGCAGCACGAGGTCTATATGGCGCTGCCGTGGCTCGCCATTGCGATTCCGATTGCCAACGTCTCGTGGGTGTTCGCCGGCGCGATCAACGGGGCGGAGCGCTTCGGCGTCTACAACACCAATCAGACCATCGGCACCTTCATCTTCCAGTTGCTGCCGTTGGGCGCCGCGTGGCTGCTGGGGCCGAGCCTGCAGAACGTGCTCGCGGCGGCCGTGGTGGCGCGCCTGCTGGCTGCGGCGCTGCTGGGACGCTCGGCGCTCAAGGTGCTTAACCTGCGCCGCATGCTGCCGCCGCAACTCGGTGTGGCCAAGGGACTGTTCAACTTCGGCGGCTGGATGCTGATTGCCAGCATCACGACCATGGTGGCCGACTCGCTCGACAAGGTCTTTCTCGGCACCGGCCTCGGCGCGCGTTTCGTGACCTTCTATACCGTACCGCAGAATCTCGTGACGCGCTTGAACATTGTGCCCACGGCGCTCGTGCGTACCTTGTTTCCGCGTTTGTCCGCGGTCGGCCGCGATCATGCGGATCTGATCACGCAGCAGTCGCTCGAATTTCTCAACGGCGCCTTCACGCCGGTCGCCCTGGTGGCGATGTTCGTGCTGGGGCCGTTCCTGCATCTGTGGGTCGGCAACGAGATCGCCACGATCGCCGCGCCGGTGGGCCGCATCCTGATCGTATCGGTGTGGCTGGTCGGGCAGGCCAACGTCACCCGCATCATGATCCAGTCGCAGGTCAATCCAGCGGTCGCGGCGCGGGTGGGCGTATTCGAATTGCCGCTCTTCGCCGCTGCGCTGTGGTTCGGCATTCACTACTACGGGCTGACCGGGGCGGCGGTGGCCGTGGCCGGCCGCGCCTTGTTCGACTATGGCGTGCTGCTGTGGCTGTCGTCGATTCGCGCCCGGCCGATTGCGCTCGACATGCTCGCGCATCTCGCCTTTCTGCTGCTCAGCCTGTGGCTGGCCAGCTTCCTGCCCAGTCTGTCATTGGCCATTGCAGCCGGCGCGGTGGTCGTGGCCGCCAATGTTGCATGGTCGATCACGATGACCCCCGCTTTGCGCGATCTTGCGCGTTCGCTGCTGTTGCGACTGAATCCGAGGAAGAGCGCATGAACCAGGATGTCCTTGATGAAGCCGTATTGCGGCCCAGCCAGCGCAGCGCGCTGGCCGAACTCACCACACCGCCCGCACCTCAGGCGCCGCCGCGGCGCGCGCCGCGCGTGGACAAGAACGTGCGCGTGGCGATCGTGCACGACTGGCTCGTCACCTATGCGGGCGCCGAGCGCGTGCTTGAACAGATCGTGGCCTGCTTTCCGGATGCGGACCTGTTCAGCGTGGTGGATTTTCTCGACGACCGTAGCTTTCTGCGCGGCAAGCCGGTGACGACGTCGTTCATCCAGAAGCTGCCGAAGGCCCGCACCAAGTACCGCGCCTATTTGCCCTTGATGCCCATTGCGATCGAGCAGCTCGACGTCTCGGCCTACGACGTGGTGATCTCGAGCAGCCACGCGGTCGCCAAGGGCGTGCTGACCGGTCCCGACCAGGTGCATATCAGCTACGTGCATTCGCCGATCCGTTACGCGTGGGACCTGCAGCATCAGTATCTGCAGCAGTCCAAACTGACCAATGGGCCGAAATCCGCGCTGGCGCGGCTGATTCTTCATTACATCCGCAACTGGGATATCCGCACGTCGAATTCGGTGGACACCTTCGTCGCCAACTCGCAATTCATCGCGCGGCGCATCAGGAAGGTGTATCAGCGTGACGCGCACGTGATCTTTCCGCCGGTGGACGTCGATGCCTTCGTACTCCACGAACAGAAGGAAGATTTTTATCTGACCGCATCGCGGATGGTGCCGTACAAGAAGATCGACCTGATCGTCGAAGCGTTCGCGCGCATGCCGCAGCGACGGCTCGTCGTGATCGGCGACGGCCCCGACATGCAGAAGATTCGCGCCAAGGCGGCGCCCAATGTCGAGATCATGGGCTATCAACCGTTCAAGGTGCTGCAGGACAAGATGCAGCGGGCCAAGGCGTTCGTGTTTGCCGCCGAGGAGGACTTCGGCATTTCGGTGGTCGAGGCCCAGGCGTGCGGCACGCCGGTGATCGCCTACGGCAAGGGCGGCGCGCTTGAAACGGTGCGCGATCTGTCCAGCTCACGGCCTACCGGGATGTTCTTCGAAGAACAGCGCACCGAATCGATCATCGCGGCCGTCGAGGAATTCGACACCCATGCGAGCCGCTTTGTCGCCGCCGATTGCCGCGCCAACGCAGAGCGTTTTTCGGCTGCGCATTTCCGCGAGCGTTTCTTTGCGCACGTGCGCTCGGCCGTGCCGGCCTTGCAGGGCGCCTCGCTGCCGGTCTATGAACCGTATGTGGCGACACCCGCCGTCAGCGGCGCCGCTCAGGCGCCACGCGTGCTGGCGATCGATCAGAGCGGCGTGCTGGGCGGCGCCGAGCTGTCGCTACTCGAGATCGTGAAGGCGCTGCGGGCCCGCATCGAAGTCGTGCTGTTCGACGATGGACCGTTTCGCACGGCGCTCGATACGGCCGGCGTGAACGTGCGCGTCCTCGATTCGGGCGCGCTGCGCGAAGTCCGCAAACAGGGCGGCACGCCGCCGCTCGGCCAGGCGCTCAAGGGCGTCGCCGCGCTGGTGCGCGCCACGGTCGCCCGCGCGCGCCATGCCGACGTGATCTACGCGAACACGCAGCGCGCCATGGTGATCGGCGCGCTCGCGGGACGGCTGGCGCGGCGCCCGGTGGTGTGGCATCTGCGCGATATCGTGAGCGCCGAGCACTTCGGCCGCAAGCAACTGCGGATCATCAAGTGGTGCGCCAAACTCGGTCTCGCACACGTGATCGCCAATTCGGCTGCATCGGCGCGCGCGTTTGCCGATCTGACCGGTTTCGACGAAAAGCAGATCGACGTCGTTTTTAACGGCATCGCAGCGGCCCCGTTCGACGCCTTGCGCAACGTGCCGGTCGCGACGCTGCGTGCGCGTCTGAAGCTGCCGCAGGACGCGTATCTGGTCGGCTCGTTCAGCCGGCTCGCGCGCTGGAAAGGGCAGCACGTGCTGCTCGAGGCGATGGTCCTCAATCCGCATATGCATGCCGTGCTGGTGGGGGCGCCGCTGTTCGGCGAAGACCCTTACGAAGTGGAATTGCGGGCGTTTGTCGCGAACCATGGCCTGGGTGACCGGGTGCATTTTCTCGGCTTCCAGCACGATATTGCCGCCTGCATGTGTGCGGTCGACGCGGTCGCGCATACGTCCATTACACCGGAGCCGTTCGGCCGCGTGATCGTCGAAGGGATGCTGGCGCAGCGGCCCGTGGTGGCGGCGCGGGCCGGCGGCGTGCTGGAAATCGTCGAGGACGGCGTGAACGGCGTGCTGTGCGAGCCGGGTGACGCGCATGGTCTGGCCGATGTGCTGGCCGAGTTGCGCAGCAATACGGCGCTGCGCGAGCGGCTCGTCAGAAACGGGTATCAGACGGCGATAGCGCGGTTCGGGACCGCCGCCTATGTGGCGGGTGTCGAGCGCATTCTGAAGGGCGTGGTGGGGGGCAAGAAGGCGCGGTAGGCAGTGCGAACCGCCGTCACTGCCACCGTCACCGCCACGCGAAAACGACCCGCTGTGCCGCTACGTGCGTGAACCGACGCACGCGGCGGCAGTCACGAATCTCACGCCCGCGCCGCAGCCACCCTGGCCTTGCTTTTAGGCTTAAGACTCGCCGACCACTTCATCGCCGGCAATTCAACCAGCCGATAGAACACATAAGCAACCGGCACCGCCACCAGCATAAAGCCAAACGACGGCCAGATCGACAGTTGCAGCGCCGAGCGATACAGCAGCGACGACAGCAGCACGAAGATCGGCAGATGGATCAGATAGAGCGAGAAACTGAAGTCGCCGAAGCGCGACAGCACGCGCGCCAGCGGTGTCTCGACCGAACGCCGGTCGAGCGCCCGATATAGGTAGAAAGCAAACCCCAGCGCCCACAACTGGAACGCGCCGTACTGGCCGAACCGGAACGCCACACAACCGAGCGCCACCAGCACCGCCGCGACCGCATACAGCCCGTTCGACGCACGCCGCGCGTCCTTGTCGGCGGCCTTCCGCGCCCTCACATCGGCGATCCACGCGCCGAGCGTCCACGCAAACCAGTACGACGTAAAGAACTGCAGATCGTGACGCTCCAGCACGTAGGCCGACACGATATTGACGAGCGCCACAAGCGCGAGCAGCGGCGTCATCCCCAGCCGGCGGCGCAGCGCGAACAGCAACGGGTAGATCGCATAGAACTGCACTTCGAGCGACAGCGTCCATAGCGCGCCGTTCGAGCCATACGTCTTGCCCGCCACGCCTTGCAGCGAGAACAGATTGACCAGAAACGCATGCAGGCCGATCTCACGCAGCTTGTGATTGACGGGCGGCAACTGGAAGCTGACCCAGTCGAGCGCGAACGTCAGCAGCAGCGCCGCGAGCAGGACCGGATAGATGCGTGCAAAGCGGCGTGCCCAGAAATTGACCGTGTCGAGCGTGTAGTTCGGGTTTTGGGCGAGACGAAGCGCCCCGCCGCGATGAATGCAATAGCCGCTGATGACGAAGAAGATCGGCACGCCCGCCGAGCCCCATGCGATCGGCATGGTCAGATAAGCCACGATCGAGCTGAAACTCAGCGCGTGGCCCACGGTGTGATGAAAACTCTCCATGCCGACCCAGGCGACCTGGCGGCAGTGAAAATAGGCGACCAGCAGCGCGGCAAAGCCGCGCATCGCATCGATGACGTGTTCCTTGCCGGCGCTGTCCACGCGCGCGTCGCGCTGCGGGCGAGCCGAAAAGGGCAGAGATGCGCCGGTGGCATCGAATGCTGAATCGCTCATGCGCGGTCCTTTTCCAGACGGGTGAGTGGGCTGACAGCGGGCGAACGCCAATACGCGCCCACCGCCGCAGGCACATCCTAGAACAGCACCGGATCAAAAAAATCGATAAAAAATGGAATTTCAGCAGATGAAAAAATCAAACATGTTTCTATTTGTAATGAAATGCGAAATGAGTTTTCAGGGGAATTATTTGCCGATTTTTTCGTGATAATTTAAGAGCCTGATTTTTCAGACCAGAGGTGGAGTCATGAACCTGCATGTACTCGCCGGCATCGCCGTGCTCCTGATCCTTGTCGCCGCATCGGCTTACCGTGAGGCGCTCCGCAACGAACCCATCGGCCGCTTCCGGATGACACGAGGCAAGCTGCCGCCGATCGACGAAAACGAGGAAGGCGCCGCCTGAGTCTCCGGCGACGCCTCTGCCATGCGTTAGCCGGCCCGTAAAAGTTACGGCAACCGGCGCGCTTCGCTCGTAATTGTTTCCTATGTCGCCGTGTAATGTTAATCAACGACTTCATAGATTATTTTTCAGACGAATAACTTTAATTTTGTCGAAACGTGAATTAGATTTCGACGATACCTTCAACGAAATTCATTCGGCGCCGCTCTGGCGAACCGCACACATTCATCAACCGATGTGGGAATGCATACCATGCTGAAAGTCACCAAAGCCGTGTTTCCGGTAGCAGGTCTCGGGACGCGGTTCCTGCCGGCCACCAAGGCAAGCCCCAAGGAAATGCTGCCCATCGTCGACAAGCCGCTGATCCAGTACGCCGTGGAAGAGGCGATTGCGGCCGGCATCACCGAGATGATCTTCGTCACCGGCCGCAGCAAGCGGGCCATTGAAGACCACTTCGACAAGTCGTACGAGATCGAGGCGGAACTCGAAGCGCGCGGCAAGGAGCAACTGCTGGAACTGGTGCGCGGCATCAAGCCGGCCAATGTCGACTGTTTCTACGTGCGTCAGGCGACCGCGCTCGGCCTCGGCCATGCGGTGCTGTGCGCGGAGAAACTGGTGGGCGACAGCCCGTTCGCCGTGATTCTCGCGGACGACCTGCTGCACAGCACGCAGCCGGTGATGAAACAACTGGTGGACGTGTTCAACCACTATCACAGCTCGGTGATCGGCGTGGAAACCATCGCGCGCGAGGACAGCCGCTCCTATGGCGTGGTGGACGGCCGCGAGTGGGAAGAGGATGTGATCAAGCTGTCCGGCATCATCGAAAAACCGGCGCCGGACAAGGCGCCGTCGAATCTCGGCGTGGTGGGCCGCTATGTGCTGATGCCGACCATCTTCAAGCACATCCGTGCGCTGAAGCCAGGTGCCGGCGGCGAACTGCAGTTGACCGACGCGGTGCAGTCGCTGCTCTCGGAGGAACAGGTGCTGGCCTATCGCTACTTCGGCACGCGCTTCGATTGCGGCAGCAAGCTCGGCTATCTGAAGGCGACCGTCGAGTTCGCGCTGCGCCATCCGGAAGTGAAGGCCGAGTTCGAGGAGTATTTGCAGAGCTACCTGCCGCTGCATCTCACGGCTGCGGCGGCCTGAAAGAGGCCGCGAGGAGGGCACGGACGTCGTCGTCGGTGGTTTCGTCGAAATCCTGGTAGAACTGACCGACGCTGAAAAATACCCGTGGCGTCAGCGCGCAGACGAACTCGTCGGCGGCAGCGCCGAGCCGCTGTTCGCCATCCGCCGGCGCCACCGGGAGTGCGACGACGATCCGCGCCGGCGCGCGGCTGCGCAACGCGCGCAGCGCCGCGAGCAGGGTGGCGCCAGTCGCCATGCCGTCGTCCACCACGATGGCGATCCGTCCTTCCAGCGATACCGCGGGCCGTTGCTCCCGGTAGAGCGTGTCGCGCCGCGCCAGTTCGCCCTGCGCGTCGGCGAGTGCGTGCTGGAATTGCGCCTCGGTGACGTCGGCCTCGTGCATGAGCCTTCGATCGACGTACAGCGCGCCGCCGGAGGCGATCGCACCCATCGCCAGTTCCGCCTGCCACGGCACGCCGAGCTTGCGCACCAGCAACACATCGAGCGGCGCGTGCAGCGCCGCGGCCACTTCAAAACCGACCGGCACGCCACCGCGCGGCAGCGCGAGCACGATCACGTCGTCACGCTGCGCATAGCGACGCAGATGCCGCGCGAGCGCACGGCCCGCTGCGGCACGGTTGAGGAAAATGCGTTCCATGATCGACCCCCTCACGGGTGACGCGGATAGTGTGCCACGCGCCACCCGTCATGTCCCGCTAGCAGAACGAGCGCGGCGCAAACGGCGCGCTCCGGGGACTACGCGGATACCTGGGAAGCCAGCAGGTCCTCGATGCGAACCGGAAGATTGCGTACCCGCACCCCGGTTGCGTGATACACGGCGGCTGTAATGGCAGGCGCAATCCCGGCCATGCCGATTTCCCCGACCCCACGCGCGCCGAGCGGATTCAACGCGAGATCCGGATAGTCGAGGAACGTCACCTCGATCTTCGGCGCATCGGCATGCGTGGTCATCACATAGTCGGCGAGGTTGCGGTTGATCGGTGCACCGGTGCGCGTGTCGTAGTGCGTTTCTTCGAACAGCGCCATGCCGACGCCCATCACAACAGCCCCTTCGATCTGGTTGCGGGCCGTGCGCGCGTTGATGATCCGACCACCGTCAATCACACTCACCACGCGGCTGACTCGCAACCTGGCTGTTGCCGGCTGCCAGGTGACTTCGATGAAATGCGCGCAGTACGAGTGAATCGATACTTTCGCCGCGTCGGCATCGTCCTGGCTCGCGCCGGAGTGGCCTTTTCCTACGACCATATTGATCTTTGCGGGCGCGAGAATCCGCTCGAACGGTACGCCCGCGCCTGGCGAGGTGCCTTTCCGGTAGACCATGCCGCGCTCGAACGCGAGTTCGGTGACCGGCTGGCCGTTGAACGGCGAATTGTCCGCCTGGGCCGCGGCGACCAGAAGCTGCTGGATCGCCGCCTGCGCCGCCTGGGTCACTGCCGGAACCAGCGACGCGGTAACCATGGAGCCGCCGGACAGCGGTCCAGGCGGCAAACGGGTGTCGCCGATCACCACGGCGATCCGCTCGAGCGGGATGCCCGTCAGGTTAGCCACCATCTGCGCCAGGATCGTATACGTTCCGGTGCCGATGTCCTGGGTCGCGGTCGACACGCGCGCGGTTGCATCGGCATGAAGTTCGACGATGATTTCCGTCGCGAGACGCCGCGCGGCCCACGACCCCGCCGCTACGCCCCAGCCCACCACCAGGCCGTCGCGACGCATGGAGCCGACCGCCGGCGTGCGTTGCGGCCAGCCGAATTGTTCGGCGCCGAGTGTGAGGCACTCCTTAAGGTGCCGCGAAGAAAACGGCACGTTCAGGCCTTCGTCGATCGCGGGCTCGTTGATCAGGCGTAAGCGGACCGGATCCATGTTGAGCTGGATGGCGAGTTCGTCGACCGCCGACTCGATCGCGAACAGTCCGGGAACGGCGCCGGGCCCGCGCATCGATGTACTGGGCGCGACATCCCGGCGTGCGTACGCCGCCGTCGCACGCAGGTTCGGCGAGCTGTACAGATAGCCGGTTGTCTCGCCACAGTTCTCCTTACGCGTTTCCTTGCGTGCGGTCTGGTAGACGTAGTCCTGCTGGAGCGAGGTGAAACGCCCATCGGGCGTTGCCGACAGGCGCATGCGTTGCTGCGTGCTGGTGCGGTGGCCGACGTTGTGAAACATCATCTCGCGGGTCACCACCAGTTTGACGGGCCGCATCAGGTTGCGGGCCGCGGCGCCGGCGAGTAACGAGTGCGACCACGGAAACAGCTTGCCGCCGAATCCAGACCCCAGGTATTTCATGATCACACGCACCTGGTCTTGCGACACGCCGAGCATCTGCGCCATCACGAGGCGCTGGTTGACGATCGATTGCGAGGTTTCGTAGAAGGTGTAGTTCGTGCCGTCGAACGCGGCCACCGTCGCATGCAATTCGATCGGATTGTGCGTTTCGATGGGCGTCGTGTAGGTCTGGTCCAGCTTCTGCGCATCAGGCGCGGCCGCGAACGCGCTATCCGCGTCGCCGCGTTGCGTGTCGACGCTCGGGGTCTGCTCTGCCGACATCTCGCTGCGGACGTCGGGACGGCTCGATGCATACGCTACCTTTACCGCACGCACCGCCGCGCTTGCCTGTTCGAAGGTATCGGCCACGACGACACCGATGTACTGGCCGTAGTAGTAAATATTGTCGTCGTCGAACGGTGGGCGCTTTTCGTCGATCCGGGTGTCGACGGCAAAACCGACGCGATAGAACTTGCCGATGTTCTCGCGTGTGAAGACGGCCCGGACTCCCGGCATGCCTGCGGCCGCCGCTGTGTCCAGACGGGTGATGCGCCCCTTGGCGATCGTGGCGCAAACCGGCACCGCGTAAAGCATCCCCGGCAGGTTGAAATCCGAGGTGTAGGTTGCCGTGCCGCTGACTTTGAGCGGTCCGTCAATTCGAGTGAAGTCGCCGCCGATCATCGGCTGCGTTTTGTTGCTGGCTAATTGCATATTCTCTCCGCGTCACGACCGTTGCGTCAGGCAGTCTGTGTGGCTTGTGTGAGTGCGTGCTGGATGCAGCGCCGCGCGAGTTCAACCTTGAAGCCGTTTTGACTCTGGACCCGCGCCGACTGCAGCGCCGCTTCGGCTGCGGCCCGGAACGCGGCGGCGTCCGGGGTCCGTCCGAGCAACTGGGCCTCGGCCTCTTTCGAGCGCCACGGTTTGACGCCGACGCCGCCCAGTGCGACCCGGATGTGATCGATCCTGCCCGACGAGACCCTCATGACGACGGCAGCCGAGGCCAGCGCGAATTCATACGACGCGCGGTCGCGTAGCTTGAGATAGACACTGCGATTGCCGGGCACCGGCGCGGGAAGCGTCACATGGGTAATGAGCTCGCCGGGATTGAGCGTGGTTTCGCGGTCAGGCGTGCTTCCGGGCAGCAGGAAGAAATCGTCAATGGCGATGTCTCGCCGACCCTGCGCGCTTTCGACGTGGATCGTGGCTTCGAGTGCCGTCATCGCGACGCTCATGTCCGAAGGGTTGGTCGCAATGCAGTGCTCGCTGGTCCCCAGGATAGCCAGGTTGCGGTTATAGCCGTCGACCGCGGAACAGCCCGTGCCGGGTTCGCGCTTGTTGCACGGCATGACGGGGTCGCGAAAGTAGACACAGCGGGTACGCTGCAGGAGATTGCCGCCAGTGGTCGCCATGTTGCGCAACTGGGCCGATGCGCCGGATAGCAACGCCTGCGACAGCACCGGATAGTGGCGCTTGATCAGCGGATGATTGGCGAGATCGGCATTGCGTACGGTGGCGCCTATTGTGACGCCGCCGTCGCTGCTGGTCTCGACCTGATCGAGCGGCAGGCGATGGATGTCGATCACCTGGGTGGGACGCTCGACGTCGAGCTTCATCAGATCGAGGAGTGTCGTCCCGCCCGCGAGGAAGCGGATCGACGCGCCGTCGGCTTCACCGTGAGCGGCGGTCTGCGCGAAGTCGATCGCTTGTCCGACGTTGGAGGCGCGCTTGAGCTGAAAGGGTTCCATGCGTAGGCTCCGCTTAGACTTTGCGACGAATTTGCTGGATCGCGGAGACGATGTTCGAATAGGCGCCACAGCGGCAGATATTCCCGCTCATGGCTTCCTTGACGTCGTCGTCGCTGTGACCGTAGGGCTCGTGGAGGAGGGCGACGGCCGACATGATCTGGCCTGACGTGCAGTACCCGCACTGGAAGCCGTCGTGTTCGACGAAGGCTGCCTGCATCGGATGCAGCGCGCCCGGCTTGCCGATCCCTTCAATGGTCGTGATCGCCTCACCCTCGTGGGTGGCGGCAAGGCTCAGGCAGGAGTTCACCCGCCTGCCGTCGACATGGACCGTACACGCGCCGCACTGGCCGTGATCGCAACCCTTCTTGGTGCCGGTCAGGTGCACATGCTCGCGCAGGCAGTCGAGGAGGGTGGTGCGTGGATCGATATCGAGGTCGTAGTTCGTGCCGTTGATATTCAAGCGGATCTGCATGGTGGCACGATCGGCTGATGCGTTCGACGCAGCCGGCGCTTCCTGGGGCGCGACATCGGTATCCGCGAGTGCGACCGAATGAAGCTGCCCGGTGCCGATGGCGACGCCGGCAGCACCTACGCGGGTCAGGAACGAACGCCGCGTCGGACGTTCGGGTGACGACGCGGGATCTTCTTCGCTGGTGTCCGGTGTCTGGGACTCTGTGGTCATGAATCTGATTCTCCGCTGCAGCATGGATCAAGGGGAGGCGGATGCCGCTTTGGAGTTCGGCATCCGTTATGTCAATCATACAAAGGTGGAGTGGCGCGAAAATGGCCGCCGGCTGGCGGTTAGATGAAACATCGCGTTCATGGCCCACATGTGGGGCAGGTGCAGGCGATTGCTTTGACCTTAATGCGCGAAGCGGATGTCGAGCGTGCGCAGCCAGGTCTGCAAGCCGGCATCCTGAATCGGAATCACATAAGCGTTCTGGTTCGATTCGTTGAAATGCGCGTGCCAGTATCCGGGAGGGGTCACGAACGCCATGCCGGCTTCCCAATCCACGCGCGTCGGATGCGCGATATTGCCGTTCTCGTCCAGTTCGGTGCCGACCAGCGTATAGACGCCGGAGGCGCAGCCGGCGATGAAGTCGAGTGCGATCGACTGGTGGCGGTGCGGCTTTTGCATGGAGTGAGGCGGCACGATGCCGAACATGGCCCACAGCACATGCGTGACGGTGCGCGTTTGCGGGAAGTTGGCGTTGCCCATCAGCACGCTGATGCGGTTGCGGCGCCCCGCGTTGGCGTCGTCCGCGACCTTGCGCAATTCCGCCTGCGCCTCAGCCGCCGGATAGAGCGTCGGCGCAAAGCGCGCCCGCACGCCGGTCGTGCCCAGATAGGTGAGCAGCGGTGCGTCGTTGACGTAGTAGAGCGTGGCCGTTGCGTCGGCGGACAGCACCGCGTCGGCGCCGCCCGGCAGCGTGAAGAAGTCGCCCTGCGCGAACGGGAAGCGGCTCGTGCCCTGGGTCACGCTGCCGCTCCCGCTGACAACGTAGCAAACCTGCGAGGTCGCATTCGGCGCGAGCGTCAATGCGTCGCCTGCGGCGATGCGCAGAAAGTTGGCGCTCAGGCCGGGACCGGTCGCGGGGCCTGGGCAACCCAGTTCCGCGGAGAGATCGAGCGGTACGACGCGAGTGGGTCCCTCTGCGTACAGCGAAGGCGGGAAATTGCGGAACGGCACGCGCGAGATCAGCTTCGCGCCGATCGGATTGGCGGACGACGTGTACTCGAAGTATTGGGCGTCATGGGTAGCGGCGGGGGTGTCGTCAACCGCCGGGGAGGTCGTTCTGGTCAGCATGGTCTGCTCCTGAAAGTGAGGGACGCTTCGCGCAGGTTGCATCGTGAGATGTGGCATGCGTTCGAAAGCTGGTCTGACTATAGGTGCGGGTCACTGACAGCAGAAGTGCCGGGTATCGAAATCAGCTTTGCGCAAAAGGGGGTGCCGTGACGACCCTCATGCGTGCTTTGAGATGCCGTCGTCCCAGTACGGTGGCTCGCCGATCACCTCCGCAAAGAAGTCGACAAACGAGCGTACCTTCGACGACACAATCTTCTTCGGCGGATAGACCGCCCAGATGGCCGGTTCGGCCTTGCCGGTGCGCGCCTCCCATTCGGGGAGGGCGTGGAGCAGGCGTCCCTCGCGTAGCGCGGTGCCCGCGAGCCAGGTGGGC